>Ga0265313_10004238_pt1 | contig 11120 bp, 10 predicted proteins | sample 4123metaG_FD_203122 | JGI IMG/M metagenome (GOLD analysis project Ga0265313, IMG submission 203122) | Rhizosphere microbial communities from Carex aquatilis grown in University of Washington, Seatle, WA, United States - 4-1-23 metaG | ecosystem: Host-associated > Plants > Roots > Rhizosphere >...
GCTTTGGGCCGGGGCATGCCCCGGCCCAAAAGCCTAAACGAAGCGGACAACTCACGAGCTACATAAACCGGCCAACTTGACGAGCTAGCAACACGGCCCGTTGCGAAAATTCGAACCAGCTCCCGATCAGGGGGAAGGCACGTCGCCCGGGCGGCTCACTCGATCTTGATCTGGTGCGCGAAGGCGACGCCGTCGGTGATGGTGATTTGCTTGAATCCCAGCAGCTTCAGGAAATCGAAGAAGGTCGCGTATTCGGCGATCGTGTTCTGCTGGAAGAAATCGGTGAGCCGGGCCGCGCCGGTCAGGTGGGCGAGCAGCGCCCGGGTGCGATAGACGGTGCTGAGCCCGCCGTCGGTGGTGCCGACGATGATCAGCTTGTCGGCTTCGTCGCCCTTGGCAAAAATGTAGAACGTCGGCGGGTAGGGCTTGTCGGCAATGTCCTTGGCGAGCGCGGCAGCGAAGCCGATCCGCCGGCTCCGGTCGCTGTCGGCGAGCGTCGCCACCCGCGCCATGTAGGTCTCCACCACCTTGGGCTTGGGGTAGTAGTAGCCCTCCTGGGAATCATCGGCCGCGGCGCGGCCTGGACTTGCCAGCAGCAGCATGGCGGCGAAGCCGATCCGCCGGCTCCGGTCGCTATCGGCGAGCGTCGCCACCCGCGCCATGTAGGTCTCCACCACCTTGGGCTTGGGGTAGTAGTAGCCCTCCTGGGAATCATCGGCCGCGGCGCGGCCTGGACTTGCCAGCAGCAGCATGGCGGCGAAGACCGCGAAGAATCCTATGCGCATGGGGGAATCCTTTCTGGGCGCGAAACGGGCCGAGCCTGGAGGCTCGCCGCATGCTTGGCAAGACGCTAGAGCATGTTCCGATCCAATTGAATCGGAACATGCTCTAGATTCTTTGGTTTGGTCGCATTTTCTGCGCCGAACCGGTGCCCGCTTCGGCGGAAAATGCTCTATAGTCGCGGCCATGCCTGCCGACGGCCGTTCGCCAAGCGCCACCGATTTGCGCATCGCCATCCTCGCCGCCGACACGGACGAGGCGCGTCAGGCGGAATCCCGGCTGAAGAAGCGCTATGCCGCGGTCGATCCCGACAAGGCTGAGGTCATCGTCGCGCTCGGCGGCGACGGGATGATGCTGGAGACGCTGCACCGGTTCATCGGCCGCGGCATGCCGATCTACGGCATGAACTGCGGCACCGTCGGCTTCCTGATGAACCTCTACTCCGAGGACGACCTTCCCCGGCGGCTCGCCAGGGCCCAGACGGTCCAGCTCCATCCCCTGCTGATGACGGCGCGCAGCGTCGACGGCCTGACCCAGCAGGCCCGCGCCATCAACGAGGTCGCCCTGCTGCGCCAATTGCGCCAGGCGGCGAAGATCGCGATCCGCGTCGATGGCGTGGTGCGCATGCCCGAGCTTATCTGCGACGGCGTACTCATCTCGACGCCGGCCGGCAGCACTGCCTACAACCTCTCCGCCCATGGGCCGATCCTGCCGCTGGGCGCCGGCGTCCTGGCGCTGACGCCGATCAGCGCCTTCCGGCCGCGGCGCTGGCGTGGCGCCCTGCTGCCCCATTCCGCCGAGGTGGTGTTCGAGATCCTGGAATGCGCCAAGCGCCCAGTCTCGGCCGTCGCCGACTACACCGAGGTGCGCGACGTGATCGAAGTTCGCGTGAGGGAGGATCGCGAGACGATCCTGACGCTCCTGTTCGATCCCGAGCATAATCTCGAGGAGCGCATCCTCCGGGAGCAGTTCCAGCCTTAGCGCCTGATCGTCTCAAGCCAAATCGGCTTGAGACGTGAATCAGTCGCTACATCTACGAATCTAGTCCCCGGCAGTCCACGCCGGGTTCCAGGCGATCTCCCAGAGATGCCCGTCCGGATCGTGGAAGTAACCAGAATAGCCGCCCCAGAAGCGGTCGCGGGCAGGGTCGGTCACCACCGCGCCGGCAGCAGCAGCCTGCTGCATCAGCGCATCCACCTCCGCTTTCGAGCTGACGATATGGCCGATGGATATCGCCCCCAGCCTGGCTTCGGTCGCGGCGATCCCGGCGTCCTTGGCGAGCGATGCACTGGGATAGAGGGCCAGGATCAGGTCGTCGTTCAGGTGGAAGAAGACCGCCGCGCCATCCTCGAACTGCTGGCCGATGATGCCTTCGGTCGGCAATCCCAGCCCGTCGCGATAGAACGCCAGCGACCTCGCCAGATCGCCCACGCCCAGAGTGAGGACTTTGATGCGTGGCCTCATCCCTTGCTTCCTTGTTCCGATCGGCCTCGCCGTTCAGCGAGCGGCGATTGCTGCCGGGCGAAACCCGCCACCGCCGCGACGAGGCGGCGCAAGTCCGCTCTCAGGCTTTCGAAGCCGGAGGTCTTGTCGATCCGGACTTCGTCGAGATAGAGGCGCCGGTTGATCTCGATCTGCAGGCCGTGGCGTCCCGCCATTGGATCGCTGTAGCGCTCGATGAGCTCCGCACCCTTGAAGGGATCGTTGATGCGCACGGTGTAACCCATGCCTTCGAGGCACTCGGCGACGAGCCGGGTGAATTCGCCCGCGCAGGCCCGCCCGTCGAGGTCGCCGAGCACGAAATCGGCCCGGGGATGGGCATGGCGCCCACGGCCCATGGCCTTCATGGAATGGCAATTGACGTGCCACACGGCGCCGAAGCGGGCATGGGCATGGTCCAGCATGGCCTTCAGCGCCGCGTGATAGGGCCGGTAGAAACGCGCGATCCGATCCTCGACCTCGGCCACCTCCAGCGAACGGTCGTAGATGGGCAGCTCGGGGCTGAGCAGCCGGCGGAGCAGGCCCAGGCCCCGCTCGCTGCGCGGGCTCGGCTGCGCGCCGTGGGGCCAGGGTCCGGACAGCAGATCCTCGTCGATGTCGGCCACATGCCGGTTGGGATCGATGTAGCTGCGCGGGAACAGGGCGGCCAACACGGCGACGCCCTCGGCGGGCGCATCGGCCAGCAACTCGTCGACATAAGCGTCCTCCGCCCGGCGCAACAAGGCCATCGGCGCGGCATGGCCGAAATCCTCCGGATACTCCCGACCGCTGTGAGGCGAATCGAATACGACCGGCACCAGCTCCTCCGGCGCCGGCTCATGGCGCTCCAGCACCCCTGGCAACCGGTGCCGGCGGATCTCCCCGGCCCTTGCCAGCCCGCCGGGAGAACGGATATCCATGCTCTTTCCTCGCTCTGCCGCCCGTTCCAGGAGCAGCCTTTGTCCCGACAGATCGCCAGCATCGAGATGATCCGCCGGCTGGTGTCGATGGACACGACCAGCCGCAACTCGAATCTCGAGCTCATCGGCTTCATCGGCGAGCATCTCACCGGTCTCGGGATCGAGAGCCGGCTGGTGCATGACGAATCCGGCCGCAAGGCCAATCTCTACGCCACGCTCGGCCCCAGGGACAAGCCCGGCATCGCGCTGTCCGGCCATACGGATGTGGTGCCGGTGGATGGCCAGGATTGGTCCTCCGATCCCTGGACGGTGGAGGAACGGGGCGGGCGCCTTTTCGGCCGCGGCACCGCCGACATGAAGAGCTTCATCGGCGTGGTGCTGACGGTCCTGCCGGAAATCCTGCGCCGAAAGCCGAAGTCCCCGATCCATCTCATCTTCTCCTACGACGAGGAGGTTGGCTGCCTCGGCGTGCGGCGCCTGCTGGACGTGCTGGCCAAGGCGCCGGTCAAGCCGCTTGCCTGCATTATCGGCGAACCGACGAGCATGAAAGTGATGGTCGGCCACAAGGGCAAGAAGAGCGTGCGCTGCCGGGTGCATGGCCGCGAATGCCATTCGTCCCTCGCCCCCCAGGGGGTGAACGCGATCGACTATGCGGCGGAAGTGGTCGGCCGGCTCAGGGGCATGGCGAGGCGGATGGCCGAGAAGGGCCCCTTCGACGCCAGTTTCGATGTTCCTCATTCGACGATCCATACGGGCGTGATCCATGGCGGCACGGCCCTCAACATCGTGCCCAAGGATTGCCAGTTCGACTTCGAGTTCCGTTACGTGCCCGGCGTGGACCCGGAAGCGCTCTATGGCGAGATCAGAAGCTTCGCCGAGACCGAACTCCTGCCCCAGATGCGGGCCGTGGCGCCTGAGGCCGGCTTCGAATGGGAACAGATCTCGGCCTTCCCCGGCCTCGACACGCCGGTGGACAGCGAGATCGTCGAGTTCGTCAAGTCGCTGACCGGCGCCAATTCCACCGGCAAGGTCGCCTTCGGCACCGAGGGCGGGTTGTTCCAGGAGGCCGGCATCCCCACGGTCATCTGCGGACCCGGCGATATCGCCCAGGCCCACAAGCCCGACGAATACGTCGATGTCGACCAGGTGGCGCTGTGCGAAGATTTCATGGGCCGGCTGATGGACAAGCTCTGCAGCCTGCCGGCGGCGAGTTGAAGCGCAAGATGAGGCGATGATGCGAGTCGAGAATATCCTAACCCCCGCCGCGGTCGGCGCCCTCATGCGCCCGACGGCGAAGGCTATCGGACTTCCCGCGCCGGCCTACACCTCCGGCGAATTCCTCAGCCTCGAGAACGAACTCATCTTCGCGCCCGGCTGGATCTATGCCGGCCGCGCGGAGGAGATTTCCGGCCCAGGCGACGCGCGGCCGATCATCATCGCCGGCCAACCCCTGATCCTGATGCGCAACCGGGCCGGCGAGATCAAGGCCTTCCACAACGTTTGCAGCCATCGCAACGCCTTGCTGTTGCGGCAGCCCTGCAGCGGCCGGGCTGCGATCACCTGTCCCTATCATGCCTGGACCTATGATCTCGATGGGCGCCTGATTGCGACGCCCCATGTCGGCGGCCAGGGCATTCATCGCGCCGAAGGCCTCGATCCCTCGGAGCTGGGACTGCGCGGCGCGCGTGTGGAAGCCTGGGCGGGCCTGTTGTTCGTCAATCTGACCGGCGACGCCCCGCCCCTTGCGACCTGGTTGAAGCCGGTCTTGGACCGCTGGAGCGCCTATGACTTCGGCCAGCTACGCTACGGCGGCGGCCGCAGCTATGAAATCCGCACCAACTGGAAGCACGCGGTCGAGAACTATCTGGAGAGCTATCACCTGCCGGTCGTCCATCCGGGTCTCAACAGCTATTCGCGCATGGCGGATCACTATTGTTTCTTCGCCGGCGACGACGCAGCCGGTCAGGGAACGACGGTCTATGCGCCGGGCAGCAAGGAGGGACGAAGCCTGCCGGCGATGCCGCTGGCGGCGGAACTCGTCCAGCGTGGCGAATATCCCGTTCTCTATCCCAACCTGCTGACCGGGCTCCAGGCCGACCACTTCTATGTCATCGACGTGATCCCGGTAGCGCCGGGTGTGACCCGCGAGCGCTTCGAGATCTTCTTCTTCGGCGACGCGGCGATGGACGATGGCCATAGCGCCATTCGCGAACAGACGATCGCGCGCTGGAATGAAGTCTTTCTCGAAGATCTCGATGTGGTCGAGCGCCTGCAGGAGGCCCATGCCTCTCCGGCCGCCACCGGCGGGCGTTTCTCGCCGGCCCAGGATCAGGCCGTGCACCATTTCCAGCGCCGCCTGATCGAGCGGATGCAGGCGCGAGAGTCCCTGGCCCGCGCCGCGGAATAGGCGCGCCGGAAATTCCTCAGAGACGCATCGCGCGTAGCCGCAAGGCATTGGCGATGACGCTGACCGAGGAGAGCGCCATGGCGGCCGCAGCCACGATCGGGGAGACCAGGATTCCAAACCACGGATAAAGCAGGCCCGCGGCGACAGGCACGCCGGCCAGGTTGTAGACGAAGGCGAAGAACAGGTTCTGGCGGATATTTCCCATGGTCGCCCTGGACAGGCGCCGTGCGCGCAGAATGCCGGAAAGCTCACCCTTCACCAGGGTAACGCCGGCGCTTTCGATGGCGATGTCGGCGCCGGTGCCCATGGCGATTCCCACGTCGGCGGCGGCGAGTGCTGGCGCATCGTTGATCCCATCCCCGGCCATGGCGACGACCCGGCCCTCGGCCTTCAGCCGCGCCACCACCGCGCTCTTGCGCTCAGGCAGGATTTCCGCCTCGAGTTCGCCGATGCCGAGCTGGCCGGCTATGGCTTCGGCGGTCGCGCGCGTGTCGCCCGTCAGCATGACCAGCCGGATGCCCTCTGCCCGGAGCGCCCGAACGGCGTCCGCGGCGCCGGCCTTCGGCTTGTCGGCGAGCGCGATGATTCCGGCGGGCTTTCCCTCGATGGCGAGGAAGATCGTCGTGGCCCCTGCCCTGCTCTGATCCTCGGCGTGCGCGATCAAGTCGTCGATCGCCACCCCCTCGCCCGTGACGAATGCCGCATTGCCCGCCAGCAGCTGTTTTCCTTCCACCCGACCGCGGACGCCCCGGCCCGCGAGGGAGGAGAATCCGGCGACCGACGGAACGTCGAGTGCGCGGCCGGTCGCGGCGGCGACGACGGCTTTGGCCAGGGGATGCTCGGAAGCCCGCTCCAACCCGGCGGCAAGGCGCAGGAGGTCGGCTTCCGCGATCCCGGCCGCCGGGATCACCGCGACCACCGAGGGACGGCCGTCAGTCAATGTGCCGGTCTTGTCGATGACCAGGGTATCGACCCGCTCCATGCGCTCCAGAGCCTCCGCGTCGCGGATGAGCACGCCTATTCCGGCGCCGCGGCCGATCCCGACCATGATGGACATCGGGGTGGCAAGGCCGAGCGCGCAAGGACAGGCGATGATCAGGACCGAGACCGCTGCCACCAGCCCGAAGGCGAATCGGGGTTCCGGGCCGAAAGCGGCCCAGGCCGCGAAGGCAAGCAAGGCAATGACGAGCACCAACGGCACGAACCATCCGGAAACCTGGTCGGCCAGGCGCTGGATCGGCGCCCGACTGCGCTGGGCGTCCGCCACGAGCTGAACGATGCGGGCCAGCATGGTGTCTCGGCCGACCTTTTCCGCGCGGATCACCAGGCCGCCGGACTGATTGATGGTGCCGCCGACGACCTTGTCCCCGGCCGCCTTGTCCGCCGGCATGGATTCGCCCGTGACCATGGATTCGTCGAGGGACGAACGCCCTTCCAGCACGACGCCATCGACAGGGACCTTTTCGCCCGGCCGGACCCTGAGCCGGTCTCCCACGACAATGGCCTCGAGGGCGACTTCCGCTTCCGAACCGTCATCCTTCAACCGCCGCGCGGTCTTGGGCGCGAGATCGAGCAGGGCACGAATGGCGCCGGAGGTCCGCTCCCGCGCCCGGAGCTCGAGCACCTGGCCGAGCAGCACCAGCACGGTGATCACCGAGGCGGATTCGAAATAAACCGGCACCGTCCCGTCCGGTCCCCGGAAGGCAGGCGGGAACAGGCCGGGCGCAAGGGCGGCCACGAGGCTGTAGAGCCAGGCCACGCCGATGCCGATTGCGATCAGGGTGAACATGTTGAGGTTGCGGCTGACGAGGGAGCGGGCGCCGCGAACGAAAAACGGCCAGCCGGCCCAGAGGACCACCGGCGTGCAAAACCCAAGCTGGATCAGGACGCCGGCTCTTTCCGTCAGGATCCCGTGGTCAAGCAGATGGCCGCCCATCCCAAGGCCGATCACCGGCAGGCCCAGGCCGAGGCCGATCCAGAAGCGGCGGGTCATGTCCAGAAGCTCGGGGTTCGGGCCCGATTGCGCCTCCACCAGCAAGGGCTCCAGCGCCATGCCGCAGATCGGACAAGCGCCTGGCCCCAATTGCCGGATCTGGGGATGCATGGGACAGGTGTAGACCGTGCCCATCGGAGCAGGCGCGGCGCTCTTTGCAGGCCCGGCGCCGCCGGCTTCCGCATACCGGCCGGGATCGGCCTCGAATTTGGCCTTGCAGCCGGCGCAGCAGAAATACCAGGTCCTGCCGCCATGCTCGCTCTTATGACGCGCCGTGGCCGGATCCACGGTCATGCCGCAGACGGGATCCCGTGCCGCGGGCGAGGCGCGGTCATGCCCGTCCGCCGCCGAAACCTGCCGATGATGGAGATGCGTCTCACTCGCCATGACGGGTCCCTGAACCGAGCGGCAGGATACCCATTGGGGGTATCGAGCCGCTTGCGATATATACCCGAGAGGGGTATATGGCAAGCCATGCAGACCGATACGAGAAACGCCTGCCGCCGACGGCTCCATCGCATTGAGGGCCAGATCCGGGGCCTCGCGCGGATGGTGGAAGCCGACCGCTATTGCATCGACGTCCTGACCCAGATCGCCGCCGCCCGCGCCGCCCTGAAACGCGTGGAGGAGATGGTCCTGAAGGACCATGTGGGCCATTGCGTCGAGCACGCGATCGCGTCCGGCAACAAGCGCGAGCAGCGCACGAAAATATCCGAACTGATGGAAGCCTTGGGCCGCCTGCAGACCTGACGAGGCGTCAGTTCGACGTCAGTTCATCGACTGAAGCGCGCTCGTCAGTTCGCTGAGCCGGCTCAAGGTCCGGGTGGAGCTGCCGTCGAACACGAAGATCGTCACGGAATCGGGGCCATAGGCGGTGGGAACCCGGTTGACGCCCGTCTGGCGGCTGCCGACGGTGATTTGCAGCACGACATAGCGGTCGAGGGAGGCCTTGCCGTCGGGCCCATAGAACAGAGCCTGGCCTTCGGTGCACAGGGCCGGGTCGTAGCTGGCGCCGCTGGCGCCGCCGTTGTCGCTGCCGGACCCGGAAAAATCCGCCTCGTCGCTGCAATCGCCCGTGGTCCAGTCGATTTCGGCACGCTTGCCGATCTGCTGGGCGAACCAGTCGGGGAGCGCCACTGCCGGCAGGCGGGGATCGAGCTGTTTGGCGGTCAGCTGCTGAAGCAGGAGCTTGGCCTGGGCGTCGAGGGTCGGGTTCAAGGGCGGTGGTGGCGGCGTCGTATTCTCCTGGGCGGGTTCCTGCGGGCTGGCCGCCGCCCCGGAGCCCGAATCCGTTCCGCCGCCCTGGTCCCCGGTTCCCGACTGGCTTCCGCCGGTATCGTCGCCGGATCCGCCGGTGTCGCCGGAGCTTCCGGGCTGTGAGGTGCTGGGCTGCGCGGCGCTGGGCTGAGCGGCAGGAGGCTGGGAGCCGCTCGCCGGCGCCGTAGCGGTTCCAGTCTGAGACGTGCTTGCCTGGGCGACCGTCATTTGGCGCGCGAGTCGCGGCGTTGCCGCTGCGCTGGCGTGGCCCGACGCGTCTACCTGCCGGGCTCCAGCCAGGCAGGCGAAACCCATCAGCAGAACGGCGGCGATTGCAGTCGGACGCACGGGCGTTGCCTTCATACCCTCCCCGACAAGTCTAGCCGGAGTTGCCCTCGGGAACCATGCCGACATTGTCCCGGCGTCCCGCTTCAGCTCTTGCGCCCGCCTGTCGTCGCCGGTGGAGGTGCCGGCGCCCTGGCCGCGCCCACGAGGGCCGGTGCTTCGGCCGTTCCCATCTGGCCCACCGGCGTGCTGTCGAGGTCATAGATGTCCGCACGGAAGTTGACCACGCCGGCGCCGTCCACCCAGGCCGTCTGATAGGTCAGCATGATGGGCAGCGGTTCCTTGAGGGGCGCGGAGATGGTGGTCGCCTTGCGCACCACATCGTCGATCCGCGAGCGCGGCCAATTGGGATCGTTGCGCAGAAGGTAGGCGGCGAGCTCGACCGGCTCCTGCATCCGGATGCAGCCGGAGCTGAGCGCCCTGGAAGACAGGGCGAACAGGGATTTGACCGGCGTCCCGTGCACATAGACCGCGTAGTCGTTGGCGAAGTCGAACTTGACCGGGCCGAGGGCGTTTTCCGTGCCGGGATCCTGGCGAAAGACGAACGGCATGTTGTTGGCGCTGTACTGGGACCAGTCGATGCTGTCCGGATCGATCTCATGGGCGTCGGCGCCCCACCCGTCATAGACCCGGATGTCGTGATCGCGAAGGAACCGGGGATCCTGATGCTCATGGCCAAGCAGGTCGATGCGGGCGATCTTCGACGGCACGACCCAGGTCGGGTTGAAATCGATCCGCCGGATGACGCTTTGCAGCAGCGGCGTCGGGCGATCCTTGCGGCCCACGATCACCCGGTTGAAGAACGTCACCTGGCCGTGTTCCACCAGGGTCAGCTCCATGGCGGCGATGTTGACGTAGAGATAGCGCTCGCCCATGGCGCGATCGAGCGTGCGGAACCGCTCCAGGTTGAGCAGGATCTGCTCGACCCGGCGTTCCGCCGGCACGTTGAGGGCGGCGACGGTCTGGGCGCCCAGCTTGCCGTCCGCGTCGAGGCCATGACGTGCCTGGAATTTCTCCAGAGCCGTGGCCAGCGCATCGTCGAACAGGTCGGGCTCGGCGCCGACGGCGGCCAGATCCCCGCTCGCCTGCAGCCGGCGCGCCAGGGCCGCGACGCGCGGGTCGCGCCCCCCCTTCTCCAGTTTCGGGCCGGAAGGCACCTCGGGCCAGCCGCCGGCGACGACGTATCCGCGATAGACCGGCAGCGCGCGGCGGAGCCGCCAGTAGAAGAAGTCCGCCGGCAGATGCGCGTCCACCACCGCTTTGGGATCGCCGGACCTGGCCGCGATCAGCAGCGCCGGCGGCTCCAAATCGCCCGAATCGCTGCTGGCCATGACGAGCGCGCCGCTCAGCAGCAGCTCGAGTTCGGCAAGCGTGCCGGCGTCTTGGGCCGCCTTGCGCGCCTCGATGGCGGCCAGCAGAGGATCCCCGAGCCCCATGCCGGCTTGCTCGGCCGCCGCCAGCCGGTCGACCAGCACTACGCCGGCGGGAGCGAGCCCGCTGTCGTCGGTCCAGATCGGCCGGAACCCGGCGGCCGCATAGTCCGCCTTCAGCACCGCGGGCAACGGCACACCGGCGATCTCGAGTTCATTACCCGCGAGGCGCTGGGAGAGCGCATCGGCCACCGCGTTCGAGGCAGATGCCGGCGCCTGCGCGGGTGCCGCAACGCTGGCCGCGGTCTGGACGAGACCGGCGGCGCTGGCGCCATTGTCGGCCCGGGCGTTTGCGGCCAGGCAGAGCAAGAAGGCCACCAATATCAGGACAGGCCTGGGCGACGCCTCCAGCCGGCGGCGCCGGCGCGCCCGACGAAGGCTACCCACCGCAGTAGTCCGGCTAGCCTTTGGCGGGCCAGTGCCGCTGGCGCTGGCCACTGCGACTCATGTGCTCGGCATGCCGGCCGGAGACGTAGACATAGAGCGGATTACGCACCGGCAAAATCGGG
>Ga0265313_10004246_pt1 | contig 11108 bp, 8 predicted proteins | sample 4123metaG_FD_203122 | JGI IMG/M metagenome (GOLD analysis project Ga0265313, IMG submission 203122) | Rhizosphere microbial communities from Carex aquatilis grown in University of Washington, Seatle, WA, United States - 4-1-23 metaG | ecosystem: Host-associated > Plants > Roots > Rhizosphere >...
GCAGCAAGCTCGCGCTGGCGGCCCACGAGGTCGAGGGTGTCCCGGTCGCCGAGGTGCTCCTCGCTCCACGCCTCCCGGCGCAGCAGCTCGCTCTCCCCGAGGACAAGGACGACGGCGTCGCTCCTGAGCGCCGTGTCGACCGCCTCGTCGACCAGGCGGCTGTCGTCGGCGCCGTCATTGGGGACGGGGTTCTCGTTCACGAGCCAGCCGGAGGCGTGGTTGACGGTCAGCTTGCAGCCCTCCGCATAGAGGACCTTGAACGAGCCGCCCGCGAAGTCCTTGATGCCCTGCAGCACGCTCACGCCCTCCATGGGGACGGCGGAATAGCCGCCGAGGTGGACGTCCGCCGCGTTGGGCCCGATCACGGCCAGGGTCTTGATCCTGGAGGCGTCGAGCGGGAGCGTGTGGTTCTCGTTCTTCAGGAGAACCATGGCCTCGTCCGCCGCCTTGCGGGCCAGGGCCCGGTGCGCCTCGGAGCGCGTGACCTTCGGGGACAGGTCGGGGTCCGTGTACGGCCGGTCAAAGAGGCCGCACAGGAACTTCACGCGCAGCACGCCGGCGGCAGCCCGGTCGATCGCCGCCATCGACACCTTCCCGGCCCGCTCCTCCGCGGCCAGGGTGGAGAAGCACCGGCCCTTGCCCCCGAGGTCGTAGTCGACGCCGGCCTCGATGCTGAGGACGCCGGCCTCGGCGGGGCCCGCGGCGGCGTGGTGGTCCTCATAGAGGTTGTCGATGCCGCCGCCGTCGCTCATCACGAAGCCGTCGAAGCCCCACTCCGTCCTCAGGATGTCGGTCAGGAGCTTGTGGTTCACGTGGTTCGGGATCCCGTCCCATTCGTTGTACGAGGCCATCAGCGAATGCGCGTGGGCCACCTTGACGGCCATCTCGAAGGGATAGAGGTGGTTCTCCCGAAACTCGCGCTCGGAGTAGTTGACCGGGGCGATGTTGCGCCCGCCCTCGGGCTGGCCGTGGCCGGCGAAGTGCTTGAGCGTCACGGCGACATGCTCGGGCCCGATCCGGGCGTCGCGGCCCTGGAGCCCATAGATCGCCGCCATGCCCATCCGGGAGACCAGGTAGGGGTCCTCGCCGTAGCATTCGTCAAAGCGGCCCCAGCGCGGGTCGCGGGCGAGGTCGAGCACGGGCGCCAGGACCTGGCGGACGCCGCGCGCGCTCGCCTCCTGCGCGGCGGCGGTGAAGACGCGCTCGAGGAGCGCGGGGTCCCACGTGCTTCCGAGCGCGATGGCCGCCGGGAAGCTGGTCGCCCCCGCGGCCATGTAGCCGTGCACGGCTTCGGAGAACGAGAAGACGGGGATGCCGAGGCGCGTCTTCTCGAGCATGTACTTCTGGACCGAGTTCAGGCGCAGCACGCGCTCGCGCGCGTTGCGCGCGAAGCGGTCGGGGGCGCCCGTCCACGCCCAGACGGAGCCGGCGCCGTTGGCCAGCGCGGGGGCGTCGGCGCCCCCGACGAAGTTGCCCTGCTCGTCGAAGGCCTTCGGGTCCGTGGTGCGGTACCCCTGGAGCTGCGCGACCTTCTCCTCGAGGCTCATCCGGCTGAGGAGATCCGCCAGGCGCGCCTCGAGCGGCTGCGCGGGATCCTTGTAGGGCGGCGTCTGCGCGGCCAACGGGAGGGCGAGCGCCAGGGGCAGGCAGGCGAGCAGTCGGAGCGGGGTTCGGGGCATAAGGCCGGGGCCGGGGAGCGCGCGCCTACGGCGCCTCGTCCTCGCGCATCTTGAAGGTCATCTGGACCGTCTCGCTCCGCCCGTCGGGGCGGGGCCCGATGGAGCGGGTGCGCTCGCCCGCCTCGATCACCGAGCGGTCGAACTCGTGGTTGCCCGAAGGGGACACGATCCGGAAGTGGGACAGGGACCCGTCGGCCGCGACGAAGAACTCCATGCGGGCGACGAGCGTGTCGCTCACGCCCTCGGGCGGGGTGTGGTTCTCCTTCATCTTCGCCAGGAGCTCCGACCAGTAGAGCTCGAGCTCGCTCGCCTCCTCGCGGGTCAAGGCCTTGCCGCCGGCCCCGCCGACCTTGTTCGCCGTCGAGCCGCCGATCACCCCGTCCCGGATGCCCTCGGCGTCGATGCGCGCCGCCTTCGCGGCCCTGGCCTCCGCCTGCCTGCGCAGGAGCTCCTCGCGCGCCTCCTGCTCCTTGTACTTCTTCTCCAGTCGGTCCTTTCGCCGCTGCTCGACGCGGTTGAGGCTCTTCACGAGGTCGACGGGCTTCGCGGGGGCCGTCGCCGCGGGCTTGGCCGGCGCCGTGGGCCTGGCCGGCGCCGTGGGAGCGGCCTCGGGCGGAGCGGCCTTGATGGGGGCGGGCTCCGGCTTCGCGGCCGGCGTGACGGGGGCGGCCTGGAGCTTAATCCCGCCGGGGCTCCCGAGCGCGGGCGCCTCGGTCGCCCGGTAGTTGTCGCCGGCCCCGGCGACCAGCTCGAGGATCTTCGGGGAGTCCTGCACGACGCTGCTCGCGGCGTAGCTGAAGAAGCCGATGAGGAGGACGACCGCCCCGTGGAGGAGCACGGACATGCCGTAGGCGCCTGGGGACTGCGCGCTCATTTGGATACGCTCTGGGTGTCGAACGTGAACTTGAGGAGGTTCTCCTGCTTCAGCTCGTCCATGAGGGCCACGATCTTCTCGTAAGGCACCTTCGCGTCGCCCCGGATGCGCACCACGGGGGGCTTCGACTCGGAGGCGTAGAGCCTGAGGCGGCTCCTCAGCTCGGCCGGGCCGACCGGCGTCGTCCGCTCGTCCAGGTAGACGTTGCCCTTCGCGTCGATCGAGATCGCGACAAAGTGGGTGCTCTTGTCGGGCTTCTGCTGCTGGCTCCTTGACTCCGACGGGAGCGTCACCGGGATCGTCTGCTCCTGGTTGATCAGCGGCGTGGCGATCATGAAGATGATCAGCAGCGTGAAGCCCAGGTCGATGAGGTTCGTGACGTTCATCTCCGCGATGGGATGGGACTGACGGGGGCGCCTGAAGGTCCTTGCCATGGGGTGCGGGTTACGCCTGCCGGGTCATGCCGACTCGAGCTCGATGCGGTCCGCGAGCGAGCTCGCGTAGTTCTCCAGCTCGGTGATGAGCCGCTTGGTGTTCGCGAAGAGCATATTGTAGCCGAAAAGGGACGGAATGGCCACCAGGAGCCCCGAGATCGTCGTCAGGAGCGCGGCGGACACGCCGGGCGCGAGCGTCTGGATGCTCGCCGTCTGCTGGACCGACACGGCGCTGAAGGCCGTCATCACGCCCCAGACCGTGCCCAGGAGCCCGAGGAAAGGCGCCCCGGAGACGATCGACGCGAGGAAGACCATGTTCGACTCATAGCGGAGGGTCTGGCGCGCGAGCGCACGCTGCAGGGCGTTCTCGGCGTGCTCCAGGCGGAAGCGCAGCGTGTCCATGCCCTTCTCCTTGCCGATCGAGGCGGCCTTCCAGTACGCCTCCACGGCGTCGCCGAAGAGGTCGGCGTAGGGGATGTCCCGGCGCTCGCGCAGGGACTCGGGGAGCTCGAGCAGGTTCTTCTGGTCGCGCAGGTGGCGCTCGAACGAGAGGTTGAGGCGGCGCAGCGTGTTCAGCTCGTTGCGCTTGCCAAGCATCACGGCCCAGGCGATCACGCTGAACACGGCGAGGCCGCCGGTGATCACCTGGCCGACCGGATCGCAGTGCTCAAACACCTCGATGATGTTGGTCGACGCAAGGAGGGGGGCGAAATGCACGGGCATGGTCCGATCGTTGGATGATTTTCGGGGTTCGTCCAATGGATTTCAAAGCTTCCTCGCCAAAGGCCGCGAATTTCCCCAAGCTGCCCAGCCAATGGTCCTGAAGTCAAAACACACCGGCACACTGATCTCGTTTGAGGGCTCCGAAGGGAGCGGCAAGACCTCGCAGATCGCGCGTCTCGCCGGCCGCCTGCAGAAGATGAAGCGCGACGTGGTCACGGTGCGCGAACCGGGCGGCACCGAGATCGGCGAGCAGATCCGCAATATCATCGTCCACAACTCGAAGGGCGACGAGATGTGCCCGGAGACGGAGCTGCTGCTCTTCGCCGCCTCGCGGGCCCAGCTCGTGCGCGAGATCATCGTCCCGGCGCTCATGCGCGGCGCGATCGTCCTGAGCGACCGGTACCTCGACTCGTCGACGGTGTACCAGGGCGTCGGCCGGAACCTCGCCGCGGACCCGGTCAACCAGATCAACCGCTTTGCGGTGGGCAACGTCATGCCCGACTTGACGATCGTCATCGACGTCCCGACCAAGGTGGGCCTGACGCGCATCCACCAGCGGGCGTCGGACCTGCCGGACCGCATGGAGCGCGAGAACATCGACTTCTACAACAAGATCCGCGAGGGGTACCTCGTCCTCGCCAAGGGCATGCCCTCCCGATTCGTCGTCGTCGACGGATCGAAGGACGAAGCGACGACCGAGAAGCGGATCTGGGACGCCGTAAAGCCCCGGATCGCCTGATGACTGCGGCCGCGGTCCCCTGGCCGCCCGCCCTTGCGGGCACCCCCGCAATCGAGGTGATCGAGCGGGCGATCGGGCGCGGGCGCCTGCCGCACAGCCTGCTTCTGGCGGGCGACGACCAGGAGGGACTGTCGGCGGCCGGCCTCGCGCTGGCGGACCGGCTCCTGAACTGGGGCTCGGCCGCGCCGTCGCCCTACCCTCCCGACCGACATCCCGACTGCTTCCAGATCCGCCCGTCCGGAAAGTCGCGCCAGATCAGCGCGGGTGCCGTGCGCGAGCTCGTGGGGCGCGTGAACGTGATGGCGACCCTGTCGAGGCACAAGGTGGTCGTGTTCCACGACGCCGACCGCCTGAATCCGGTGGCGGCGAACATCCTGCTGAAGACGCTCGAGGAGCCGCCGGAGGCGACGACCATCGTGCTGCTGACCGCCAGGCCCTACGCCCTCCTGCCGACGATCCGCAGCCGGGTGCTGCACTTCCGGTTCCCGGGGATGGCGTCGGCGGTGCGGGTGGAGGGCTGGGAGGCCTGGCTCGGCGACTACCGCGCGTGGCTCAGGCGCCTGGGTGAGGGGGTCGCCGCGGGCCGGGCGGCCGCCGATGGGATCTTCACGCTCTACGGGCTGGTGGCCCGGTACGCCTCGATGCTGGACAAGGCCTCGGAGGCGGAGGGCGTCCGGCGCAAGGAAGGCGTCGCGCAGGCCCTGGACGACGATGAGATCGCGGCCCTGGAGGCCGAGATCTCGGTGGGCCTGAGGCTGCGGATGTTCGCGGGGATCGAGGAGGCGACGAGCGCGCACGCCCGGGAGCTTCTCGAGGCCGGCGACGCGGGGGCCCGGCGCCCGCTCGCGGCGGCGGTCGACAGCCTCGAGCGGTCGGCGGGGCTCCTCCGGGTCAACCTGAACGACGCCGCGGCCCTCGAGGACTTCCTGCTGGCGTCGCTTCGGATCTGGACGCGGCGGTGAGCATCGCCGCGCCGAAGACCCCCGCGCTGTCGCCCAGGGCGGGCCTCAGGAACTCCGTCCGGATGCTGGTGTTGAAGAGGTGCCTCAGGACGGCCTGGCGGGTGGCCTCCTCGTAGAGCAGGTCGACGTTGCCCACGCCGCCGCCGATGACCACCGCGTCGGGGTCCAGGATGTTGATCACGGCGGCGATCGCCTCCCCGAACTTGGCCCTCAGCCGCCGGAGCGTCTCGCGCGCGGCCCGCTCGCCCGAGGCGGCGCGGGACACGATCTCGGGAAGGCGCACGTCCCGGCCGGTGTGCTCCCGGTAATGGCGCTCGAGCGCGGGGCCTGAGATCACGGTCTCGACGCAGCCCGCGCGCCCGCAGTAGCACGGGGTGCGCTCGCCGCGCATCGGGTTGTGTCCCCATTCGCCCGCGATCCCGTGCAGGCCCTCGAGCACGCGGCCGCCCACGACCACGCCCCCGCCGCAGCCCGTCCCGAGGATGAGCCCGACGACGACGCCCCGGCCGCGTGCGGCGCCGAGCAGCGCCTCGGCGAGCGCGAAGCAGTTCGCGTCGTTGGCCGTGCGCGCCTCGACCCCGAGCGCCGCTCCCAGGTCCTCCCGCAGCCGGTGGCCGTTCAGGCAGAGGCTGTTGGAGTTCTTGAGGACCCCGGTTGCGGGGTCGACGACGCCGGGCGTGCCGAACCCGATGCAGGCGGGACGCCGGGTCCCGGACTCGCGCTCGAGGGTCTCCACCAGCCGGACGATCTTGCCGATGACGTGCGCGTAGCCCCTGCGGCTCTCGGTGGGCACCCGCAGCCGGCAGAGCGCGCGGTCGGGCTTCCTGGGGTCGATCACGGCCCCCTCAATCTTCGTGCCCCCAAGGTCGATGCCGTACAGGTTCATAGGAGCCCATTCTGCCGGATGATCTCCGAGAAATAGCGAGCCGAAAGCTTCGGGGTCCTCTTCTGCGTGGCGAAGTCCACGTGGACGATCCCGAAGCGGCGCGTGTAGCCGTCGTTCCACTCGAAGTTGTCGAGGAACGACCAGACGAAGTAGCCCCGCACCGGCACGCCCTCCTCGATCGCGCGGCGCAGCTCGCCCAGGTAGAGGCGCAGAAACTCGCGCCGGTGCAGGTCGGTCACCTCGCCGTTCACGACCGGCTCGTCGTCGTAGCCGCAGCCGTTCTCGGTGATGTAGATCTCCCTTGGGCCGTAGTGCTCCTTGGAGAAGCGGGTCGCCCAGTACATGAGCTGCGGCATCAGCTTCAGCCAGTTCCCGTCGGCGTGCCAGTAGTTGGGGGGAGTCGGCAGGACCTCGTACCGCGCCCCCGCGCACGCGCGGACGAACGACCCGCTGTAGAGGTTGAGCCCCAGGAAGTCGGTGGGGGCCCCGATCAAGTCGAAGTCCCCCGGCGCCACTTCGGGCGCGTCCCTGCCGATCCGCCTGAGGTAGGCGTCCGCGTAGTGGCCCCGGTAGATGGGGTCGATGACGTTCTGGTTGCCGTCGACGAACCAGGCGCTCGCCGCCTCGATGTCGGCGGGGGTCTCGGTCACCGGCACGCAGGCGTCGCAGTTGTCCGCGATCCCGACGCGGGCTCCCGCGCCCCCGTGGGCCCTCACGGCCCGCACCGCGTGCCCGTGGCACAGGAGCGCGTGGTGGAAGGTCTGGTTGACGACGCGGGCCGACTCGACGCGGCCGGGGGCCCGGTTGTGCCCGCCGGGGCCATAGCCAAAGTCGGTGAAGCACCGGACCTCGTTCACCGTGAACCAGCGCTTCACCTTCCCGGCGAACGCCTGGACGACGGTGTCGGCATAGCGCGCGAAGGCGTCCACGACGACGCGGCTGGGCCAGCCCCCCCGGTCCTCAAGCGCCTGGGGCAGGTCCCAGTGGAACAGCGTGACCCAGGGGGTGATGCCGTGCTCCGCCATCGAGTCGAACAGCCGGTGGTAGAACGCGAGGCCTGCCGCGTTGACCGGGCCGTCGCCCGCCGGGTAGATCCGCGGCCATGCGATCGAGAGCCGGTAGTTGCGGATGCCGAGCGCGCGCATGAGCGCAAGGTCCTCGCCGAAGCGGTGGTAGTGGTCGCAGGCTTGGTCGAGCGTATCCCCGTTGCGCACCTTCCCCGGGATCCGCGAGAAGCGGTCCCAGATCGACTCGCCCTTTCCGTCCAGAAAGGCCGCGCCCTCGATCTGCGGGGCGGCGGTCGCGACGCCCCAGACGAAGTTCTCGGGGAAAGTGGGGATGGGGGACGGCATGTTGTGTTGGCGGTGGACACCGGCCGCATCCGCCGGTGCGAGAAAATGCACGGAGCGAGCCGCCAAGGGGTTGCGGAGGGCGTTCTTTGGGATTGCCAGCGCCGGGCATTCGTTCTGTTTACCGGCATATCCCCTTGCAAGGCGCATTTTCGGCGGAGGATGCGGCCGGGGACAAGGCGACACCCACCCCCCTATGGCTCAGGTCCTGCTCGAAAACCTAACGAAGATCTTTCCCGAGAAGGGGGGCCCGGGCGTGGCGGCCGTGAAGCGGATCAACCTGGCGATCGAGGACCGCGAGTTCATGGTGCTGGTCGGTCCCTCAGGATGCGGCAAGTCGACCACGCTGCGCATGATCGCGGGCCTGGAGGAGATATCGGAAGGCACCGTCAGGATCGGGGGCAACGTCGTGAACGAGGTGCTGCCGAAGGACCGGGACATCGCGATGGTGTTCCAGAACTACGCCCTCTACCCGCACATGACGGTCTACGAGAACATGGCGTTTGGGCTGAAGCTCCGGAAGTTCTCGAAGTCCGACATCGACGCCCGGGTGCGCGAGGCCGCGACCATGCTCGGGCTGGAGAGCTACCTCGGCCGAAAGCCGAAGGCGCTCTCCGGCGGGCAGCGCCAGCGGGTGGCGCTCGGGCGGGCGATCGTGCGCAAGCCCAAGGTCTTCCTCTTCGACGAGCCGCTCTCGAACCTCGACGCCAAGATGCGCGTGTCGACCAGGACCGAGATCTCCAAGCTGCACGCCCGCCTCGGCGCCACCATGATCTACGTGACCCACGACCAGGTCGAGGCGATGACCATGGGCGACCGCATCTGCGTCATGAAGGACGGCAACATCATGCAGGTCGCCGAGCCCCTCGAGCTCTACAACCACCCGGACAACCTGTTTGTGGCGGGGTTCATCGGCTCGCCTCCCATGAACTTCTTCCGGGGCGCGCTTCGAAGGGCGGCAGGCCACGTCTCCTTTGTCGAGGACAACGCGGCGGCGCCGCCGCTCACCGTGGCGCTCGACGCGGAGCTGGCCGCCCGGTCGTCGGCCTTCGTGGACAAGCCGGTCATCTTCGGGATAAGGCCCGAGGCCATCCACGATTCCCTGACCATGGGGTCGACCGAGGCCGGCCCGACGGCGGAAGTCCGGGTCGAGGTCTCCGAGCCGATGGGCTCCGAGACGCTCCTGTACCTGGACACGGGCAAGACCTCCTTCATCGCCCGGGTGAACCCGACCGACCGCTTCGACGCGGGGCAGAGGGTCCAGGTCACCTTTGACCTGACGCACGCCCACCTCTTCGACCCGGCGACGGAGCAGGTCCTCAAGTAGCCCGGCGCGGTCTAGTCGCTCTTCAGCAGGCTCACCAGATCGGGCTTGCTGGCCCTGACCGACGGAAGAATGCAGGCGGCGACGGCCGATAGGAGGAGGAGCGCGCTCACGGCCGCGATCACGGGAGGGTCGGAACGGGGCGTCTCAAACAGGAGGCTCTGCAGGAAACGTGCGAGCGCCATCGCCCCGCCGATGCCGATTGCGATCCCGAGCACGGTGAGCGTGATGCCCCGGCGCATGACGAGCGTGACCAGGTCGGCCGGGGTCGCCCCGAGGGCCATGCGGATCCCGAACTCCGGCATCCTGCGGTCGACCGTGTAGGCCAGGACCGAAAAGAGGCCGACGATGGCGAGGACCGTGGCGACGCAGGCGAGCACCCGGAGGACCGATAGCGCCAGGCGCTCGTTGTAAAGCTGGCGGTTCCGCAGCTCGGCCATGGGCACCGTGTAATAGGTGACGATCCTCGGGTCGAAGGCGTAGACGGCCTGCGTGAGCCTTCCGAGCATTTCGCCGCTCGCTTCGCCGGTCAGGTGGAGGACGAAGATCGTCGCCACATTGGGCGACCACTTCGCGGGCATGTAGATCGTGGATCCAGGTTTCTCGCGGAGCTTCTCGCGCACATCGCCCACAACCCCGGCGACCACCCAGCCGTGGGCCTTCGCTTCCGCCCCGGCGGGCCTGATGTACTGGCCGACCGCATTGGAGGAGCCGAATTGCGCGTGCGCGTAGGTCTCGTTGATCACGATCTCCCCCTTGGTGTCGGGAGCTGGCCAGCGGCCCTGCTTCAACACCAAGCCCCCTGCGTCCTCGTAGTCGGGGGAGACGTAGACGCCATTGATCTTTGTCTTCGATCCGTCCTTCGCCTCGGCGTAGAGATCCACCGAGTTGTAATTTGCAAGAAGCGAGTCGGAACCGTAGGCCACCGAGGAGACTGTGGGCACCCGCAGCAGGGCCGCCTTGATGCGGTCCAGGAGCACCACGCGCTCCTCCGACCTCGCCGGGTAGTCCCGAGGGAAGCCCAGCTGCATCTTCACGCGATGGGCCGGATTGAATCCGACCTTCACCTCACCCAGGTGCTGGAATGACCGGACCATAAGGCCCGCGCCGACGAGCAGGATGACGGCGAATGTCGCCTGCAGCACGACAAACGTGCCTCGCAAGCGCGCGAGCCCGGGGCTTTCGCCGATCGAGCCTCCCCCGCCCTTCAGCCCGGAGAGGATGTTGGCCCGGAGAAGCTGCAAGCCGGGAACGACCACGACCATGGCGCCGGTCAGGAGGGTCAGTCCCGCAAGGACGAGGTAGGTGTCCCAACCGAGGACCCAGCTGGTCCAGCTCCTTTCGGGATCATCGTTGCCGGCCAGGAATGAGAGGAGCGGGATGAGCCAGTTTGCGACCACGGCGCCGAGCAGCGCTCCGCCGGCGCAGAGGCAGAAGGTCTCGATGAAGAGCAGCCTCAGGATTCCCCACCGCCCGCCTCCGAGGGCCATCCGCACGCTGGTCTCGATTCGTTTTCCAAGAAAATGCACGAGAATCAGGTTCGACGCGTTAAGGCAGGCGATACCGTAGAGAAACGCCACCGCCCCGAGCAGCGCCCAATGGAGCTGCGGATTGAACGTGCCGCGGATGTCCGCCATCGTTGAGAGCGCCGGCCGAAGCGTCGCAACCCACTGCATGAAGTCCGAATTCCCCTCAATCTTGGCCCTCGCCAGCGCGTCTTCGGCTTGCTCGCGGGTCACGCCAGGCCTAAGGCGCCCCAGGACGACAAGCATCGGATCCCAGGGCTGATTCGGATTCTCGCGCAGGACCAGCGGCCGAATGATGTCCGCCGAGGCGTAGACGGGAAGCTTCTCTCCCTCCCTGAGGACGCCGACCACCGTGCAGACCTTCTCGTCGACCTTGATGAGCCGGCCCAGCGCGTCCTTGGTCCCTCCGAGGTGCTTCTTCCAGAAATTGTAGGACACGACCACGACATCGTCGCGGCCGCTCGCGGCCTCCGAGGGGGAGAAGGCGCGGCCAAGCAAGGGCGAAACGCCGAGCACGCCGAAGAAGTTCGGGGTTACGGCTTCCGAGAATGTAGTAACGGGCTTGTTGTCGAGCACCACGTTGCCGGCGTCGATCGCCGCGGCGCAAAGCTC
>Ga0265313_10004247_pt1 | contig 11108 bp, 8 predicted proteins | sample 4123metaG_FD_203122 | JGI IMG/M metagenome (GOLD analysis project Ga0265313, IMG submission 203122) | Rhizosphere microbial communities from Carex aquatilis grown in University of Washington, Seatle, WA, United States - 4-1-23 metaG | ecosystem: Host-associated > Plants > Roots > Rhizosphere >...
GGTCGGCGACATTCATGGCCGCAAAGATCTGCTCGATCGCCTGCTCGGTCTGATCGCCATCGACGCCAAACGGTCGGGCGCCAGCCGCAAGCTGGTCGTGTTCCTGGGCGATTATATCGACCGTGGGCCGGCCTCGCGGGCGGTGATCGAAACCGTGGCCGCCGGGCCGCCGCCGGGTGCCGATTGGGCCGGATTCCGCTGGCGGCCGCTGCTCGGCAACCATGAAGCGATGATGCTGCGTTTCCTCGACGATCCCGAAGAGGCCGCAACCTGGCTGTCGCCCAGCAATGGCGGGCTCGAAACCCTGCGCGCCTATGTCGGCGACCTGCCGCAACCCTCGGGATTGCAGGCGCTGCAAGGGGCCCTGCTAAAAGCGTTTCCGGGGGATCACCGCCGCTTTCTCCAGGCGCTGCCGGCCAGCCATGAGGAGGGCGGCTATTTCTTCGTTCATGCCGGGGTTCGCCCGACCATACCGCTCCAGCATCAGCAGCGGCAGGACATGCTATGGATCCGGGGCGAGTTTTTGGGCTCGGCGGTCGATTACGGCAAGGTCGTGGTCCATGGCCACACCATCACGACAGCCCCCGAGGAACGGCCCAATCGCATCGGCATCGATACCGGGGCCTTCTTCACGGGGCGGCTGACCGCGCTGGTGGCGGAAGGCGATTGGCGGGGCTTCCTGGCGACCTGAGCGCGCCGCGCCGGGTACGGCTTAACGCGACGCCCCGGACGGCGACGGTATGGCGTCCGCCAGGCGGCGTGCGAAATCGTCGGCTTCCAGCGGCCGCGAATACAGAAATCCCTGGATCAGCCGGCATCCCCGCGCGGTCAGGAAATCGCGCTGGGCCTCGGTTTCGACGCCCTCGGCCAACACGTCGAAGCCGAGTTGGGTGCCCAATCCGATCACCGAGGTGACGATCGCCCCATCCCTGAGGTCCTCGGGCAGGCCATGGATGAAGGTCTGGTCGATCTTCAGCGTGTGGATGGGAAAGCGCTTGAGATAGGCGAGCGACGAATAGCCGGTGCCGAAATCGTCGATGGCGATGCGAAGGCCCATCGCCTCGATCTCGGTGAGAACCTCGATGGCGCGTTTGGCGTCGGCCGCCATCACGGTCTCGGTGATCTCGATCTCCAGATCGCTCGGCGCCAGGCCCGCCGCCGCCATGGTCGCACCGATTTTTCGGGTCAGTTCGCTGTCGCGGAATTGAGAAGCCGAAATGTTGATGCTGATCGGCGGAACGACGAGGCCTGCCGTTCGCCATTCCCGGATATGCGTGCAAACCCGATAAAGAATCCATTCGCCGATGGTACCGATCAATCCGGCGCGCTCGGCGATCGGAATGAAATCGGCCGGCGCCATTTCGATGCCGGCCGCGGTGCGGCAGCGGATCAGCGCCTCGGCGCCCACCATCTTGCCGCTGACGGCGTCGATCTTGGGCTGGAAGGCGAGGCGGAACCGGTTCTGTTCCAGGCCGCGGCGGAGTTCGTTGACGACGGTCACGCGCGCCGCGTTCTGGATCTTCATCTCGGCGTTGTAGTAGGTCCAGCCGCCACCCGACGACTTGGCGTCGTACATCGCCATATCCGCGTGCGACATCAGGGCATCGACGGTCGTGGCGTCGTCGGGATAGATCGCGATGCCGATGCTGCAACTGACATGCAGCATCTGCTCGGAGATCTTGAACGGATCGGAGAAGGCATAGAGCAGCTTCTCGACGCAGGATTCGATCGCCTCCATCGACGACAGCGCTGGGAGAATCACCACGAACTCGTCGCCGCTCAGCCGTCCGACGACGTCGCTCACGCGCACGCAGGAGTGGAGACGGCGGGCAAGCTGCTGCAGCAGCTCGTCGCCGGCGGCGTGGCCCATGCTGTCGTTGACGTCCTTGAAGCGATCGACGTCGAGGAACAGAAGCGCCAGCCGCATGCCGCTGCTCGATGCCTCCTTCATCCCCTGTTCGAGGAAGCGCGTCGCGGTGCTGCGGTTGGCCAACCGCGTCAGCGAGTCGTAGCGGGCCTGATAGCGAATCTGCCGTTCATAGGCGATGCGCTGGCTGATATCCGAGAACAGATAGATCCGCGATTCCGATCGTCCCTCGGTCGATGGAACCACCGATACCGAAACCGACGCCGGAAACACGCTGCCATCGGCCCGCCGCGCCCATAATTCGCCCGACCAGGGGCGATTCGCCGCGGCGGCTTCTTCGATGTCGGCGAGCTGGGCGGCGTCGCTCATTTCCGTAGCGATCAGCGGATTGCGCTTGCCGAGAATCTGGTCGAGCGACCAGCCGGTGAGCCCGGTGAAGGCGGGATTGACTGCCAGCACAAGCGCGTTGCCATCGCAGATCATGATGCCTTCGGCGGCATTGCCGAAAACGGCGCCGCCCAGTTTGATCTGCTCATCGGCCAGCCGCTGCGTGGTGATGTCCTCGACGGTGCCTTCGTAGTAGAGGATATTCCCGGCGGAATCGCGCACCGCCCGGGCATTCTCGGTGATCCAGATGATCGAGCCGTCGTTGCGATAGACCCGCGCCTCGAAATTGCGCACCACCGAATCGCGCGCCAGGGCCGCCTTAAAGCGCTCCCGGTCCGATTCCTCGACATAGAGTTGGCGGGCGATATCGGTCAGCGCGCCGATCAGTTCGGCTGGGCCGGCATATCCATATATTCGGGCCAGCGAGGGATTGGCTTTAAGGTACCGCCCGTCCGGGGTGGTGCGATAGATGCCCTCGACCGCGTTCTCGAATAGGGAACGGTAATCGTCGGTCTCGGAGCCAAGCAGACTATCGCGGTTCGAAACCATTTCCCCTTCGCCCTGGCCGCGACTTGCTGCATCGCCGGCAATCGATTCCGAGGGCAAATTCCTGGCATCATGACAGTCTGCCCCCACAGACAGCCAAGACCGGCCGGCGGTTGTCCCGCCTATCGCCTTATTTCTTGTTCGTATCGGATAATTTGTTCAGCTGATCCTGCATCGCGTTGATGCGCGCCTGCAATTCGGCCACCGATGTTTCCGCCGCTTCCTGCCCGGTCACAGGAGCGCCCGCGGGATCGGCGCCGTTGGCGCCTTCGGGCACGCCGGCCGCCCCATAGAACGGTACGAACATCTTCATCGCGGTATCGAACAGCGCCATGTTCTGCTTGTTCAATTCCTCCAGCGGATTGAACGGGAACAGGCCGCCCAGCATGGTTTCCATATATTGGCGCATCTGGCCTTCATGGTTGGTGAACGCGCCCATGCTGTGCTCGAGATAGCGCGGCAGCAACCGACCCAGCGAATCGCCGTAGAAGCCGATCAGGCTTCTCAGGAAGCTGATCGGCAGCAGGTGCTGGCCACCCTTGCCTTCCTCCTCGACGATGATCTGGGTCAGGACTGCGCGTGTGATGTCTTCGCCGGTCTTGGCGTCATAGACCACGAACTCTTCGTTCTGCTTCACCATCTGGGCCAAGTGATCGAGCGTGACATAGCTGCTCGTGGCCGTGTTATAGAGCCGGCGATTGGCGTATTTTTTGATGGTTATCGGCTTCTTTTCCGCAGTCGCATTCGACATGGTCGGCTTCTCCGGGTGCCCGATCGCTCGACAATACCAGATATATGGTACCCGCCTACCGCTTTGCGGCAACAGTTTTTGCAACCGCGTTAAGGGGCGGTTATAGTTGGCCTATGACCGATGCGCCCGATCCCAACCAATTGGCGCGCCGTTATCTCGACCTCTGGCAGCAACAGGTGACGGCATGGCTGAACGAGCCGGATGTGGCCGACGCCATGGCTTCGAGCTACCTTCTGATGATTCGCGCCATTACCGCCCTGGCCGATGCCGCCGGGATCGGTCCCGCGGCCCAGGCCATGGGGCGGGCCGGCCATGACCGGCCGGGCGCCGCCCCGGGCAAAGGTCCGGCCGGAAAAGCAGGAGCGGCTGGGCCCGCGTCCGCTGCCCCTGCATTTGGCGACCCAGATCGCGACCTTGCTGTCCTCACAGGTCGCATTGCCAAGCTTGAGGAACGGCTCGCTCGCCTGGAATCCGCGGCTGCGGCCGAGCGCCGAGCAACTCCGCAGCGCGCTCGGCACCGTCGACGCTGAAGCCTTCGAGCGGGCCCTGGCCATCGAGGCCGGCCGGCGTATCGAAGCCTTCCTGAACGGCATCGAGGCCTATCGCGGCCATCCCTATCGCCGCACTTTGCCCGAGCCGAAGACGGTTTGGAAACAGGGCGCCGCATGGCTGCTCGACTATTCCGTGCCGGGCGCCAAGGGCGCGGTACTCCTGGCGGTGCCTTCGCTGATCAACCGGGCCTATATCCTCGACCTCACCGCCCAGCGCAGCATGATGCGGTCCTTGGCCAAACGGGGGCTGCGGCCCTATTTGCTCGACTGGGGCGCGCCGGGGGCCGAAGAGCTGCGTTTCGGCCTGGACGACTATGTCGGGACCGTGCTCGGCGGCGCGCTCGACGCCACAATCAAGCGGGCCGGTCGGCCGGCGGTGCTGGGCTATTGCATGGGCGGCCTGCTGGCGCTGGCGTTGGGCATATTGCGCAGCAAAGACGTGCGCGGATTGGCGCTATTCGCCACGCCCTGGGACTTCCACCAGCCCGATAATTCCCAGGCCCGCATCGTGACATCGATGAAGGGTCCGATCGACGACGCCATCGCGCTCTGGGGCGGCATGCCGGTCGATCTCTTGCAGGCCTGTTTCGCCGCGGTCGACCCCGGCGGCATCGAGCGCAAGTTCCGGGTGCTGGCGGAAATGGACCTGTCGAGCCGGCGGCTGCGCGATTTCGTCGCCCTCGAAGACTGGCTCAACGACGGCGTCATGCTGGCCGGGCCAGTGGCGCGCGAAACGCTGTTCGGCTGGTATATCGAGAACCAGCCGGCGCGTGGCCTGTGGACGGTCAAGGGCAAGGCGATCCGGCCCGAGCGCTACAAGGGGCCGGCGCTGGTCCTGGTGCCGTCGCGCGACCGCATCGTGCCGCCGGCTTCGGCCCTGGCATTGGCTCGCGCGCTCCCCAATGCCGAAACCGTCGAGGTCGATACCGGCCATATCGGCATGGTCACCGGGGCCATGGCGCCGCGCCAAGTCTATGCCCGCCTGTCCCATTGGCTCGAACGAATCGGGAAGGGCTAGCGTTTCCCCCCACCTACGTGGCGGGGGCATAGCTGCGCTGCGCCGGACGACCAAAGCCGGGGTTGTTCCGTTCGCAAATCAAACGACATAGACTTTCCATCTGGATCGCGCAGGCGCACCGAAACGGCCGCGCATCGGGAGGAGTGATTGCCATGTCGAAGACCATGCCCAAACCCGTGACCGATGGACGCGCGGTCGCCTCGGTCATACCGGCGGTGCGAACGCTCGAGGGTGAAGGTTTCGAGGTGCGGCGCGCCATTCCTGGTCCCGGCTTCCAGTCGATTGGGCCGTTCATCATGCTCGATCATTTCGGACCGAAGGATTATGGCCCGGGCGAGGCTCTGGGCGCGCCCGAACATCCCCATTTCGGCATCGAGACCCTGACCTACATGCTCGACGGTTATGGCCTGCACCGCGACAGTATCGGCAACATCAGCGTTACCGGCCCGAGGGAGGCGCAGTGGATGCGCGCCGGCCGCGGCATCGTCCATGACGAGGGCGCCGATCCCGAATCGCGCCGCCTGGGCGGCCGTTCAAACGGCGTGCAGCTTTGGATCAATTTGCCCAAGGGCCATCGCGACGCCGAACCCGAGTACAAGCCGTTCCGCGGCGACGCGATCCCCGAACTGGTCGGCAACAACGCCACCATTCGCCTGCTCGCCGGCAAGCTGGGAACTGAGACCGGACCGGTGACCACGTTTTCGCCGCCCTGGCTGGCCCATGTCAGCCTGGCGCCGGGCGCCTCGCTCGAACTCGACACCCCCGCCGACATCGAACTCGGCGCCTATGTCCTGTCGGGTTCGGGCAAGTTCGGCACGCCCCGCCACGACGTGCATGAGGGTGAGTTGATCCGTTTCTCCCGCACTGGCGCCGGCGTGGCGATCGAGGCCGATATTGCGCTCGAAGCGCTGGTGCTGGGCGGCCCGCCGATCGTCGGACAGTTGCTGCGCTACGGTCCCTTCGTCGCCGACACCAAGGAGGAAATGCTGCGCGCGGTGCGCGACTACCAGACCGGGGCGATGGGCAGCATCGACTTCTCGAAGCCGATTCCGGCCCGGCCCGAACCGCGCGCCTCGGTGCGCCGGCCGATCCGCGCGGCGGTCTAACCGCCGTTACGCGGTTTTCTTCCGCTCGACGACAGGTGGCGTCACCCGCACCGCGGTGATGTGATTGCGCTGTCGGCGCAGCACCTCGAAGCGGAAGCCGTGGAACATGAATTTCTGCCCGACTTCGGCGATGGCGCGCGCCTCGTGCAGCAGCAGTCCGCCGATGGTGGCGGCATTCTCATCAGGCAGGTTCCATTCAAGCTCGCGGTTCAGGTCGCGAATCGTGACGTCGCCGTCGATCGCATACGACCCGTCGGGTTCCGGCTTCACCCCCGAAACCGTCTGGCCCTTGGCCATCGGTTCGTTGGGCATCTCGCCGACGATTTCTTCGAGAATGTCTTCGAGCGTGATCACGCCTTGCAGTGCGCCGTATTCGTCGACCACCAGCGCGAGATGGTCGCGGCGCTTGCGGAACGCCTGCATCTGATCGAGCAGCGAGGTCGATTCCGGAATGAACCAGGGCGGATCGGCCAGCTTCGCCACGTCGAGCGCGCTGAGATCGTGCAAATTGGCGCGTAGCGCGCGGAGCAGGGTCTTGGAATGAATCACGCCGACGATATTGTCGGGCGTATCGCGCCACAGCGGCAATCGCGTGTGCGGGCTGGCGGCGGCTTGGTCGATCAACGCCTCGGCCGGCTGGTCGGCATCGATGGCGACCATGTTGCTGCGGTGGATCATCACCTCGCTGACTACGACCTCGCCGAGATCGAGGATCGAACGCAGCATCTTGCGCTCATCATGAATCGCGCCGCGCGCACCATGGATGGCGATAGCGCCCTTCAGTTCGGCCAACGCCGCCTCGGGCCGCATCGGCACTTCCAGCTTGACCCCGACGACGCGCAGCAAACCGTCGACCAGCCATTGCACGGTCGCCACGATCGGGCCGAACAACCAGACCACCAGGCGCATCGGCCGGGCCAGGTTGAGCGCCACTCGGTTGGGGCGGCGGATCGCCACGGTCTTGGGCAGGATCTCGCAGAAGATCAGCACCACCAGCGTCGTGGCGATGGCGCCCAAGGCCACGCCGCGCGCGCCGAACAGTCCGATCGCGATGCTGGTCGCCAGTCCCGAAGCGACGATCTGCGTCAGCGTGGTTCCCAATAGAATCGCGCCAAGCATCCGGTCCTTGCGCGAACGCAAGAGATTGACCCGCGCCGCGCGGCGATTGCCCTCGGCCTCGAGCTGATGCATCAGCGGTTGCGACGCGCCGGTCAGCGAGGTTTCCGCCGCATTGAAAAAGAACAGCAGCACGAGCAGGACGGCGATCGCGACGATTTCATAGGTCATCGCGCGCCCTCCGTGAACATGTCCTGCAGCACGGCCAGCGCCTCGGTCGCGGGAATATCGCGCGCCAAGCTTGCCTTGCCGATGCCGCTGGCCACCACGAAACCGATCGTGCCGTCCTTCACCTTCTTGTCGCTGCCCATGTGAGCAACGATGCGCGCCGCGTCCCAGGGCCGATCCGGCAGCGGCGGCGGCTGCATCGGCATGCCGGTGGCGGCGAGGTGGCCGCGCAGGCGTTCGAGATCGGCCGCCGGGCAGCGGCCGGTGCGTACCGAGAGGGCGAAAGCCAGCACCATGCCGATCGACACCGCCTCGCCATGGAGCAGCAGATCGCCGAAACCGGCCTCCGCCTCCAGCGCGTGCGCAAATGTGTGGCCGAGATTGAGCAGCGCGCGCTGCCCGGTCTCGCGCTCGTCGGCGGCGACGATGCGCGCCTTGGCCAGGCAGGAGCGATGGACCGCCTCGGTGCGCGCGGCGGTGTCGCCCGCCAGTAACGCGGCCCCATGCGTCTCCAGCCAGGCGAAGAAGGCGGGATCGTCGATCAGCCCGTATTTGACCACCTCGGCATAGCCGGCGCGCAATTGACGCGCGGGCAGCGTCGCCAGAAGATCGATATCGGCCAGCACCAGGCGCGGCTGGTGGAAGGCCCCCACCATGTTCTTGCCCCAGTGTGTATCGATCGCGGTCTTGCCGCCGACCGAGGAGTCGACCTGGGCCAGAAGCGTGGTCGGAATTTGCACATAGGGAACGCCGCGCATCAGGATCGCGGCGGCGAATCCGGCGAGGTCGCCGATCACCCCGCCGCCCAGCGCGACGATCGTGGTGCCGCGCTCGCAACCGGCCTCCTGCATGGCGTCGAGCAGACCCTCGAGATGGGCGAAGGTCTTGGTGCCCTCGCCGGGCGGCAAGACTTCGACGCTGGCGCCGATCTCGGCCTGTTTCAGCGACGCTTCGAGCGTCGCCAAATGCCGCGCCGCGACATTGGCGTCGGTGACCACGAAGACGCGAGGCTGCGCGATCAGGGGACGCATGGTCGCGCCGGCCGATTCCAGCAGCCGCGAGCCGACATGAATGTCGTAGCTGCGTTCGCCTAGGGAAACGCGGATCTGGGGCAGGGGGGCGATCTCCGCGAGGCTCAGGATGCGTGGACCGGTTGGGATACCGGCCGGGCAATTGTCCGCAGCGCGGCGAGCACGTTATCGACGGTCGCGTCGGCCGGCTGATCGGCGGTATCGACCGTCAGGTCGGCCTCGGCATAGATCGGATGGCGCTTGTCCATCAGGCGGCTCAACACCTCGCGCGGATCGCCGGCGCTGAGCAGGGGGCGGTGTTCCCGTCCGGCGGTGCGCTTCACCAGCACATCGAGGTCGGCGCGCAGCCAGACCGACACGGCCCTGGCGGCGATCAGGCGGCGGGTATCGGGATCGATGAAGGCGCCGCCGCCCGAGGCCAAAACGCAGGGCTTGCCGTCGAGCAGCCGCGCCATGACCCGGCGCTCGCCCTCGCGGAACGCCGCCTCGCCCAGCTTGTCGAAAATCTCCGCAATGGTGCAGCCGGCGGCGAGTTCGATCTCGGCATCGGCGTCGACGAAGGGCCGGCCGATGCGCGCCGCCAGCCGTCGCCCGACGCAACTCTTGCCGGCGCCCATCAATCCGATCAGGACGATGGTGCGCTCGGGAATAGTCTCGTCGCGGCGTTGCAGATCGCCGTCGCTATCGCTAGACTTGCCCATCTTCGTCATGGTCGTAGCCTAGCATAAAGACCGCCGGCTGTGTGCCCGCCCCGTCCAAGAATCCCTGGCCCCAAAAGGGTACCCCCAACTTGACTGGAATCCGATGAGGGGCCTGTTCCGCATTCTTATCCTGATCATTGTGCTGGTCATCGTGGTCGGCGTCGCCGCTTTGGCGATGCTCGATATGCCGGCGCCGACTCAGCATGTCGAGAAGGTCATCCCCAATGGCCAGCTCGGCCATTGAGCGCCTCGCCGGCCGGCTGACCAAGGCCGGCCTCCGCCTGGCGCTGATCCTGCCGATCGGGGCGGCGGGGCTCCTGGCCGGGGGCTCCGCTTTGGCCCAGACGCAGCCCACCTCGCTCCTGCCCACGCCGACCGTCAGCGCGCCGCTGAGCCCTGCGGCCACTCCGGCCGCGACCGCCGAGCCGATCACCGGAACCGTGCCAGCCGAAGGCGCGGTTCAGGTGCAGCAGCTCGAGAGCCTCGATATCAATGGCTTCGGAACGCTCGACGAGTCCCATGGCGGGCTGCCCGCCGGGTTCTGGTTGGGCACCGACGCTGTCCTGGCGACCAAACTTCTGGCGACCGCAAGGCCATCGGCCTCGCGGCCGCTCGAAAGCCTTATGCGCCGGCTGCTCCTGTCGGTGGCGACGCCGCCGGTCCTCGGCGATGGCGCCGTGGCTCAGGGCGAGTCGCTGATGGTCCGGCGGGCGCGGGCTCTGTGGGCTCTGGGACACGCCGACGATCTCGCGGCCCTGCTCAAGGCGCTGCCGCTGCCGGCGATCTCCCCGCCCCTGCGGCGGATGCGGGCCGATGCCGCCTTGCTGGTCGGCGATTCCGCCACCGCCTGCGCCGAGGCGGCGCCGCTTGCCGCCGCCAGCACCACCGATCCCTATCCCGTCGAGTTGCGCGTCTATTGTCAGTTCGTCGCCGGGCAGGGAGCCGCCGCCGCGCTGGGCGTCGATGTGCTGCGCGAACAGGGTCCGGCCGATCCGCTATTCTTCACCCTGGCTGACGCCTTGTCGGGCGCCGGCCCATTGCCGAAGGGGGGCGTTGCCGCGACCTCTCCGCTGACTCTGGCGATGGCCCGCCTCGCCAAGGCCGAACTCGCCGATCCCGGCCCGGACACCTCGCCGATGGAATTGCGCGCCATCGCTTTGGTGGCGGGCGCGTCGCTCGATGTGCGCCTCACCGCCGGCGAACGGGCCGAAGCGGTCGGCGCGCTCGACACCGATACACTGCGCCGACTTTATGCCAGCGTCCCGTTCACGGCAGATGAATTGACCAATGCCGAGAGCAAATCGGCCACGATGGCCCCGCCGCGCGCCCATGCGATTCTCTATCAGGCCGCCGATCGCCAGACCGTGCCGCTGGCCAAGGCGGGGCTGATCGCCCGCGCGCTCAATGGCGCCGACGGGCCCGGCTTCTTCGTCATGGCCCGGGTCTTCGCGCCACAAATCGCCGCGCTGCAACCCTCGGCCGATGTCGCGCTCTATGCGCCCGTCATGTCTCGCGCGTTGCTCGCGGCCCATCAATTCGATGTCGCACGCAGCTGGATCGGCTGGGTCCGTGCCCAGGCCGCCGCTGACAAGGCAGTCGCCGCCACATCGGCCGATCTCGCGGTGCGGGCGCGCCTGGCGCAACTGGTCGACGCGCCGCTCACACTCGATCAATTGAACGCCTGGCGCGACGCCGGCGCGGGATTGCCGGCGGAGCGCGCGGCGCGGCGCATGGGTCTCGGTCTGGCCCTGCTGGTCGCGGTCGGTGATGCCGTACCGCCCGAAGCCTGGCTGGGGCAGATCGACACAGCCGCCCTGTCCACCGCCCAGGTGCCCAGCCCGGCGCTGGCGCTCGGCCTCGATTCGG
>Ga0265313_10004251_pt1 | contig 11106 bp, 7 predicted proteins | sample 4123metaG_FD_203122 | JGI IMG/M metagenome (GOLD analysis project Ga0265313, IMG submission 203122) | Rhizosphere microbial communities from Carex aquatilis grown in University of Washington, Seatle, WA, United States - 4-1-23 metaG | ecosystem: Host-associated > Plants > Roots > Rhizosphere >...
TCGAGCAAGACATGTGCAGCGGATACAGCCCACACATCAGGCCCATGGACAGCAAAAGCTAGACGCTGCTGCTTGCACTGGAATAGTACGTAGTTAACCACTTCATTCATGTTTCTCCTCCATGCTCAAGGCAGGTTGCTTTTGCAAAGGATCCCTTACTTAATTCCGTACTTAATCCCCCTGCTCCAATTGGAGATAACTTCATTTGCTGCCGTCCACGTTGTTTGTAGGCAGCGTTGCAAGAGCAGGATTCGAGGGCAGGGCTTTTGCTGGTTCTGCGGGTTCCCCGACCTGCACATTCCAAATCACGCAGGTCTTCGCGTAGGCATGAAAAGTCAGCCATGGTTCCCACGATGTGAAGAAGAAGAGGGATCGAGATGCGCCGCATACGCGGGTGTTTGAGAATCTGTAGGACAAGCCACCCGCAAAACCCGCAAAAGAGGGTGGGCCTGGTAGCGTCGTCGTGGTCGGCCTGCTGTCTGCTCTGTCAACTCTCGCAAATAGTCGTGGTCAACCAAGATGCTCACAGCAAGCTCGACCGATTCGCGGTCGGCCAGGCCGGACCACCCTTGGTCGTACACGTCGCGCGTCCCGAAGATAGCCGCCACCTTGCCGGCCTTGATCTTGGCGAGGAGGGCACGCGCGGCGAGCAACCCGGCTTGGGCGACGCTCTGGTAGACGCGTCGGGCATGGCCTTCTAGCCAGCCACATAGGGCCGCCGCGCGCTCGGCCGCCGCGAGCGAAACAGGGCCACACGGGAATGCGGGTGCATCGGCCAGATGGCAGATGAGCGCCAACGACGGCATCAGGCTTGGATACTTCGACAGGTGGGAGTCGACCGCGGGATGGTCAACGCCCTGCCTCACTCGGGTCATCAGGTCGCATCGCCAGGCGTCGGCGAATTCCTGCGCCTCGTTTGCAAAACGGAGGAAGGGCAGCCCGTCGAATTTGGGAGACTCGGCGCCGATCTGCTCGGCCGTGAGCTTGTCGAGCTTGTCGAAGATATTGAAAGCGCTATCTCGCGCCGCCACGTTCGGCGGGCGATCTACGTTGCGGTAGGTTCGCGGTGAATCGGGATACACCAGCACCTGGAACCGCTGCATGAGCCCGTCGTGGCCCTTGCCGCCCGCAATGCTCAATTGCAGATACTGGGCCAGCGGTCCCGGTTGAATTCCGCCGAACAGCGAGAGGCACAGGGCGGGAATATGAATCGTGCCGCGGGCGATCCTGTCGTAGGTGTACGAGGAGTTTCCCGACCAAGCTTCGAGATAAAGAGCGCGATCGTTCTCGTGTCCATCCCGTTCGAGGCTGGCGAACCAGCCGCTAAGTTCATCCCGATAGACCATGAAGCCCGACGGGTTCGCAACGGCCAGCTCACCGATCTTCTCGGTCGTGCCATCGTTTACGACGTAGCGGCGTTCTGTCGGCTCCGGTTCCTCGGCCGCGTATTGGGTCACAATCCCTTTCGGGTCCATGCCCGCCCGAAGAGCTTTCTTCAGGGCCTCGGATTTGATGGCCTTGGCCGCCGTGCGAATGTCGAGTGCGTCCGCGTAGCGCTGCATCGCCAACGCGTGCAGGTCCCTGGAGAGCTGGGCAAGTCGCTTCAGCGGCTTTAGTGCTTCGTCTAGCGCTGGGCTTTTGAGCGCCGAGGGTGGCGCTACCACTGCGCCCCACAGGTTCGGCACGCACTGCCAATCGTCGCACCGCTTGGGGCGAATCACGCACTTGCGTCCGATCACAGATCCGAGGGCAACCAGTGCGGCGGCCGCGCCGAATTCGGGCGGGGCCTGCATGCGTTCGGCGCTGTCTGACAGCCAAAGGCGCAGCGCCGCTGGCAACAACTTCTCGTCGAAGGCCGGCACCGGGTGCACGCCATCGGGGAGCGGCTTGGGCTCTGGCCAATCCGTCGCAGCGGCTTGCTTTTGCTGCGTGCGGGGATCCGCTGCGCACAAGCGGACGCTATCCACAGGTGCAATTTCACTTGCTCGCACGGCTGCAAGGCTGCGGTTTAGATAGTCGTCGCGCTTGGCCGCTTTTGGTCGCTGCCCGAGATGGGTCTGCCGGAACAGGCGCCGGCATTGCTCGTTGGACTTGGAGTAGAAGGCGAAGATGGAAAGCAGCGCCATGTCCGCTTCTGACTGGCTCGGATACCCCATTGCATGCCAGTCGCCTTCGCACAGTCCCACAAATTTGTCGGCGTTCGCGGCTTTCGCAGCCATCTGCCAAATTTGATCGTCGCTGAGGCTTGCTGCTTGCTCCACAAAGGCAGGCGTTGGGCGTGGCTTCATCTCGCCTGCTAGCTGTCGCAGCAGCGTTTGACAGTCTGCAATCGGCTTGTCGCTGACGACGTCGCCAGTACACACCATGTAGCGAGCGCGCGAGTAAATCTCGACGCTGTCACGCTTGATTGCGTCGGGGATTTTGCCTCTGCACCAAATGTGGAAACCGCGTCCGTTGATTGAGCGCTCGATATAGGTGTCAGCGAACGCGGACAGGATGCGCGCATGCACGTCTTGCTGCTCTCGTGACAGGTTGCCTTTGTCGTCGAGATCGATCACGGCGTAAGGATCGCTGTCGCTGAGCACGTAGCCAGTCCACAGTTGTGTGGCCATCGCCTCGTCGAACGTGCCCCACGTCGACGGGTCAGCAACGCTTGCGTGGCGTCTTGTGCGCGGATCGAGCGGTATCTTGTCGGAACGACAGGACACCCACTGCGCGCGCTCGCGCAGCTCTGCCGGGATCCGATTCCGCATGGTTGCATCGAGCATGCTCATCCCTGACCGTCCTCGCGCTCCGAGAGCCTAGCCGCGACCCAAAGATCGATCTCAATCGAGGACCACGCCACACACCGAAGACCCAGGCGGCACGGCTGCGGCGCACGCCCGGCGCCGACGAGTTCGTACCACGCCGATCGCCTGAGCCCGACGCGGTCGAGCACCTCCGGCAAACGGAGCAAGCGGAGAGGGCCGACGTCGAGGTTCACGGCCGCACCGCCGGGGCGATCGGGGCCAGGGCTTCGCGGACCACGAGGAAGGTTCCGCGATGGATGGGCAACCCTCCACGGATGCGGTCGACGGTGTTCCGCGATACTCCAAGCAGCGAGCACGTTCTCGTCAGCCCTTCGCGCGCGAGTAGGTCACGGACCGCGGCGACGGTGGCCGGGGGCGGCGTGACCAGACCAGACTGATTCAGAGGCATGCCGCAGAGAATGCCCGCGTGCGGGCACTGCCGGGAGAGGACAGACGCGGCCTATTTGCGCGCGGTCTTGTCCCCCCTCTTGCGCTGCTTGCGAATAGCGTCTCTTGCGGCTTCCGGGTCATCAGCAACCTTGAAGCCCGCCTCACGCATTGCCGCCGCGGTCAACCCGTCGCCCAATCCTGCCCGCTGAAAACCACTTCGCCACGCGGACACCATCCTCTTTTGCCACGGGACTCGTTGATCCTTGACGATGGCATCGTCAAGCCACACGAGTTCCTGCCCGATCTCGTCGAGGGTACGGTTGTAGCGATCCTGCCTGTCCCAAGATATCTCATGCGAATGAGGGAACAGCCTGTCATAGAGTTCGCGACCGCCGCTCTTCTCTTCGCGTTCCAAGTTCGCTATTTCTTCTTTGCTGAGTTTCTGGACGATCGCGCTCACCCTTCTCTCTGTCACATCCCCTTCCAGAGCTATGAGATCCTTTGCTTGAAAAAGCACTCGGAGCGCCTCCCTCAAGCTGGCAACCTTGTTCTGAGCCTGCCTGACTAGGCTACGTTGCTTTTTGCGGGAGAGTTTCTTGGTTCGTAGGGTGCGAGGGTCCACGTCGAGACCGACAACGCCCGAGGCATCAGTGGCGGCCTCACCAACACGAGGTCTATAGCCGACGCTGGCGAGGGTCCGCCTCACTCGGTCGCATACTGCGTGAACCGTGGTTGGCAGCGATTCTCCGGCCGCTTGGTCATCATCCCAGCGTTTGAAGAACGTCCCAGGCATTGCAAAAAGAGACGCGATTTGCCGCGACGGCGGCGCGTTCAGGCCATCTTTCCCCGTGTGGCCGCTATTCGTCGCGCAGGCGCGAGCTGGCTTCGTCCGACGGTCCTTCGAACGCTCGCGCACGATGCCCTACCTCTCACTCGCGCGCGCGAACGGAAGCACCTTCACGTCCGCCCTGAGTTTGTCCAGGTAGCTCGCCCATTCGGCCATCATCTTCCGACGCTGGGGCAGGTGGGCGGTCCTGTTGTAGCTTCTGCCCATGGCATCGCGAACGCTGTGGGCGAGCTGGTGCTCTAGCAGGTGCGGGGGATACCCGAGAACCTCGTCAAGAATGGTTCGCGCCGTCGCTCGAAACCCGTGCCCCGACGCTGTTTCCTTGGGAACGCCCAGACGCCGCAGGGCCGCGAGGATGGCGTTTTCCGACATGGGCTGCGTGTTGGTTCGGCCTGGAAATACGAAGGCGCAGGCCCCAGTCAAGGGCTTCAGGTCGCGCAGGATGGCCACGGCCTGCGGCGCGAGCGGCACAACGTGTTCCGTCCGGGTCTTGGTGACGAGGAAAGCCCACACTTCGTTATCGAGATCCACGTCAGCCCAACGCATGGAGCGCAACTCACCCGGACGGACGAAGAGCATCGGCGCCAGTTTCAGGGCAGCAGCCACGACGGTCGATCCCTTGTACCCGTCTATGGTGCGCAGCAGATCGCCCAGTTTCTCGGGGTCGGTCACGGCTGCAAAGTGGCCATTCCTTTTCGGGGGCAGGGCGCCGCGCAGCTCGCTCGTTGGATCGTGATCGGCTCGTCCGGTGTGGATGGCGTATCGGAATACGACGCCGGTGTAGACCCGAGCCCGGTGAGCAGTTTCGAGGGCGCCGCGCTCTTCGATGCGCCGGAGAACCCCGAGCAGCTCTATCGCGGCGATCTGTGAAATCGGCCGTGCGCCAATCCAGGGGAAGACGTCGCGCTCAAGCAGCCGAATGAGGCGAGCGGCATGCGAGGGCGCCCACGTGTCGGCGAACTTGGCGTGCCACTCGCGCGCGATGGCCTCGAAGCTGTTGCCTACCATGGCCACGCGTGCCGCTTTCTCCGCTTGGCGCTTGGCGCTTGGGTCCGTGCCCTCGTGGAGCAGCCTGCGGGCCTCGTCGCGCGCGAGGCGCGCGTCTGCAAGGCTCACCTCGGGATAGCTCCCCAAGGAAAGCAGCTTCTCCCTCCCCGCGAAGCGATACTTCAGCCGCCACAGCTTGCCGCCAGTGGGCGCGACCAAGATGAAGAGGCCGCCACCGTCAAACAGCTTGAGAGGCTTCCCTGCGACCTTGGCCTTGCGAATCGCGGTGTCCGTCAGCATGTCCGCCCTTTCCCGGATCGAACCCTGGCCACGTCCCAATGTACCCCCAGGGGTCGACCGCCTACCCCCAGGTGTACCCCCACTCTCGACCGGCTGTCAATGGACGCGCCCGGACACCGGCGGACGGGATTTATCGGGAAATCCAGGTGACTCGCTGCAATGGCCGGAAGCGCCTGGAAGCCGGTGGAAGGTCTTTGGGAGCCGCCCCCCAGGATTGAACTGGGGACCCTCGCTTTACGAAAGCGATGCTCTACCACTGAGCTAGGGCGGCGAACGGGGACCGCTTCCTACCGCGTCGGCATCTAGGCGTCAAGACGGGGCGCTGCAACCTTTGTGTCGATGGGTCCGTTGCGGCTGGCGGTGGTCAGGGGCGGAGCCGTTTGACGGGGTTGCGCTCACCGAGCGGCGGCAGGCCGGGTGGCGACAAATCTCGCGGCGGCGCTACGGGTGTCGCTACGGGTACCGGCTGAGCGCGTTCTTCTACAACCGGCTGCTTTTGCTCATGACCGTGGTGCCGTCCTGACGAAGGCGATCGCACGCCGGCTTCGGCGCGTCGCTCGACGGGAATCAGCGTCGCGGTCAGCTCGAACTTGCCAGGGGAGGTGACCTGAAACGGTATCTGCACGTCGGTGTAGCCGGCGCGGTGGAAACGGTAGTTGACCTGCCGGCCGTCTGCTGGCCGAATGTCCACAAGGGGCGTGGTTCCGAGCGGCCGGTTGTCCGTCAGGCGGATCACCTCGGCGCCCGCCGGCTCGGAGTTGAGGTGGATCGAGGCGTGTGTCGGCTGCGGCGGCGGAGCCGCCAACTCGGGGACGATTTCGGTGACCGGACGCTGGGCCGCCGCGGATAGAAAAATGCTGGCCACGACGATCACGGCCACGATGACGATGAGCGGAATGGCCACCCGTTGCACGCGGCGCGTGTCGAGGTAGTCGCGCAGGCGCCGGAGGCCGCTTTGTGGCTCGCTTGGCCGAGCCGTTCCGCCTCTTGCCCCTGTCGGCCGGTGTACCTGCGTGGTGGAGGCGCTTGCGTCCTCGGCCGGCGCAGCCGCGGGCGAGGTGATGGTTGGCTGCCGCCCGACGGAGGTTCGCACCTGGGCGGTTGCCGGCGGCGCCGGAGCTGGCACCGTCCCGGCAGGCGCGATCATGGTTGCCCCCAACGCCACCTCGCCGCCGCTCATCTCGGCGCTGCCCGCTGCCAGGACCGCGCTTACTTCCTCCATGCTGCGCGGGCGCGCCTCGGGATCTTTTTCCAGGCACCGCAGCACCAACCGGTCGAGCCAGGCGGGCGTGCTTGGCCGCAGTCGGCTGGGTGGCGGCGCCGGCTGCTTCAAAATCGCATTGAGCAGAAGGACGAGCTGCTCGGAATGGAACGGCACGGTTCCCGCGAGCATTTCGTAAAGGACGACGCCCATCGCGTAGATGTCCGCGGAAACGCCGACGTCGTGGCACAGAGCCTGCTCGGGCGACATGTAAAACGGCGTGCCCACGACGGCTCCGTCGATGGTCTTGTGACCGACCTGCTGTCTGTCGCCGAGGAGCTTGGCCACGCCGAAATCGAACAGCTTGGCGCGGAAGCCGCCCGGCAGCTCGGCGTCGTTGACGAGGAAGATGTTGTCCGGCTTGAGATCGCGGTGAATGATTCCGACCCGATGAGCGGCGGCCAGCGCGTCGATGACCTGGCGTGCGACGGTGATGGTCTGGTCGACGGGCATCGGGCCGGCCGTCAGGCGATCGCGCAGGCTCTGGCCTTCCATCAGCTCCATCACGAAATAGACGATGCCGTCATCCGTGTGCCCGAAATCGGAAATGTCCACGATGTTCGGGTGGCGGATTTCGTTGACCGCTTTGGCCTCTTGGAAAAAGCGCGAGACGAGGCCCGGATCGGCGCCCAGGTCAGGGCGCAACATCTTGACGGCCACCCGCTTGCCGATCATGGGGTGCTCGGCCAGATAGACCGTACCCATGCCTCCCTCTCCCAAGACACGGGCGATCTTGTAGTTGCCGATGCTGCGACCGATCACGTGTGGCTCCAGTATATCCCCTCCTGCCGTTCGTTGTCGCTGGAAGGCGTGCTTGGAAGCTTGGCCGATCGGTCGTATCGTCGTGGCTACATCATGCGTACAAAACGATATTCCGTCGACGTTCGAGCTTTCTCGTTGGGCCTTTTTCTGGCCGTCAGTGCGTGCGGAACCGCTGCACCAGCCAAGTCCGTAGGTTCGCCAGCGGCGGCTCCTGCAGTCGTTGCGCCGCCCGTTTCCGTGGCGTTGGCCGAGCCACAATTCGGCTCTGTGGCGACCGCAACGCCGTCGCTGATCGCGACGCTCGTGAGCATCGCCCCGCAGGCGATCGTCGCCGAGCTCGACACGATGTCGAAGCGGCTGCAGCTGCCGGTGCAACTGGGGCAGGCTCTCGTTTCTTCCCTGTCGAACGTCGAGGTCGGTGGCGCCAGTCTGCACTTCCAACAACTTTGGGATCGGCTCGACCCCGAAACACCGCTGGCCGTGGCATGGGTGCTGTCCCCCGACGCCAAGGCCAAGGGGTTCTGCGCCGCGCTCACCTTCCGCGACAACACGCAAGCCCGGCGAACGATGGACGAGATGGGCAGTTCGGGCCAGCAGCGGGGCGCGCTGGTCGAGCGCCGCTCGGCGGACGGCGACATCATTTGGACGGCCATCAAAGGCCGCACGTTGTTCGTGTCGGGCTCGCCCGAGGCGCTGCTTTTCGCCGGCGGGTTGGCCGAGATGGCGCAGGTGCGGCCCCAGTGCGGTCAGGTCGTGCTCACCGTCATGCCGCAGGCACTGGCAGCCGCGAGCGGCAAGAGCCGCAAGGACATCGTCGCGCAGATGAAAGGGCTCATGGCGGCGGGCGCGCAAAGCGGACCTTCGACCAGCCCGGCTGGTGTGCACATGGCCGAGGCCGTCACCGAGGCAATGGTCGAGACCGCGCTCGACAGCTCCGTGATTCGTTTGGTGCTGGCAGTCGACAGTCACGCGGGTGCGCTGATGGAGGGCGAGCTTGTCCCGGTGGCCGGATCGGAGCTGGCAAAGCGCACGGCCCGGCGGACGCCCTACGCCTTCGACCAACACCTGCCGGTGAAAAACGACGGTACAGCCGTTCTTGCCGTCGGCGATTGGCAGCCGTGGATGGCCATGGCCGCCAAGATGTTCGAAGGCTCCGGGCCGGCCGGTCGTGCCACCGCCAAGGATCTCATGGCCATGGTTGCGCTGACGGGTCCATGGTCATGCATCGTCGACCCAGGCGAAGCCGGTTTCGCCTCGCTGTGCAGCTCGACGCTCAAGCCCGACACCAAGGCGAAAGTTGCGCTGGACGCCGCGCTGGCCGCCTTCAAGTCGCAGCACGCGTGGGAGGCGGAGCTTGAAGGCCGCAAGCCGAGCGCCCTCAAGGTGAAGCGGTCGGGCGATCAGATCGAGATCGAAAAGAAGGTCGAAAACAAGGAACCGATGGCCCGTTCGTTCGCCCGCGCGATCTTCGGCGGGGAAGTAGTCCGCTCGATGATAGCCGTCAAGGATGGCCGTCTCCTGATGGCATCGGGCACGGAGCCGCGCAAGACGGTCGCCCGCTACGGCAGCGGCGGCGTCGCTGGCGCACCTCTGCTAACGGCGACGCTGGCCGAAACGAGCGGGGACGAAATGCTGGCCGCGATTGACGTGGTGTCGTTTGTGCGGCGAATCCTGGTTCAGTCGAAGGAGCTTCCCGGCCGGGATGCCGCGGTGATGGCGTCGGCCATGCCTGGGGTGGCTGAAATGTCCGCGCCGTTCGTCTTCACCCTCAAAGGCGGAAGCTCGTTGGTCGGGCAAATGCAAATTCCCCTCAGCAGCTTGGACGCCATCGCCAAAGTCGTCCGTGGCGTGCTCGGCGCGGTGAGCCCGACACCGTAGTGACCGGCAAATTTCGATTTTGGCCTGGGCCGGTCCTATTTTTCGGCTAGACTGATTTTTCATGCGTCGCCTCGTCGTCCTTCTCACGCTCTCCCTCGGATTGATCGCCCCGCTTGCTGTCTCGGTCGCCGAGGCTGCAGCGGCCTCGCCGCGCAACACGGACTGCCGTAGCAAGCGCGCCAAGAAGGCCCAGGACGAGCCTAAGAAGAAGGACAAAGGCGGCAAAGACGGAAAAGACGGCAAGAAGCCTTACGGCTTCGAGCTGTAATTCGGGTATTGTCCGCCTCGTGACTAGCACTCCCTCTGGGGTGCTGGTCGCGCTTGCGCAGAAACCATGCAGCCCTTTTCCTTGTTCGCCTCGTCCGCTCTGGCACGCATTCGTGTGCTTGCCGCCGATGTGGACGACACCATTACCGCCGACGGCAAGATCCCGCCGACTACCGTGCAGGGATTTCAGGCGCTCCATGCCACGGGCATTCTCGTAGCCTTGGTTACCGGACGCCCGGCGGGATGGGCGCAAGCGCTTGCCGGCTATTTGCCGGGCGTCTCCCTCGCGGTTGCCGAAAATGGCCTCGTCGCATTCGACTCGCGCGGCGAGCGGCGTGATTTGGGACCCCGGCGTGGTCCGGAATTTTTCGCCGCGCTCGCCGAAAACAGCCAGCGCGTGCGCAAGGCGTATTCGCTTGAAACGACTCCGGACGACCCTTTTCGCTTGTTCGAGCGAGCGTTTCTTCGGCCGGCCTCGTTCGATGCCGCCGCTTTGGTCGCCAGCCAATCGCTCGTGGATACTACTTTCGAGGTGATGGCCAGCTCGATTCATATCCACGTGCGACCGTCAGGCTGGGGCAAGTTCGAGGGCCTCCTCGCGGCACTCGAGCCGTTTGCGCCCGAGGCGGTGGCCCATCCCGACGAAAGCATTCTGTTCGTTGGCGACAGCAGCAACGACCGGTCGATGTTCGCGCGTCTTCGCCGAACCAGCGTGGGCGTTCGCAACGTCGAGCGTTTCTTGGCCGAGCTCGGCGACGACCGCCCCGCCTTTATTACCGAGGCTGAATCGGCAAACGGTTTCGCCGAAGTCGTGCGCCGACTGCTGGCCGCTAGTCCACGCGGTTGAGCCGCTGCCCTTTTTGGAAGGCAGCCAGGTTTTCCGCCACCTGGCGGGCAAGCCTTTGTCGTGCTTCCACCGTTCCCCACCCGAGATGCGGCGTGATCACCAGTCGGTCGGCCCAGGGCGCGGCCGGATCGGTGAGCGGGTGCTGCGCGGGTGGTGGTTCTTGGACCATCACGTCCAAACCGACGCCGCCGAGCTTGCCCCTGCGTAGCGCTTCGACCAGGGCGCCCTCGTCGACGATCGCCCCTCGGCTGGTGTTGATGAGAATGGCCGACGATTTCAGCGCGCCGAGAAAACGAGCATTGACCAGGCCCTGGGTGGACGGTACGAGTGGGCAGTGCAGGGTGACCACGTCGGCTCGCGGAAGAACATCGAAAAGGGGAACGCGCCCCGCGCTGGTCGAGCCAGGCACCGCGGCGGCAAGCACGCTCATGCCGAAGGCTGAGCCGATGCGCGCCACGGCCTTTCCGATGGCGCCCATCCCGACAATCGCCAGGGTCTTGCCGGCCAGCTCGTGCAGCGGCCCCAGGAAGAAGCAGAAATCCGGATGGCTCGCCCACCGCCCGGCTTTGACGGCGCGGTCGTGCGCGGCCACGGCAAACGAAAAATGGAGGATCATGGCGAAGACCAGGTTCGCGACGGACTCGGTCGAGTAGGCCGGTACGTTGGTCACGGCGATGCCGCGGGCGCGCGCCGCAGGAAGATCCACCACGTTGGTTCCCGTCGAGGCGAGGCCGATGTAGCGCAGGTCGGGCAAAGCATCGATCGTGTCTTTCGAGAG
>Ga0265313_10004252_pt1 | contig 11104 bp, 11 predicted proteins | sample 4123metaG_FD_203122 | JGI IMG/M metagenome (GOLD analysis project Ga0265313, IMG submission 203122) | Rhizosphere microbial communities from Carex aquatilis grown in University of Washington, Seatle, WA, United States - 4-1-23 metaG | ecosystem: Host-associated > Plants > Roots > Rhizosphere >...
GCTGGGTCATGGATGAGACGGCCTACACGCCGGAAGAAGCCAAGAACGTCATGCGCGAATGGCTCTTGAACACGCTGGGCGAAAGCGAACCGCGGCAATCGTCTACCGCGGGCCGCTAGGACTACCCCGGCGGAGTCCACTACTCGGGCCTTGCACGGCGCGCCGGAACGGTCCGCCCGATCATGCCCCTTGCGGCGCCAGTTCGGTCATTGGATCGACCGCCTGGGCGCCCTTGCGCAGCTCGAAATGCAATTGGGGGCTGTCGACGTTGCCCGTCTGCCCGACCCTGGCGATCACCTGTCCGCGCTTCACCTGAGTGCCCCGCTTCACCAGCAGCGTGTCGCAATGGGCGTAGGCCGACACCCAGCCGTCCGCATGGCGAATCAAGAGCAGGTTGCCGAATCCCCGCAGCTCATTGCCGGCATAGACGACGACCCCGTTCTCCGCCGCCTTCACCGGGGTGCCGAGCGGTGCCGCGATGTTGATCCCGTCATTGTGCTGACCGCCGTCCTTGGGTCCGAAGGGCGAGATGACCTTCCCGTTCACCGGCCAGAAGAATTTGCCGGCGCTGCGCGGCGCCGGCTCGCTTAAATTTTGGTCCGTCTGCGAACCGAGCGCAGCGGTGGCCTGGCCGATAGGCGAAACGGCGGTCGGCTTGGGCGGTGGCGGCACAACGCCGGCGTCAGCATTGGTCCCGCTTTGGACCGAGCCGACCGCCGGCTTCAGCTGAGGTTGAATGGGAACCGCCGTGGGCTCGCTTGGGGGTGCCGCCGCCGGCGTCACAGGGGTCAAAATCGGCGGCGGAAGAGCCTGGACCGCAGAGGGTGCGCTGGCCGGCAATGTCGCGGTTGCGGCAGCCTGACCGCCGCCTGGCGCCGGCGCCACGCTGACGCCCGATGGCGGCGCCAGGCTCTCGGTCGTGATGCCGGAAGACCCACCGACGGGAAGGCTGGGGGCCGGTTGCGCCGGAGGCAGCGTCATGTCCGGCGCAGCGGTTCCAGCGCTGGCGCTCTCCATGGCCGCGGCACCCGGCAACCGGATTTGCTGGCCGATCTTGAGGGTGTAGGGAGGCTGAAGACCGTTGGCGGCGGCGAGCGCGCTTACCGTGGTCGCGTGCAGGCGGGCGATATGGAAGAGCGTATCGCCGGCGGCAACCGTGTAGATGCCGCCTGGCGAAGCTCCGCCCGCGGAGGGAATTGCCAGCTCCTGCCCTGGCGTCAGCTCGTAGGGCGGTGCCAGGTGGTTGGCGTCGATCAGGCTTTGCACCGGGACGTTGAACAGCTGGGCCACGCTGTCCACCGTGTCGCCGGAGACGGCGACATACAGCTGATCGCCTGGCTGAATATTGGCTGGAAGTGCGCTGGCCGGGGCGCCCGTATCGGGCGAACTCCCACCGCCGTAGTCGCTGCAGCCGGCAAGCAGCAGGGCCGCGACCAGGCAGACAGCGATGCCGCCAAACTTCATCCGCTTGCCCGTTCCGCGGGTAGCCCGGGCAGAAGCGGCACGAACCGCACGTCGCATAGCTTCTCCGTCGTTATTTCGGTCTCCAGGCGTCGCACTCGGATCAATTCCTGATCGGCGCGCTCGGGGCCCAGAGGCAGCACCATGATGCCCCCGACGGCAAGCTGGGCCAACAGGGTCTCCGGCATGCCCGCCGCCGCCGCCGTGACGATGATGCGGTCGAAAGGCGCCTGGGCGGGCCAGCCCTTCATCCCGTCGCCGGCGATGGCGGTGATATTGTGGATGCGCAGCGCGGCGAAACGACGCTCCGCCTCGGCCAGCAGCGCCCTGTGGCGCTCGATGGTGTAAACCCGCCGCGAAAGCCGCGCCAGCACCGCGGACTGGTAGCCCGACCCGGTGCCGATCTCCAGCACCTTGTGGCGCGGCGTCAGGTCCAGGGCCTGGGTCATCAAGGCCACGACTTGCGGCTGGCTGATCGTCTGGCCCTGGCCGATGGGAAGCGCCTTGTCCTCATAGGCCTGGTCGTGAAAAGCCTCGGGCACGAAGGATTCGCGCGGAATCCGCTCGACGGCCGCAAGCACGGCGGTATCGGTCACGCCGCTCCGGCGCAGCGCCATGATCAGCCTGATCTTGCGCGCCGCCAGGCTCACCCGAAGGCTTCCGAGAGGCGCCGCACCATGGCCCCGTGGGTGAGGTCGAGATGGAGGGGCGTCACGGCGATGGCGCCCTGGCGCACGGCCCAGAGATCGGTCCCCTCGCCCACCGGGTTGTCGCTAGTAAAATCTCCGATCCAGAGATAGTTCCGGCCCATGGGATCGGTCGCGTTGGCGATCTCGATATTTGCCGCCCGCCGCCCCTGGCGCACGACCTTGACGCCGGTAGCCTTGCCCTTGGCCAGATAGGGGAAGTTGACGTTGACCAGAACGCCCTCGGTCCAGGGAACGGAAACCAGGCGCCGCACCACGTCCGCCCCATGCTGCTGGGCCACATGCCAGGACAGCACCTGGCCCTGGCGCATCTGACTGAGCGCGATGGCGCGGATGTCGAGCAAGGTTGCTTCCATGGCCGCCGCCACGGTGCCGGAATAGGTGACGTCCTCGCCCAGATTGCTGCCCCGGTTGACGCCCGAGAGCACCAGGTCCGGACGCCGGCCTTCGATCAGGTGATTGACGGCCAGCAGCACGCAGTCGGTAGGCGTGCCGTCCGCCGCAAAGCGACGCGGTGCGATCCGGCGAACCTGGAGCGGGCGGCGCAGGGTGAGCGAGTGGCCGGCGCCGCTCTGCTCCATCTCCGGCGCCACGACCCAGACGTCGCGGCTCAAGGACCGGGCGATCTTCTCCAGGACCTTCAGGCCAGGCGCATTGATGCCGTCGTCATTGGTGACGAGGATACGCGCCTGCGGGAGCTTCAGCGGGGGCTTGCTCATGGCATCTCGATCGCCGCGAGCCCTCCCATGTACGAGTGGAGAACCTCCGGCAACGCGATAGAGCCTCCGGGCTGCTGGTAGTTTTCCAGGATGGCGATGAGCGTACGCCCGACGGCAAGGCCGGAGCCGTTCAAGGTATGGACGAAGCGAGTGCCCTTGGCGCCGGCCTCGCGGAAACGGGCTTTCATCCGCCTGGCCTGGAACTCGCCGCAGTTCGAGCAGCTGGAGATCTCGCGATACCGGTTCTGGCCTGGCAGCCAGACCTCGATATCGTAAGTCTTGCGGGCCGCAAAGCCCATGTCGCCGGTGCAAAGCACGATGGTGCGAAACGGCAAGCCCAGGCGCTTCAGCACCGTCTCGGCGCATTCCGTCATCCGCTCATGCTCCGCCTCGGACTGCTCAGGCCTGGCGATGGAGACCAGCTCGACCTTGCTGAACTGATGCTGGCGGATCATGCCGCGTGTGTCCTTGCCGGCCGCCCCCGCCTCGGATCGGAAGCAGGGCGTGTAGGCGGTGAAGCGCTGGGGCAGCGCTGAAGCATCGAGGATGCTCTCCGCCGCAAGGTTCGTCAGCGGCACTTCCGCCGTGGGGATCAGCCAGTAGTCGCCTGAGACGCGGAACAGGTCCTCGGCGAACTTCGGCAGCTGCCCAGTCCCATAGAGTATCTGATCCCTGACCAGGAACGGAGGGGCGACTTCGGTGTAGCCGAATTCGCCCACGTGCAGGTCGAGCATAAAGCCGGCCAGCGCCCGTTCCAGCCTGGCAAGCGCACCCTTCAACACCACGAAACGTGCGCCCGACAGCTTCGCCGCCGTGCCGAAATCCATCAGGCCCAGGGCCTCGCCCAGCTCGAAATGCTGAAGCGGTTTGTTGAGGCGTGGCGTCTCGCCGTGCCGTCGGATCTCTTTGTTGGCGGCCTCGTCGGCACCGTTGGGGACGTCCGGCGCCGGCAAATTCGGGATCGTTGCAAGCAGAGCCTCTATCTCCATGCCCTTTTCGCGCTCGGCCTGCTCTGCCGCGGGCATCGACTCCTTGATCCGGGCGACCTCGGCCACGGCGGTGGCCGCGGCAGTCTCGTCGCCCTTGGCCTTCAGCCGGCCGATGTCCTTGGACAGCGAATTTCGCTGCGCCTGCATCTCTTCCAACACCTGCTGCAGGCGCCGGCGCTCCTGATCGAGGGCGAGAATCGCCGTCGCGTGAGGCGCCAGGCCCCGGCGTCTCAGGCCGGCGTCGAAGGCGGCAGGTTCGTCGCGAATGAACTTCAGGTCATGCATCGGGCGCTCGAGTCGCCGTGGGCCGGTGCAGGGTTATAAGACGGCCGAGTCGTTCTAGTCCACCCGAGGGACCGGTGGCGCCATCATCAGACGGTCCCTGAGCCCTTCAATTCGTCGTCGATCTCCTTGTCCCGCTCCGCCTTCTTCTTCTCGACCCATCGCGCGGACCAGATGGAGATTTCGTACAGAACCACGATCGGCAAGGCGAGACTCATCATGCTGAATGGATCGGGCGGCGTGACCACGGCGCAGACCGCGAAGACGCCCACGATGGCGTAGCGCCGCTTCTTGCGTAAGCCCTCGGATGTGACGATCCCGACCCGGGCCAGCAGCGTCAGCAAGACCGGGAGCTGAAAGCAGAGACCGAAGGCGAAGATCAGCTTCATCACCAGGGAGATGTAGTCGCTGACCTTGGCCTCGAGCTGGATCGGCAGGGAATTCGGGCCGCCATGCTGCTCGAAGCCCAGGAAGAACCTCCAGGCGACCGGCAGCATCACGTAATAGAGGACGCTGGCGCCGATGACGAAAAGAACCGGCGTGGCCACCAGGAAGGGCAGGAAGGCCTGGCGTTCATTCTTGTAGAGCCCCGGCGCCACGAAGGCCCAGATCTGCCCGGCGAAGACCGGGAAAGTGACGCAGGCGGCGCCGAACAAGGCGACCTTGACCTGGGTGAAGAAGACTTCGGTCAGGTCCGTGTAGATGAAGCGATGGCCGGTCTCCCTGATCAGGATATCGGCCAGGGGCTGGGCAAGGAAATTGAAGATGTGCTGGGCGAAATAGAAGCAGCCGAAGAAGGCGATCAGCAGGGCCAGGCAGGCGTAGAGCAGGCGACGCCGCAGCTCGACCAAATGGTCGAGCAAAGGCATCTTCCTATCGTCTTCCGCACCGGCCAAGTTTCTACGCGCTCTTCTTCAAGTCCCCTTCGGCACCCGCATTCGGGGCTTCGGGCGCTTGCGGCTCGGCGGGTGTCATCGCCGCCGCGGGAGCATCGGCCGGATGATCGGATGCCGGGCCAGCAGATTGCTCGCCTGGCTCGGTTGCGGGCGGCTCCAGAGAATGGGGCGGAGCCGGCGGCGGGTCGTGGACGATGATCTCGGCTTCGGCAGCTTTCTCTTCGGCTGCAGCCTCGGCCAGGGGATCGGCTTCGATCGCCGCCTTGATCTCGCCGGAAGGATCGACCTGCTTGGCGATCGTGTTCTCGACCCCTTCGGACATGGCCTGCTGGATGGAGCGACGAGTCTCGTCCAGCTCCGCCTCGCGTACCAGCTCATCGACGCCGCTGCGGAACTCGCCCGCCATCCTGCGCGCCTGGCGCAGGAGCGAGGCGCCGGTGCGGATGGCGTTGGGCAATTCCTTGGGGCCGAGCACCAGCAAGGCAACCAGCAGCAGAATGGCGATATGCGACCAGCTCAGGTCGAACATGGAAGATATCCCGGCCGACGGCTCAGCCGGCGGCTTTGTCCTTGCCGCCCAGATCGGCCTCGATGGCCTTGTCGTTGCCCTCGGCGGGCTTGGTCTCTTCCTTCATGCCCTTCTTGAAGGCGGTGATGCCCTGGCCCAAATCCTTCATCAGATTGGGAATCTTGCCGCGCCCCCCAAAGACGACGAGGACGATCAAAAGCAAGATAAGCCAGTGCCAGATGCTGAACGATCCCATGCGGGTCTCCTGGAACGCGCCGTGCGCGATTGAGGGCGGACTATGGCAAAAACACCTGTCGGCCGCAACGCAACTTATCTGGCGTCGCTCATGGGAAATATAAAGATGGGCGACTGTCCCAATTCAGCGGCGGCTGGCTTCGTCGTCATCCTCGGCCTCCGCTTCGGCGGCGGCGACGGCGGCTTCGAAATCCCCGTCCCCCTGGTCCTCGCCTGCGTCTTCCGCGGCCTCATCGTCCTGTTCCGGCGGAGCGACTGCCGCCATGGCTTGCGCGCCCAGGGTCGAGATGGCGGAACGGGCGTCGAGCAGCCCGGCGGCGCGAAGCTCTTCCATTCCCGGCAGGGCCTCGCAGCTTTCCAGGCCGAAATGGTCGAGGAAGGCGTCGGTGGTGACCCAGGTGACCGGCCGGCCTGGCGTCTGGCGCCGTCCCTTGGGCTTGATCCAAGTCGCTTCCAGCAGGGTGTCTAAGGTGCCGCGGGACAGGGCGACGCCGCGGATTTCCTCGATCTCGGCCCTGGTCACCGGCTGGTGATAGGCGATGATCGCCAGCGTCTCGATCGCCGCCCGGGAGAGCTTGCGAGCGACGATGGTCTCCAGCTGCAATCGGCCGGCCAGGTCGGGCGCCGTCCGGAAGGCCCACCGGTCTTCGAGCTGGACCAGATGCACGCCACGATTGGCATAGAGCCCCGCCACCTCCTGCAGCAGCCCCTTGATGTCCGCGTCCTCGGGCAGCCTGGCGGCGAGGTTCTTCTCGTGAATCGGTTCGGCCGAAGCGAACAGCATGGCCTCCACGAGCCGCAAGAGCTGGAATCTGTCCTCGCTCATTTTTTCAGGTCTAAGCCGTCACAGGAGAATCGGAAACCCCTTGATTTGCCGGTGGTTATAGACTCGGGCCCAGCCAGGCGCCAGCCGATTTGACTTGGCGAGGCGGTTCTCTCCGGGCGAGGATAGCAAAGGAGGTAGCATGGCCGGCAAACGACCCTCCCCCAGTCACCCGTCAGGCGCCGCGCTGCTGGGCGACATAGGTGGGACGCACGCGCGCTTCGCAGTGCTGGCGAATGGCCGCATTTCGAAGGTCACGACCCTGGAAGTGGCCGACTATAGCGGACCCTATCCCGCCATGGAGGCGTTCCTCGGCCGGCACGCAGCCGGCAGGAAAATCGACCAGGCCTGTCTTGCCATCGCCGGCTGGATCGAGGGAGGCCGCGCCACCCTCACCAACGGCAACTGGACCCTGGACACGGCCGAAATGTGCCGGTCGTTCAAGTTCAAGTCCGCCACCCTGGTCAATGATTTCGAAGCCATCTCCTGGTCCCTGCCCCATTTGCGGCCGGCCGATCTTCACTATCTCGGCGGCCCGAAAAAATTCCCCGAGCGGGCGCCCATGGCCGCCATGGGGCCGGGCACCGGCCTTGGAGTCGGTTACGTCATCCCCGAAGGCAAGTCCTGGCGGGCGGTTGCCAGCGAGGGCGGCCATGCCACTCTCGCCGCTGGAACCGATCGGGAAGCGGAAGTCATCGCGTGGCTCCGCGAGCGTCACGGTCATGTCTCGGGCGAGCGAGCGCTTTCCGGCGACGGTCTGATCAATCTGTACGAAGCCATCGCCGCGCTCGATGGCCGCGACGTGCCGCCCTTGAGCGCCGCCGAGATCGCCGACGCAGCGCTTTCAAGGCGAAACCCCACGGCCAAAGCCGCCCTGGAGATGTTCTGCGCCTTCCTCGGCGTCGTGGCCGGCAACCTCGCCTTGATAGTCGGAGCCCGGGGCGGGGTCTATGTCAGCGGCGGCATCGTGCCGCGGTTTCCCGACTTCGTGGCCAAGTCCCAATTCCGCCGGCGCTTCGAGGGCAAGGGCCGCCTCAGCCACTACCTGGAGGTCATTCCCGCTGCTGTCATCCTTCATCCCAATCCGGCCATGGTAGGTTTGGCGGCCTTGCTCGGCCCTGCGCGCCAACGGCATCTCGCCCGCTCGACTTTGATCTAGCGCAAGGCCTGCAAACCCAGTCCAAGGGAACGATGCATAGTCGGATCCGGCTACGGGATCAGAGCCCCTCGGCGCGCGGGCGCGCTGTTCCTCATGCTGCTCCGGAGCATCCTGACTGCCCTCAGCGTTCCGCCCTCAGGCCGGCAGGTCATCGGTGGCATGAGGCTCCTGGCCGTGTTGCTCATCTGCGGCCGCCAGCGCCGCTTGCGAGGATGACTACGTTGTCGGAACCCGGCGCCACACGAACAAGAAGGAGGCAATCGTGACCAAAAGACCCCGGATAGATCGCCTGCGCATCGGCATGATCGGCAGCGGGTTCATCGCCAAGTTCCATCTGCAATCCCTCCTCGCCGTCCGGCACGTCATCGTGAGCGGCGTCTACAGTCCGACCCGCGAGCATCGCGAGGCACTGGCGCGCGAAGCCAACGAGAAGGAGCTGGGGCCCTGCCGCGCCTTCGAGTCCCTCGAGGACATGGTCATGTCCGGCACCGTCGACGCCCTGTGGCTGCTGATGCCCAACTTCGCCCGCATCGAGACGATGCACGAGATTCACTGGCTGGTGAAAAAGAAGGGCGCCAAGATCGCCGCCGTCGCCTGCGAGAAGCCGCTGGCCCGCACCCTCTCCGAGGCGCGGGAGATGCTGCGTCTGGCAGAGGACGCGGGCCTCAACCACGGCTATCTGGAGAACCAGGTGTTCGCCCCCGCCGTGCAGCGCGGCAAGGAGATCATCTGGCGCCGCGCCGTGCCCAGCAGCGGGCGTCCCTATCTCGCCCGTGCGGCGGAGGAGCATAGCGGCCCCCACATGCCATGGTTCTGGCAGGGAAGCCGGCAAGGCGGCGGCGTGCTCTCCGACATGACCTGCCATAGCGTCGAGGTGGCGCGCTTTCTGCTGACCAGGCCCGGCGCGCCGCGCAGCGACTTGCGGCTCGTCAGCGCCAACGCCAGCACCGGCAATCTCAAATGGACCCGGCCGGAGTATGTGAAGAAGCTGAAGGGCATGATGGGCAAGACGGTGGACTACGCCAAGCATCCGGCCGAGGACTTCGCCCGGGGCGCCATCATGCTCCGGGACGCGCAAGGCCAGGAGGTGATGATCGAGGCCACCAACTCCTGGGCCTATGTCGGCGCGGGCCTGCGCATCCAGATCGAGCTTCTCGGCCCGGAATACGCCATGGAGTTCACCTCCCTCAATACCGGTCTCAAGATCTTCATGTCCCGGGCGATCACCGGTAACCAGGGCGAGGATCTGGTGGAAAAGCAGAATGCCGAGCAGGGCCTGATGCCCGTCCTGGAAGACGAGGCCAATGCCTATGGCTATGTCGGCGAAAACCGCCACATGGTGGATGCCTTCCGCCGTGGCGAGACGCCGTCGGAAAGTTTCGCCGACGGGGTCGCCGTGATCGAAATGCTGATGGCGCTCTACCGGTCGGCCGAGACCGGCAAGACGGTGAAGTTCCCGTCCAAGGAGCTGGAGCGCTATGTGCCGCCGGTCGCCAGGTCGACCTGAGCGTTGACCCTGGCCGGCCCCGTCTGGCGTAATGCCTTCGTACGAGCCCGCGAGGTAAATGCCATGACCGCCACGCCGGATCGCCAGTCTGCGCCGCCAGCCGGCGCGCTCAGCGCACGCCCCTATCGCCCGCGCCATTTGCGTTTCATTCGCCGGCAGGATCTGGGCGATTGGCGAATCAAGGTTTACGGCATCGCCATGTTCGGGCGCACCACACGTAGCGAACTCGTTGAGGCTGCCGTCTCCCAGGCCGCGAAGACCCTTCCACAGCCGGCAGTGAGCGACGATCGTCCCGGCATAGGATTCGTGATTGCCCATGACGCGGCAAGTGTGTGCTTCGGCCTGATCTACTGGTGGCAGTCGGCCAACGAGCTCCATCAACGGGTCTTCGTGAGCCCGCTCGCGGAGCCCGGCAACTTTCGGCGATACGAAAACCCTGGCGCCGGCTGCGTGTGGGAGCTGGGCATCATCGACTTCGAGCGGCGCGCCTGGCTCGAGGACGTTTTGGCCAATCCCGAAGGGCCGGATATCGACCGCTATCTCAGCCGCGCGCTCAACGCGGACGTTTAGCCGGCGGACGCAGAGAAACCTGCGCTGACTTCATAGACGCCATCGCCGGCGCAACTCATCTTCGAAACTCGGCGCTTCGAATTGCGCTGAGGCATGGCCAGTTCGACCAATGGCCCTGCCCTCCGCTCGGCCCGAAGACGGACGCGAGATCTACGGATGACGTATTGAATCTTTCGCAGAATTGGGCGGTGGCTCCCGCTCTGGTTAATCTGGTTGTTGCGAGGCAATCAGTTGAACCGAAGGAGCAAGAGCCACCATGGGAGAAGATAACAGAGGCAATGACTTGGGCAACGTGATCCGGATCGACGACGAGCGGGTCCGGGAGCATTTGGGGCACATCGTCCGCGGGACGGTGGAAGAGACGTTGAATGCGTTGCTGGAGGCTGAGGCGGACCGGCTGTGCAACGCGGGCCGCTACGAGCGCACGGAAGCCCGGCGGGATTTTCGGTCGGGGAGCTACGAGCGCAAGCTTGAGACCAAGGCCGGCCCGGTCCAGCTGAGGGTTCCGAAGCTGCGCCAGCGGACCTTTGAGACGGCGATCATCGAACGCTATCGCCGGCGGGAGAGCTCGGTGGAAGAGGCGCTGATGGAGATGTACCTGGCCGGTGTTTCGGTGCGGCGGGTCGAGGACATCACCGAGGCGCTCTGGGGCACGCGGGTGAGCCCTGGGACGGTCTCCAATCTCAACAAGAAGATTTACGCCCAGATCGAGGCCTGGCGGGGAAAGCCGATCGAGGGCGGGCACCCATACTTGTACCTAGATGGGATTGTGCTGAAGCGCAGCTGGGCTGGCGAAGTGCGCAACGTCTCACTCCTGGTCGCGATCTCGGTCAACGCCGAGGGCTATCGCGAAATACTTGGCATCGTTGAAGGCGCCAAGGAGGACAAGGCCGGCTGGAGCGCGTTCCTGGCGCATCTGAAGGGCCGTGGATTGACGGGCGTCGAGCTGATCATCTCCGACGCCTGCATGGGCCTGGTGGAGAGCGCGGCGGAGTTCTTTCCCGAGGCCCGTTGGCAGCGTTGCATGGTGCACTTCTACCGCAATGTCTTCAGCCATGTGCCGGCCGGCAAGTTGCGTGAAGTGGCCCTCATGCTCAAGGCGATCCACGCCCAGGAGAACCTGGACGCCGCGCGCCGCAAGGCCGCAGAGGTCGTTGCGCGGCTGCGCGAGATACGGCTCGGAAAGGCGGCCGAGCTCATGGAGACGGCGGTGGGCGAAACGCTCGTC
>Ga0265313_10004253_pt1 | contig 11096 bp, 10 predicted proteins | sample 4123metaG_FD_203122 | JGI IMG/M metagenome (GOLD analysis project Ga0265313, IMG submission 203122) | Rhizosphere microbial communities from Carex aquatilis grown in University of Washington, Seatle, WA, United States - 4-1-23 metaG | ecosystem: Host-associated > Plants > Roots > Rhizosphere >...
CTCGCTCGGGCGGATCGTCGGTCTGGTCGAGCCAGGGCATACACCCTCGATCCGCGTTTTGGAAAAGGTTGGCATGCGGTTCGACAGGATGGTCGATTACCGTGGGGACCCGGTTGCCCAATACGTGGTGCTCGCCCCAGAACCGCAGACGCTATGATTCGGAATCGGTCAGCTTGAGATTCGCGATTGCCGCGGGCGGTCGCGCGGTTTCACTGCCGCCGCCGAAGCGGACTTCCCAAGGGAGTGCGGCAAACGTCGGCGGCGCGCGGCTGCACCAAGCAACGTCCGGCACTTTCCCGCCCGCGACGGCCAGCCACGGGGCTGCGGCACGTTTCTTGACGCCGCAACCTTCGCATGCGCGATCGTCAGGCCGCTAAGTTTGCCGACGTCGCGGCATCGACGGTTGAGCCTGATCCTGCCGTGTGCCTTCGAGATACTCTACGACTTCCCCCATGGGCATCACGTCTCCCAGGTCAATGTCGATATCCATCAAGAAGACCTCGTGCATCAACTCGCAGCGTTCGCCAACCGCCTCGCGGGGAACGATCACGCGGAAGCTGTCTGTGGCATCGCGACAAGTCGCGTAAACACAATGGCTGGTACTGATGCCGGTGACGACCAGCGTATCGACGCCGAGGGCCGTGAGAATCTCGTGCAAGCATGTTCCTTTGAACGCCGAAGCATAAGGTTTGTGGATTAACTTCTCGGTGGCAAGGCGTGCCAAACGTCGATCGAGCTCAAAGAGCTCGGCCGCATCCGAAGGCAGTTTCAGTGCGAGTTTTTTGTCGTGCGGACTGTGGGGATGTGCCGGGTCGTGGGCGAAAGTTGTGAAGAAGATGGGAACGCCCGCCTCGCGCGCCGCTTTCAAAACGCGTGATGTGGCCGTGACGACGGAATCGAGCTGGCTGCCAATCTGACCTGCCGGCTCGAGCCAGAACCGCGCCAGATCGATCACCAGCACGGCAGGCCGTGCGCCGAATCCGACGCGTCCGCCCCAACCTCTCTCCAAATAGCGCTCGCGCAAGGCGTTCAAATGGTCTCGCAGCGGCCCGCGAAGATTGTCGGGCAAACGCAGATCGTCCGAACCAAAACTGGTGCCGGTCGAACTCGCCATTCAAATCAGCTCCCGCATCGGCGCGCCACTGGATAGGATCGGCACCGGCCGGCCGAAGAAGTCGTTGAACGAGGCCTTGTAGTCGATGCCCAGGTGGCGATAGATCATGGCCAGAACGTCTTGGGGAGCCAACCCGCCCACTTGCAGCCATTGGCGGCGCGAAATCGGACCTGGGCAATGAAGTGGCTGCATGGACAAATGATACGACTTGCAGAGGTCTCGATCAATGTTGCTCAAGCGACTGGGGCGAGCTCGGAAGCTCGAATGTCGGTCCGAAGTTGCTTGTCAGTCTCCGCATGGTCAAGCGGGTGGCCAATCATGTCAGGCTGGAAAGCCTAACCTACGGCCGAGTGGCCCCGGGCTTTACCGCGCGCGTACAATTCATCGACACCCAAAGATTCAAGGAGACTTTTCCATGCGCTCGTTCCAACCCTCCCCGCGTTGGCAGCCCCATTGGCTCGTATCCGCCGATGACCGGCCCCTCGAGGACAACTCGCCCAAGTCGCCAAGGACTCCGGCCGAAACGTCGGACGGAGAACTGCTCGATGCCTACTCGCGAGCCGTCATCCGCGTGGTCGAGAGTATCGGTCCTGCTGTGGTGGCGGTAACACGACGTCGCGGGCAAGAATCGGGGGGCGTCGGATCGGGCGTGTTGATCAGCCGCGACGGCCATGCACTGACCAATAGCCACGTGGTGGGCGGTCAGCGGCATGTAAGCGTTACCACTCACGACGGCGACGTGCTGGAGGCCGAAGTCGCCGGCGACGATCCGGCCACCGACCTGGCCCTGCTGCGCGTCGCCGCGAACGATCTGCCGGCCGCTCCGGTGGGTGAGTCGGCGAGCTTGCGCGTCGGACAACTGGTGGTTGCGATGGGCAACCCTTATGGCTTTCAATCGACCGTTTCCACAGGCGTCGTCAGTGCCCAGGGGCGCTCGATGCGGGGTCAACAGGGGCGGCTCATCGAAAACGTGGTTCAGCACACGGCGCCCTTGAACCCGGGAAACTCCGGCGGACCCCTGGTCGATTCGCTCGGCCGTGTGGTGGGGATCAACACGGCGATTATCGTCATGGCCCAAGGCCTAGGCTTCGCCGTCCCGTCCGACACGGCCCGATGGGTTATTGGTGAACTGCTGGCCCACGGTCATGTGCGCCGGCCGGCACTTGGGATTTCCGTTACGACACGTCCCATCGGTAGGGAATTAGCAAGGAGCCTTGACCTGTTGATCGATCTGGCGATCGAAATCGTCACCGTCGAACCAGGCGGGGCCGCCGACCGGGCCGGCTTGCAGCCAGGCGACCTGGTGGTGGAAATCAACGACCGAATCGTGGGCAGTGTCGACGACATGCACCGGCTGCTGTCGCGCGTGGTGGCGGGCGAGGCAATATCGCTGTCGCTGGTGCGGCGAGGGCGGCGGCTCGAAGTGGAGGTCAAGCCACGAACGGCCGTACGCAAGTCATGATACCGTCGCGCTCTAGCTGTTTGCGTCGTCTGGCGGCGCGGTTTCAACAGGGCTATACTTCGCTACACGCGTCCATCAAATGAGTCATTCACCGTGGGTGGGGCAGAGCCGGGGCTGCGCGAAATCGGGGTGGATGGGCTCGAATTGCCATTTGCTGTTAAACCCGTTTTCGTTCCGCAAAGATGCCACCGGCTTGCCCGCGATCCACTGCGCAGGTGCCCCGGTTTCGCGTTGGCAGCTACAAACGTCCGCCCCGCACGTCACCTTTCCCTCCCCATTGCCCGGCCGCAGCCGAAGGCGGCGGCCGGGCAATGGGTGTACGAAGACAAGGAAAGGGTGCCTTGAGTAGCAGCCAACGTCACGGACCACCGGGCGAGCCGGTGGCATGGGATCCTCGACTCTGTGGCGGAATTGAATTTGGATAAAGACCAAACGGCTGTGACCCGGCATTTCGCGCTGCCCAGGCAGAGCCTTAGCGATGCCCCGGTGGATATGCCTTGGAATTGCTTGATAAACAGCGTTTACTGGACGAAAATCACCCATCGGACCGCCGACTTTTTCCCGAAGATTTGAAGGGGCTCACCTGGTGAGCCGAATCGATTCGCGCCTGCAGAGATTTGAGACAAGATTACGCTGCCGTAAATCGGTCGAAATTTCACCGCCATGCCTCCGCAAACGTTTTCACGTCGCGAGTTTCACCGCCGCTTCGCGGCCACGGTCCTCGCATGCAGCCCGGCTATCGCCGGGCTGGCGCGTGCCGAGCCGACGGGTAAGAAATTGGCAATGGGGCGATATTTCGATATCCACACGCACGTCGGACAGACCTGGAATACCGACGAGCCGCTCACGGCCGAGACGCTGTTGCGCTGGATGGACGCCCACGGCATCGACCAGGCGGTCGTGTTGCCGTTGATCTCGCCCGAAGCTTCGAGCTATCCGCTGACGACCGATTTCGTATTGGCCGAAACCAGGCCCCATCGCGACCGGCTGGTGCCGTTCTGCTCGATCGATCCGCGGATCAGTTTCGAAGGCGGGCACAAGGGCCTGGAGGACATGCTCGCGCGTTTTATCGAGGCCGGCGCCAAGGGGTTCGGCGAGCACAAACCGGGCGTGAAGATCGACTCGCCGCAGAACCTGGCGCTGTTCGCCGCCTGCGACGAGGTGAAGTTGCCGGTCTTGTTTCATCTCGACAACGAGCGCAATCTCGATGCGCCCGGGTTACCCGGCCTGGCCAGGGTGCTCAAGGCGTTTCCCGGTGTCAACTTTATCGCTCACGGGCCCGGTTGGTGGGCCTCGATCTCCGCCAGCGCGACGCAGGCCGACCTGGGCGGATATCCGCGCGGCGAGATCGCGCCGGGCGGAGCGGTCGACGAGCTTTTGGGCAGATTTGCCAATCTCTTTGGCGACCTATCGGCGCCGAGCGGGGCCAATGCCATGGGCCGCGACGAGAAGTTCGCCCGTGAGTTCCTCATCCGCCATGCCGACCAGCTTTTGTTCGGCAGCGACTTTCTGGAACCCCACATGGAAGTGCCGCAGTTTGAGCTCTTCGACAAGCTCAACTTGCCCGCCGAAGTGCAGGCTAAGGTTTTCCGCGACAATGCGCCACGGGTTTTGGGGCTTGATACGGCAGGCTGATTCTGTTTCGCCGAGAACAGTCTGTCGCAAGGCAGGTACAAGTATCGCCACACGGATTACGGTTTGAGCCAGTCGACGACGGTCAAACTCGGTATCTTGCTACGGAATGATATACTTGACAGACCCACTCTAAACGGGTAAAATGCTGGCATCACCACAAGGAACATGACGATGCCAGCCAAAAAAGCCCCGACCGGAACCGACGCCGATCTTAACCTCGCCACCCTCTCCGCACTGTTTGTCGATGAGGAAAAGGCCCGCGAATTCTTTGAGTCTAACCGCTGGCCAAACGGCCCGGTATGCCCGCATTGCGAGAGCACGAACGTCTACACATTGACGGGCAAGCCTGAATCCAAGAATCCGGTTCCCCCAGGCGTCTATAAGTGTGCCGAGTGCCGAGAGAAGTTCACGGCACGAATCGGCACCATCCTGGAGGAAAGCAAACTCCCCATTTCCAAGTGGCTCATGGCGTTTCACTTGATGACCAGCAGTAAGAAGGGGTTTTCCTCTCACCAGATGGCCCGTGAGCTTGGAGTCACCCAGAAAACGGCGTGGTTCCTTTGCCACCGTATCCGGGCGACGATGACCAACGATCCGACCAACGGCGATAAGCTGCACGGGGAAGTTGAGATTGACGAATCGTACGTCGGTGGCAAGCCTCGCCACGCGAACAATCCGGGAGCCAAGCCACGGAAGGCGAGTAAGCGGGGGCGTGGCACCGACAAGGCCCCGGTCATGGTACTCGTTCAGCGTGACGGCACTTCGCGGGCCATGCCGGTTGAATTCGTTGACGCCGACACGCTCAAAGCCGAAGTGCGAAAGAACGTCGATCCTTCGGCGACGATCATTACCGATGAGTGGTCGTCCTATCGCGGTCTGGGCGATGAGTTTGAAGGCGGACACCACACTGTCAACCACAGCCTTAAAGAATACGTGCGGTACACGGATGGGAAGGATGAGCCGGAGTACGTCAGCACGAATACGGCCGAGTCGTGGTTCGCCTTGTTGAAGCGGTCGCACTATGGGATTCACCACAAGATGAGCAAGAAGCATCTCTTTCGGTATTGCGTCGAGCGGTCGTTTGTTTGGAATCATCGGAAGGTTACGGACGGCGAGCGGATGGTTGCGGCAATCAAGGGCGGCGAAGGCAAGCGATTGATGTATGCCAGTCCTAACAAACAAGCGGGATAAGCCATGAGTGCAAGCCTAGATGGCGTCAAAGCGAAAATCGAACGTGCGAAGGGATATTTCGTTGATCTTGAGAATTTGATTCGGGAGTGGATCGCCATTCCTGAGAATCAAATTGCAGCGAGTACCGTCATAGATCACCCGGAAGGGAAGCAGACGTTCGCCACTGCCGCTCTCACGCCTATTCCAGTGATTTTCTCTCTGGCCATCGGCGACTTCGTTCACAACCTGCGTTCGGCGCTCGATCATTTGGCTTGGCAACTTGTAATCGCAAGTCCTCCCAATAGCCCAGGGAGGGAGACCGCGTTCCCCATCTGGATAACGAATACGCCCAAGCAAGCAGCCAATCGTCTTAAGCTCCTCGGACTCTTCAGACCGGACATCGTTATCGCAATCAATTCTTACCAGCCGTACCAGCGATCTGCATCCAATCCCGCATCTGACCCCTTGCACATCCTCTCTGAACTCGACAACATCGACAAACATCGTCTGCTTCTTGTTGTATTGCCAGATGTCCCATTCTCTTTGATCGTTACAACGAGTGGCGTGTCCACGAAGATCGAACCCAAGGATTTGACCAAAAAAGACAAAGACGGCAAGATAATCGCGTCGGCTTTGTTCCCTCCCCTCAAGCTCGACCCCAAATCTCACACGCATGTTCAAGCCGAGCATCGCATATTGTTCAAGGATACCGGCCTGTGCTGTGATGGGGAACGAGTCTTGCCAACGCTGAAAGGACTCATCAATGAAGTCGAAGTCATAGTCTCTGACTTCTCTCGCTTCTTCTAATGCCAGCGCGTTCATGGAGGATACCTATGAAAAAGAAACCGAAAACCACCAGAAAACCTAAGAACTGCCCACTGTCACTCTGGCCGATGTCGTTCGAGCAAGTCGTCAAAAAAGTCGCCAAAGGCAAGACACCAAAAACTAAACGCTAGTTCACCAAACCGGACTGTCGATCCGTCGTCATCTTACCCCGTTACGGTGGGTCTGGAAAGTATATCATTCCGTCTTGCTAAAGTGCTGGACGTTATGAGTTACCATCGTCAGTCCATGAACCAGCGCGGTCGCTTCAGTCATCAGGTCGATTGCAGCCACAAGAGTTCCTTGATCCACCAGTTGTGCGCGTACCTCCCCGAAGCGCTGCGCCGCGGCCTGATCAACATCGAGCACGTTGGCAACTCCGGCCGATCCTGATCTCCGCCGCGGAGTGTCGGAGCTGCGTGGCTTCCTGCCGTGAGCGTTCACGGCGGGACGGACCTGGAGAAACGGCCAGTGCCGATCCCGAAACCGCCAGGCAGGCGGGACGCCTGCACCACAAGGCGGTCGTGCAACGGGCATATGGTATACACTTGACAAGTATACGGCCGCCCATTACGCTTACAACTGTTGGTTCTGATTCTCTGTCTGAATAACGATTTTAAGTAGGTTCAATAATGCTAGTACCCTGCGAATATCCATCGCTTGTCGCGCATCCATCATCCAACGGGGAGCAATGCGCCGATGGGGAACACTGCTCCGATGGGGAACGGCGTTCCAATGGGGAGAATGGGTCGGATGGGGCGGAACGCGTCGAATGGCTCTGGCCTGGCCGTTTGGCCCGGGGACAGCTCACTATTCTGGCAGGCGGAACGATGTCGGGAAAAAGCTTCCTCACGGCCGATCTGGCCGCCAGGGTCACTAACGGGTTCGACTGGCCCGACGCGCTGGGCGACGAGGCTGATGCCGGCAATGGCGAAATCACGTCCAGAGCGCCGCCGGCGCGCGTGCTGATTTTGCCAGACAACACATCGAGAGCAGGCAGGTTGTGGCCGCGGCTCGCGGCGGCCGGCGCCGATCTGGGCCGCATCGTCGTTGATCAGATAGATCGGAGCAAGATCCCGAATGACGAAATCGTCGGGGCGATCGAGGAGGCCCTGACGCGCGCCGGCGATTGCAAGCTGGTGATTTTCGAGCCCCAGCCCCTCGGCTTCGCCTCGCGTGGCGCTGAGCTCGACGAGGCGAGCGTGACGCTCCTTCAGTCACTGGCCGACCTGGCCGCGCGCCGTCAAGTGGCAGTTCTGGCGGTTGTGGGCCTGCGCCATGATTTCACGGCGCCGGTGTCCAAACGGCAGTTGGGCGCGCTGGCGTCGTGCGACGCGGCGATGTCGGTTTGGGCCTTGCTGCGTGACGAGGCATCGCCCGCGTTGCGATACCTGGTCGCAGCCCGTTCGCCCGAAGCTGACGATCAGACGGCGCTGGCTTTTCGCATTCGCCAAGACCGGTCGTGCGCGTCGCGCACCGCGGCGCGGGTCGAATGGCGGGCCAAAGCTCTGGCAACCGCCGACGGGGCATCGCGGGCTTACGGCGGCGCGGCGGACAGCCGCCGCGCGGTGCGAATCGACGCCATGCGCTGGCTCAAGTCGCTGTTGCGCGAGGGCGGGATGCCCGTCACCGAGTTCGAGCGCGAGGCCAGAGACGCGGGCTACTCGTGGGCCACGGTCCGCCGCGCGCGGCAGGAACTACCCGTTCGCGCCGAACGCGAATACATCGGCTGTAATGGGCACTGGTTCTGGAAAATGGAGGCAGAAGTCTGGGTCGCCGGTCAAAGCCGCGTCGCGGCAGGCAAGAAGCCCCGACACTTGCCCGAAGTTCAGATCGTCAACCTGGCGACCCTGAAGGCGGTCGGTGAGTTGCCGGTCGAACCCGCGGACAGGGCGGCCGACGATGCGAGGCCGACGGGACAAGGGCTAGGTGCTCAACTGGTGGAGCAAGATGCTCAATTGGCGCGCGAAATCACCGGCCGGCTGACGCCGGCCGCTCGCCAGGGCCAAGGTGCTCAACTGGAGGGGCAAGGCGCTCAACTGGCGCGCGAAATCACCGGCCGGCTTACGCCGACCGCTTGCCACGGCCAAGGTGCTCAACTGGCGGGGCAAGGCGCTCAACTGGCGCGCGAAATCACCGGCCGGCTTACGCCGGCCGCTCGCCAGGGCCAAGGTGCTCAACTGGCGCGCGAAATCACCGGCCGGCTTACGCCGACCGCTCGCCCAGAACAAGGTGCTCAATTGGCAGGGCAAGGCGCTCAACTGGGGCGCGAAAATGGCTGGCCGGCTGCTAACAGTGGCCCGCGGGGCGACCGGGCCGGCGCGGCGAAGGCAAGACGCATGAAGCGGAAAGAGAAGAAGAAGATGAGAAGGCTCGTGGCGATCGGTCTCAAGCGGTAGGAGGTAGGTCGTGGGGAGTTCTTTGGCAGTTCGGCTAAGCATTTTAGACGGTCCGCCGGTTTCCCTTTGAAAGCCTATACAACCCCGGTAAGCGGTCGCGGGAGCGATGCGCCGCCCTGGCACGCATCAGCCGATGTTGATATAATGCCGTCGTGCATGGGTGTCCGAAATGATGCCCCGGCCCGGGATCGACCGGGGCATCGCTTGGGCTCTGCCCCAGCCACCGTGAATGCTACGTGACATTTAAGCTGAACTCCAAGTGCCCACGAAAATAACCGGAAATGGTGCCCCATGTTGACGATTTATGGCCGGCAAGATAACCGCCGCATGTGCGATGGTCTCAGTCGACGCAGCTTTTTGAGCATTGGCGGCATGGCATTGGGCGGCCTTTCGCTGCCGCAGTTGCTGGCCGCCGAGGCAAAGGCCGGCACGGGCCGCTCGCACAAGGCAATCATCAATGTTTTCCTGCCGGGTGGTCCACCGCACCTGGACATGTGGGACATCAAGACCGAGGCCCCCGCTGACATCCGCGGGGAGTTCGCCGCGATCCCGACCAATGTGCCGGGGATCGAGATTTGCGAGATGTTCCCTCGCATCGCCGCCATGATGGACAAGTTCATTCCGATCCGCACCGTGGTGGGGGCATTCGGCGGGCATGACGGTTACCAGTGTATGACCGGCCGTGTGCCGAACAATCCGCCCGGAGGCGGCTGGCCCGCCATGGGCGCCTGGGTCTCGAAGGTCCAAGGTCACGTTCATCCCGGCGTGCCACCGCACTTGTCGTTGATGTACAAAACGGGCGCTTCGACCTGGGGCAATCCTGGCGACGGGGGATTTCTTGGCGCCGCCCACGCGCCCTTCCGGCTGGTGGGCGACCGGGGGCAGAAAATGGCGGACGAAATGGTACTTGGCGGCATCACACTCGACCGGCTCCGCGACCGTACACGGCTGCTGGGCGCCTTCGACAACTTCCGCCGCCAGGCCGACTCCAGCGGCGTGATGCGTGGCATGGACGCCTACGGCCAGCAAGCGATGGGCATTCTCACCTCATCCGGCCTGGCCGACGCGCTCGATCTGACGAAAGAAGATCCCAAGAACGTCGAGCGCTACGGCAAGAACGATCCGACCTACCAGCGTGACGGTTCACCGCGAATGGTCGAGAACTTCTGCATTGCCCGCCGGCTGGTGGAAGCGGGCGCAAGAGTGGTGTCGATGAACTTCAGCCGTTGGGATTGGCACGGTCCTGACGGCATGAATTACGTGCAGGGGCGAGTTGACATGCCACTGTTGGACCAGGCGCTTTCGGCGCTGGTCACCGACTTGCACGAGCGCGGGCTCGAGCGGGATGTTTCGGTCGTCTGCTGGGGCGAATTCGGCCGGACCCCGCGGATCAACCAGTTCGCAAGTCGCGATCACTGGCCGCAGGTAAGCTGCGCGATCATGGCGGGCGGCGGAATGCGCACCGGGCAAGTGATCGGACGCACGAACCGGTTAGGTGAATATGCTTCGTCGCGACCGGTGACATTCCAGGAAATCTTCGCCACGCTGTACCACAATATCGGCATCGATGTGAATACCGTCACCGCGCTCGACACGCGCGGCCGCCCGCAATACCTTGTGGATGCCGGTGAACTGCCGATGCACGAGGTCGTCTAGGCTACACTAAGCTGTAGACCTCCGGCCCGACATGCCGCGTGACGACGCTGGTAAAGAGCGTGAAGGCGTTGGCGTCGTAGACCATTACCGGGATGAACCGGCCGATCAAGCGGGCGTTGCCATCGAAGACGGCGATCCGGTCGCAGTTCGTGCGCCCAGTAAGCTGCAAGGCTTCGCCGTGCGCATGGTCGCCAGCGGTGACGCCCATTCTGTCGCCTTCGCTGGCCCGCTTGCGGCTGGTCTTGCTGGGACCCTCAACCAGCACGGTTACTTCGCGGCCAAGAAAGACCTGGTTGTCCTGCTCGCTGATCTGGTTCTGCATTTCCAGGAGAACGTGGTTCCGCTCGCGCTTGACCTGCTCGGGCACGTCATCGGGCAATCGTTCATCGGCCTTCGTGCCGGGGCGAGGACTGTATTTGAAGATAAAGCTATTCTTGAACCGTCCCTCGCGCAGCAACTCGGCCGTGGCCTGAAAATCGTGGTCGGTCTCGCCACAGAAGCCCACGATCCAGTCGCTGGTCACCGCGGCGTCGGGCACCGTCTCACGGATTCGGCCGAGCATCTCGCGGTATTCCTCGACACTGTAGCCGCGCTTCATGCGCCGCAACACGGCGTTCGATCCGCTCTGGCAAGGAACGTGCAAGTAGTGCGAGCATTTCGGCAAGTCGCGCACCGCCTGCAAGAGGTCGTCGGTCATATCCTTGGGATAGTTCGTGACGAACTTGATCCGATCGATCCCGTCGATCGCGTGCAGTCGCTCGATCAGGTCCGAAAGCCGAGTCGTTCGGCCATCGGCCGCGTGACGATAGCTGTTGACCGTTTGGCCCAAGAGCGTGAT
>Ga0265313_10004254_pt1 | contig 11096 bp, 13 predicted proteins | sample 4123metaG_FD_203122 | JGI IMG/M metagenome (GOLD analysis project Ga0265313, IMG submission 203122) | Rhizosphere microbial communities from Carex aquatilis grown in University of Washington, Seatle, WA, United States - 4-1-23 metaG | ecosystem: Host-associated > Plants > Roots > Rhizosphere >...
CATCGTTGCCGATGCTGGTGCGCTTTGCCCGCAATGCTGGGATGCGATGTCTTTTATCGCGCCCCCGCTCTGTCGGCAGTGCGGCCAGCCCTTCGAGATCGATTTGACCGCCGACGCGCTATGCACGGCCTGCGCTTCCGATCCTCCCGCCTATGATCGGGCGCGCGCGGTATTTCGATACGACGACGCCAGCCGACCGCTCGTATTGCGCTTCAAGCATGGCGATCGGACCGCAGCCGCGCCCTCATTTGGCCGGTGGATGGCTCGCGCCGGCGGCGAATTGCTGGCCGACGCTGAGGTGATCGTTCCGGTTCCCTTGCACCGTTGGCGCCTGTGGCGTCGCCGATACAACCAAGCGGCGCTTCTGTCCCAGGCATTGTCTAAAATGGCGGGTCGTCCCTGTGCCCCGGACGCCCTGGTTAGGGTTCGGGCGACCCCGTCGCAGGGTTTGTTGGGCCGGAATCAGCGCCGCCGCAACGTACAGGGCGCTTTCCGCTTGCGTAGGCCAGACGCCGTGGAAGGCCGCCGGGTCCTGCTGGTCGACGACGTTCTTACCAGCGGCGCGACCGTCAATGAGTGCGTCCGTGCCCTGGTTCGCGGCGGGGCGGGGGCTGTCGATGTGTTGACCCTGGCCCGAGTTGTGCTCGTGCCGGACTTTGAAATCGCCGGGGATCACCTATATTCTTAGGGCCGTCGAGCCACGGAGCTGCCCCATGAGCGATATCGAGATATATACCACCCCGATTTGCCCCTACTGCGTAAGGGCCAAATCCTTGTTTGCCAAGAAGGGCGTCGGCTACCGTGAGATCGACGTGGCTGCGGACCCCACAATCCGGGATGCGATGATTCAGCGCGCGGGCGGGCGGCGTACCGTTCCACAGATTTTCATCAACGGCCATCACGTCGGCGGGAGCGACGATCTCTATGCGCTCGACCGCAAGGGCGAGTTGGATCGTATGCTCGGAGCGGCATGACCAGCTTTCGGGCCGCCTGTATCCAGGTCAACGCCGGCATCGACCTCGCCAGCAATATCGAGGCAGCGACCAAACTGGTTCGCGAGGCGCGGGCGGCCGGGGCCGATCTGGCCTTGCTGCCCGAGAATGTTGCGATGATGGAATGGGGTCGGGCAAACCTGACCGCCAAGGCGGCGCCGGCCGACCGGCATCCCGCGCTTGCCGCTTTCAAGGCGCTCGCTCGCGACACCGGGATATGGCTGCATGGCGGCACCCTGCATGTCCTGCTCGACGACGGGCGACTTGCCAATCGCACCTATGTCTTTAATCCAGCCGGCGCCATCGTCGCCCAATACGACAAGATCCATATGTTCGATGTCGATCTCGGCAATGGCGAAGTCTATCGGGAGTCGGCGACGTTCCGGCCGGGGGAAGGCGCGGCGGTGGTCGACTTGCCCTGGGGGCGCCTCGGGCTGTCGATTTGCTACGACCTCCGCTTTCCGCAACTCTATCGTGCGCTGGCCAAGGCCGGATCACAGTTTATCTGTGTGCCTGCGGCTTTCACGCGCACAACCGGACGCGCGCACTGGCACATTCTGTTGCGGGCCCGTGCGATCGAAACAGGCTGTTACGTTTTGGCGCCGGCGCAATGCGGGGAACATGCCGGCGGTCGCCAAACCTATGGTCACGCGTTGATCGTGTCGCCATGGGGCGAAGTGCTCGCCGATGCCGGCGAGGAGTCTGGCTTCGTCATGGCCGAGATCGACCCCGGACAGGTAACCACGGCGCGTCGCAAGGTGCCGGCGCTCAGTCATGACCGAGCGTTCGCGGAGCCGGTGTCATGATTCTCTTCGATCTCCTGTGTTCCGACGATCATCGGTTCGAAGGCTGGTTCAAAAGCGGTGAAACTTTCGACACGCAGATCGCGGCAGGCGAGGTGACTTGCCCGGTTTGTGGCGACACCGCCGTGCACAAGGCGCTGAGCGCCCCGGCGCTCCTCAAGGGCAGCAGCAGGGCGGATGGGATCGCCGTGAAACTGCGCGAGGCCATGGCCGAATTGCGCCAGCGGGTCATCGACAAATGCGACTATGTCGGCGACCGATTTCCGGATGAGGCCCGCAGCATTCACTATGGCGAAAAAGAAGAGCGTCCTATCTATGGCGAAGCCACGCCAGACGAGGCGAAGGATCTGCGCGAGGAGGGGATCGAAGTCGTTGCGATCCCCTGGCCCTCGCGCCAGGATTCCTGATACACACTCGGCGTTCGGAATAGGCGTCCGTCATGGCTGGCTATTAGCAGCGCGCCGTGGTGAACACCTACATTCTATGGTATAGGCACCCAGCAAGAGCCCCAAGGGCATAGGCGATGGCCGGTCATTCCCAATTCAAAAACATCATGCACCGAAAAGGCGCGCAGGATGCCAAGCGCGCCAAGGTTTTCACCAAGATCATTCGTGAGTTGACCACGGCGGCGCGCACCGGTTCGAGCGACCCAACCTCGAACTCGCGGCTTCGCTCTGCCATGCACGCCGCGCGCGAGGCGAATATGCCGCGCGACACGATCGAGCGCGCCGTCAAGCGCGGCGCCGGCGGCGAGGGCGACAGCAACTACGAAGAGGTCCGCTACGAAGGCTATGGGCCTGGGTCGGTGGCGATCATCGTCGAAGCGTTGACCGACAACCGCAACCGCACTGCGTCAGATATTCGCACTGCGTTCACCAAGCATGGCGGCACGCTCGGGGAAACCAATTCAGTGAGCTTCATGTTCGAGCGGATCGGGGCGATCCGCTATGCGGCTGCAGTGGCCGACGCCGACACGATGTTCGAGGCGGCGCTGGACGCCGGCGCCGATGACGTCGCTTCGACCGCCGAGGGGCATGACATCACCTGCGGGCCCGATCGCCTCGGTGCCGTGCGCGAGGCCCTGGAGGCCCGGTTCGGTCCGCCCGCCAGCGCCCGTCTCGATTGGCGTCCGCAGGCACAGACCCCGGTGGCCGACGAACAGGTCGCGCAATCGCTCCTCAAATTGCTTGAAATGCTCGAGGACAGCGACGACGTGCAGCGCGTGCAGGCGAATTTCGATATTCCCCAGGATCTGATGGAGCGGCTGAGCGCGTGAGCAGGCGATTCCTCGGCCTCGACCCAGGTCTGCGCGCCACCGGATGGGGCGTGATCGACGCCGAGGATAATCGGCTTCGCTGGGTAGCCGATGGGATCGTCCGATCCGATGAGTCGCTGTCCCTGGCCGAGCGGTTGGCCCAGCTGTTCCAGGGCGTTGCCGAAGTGATCGGCACCTATCGTCCCGATGCAGCGGCGGTTGAGGAAACCTTCGTCAACCGCAACCCAACTTCGACCCTCAAACTTGGTCAGGCCCGCGGAGCGATCATGGCCGCGGCGGGCACCGCCGGCATCCCCGTCGCCGAATACACGCCCAACAGCATCAAGAAGACGGTGGTGGGAGCCGGGCATTCCGGCAAGGATCAGGTTTCCTTCATGGTTCGCCGGCTGTTGCCGGGCTGTCTGGCGCTGACTCCCGATGCGGCCGACGCCCTGGCCGTAGCCATCTGTCACGCGCAAAATAATGGCGGTCTGGCGCGCCGTATTGCACTTGCCGAAAGTGCGCGATGATCGCCCGACTTAAAGGTCTGGTTGACGGAGTCGGTCCTGACTGGGCGGTGATCGATGTCGGCGGCGTTGGCTATCTCATTTTCGGTTCGTCGCGAACCTTGACGCGCCTTGGCCGGCCCGGCGACGCGGTGTCGGTCTTTGTCGAGACCCATGTGCGCGAAGACCATATCCATCTCTACGGCTTCGTCGATGCCGCCGAGCGCGACTGGTTCCGTTTGCTGCTGACGGTACAAGGAGTGGGCGGCAAGGTGGCGCTGGCGATCTTGTCGGCGATCGCGCCCGACGAATTGGCGCGGGCCATCGCCGCTGGGGACCGGACTTCGCTGTCACGCGCCCAGGGTGTCGGACCGAAGCTCGCCGCGCGACTCGCGACGGAACTGAAGGATAAAGTTGGGGCCGTCGCGCTGCCGGTTGCTTCGGCGGTCGGTGCGCCTGCAGCAGGCGTCGGAGCAGCCGGCGAAGCGGTCTCGGCGCTCGTCAATCTCGGCTATCGGCGGTTCGAGGCGGAAGACGCCATCCGCCAAGCGATTGTCGGAGCGGGCGACGACGCGCCGGTCGCCACCCTGGTACGTGCGGGACTACGCACCCTTGGCCGTGAGCGTGCGCCGTGAGCGAGCCCCGGATGGTCGGACCCGATGCCGCGCCGACCGATATGGACGTCAGCCTGAGGCCGCAGACGCTGGCCGATTTCATCGGCCAGGCGGAACTGTGCACCAACCTGCGGGTGTTCATCGCGGCAGCGCGCGGGCGGTCCGAACCCCTCGACCATGTTCTCCTGGCGGGGCCACCGGGGTTGGGCAAGACAACGCTGGCGCGAATCGTTGCCAAGGAATTGGGCGTCGGCTTCCGTCCGACCTCGGGTCCGATGATCGCGCGAGCCGGCGATCTCGCGGCGATTCTGACCAATCTGGAGCCCCGCGATGTACTCTTTATTGATGAAATTCATCGCCTTAATCCTGCCATAGAGGAAGTGCTGTATCCCGCGATGGAGGACTTTCAGCTGGATCTAATCACCGGCGAAGGTCCGAATGCCCGGTCGCTCAGGATTGATCTCGCACCCTTTACCCTGGTGGGCGCGACGACTCGCTCCGGACTTCTCACCGGGCCGTTGCGTGATCGATTCGGGATTCCCTTGCGCATGAATTTCTACTCACCCGAAGAACTGGAGACCATCGTTGTGCGCGGCGCGCGCATCCTCGATTGCGCCATCCAGCCGGGCGGCGCGCGCGAAATCGCGCGGCGGTCGCGCGGCACGCCGCGAATTGCCGGGCGGCTGTTGCGTCGAGTCCGCGATTTCGCGGCGGTGGCAAACACGCTGCCCGTCACCGCGGCCATCGCCGATGCCGCCTTGACCAGGCTCGGCGTCGATCAAATGGGTCTCGACGCCATGGATCTGCGCTATCTCAGGGCGATCGCCGACACTTTCTCGGGCGGCCCGGTCGGCGTCGAAACCCTGGCTGCGGCTTTGGCCGAGGAGCGCGACACGATCGAAGAAGTGGTCGAGCCCTTCCTGTTGCAGCAAGGGCTGATCGAACGAACCCCGCGCGGCCGGACCTTGGGCGCGGCCGGCTGGCGACATCTCGGTCTCACTCCGGTACGACGGCCGGCTCAATTCGACCTGCTCCGCGAAGACGAAACTGAGGATGGTGGGCGACCCAAAGGCGAATCGAAATGATCGCCGGTGAGCGGGGGCGCCTGATCGGCCGGACACATCATTTCCCTGTCCGAGTCTATTTCGCCGATACCGATGCCGCTGGGATGGTCTATCACGCCGCTTATCTCGCCTATGCCGAGCGTGCCCGCACCGAGATGATGCGGGTTGTCGGGTTCGACCATGTCGACCTGAACAAACGGCTTGGGCTGCTACTCGGCGTGCGTGCCATCGAGGTCGACTATCTCAGGCCGGCACGGCTCGACGATCTGCTCGATCTGCGTACGACTCTGGAGGAAATGGGGGGCGCCAGCATGCGCTTGCGCCAAGATGTTTGGCGGAGCGATGTGGAAATTGCGCGAATGACGGTTCGTCTCGCCTGTATCGGCGCCGACGGCCGGCCCGCGCGTATTCCCGACGAAATGCATGTGGCAGTCCAGGAACTTCTTACTGCGGAGGCAATCTAGACCGATGGACTTAGTACAATCGACGGCCCTCTCGGGCTCGGTGGGGGGCGAGATGTCCGTGTGGGCGTTGTTCCTCGACGCCGACATCATCGTCAAAGTGGTGATGGTGATGTTGCTGCTGGCCTCGGCATGGTGCTGGACCATCATCTTCGATAAATGGTTCAGGCTGCGGGGACTCTTCCGGCGGGCCAATCACTTCGAGGAAACCTTCTGGTCCGGCGGATCGCTCGACGAACTCTACGATCGCATCGGCGCGCGGCCGCTCGATCCGATGTCGTCGATCTTCGTTGCCGCCATGCGCGAATGGCGGCGCGCGACCTCCAAGGGCTTGGCCGACGGCGAGATGGTCAGGGGCGGCTTGGCCAGGCGCATCGACCGTGTGATGCAGGTCACTCTCGGTCGCGAAATGGAACAGCTCGAGGCCCGGATGGGCTTCCTCGCCTCTGTCGGTTCGACGGCGCCCTTCATCGGCCTGTTCGGCACCGTGTGGGGCATCATGAATAGCTTCCACAATATCGGCGTGTCCAAGAACACCAGTCTCGCGGTCGTCGCGCCCGGCATCGCCGAAGCGCTGTTCGCCACGGCGCTCGGCTTGGTGGCGGCGATTCCGGCTGTGCTCGCCTACAACAAACTTTCCGCCGATGTCGACCGTTACGCCGCGCGCCTCGAAGCCTTCGCCGGCGAGTTCGGCGCGATTCTGTCGCGTCAGCTCGAAGAAAAGGCTTGAGCCATGGCGATGGCCACAAGCGGTGGGGGCGGCGGACGGCGGGGGCGCAGGCGGCGTTCGGTGCCTATTTCCGGCATCAACGTGACCCCAATGGTCGACGTGATGCTGGTCCTGCTGGTGATCTTCATGGTCACCGCGCCCCTGTTGACGGCGGGGGTCCCGGTCGACCTTCCCTCCGCCGATTCGAAACCGTTGAAGGGTGACGATCATCCCCTGTCCGTATCGGTTAAAGCCGATGGCAGCGTATGGCTCCAAGAAACAATGGTCGATCTCGATCAACTGGCGCCTCGGCTGAAGGCGATCGGCTCGGCCAACCCAGACACGCGAATCTTCGTGCGCGGTGATGGCGCGACCAGCTACGGCCGCGTCATGGAGGTCATGAGCGTTTTGAGTTCGGCCGGTTATTCGCATGTGGCGCTCGTGACCCAGCCGCCCAAGACGCCCCAAACAGGATCGGACAAGAGCCGCCAAAAATGAACGTCCGGACCGCAGCGCCGCAAGTCACCCCTGAGTCGAGTTGGGAGATGCCTCTCGGCGCCGTGCTGTCCGTGCTGTTGCATCTGCTGGTGGCGTTCCTCGCGATCTTCGGGCTGCCGTTCATTGTCGAACCGCCGCCCCCGATCGAAGAGTCGATCCCGGTCGACCTGGTGCCGCTCGGCACGACCACGGCCGCGCCGCCGCCCAAGGCCGAGGAAGCGAAGCCACCGGAAAAGCCGCCGGAGCCGCCGAAACAAGAGGTCAAGCCCGAGCCGCCCAAGGCTGAGCCGCCCAAACCCGAGCCACCCAAGGAGGAGACAAAGGTCGAGCCGCCCAAGGTGACTCCGCCACCATCGCCACCGCCTCCACCCCCTCCGCCGCCACCTCCGCCACCTCCGAAGGCCGAGGTTCCTGCGCCCGCGCCCGAGAAAAAGCCCGAGCCACCCAAGGATGTGCCGAAGCCGCCCGATCAACTCGCCGAGGTGAAGCCACAAAAGAAACCGCCGCTACCGCCCGACGACAATCAGTTGCTGCTCAAGACACTGGACAAGATGAGGCCGCAGCCCACGCAGCCGACACCTGAGAAAAAGCCCGATACCTCCAAGCCAGTCGATTTGGCTAAGGCGATCGATGCGCTACGGCCAAGCCAACCGACGCCGCCTGCGCCGCAACCGCCATCGCAGCAATTGGCAGCAGCCACACCGTCACCGAACCTTTCGGACCAGGCTACTGCGTCCGACAGGGATTACATCGCAGGGCAGTTCCGGCGATGCTGGACCTTTGATGCCGGCGCGCGCGACCCGACCAAATTGATTGTCAGGATTCACGTTTTGCTTCGGCCGGACGGCAGCGTTTCAAGTTCTGAAATCGTCCCTGATCCACGCTATGACACCGATAGCTATTTCCGCTCCGCCGCTGACAGCGCGCGGCGCGCGACCCTCAACCCACAGTGCGTGCCTATCAAAATTCCGCAGGGCAAATATGACGCGCTCAACAACTTGATTCTCACCTTCGACCCAAGGAACTCGGTCCAATGAACCAGCTTCGCCCAATCGCTGTTGCCCTCGCACTTTCTGTGCTGTGGCTCGTTCCTGCTCAGGCTCAGGTACAGATCGACATCAACCACCCGAACACGAAGCCGCTGCCGATCGCGATCACCGACTTCGCCGGTTCGTCGGATCAGGAGAAGCAGCTCGGCCACAATGTCGCCGGGGTCATTTCCAACGATCTCGCAAGTTCGGGGTTATTCGCACCGATCGATCCCAAAGCATTCATTCAGACGCCGGAGGCGTTGCAAGCGGCGGTTCGATTCGCGGATTGGAAGGCGCTCAACGCGCAGGCGCTGACCACGGGAAATTCTCAATTGGGCGCCGACGGACTGCTGCATGTCGAATTCCGACTGTGGGACGTGTTCGCCGAGAGCCAGATGATCGGTTTCAAATACAACGCAGCGCCGACCGGTTGGCGGCGCATGGCCCACATTATCGCCGATGCCATCTATAAGCGGGTCACCGGAGAAGACGGCTATTTCGACACCCAGATCGTCTATGTCAGCGAAGGGGGCCCGGCGCAGAAGCGGGTCACCAAGCTCGCGATCATGGATCAGGACGGCGAGAACAATCGCTATCTGACCGATGGTTCCGATCTGGTGCTGACGCCGCGCTTCTCGCCCAACCAGCGCGAAATAACCTACATGTCATACTTCCGCGACACGCCCCGCGTTTACATCCTGCACTTGGACACCGGGCGGCGCGAACTGCTCGGTGATTTTCCCGGCATGACATTCGCGCCTCGCTTTTCGCCGGACGGTAACAAGGTGGTCATGAGCCTCTCGATCAATGGCGCTTCGGCAATTCATGAGCTCGATTTGCGCACGCGGCATGCGACCCAATTGACGAGCAATGGCCCGTCGATCGATACCTCGCCCTGCTATTCGCCGGACGGAAGCAAGATCACCTTCGAGTCGGACCGCTCAGGGACCCAACAGGTCTATGTGATGAATGCCGATGGCTCGGACCAGAAGCGCATCAGCTTCACCGACGGGCGGTATGCGACGCCGGTCTGGTCGCCGCGTGGCGACCTGATCGCCTTCACCAAGATCAAGGGTGGCCAATTCTATATTGGCGTGATGCATCCCGATGGATCGGGTGAACGCCTTCTCGCCAATGGATACCTGGTCGAAGGACCGACATGGGCACCCAATGGACGGGTTATCGCCTATACAAGGCAGGATCCGAACGATCCGAGCAGCAAATTCGGGACCGTTAAGCTTTACTCAGTGGACCTCACTGGGTACAATGAACGCAAATTGGTGACCCCGCAGGATGCTTCGGCGCCGGCGTGGTCCCCCTTGATTCCGTAGATCGGGGGACGTATATTGCGCCGCCCACAAGGAATTAGAGGCCGCTACGCGTTAACTAATCCTTTGTCAGCCGACGCGTATCGCTCGTCTCCGGACGGAGCTTTCCCGCCGAGTTCCTCAACAGACACCAAACCATCCTCTCATCAAGGGGAGTAAATTTAAATGAACCTGCGTTATTTAAGCATCATTGCGGCGGTCGCTCTCGTGGCCGCGTGCGAATCTCCGTCGAAGAATGACGGCAAGTCGTCAAGCAACGATCAAACCACGACGACCGCACCGAGCAGCGAGACGACGTCGGGTGTTACGAAGGGCTCGCAGGCCGACTTCGTGGCGAACGTTGGCGACCGCGTCTTCTTCGACTATGACAAGTCTGACCTGAGGAGTGACGCCCGCGCCGAACTCGGCAAATGGGTTGCCTTCCTCAAGGCCAATCCGAACGACAAGCTGACCATCGAGGGTCATTGCGACGAGCGTGGCACGGTCGAGTATAATCTCGGCTTGGGCGATCGTCGTGCAACCGCGGTGAAGAACTTCCTGGTCGCCGAAGGGGTGGATGCCGGTCGGCTGAAGACCATTTCCTACGGCAAGTCGCGCCCCGCCGTGATGGGGCATAACGACGATGCGTGGAAGCAGAACCGTCGCGGGGTTGGCGTCGTCCAAGCGCCCGGAGCGTAACGCGACCCTTGTCGCGCGTCTTTCTTGACGCTCCAAATCTAGGGCGCCCGCCGAGCTCGGCGGGCGCCTTATTTTTGCCCGCAACCCTCTGATAGGTTGAGGTTGCGGAGTTGTCCGCGCCATACGGGCGAAGTGGGATGATGTTGCGCGCTTTAGTCACACTCTTATTCCTGGCTATCCTGGCCGTCGCGCAGATGGCTGCCGGGCCTGCTTTGGCGCAACAGCAGGATGTTCGCGATCTGGTGGATCGGATCGATCGACTCGAGCGCGATCTCAATATCCTGCAGAGTCAGTTTTACCGCAGCCAGTCAGGCAGCCCGACGGTCATTACGTCGCCTGCCGCCGGCGGGGCCGCGGGGTCTTCCGGAGGCGCGCTGTCGACCGACGTCTACAACACCTTGGACCAACGTATTGCGGCCATCGAGGATCAGATTCGGACATTGACCGGAGCCGTCGAGAAGGCCAACCACGACTCGTCCGAGCTTGGGTCCCGCCTGGATCGAATGCAGGCCGACAACGACGTCCGGTTCAAAGAGCTCGAGCAAAAGGGCGGGGCAGCTGCGGCGGCGACCGGAACGCCGCCACAGCCCGCGCAGCCGGCCGCGACCTCGACTCCTGCGGCGGGCGCCGCTGCGTCCGACCAGCCGGCCGCGGGCAGCGAACCGGCACCGGGACCAAGCGATACCAGTCCGGCATCGGGTTCGGCGCCACATCCGCTCGGACAAATCAGGGAGTCCGATCTCAAGAGGCTGGAACCGAAGAACGCCGACACCGCCGCGGCCACTTCGCCGGCTCCCGCAGTGAGCCCGAAGACACCGCAGGAGCAGTACGACGCTGCCTTCGCACAACTGCGCAATAACGACAATGACGGCGCGTCCAAGAGCTTCCAGGCGTTCCTGGCTCAGCATCCCAAGGACCCGCTGGCGGGCAACGCGACTTTCTGGCTCGGGCAGATCGCGTATTCGCAGGGCAAATTCGAGCAAGCGGCGCCGATCTTCTTCGACGCCTACAGCAAATATCCCAAATCCGCGAAGGCCGGTGAAAGTCTCCTCAAGGTCGGGCTGTCGATGAGCAGCCTCGGCAAGAAAAAAGAAGCCTGTGCTGCGTTGGCCCGATTTACCTCGGAATTCCCCGACGCTGGCGATGGATTGAAACGG
>Ga0265313_10004255_pt1 | contig 11096 bp, 9 predicted proteins | sample 4123metaG_FD_203122 | JGI IMG/M metagenome (GOLD analysis project Ga0265313, IMG submission 203122) | Rhizosphere microbial communities from Carex aquatilis grown in University of Washington, Seatle, WA, United States - 4-1-23 metaG | ecosystem: Host-associated > Plants > Roots > Rhizosphere >...
GATGTTTTGTTGCATAACTGCAACCAACGTTGAAAATTTGATGCAGTAATGGTCGCCGTCAATGGGCAATAATGCGCATTTTTTGTGAACTCGCCCGCATCAAAAGCGACAAGCTTTACTAACCCAGTCCCAAAATTGGTTCTCTAGGTGTTGCAACGGCTGCCGTCGCATCTGCTATTTATCGAACCACGTCCATTGCATGCATTGCAGATGACGCGAGAGTGCGTCCGCCCTTCACTCGTCTCCTCCCGCCTGTCTCCCGGGTTTAGAGTCGGATCATAATTGCTGTCGGACGAGATTCGATAACCACCGCGCTCAACGCGGCGGGAGCAGTTTCGCGAACTCGGCCTGGGCGCGGGCGAGTTCGCTTTTCAACGCCGGGAGCAGGGCGGCGGCATCGGCGAGGCCGTGTTTGGCCGACTGTTGCTCGATTTTTTCGGCGGCGGCGCGAACGGCCATCGCGCCGACATTGGCGGAACTGCCTTTCACGCTGTGCGCGGCGCGGGTGAATTTCGGCTGATCGCCGGTCGCGAGGCTTTGCTCGAGCTCGGCGATCCGGCGCGGCGTGTCCTCGAGATAGATGCCGATGATTTCCCGGAGAAACTCGTCGTTGTCGCCCGGGTTGAGCTGCCGGAGATTGTCGATGGTCTGCGGATCGATGACGGGTAGGTCGGGCACGGGGCTCAAGTTTTTCGAGGCGGGACGCGGCGGCAATCAGAATAATTGGCGGGAAGAAAAAGGCGGGAAAAAGGACGGTCGAAAAGCGGCCCCGACTTAGGCGGACCATTCGAACGAGGTGTTTTGATCGATTTCCTCGATCGTCGTGAGGCCGAGCAGGACTTTTTTCAGGCCGTCGTAGCGGAGCGGGCGGTAGCCGACCTTCACGGCGGCGCGGGTGATTTCCTGCGCGCTGCGGCCTTCGGAGATGAGCGAGCGGATTTCCTCGGTGATGAGGACGAGCTCGTGAAACGCGATGCGACCCTTGTAGCCGGTGCCGCGGCAGACGAGGCAGCCGCGGCCACGATAGAACGGCACTTCGGTGAGGCCCTCGTCCTGGAAATATTTCCGCAGGACATCGCGCGACGGGTAGTAGGCTTCCTTGCAGTTGTCGCAGATGCGCGCGGCGAGGCGCTGGGCGAGCACGCCGATGACGGAAGGCGCGACCATGTAGGGTTCGACGCCGATTTCGAGCAGACGCACGATCGCCTGCGCGGCGGTGTTGGTGTGCAGCGTGGCGAAAACGATGTGACCGGTGAGCGCGGCCTCGGTGGCGATCTTCGCGGTTTCGAGGTCGCGGATTTCGCCGATGAGAATCGCGTCGGGATCCTGCCGCATGAGCGCGCGGAGGATCGTCGAAAATTTCAGGTCGATGTGGGAGTTGACCTGACTCTGCGTGACGCCGGCGAGCTGGATCTCGATCGGGTCCTCGATCGTGGAAATGTTGACCGACGGTGTATTGATTTCGTGGAGCGCGGCGTAGAGCGTGGTGGTCTTGCCGGAGCCGGTCGGACCGGTGACGAAGATGATGCCGTTGGGATTTTGGATGAGGCGCTTGAACGGCTGGAGGATGGTCTGCGAAAGCATCATCTTGTCCAGGGTCAGCATCGTCTTCTTGCCGGTCATCGCGAGGATGCGCAGCACGGCTTTTTCGCCGTAGGCGGACGGGATCGTGGAGATGCGAAAGTTCGCCGTCTGGCTGCCGATCGGCATGGAAAAACGGCCGTCCTGCGGGAAACGCGCCTCGGAGATGTTGAGGCCACAGAGGATTTTCAGGCGTGAGATGATCGCGCGATGCAGCTTGCGGGAGTAGGTGAGGATCTCGCGGAGGTTGCCGTCGATGCGGAAGCGGATGCGGCACGCCAGCTCCTGGGCCTCGATGTGGATGTCGGTCGCGCGCTCGCGGAGGCCGTAGTAAATGATCTCGTCGAGGATTTCGGCGAGGGAGTTGTGCTCGGCGAGCGCGGCGAGTTTTTCGCCGGCGAGGTCGGGCTTGTCGAAGAGGCTGGAGTGCTCGAGCTCACTGAGGCTGTCCTCGAGATTCTTTTCGGTGCAGTAATGGATCGCGATCGCGTCCTCGATTTCGTGCGGCAGCGCGAACACGGGGCTGACCGGCATCTGCGCAATCTGGCTGAGGCGCTTCAAGACGTCGGCGTCATTTGGCTCGGCCATCGCGACGGTGAGGACGCCATTGAGCACGTAGAGGCCGATGGCCTTGGTCTTTTTGGCGACCTCGACCGGGATGCGCTCGACCGCTTCGTCCGTGATGACGGAGGCGAAAGGATCGACGTAGGCGACGGCCATCGAATCGGCCCAGAGTTTGCAGGCGTCGTCCTTGGGAATGAGTTTGTCGTCGATAACCGCCTGGACGAGTTCGACACTGCCGCCGTGGCGCTCGGCAAGGGTGGCGAGTTCCTGGACGTAGTCGAAATCCGTCCGGCTGCGGACGCTGGCGAGAAACTGGCTACTTTTTGTGTTTAACACGGCGGGCGAGCGAGCGGGACTTGAAGAGTTTGCCGATCTCGACCTGGTCGAGCTTCTCCATCGCGAACGAAGCGGCCGCGCGCTCGGCATCGAGCTCTTTCAGGAGTTGCGGGAGCGAATAGCGCACTTCCTCGATGAACGCGGGAGGCGGCGCGGGATGGTCGGGGTGGGGCGGGCTCATGGCGGGAAGTTCATTCAGGTTCCTCGGATTCGAAGCAGGCGTCGATGGTCTCGGTGAGCGCGGCGGCGATTTCCTCCTTCGGGGTGTCCTTGCGGATGTAGTTCGCGGCGCCCAGCGCGAGCGCTTCGTCGATGGCCTGACGGTTGACGATCGAGGTGAGCATCACGACGACGCAATCGGGATCGAGCTGTTTCAAGCGCTTGAGGGTTTCGAGGCCGTCCATGACCGGCATGCTCACGTCGAGCAGCACGAGGTCGGGGCGTTCGCGCTCGTAAAGGGCGAGCGCTTCCTCGCCGTTGCTCGCCTCGATCAGCGTCGGGGCGCCAAGCTGGCGCAGGATCAGCGCGACGAATTTTCGGATGTGGGGCTCGTCGTCGACGAGCAGGATCGTGCCTTGAAAATTCATGAGGCGAGGGGAAGGGTGACGCGAAACTCGCCGCCGCCGCCCGGCAGGTTTTCGGCGACGATGGAGCCGCCGTGAGCGTCCACAATTTTCCGGCAGATGGCGAGGCCCAAGCCGGTGCTCTTCTCGCCGCCGGTGGGTTTCACGGAGAGCCGGCTGAAGTCCTTGAAGAGCTTGTCGCGCTCGTTGTCCGGAATGCCGGGGCCCTGGTCCTTCACACCGAAGCTGCACTGGCCGGCATCGGCCCGAAGCTCGACGGTGACAGTGGATCCGGGCGGGGAAAACTTCACGGCGTTGTTGAGAAGATTGTCCACGACCTGCTGTATTTTTGCCGAGTCGATCGAGGCATAGGGGCCGGGCCCGGTGTGCGCAAAAACGATGTGGGTGTTTTTTTTCGCCGCGTCGATGTTCGCCAGATAGACGGATTTTTCGATGAGGTCGGACAGGTTGTGCCGCTCCGGCACGATCTTGAGTTCGCCCGACTCGATGGTGGCGACGTCGAGCAGCTCGTTGACGAGGCTGAGCATCGACTGGCTCGCGCCGTGGATCGTCTCGATCAAGTCGAGCTGCTCGGGGGTGAGGTGGCCGACGACGCCGTCGCGCAAAAACTCCGCGAGGCCGCGAATCGAGGCGAGCGGGTTGCGCAGGTCGTGGGCGGCCATGCCGAGAAACCGGTTTTTCGCGGCGTTCGCTTTGCTCAGTTGCTCGACGAGGGTCTTCTGCTGCTCGGCGAGCAACTGGCTCCGCAAGTGCGTGCGGATACGCGCGAGAACTTCCTTCGCCTGAAATGGTTTTGGCAGGTAATCGACGCCGCCCGCGGAAAGACCCTCGACGACGTCGTCGGACGTGTCTTTCGCGGTGATGAAGATGATCGGCGCGCAGTCGTCGCCGTAAAGGCGCTTGAGCGTGCGGCAGGTCTCGAAGCCATTGATGCCGGGCATCACCACATCGAGCAGCACCAGGTTGGGCTTGAATTGCGGGTAAAGTTCCAAGGCCCGCTCGCCGGAGTCCGCGTCCGCGAGGACGTAGCCCTGGGTTTTCAGGATGCCGCCGAGAATCCGGATGTTCAGCCGGTCGTCATCGACGATGAGAATTTTTCGGCCGATCAGTTCGGGGGCGGGAGATTGAGGAAGCGGCTCCATCTAGGGTTGATCGATTGCGCGAAGGCGAGGTCCCAACACATTTGGCTCCTGCGGCGGAACACGCAAGGGTGCAGTGAAGCGTCGTAAAAACCGACGCATCAGGAAATGGGAATACGTTGATAATACACTTGCCTGCGGTCGCGCGGTCGCTTTTCTCTTCGGTTTTACCCATGGCAAAAACATTCGTCTTTTCCTCCGAGTCGGTGGGCGAGGGGCATCCGGACAAGGTAGCCGATTTCATTTCCGACAGCGTGCTCGACGCCTGCCTCGCGCAGGACGCAAAGAGCCGCGTCGCCTGCGAGACGCTCGTGAAAAGCAACCACGTCGTGCTCGCCGGCGAGATCACGACCGCGGCCAAAATCAATTACGAAGCCGTGGTGCGCGACGCGATCCGGGAGATTGGCTACGTGAACGACGACGATGTGTTTCACGCCGACCGGGTTTTCATCACCAATCTGCTCACGAAGCAATCGCCCGACATCGCCCAGGGCGTCGATGCGAAGGCCGCCGCCGGCAAAGACACCGCCGAGCAGGGCGCGGGCGACCAGGGCTTGATGTTTGGATACGCGTGCAACGAGACGCCCGAGATGATGCCGACCGCGATCATGTTCGCCCACCGCCTCGGGCGCGAGCTAACGAAGCTGCGCAAGTCCGGCGTCGTGTCGTGGCTCCGGCCGGACGCGAAGTCGCAGGTCTCCGTCCGTTATGAGGACGATCGGCCCGTGAAAGTGGAAAACGTCGTCATCTCCACGCAACACACCCCGCACGTGCAGCACGGCGCGATCCGCGACTTTCTCATCGAGAACGTCGTCAAGCGCGTGATTCCCGCGGAGCTGATGGACGCGCAGACAAAGTTCTTCATCAACCCGACCGGCCGGTTCGTCGTCGGCGGGCCCGAGGGCGATTCCGGCCTCACGGGACGCAAGATCATCGTCGACACCTACGGTGGTTGGGGCCGGCATGGCGGCGGCGCGTTTTCGGGCAAGGATCCATCGAAGGTCGATCGCTCGGCCGCCTACATGTGCCGCTGGGTCGCCAAGAACATTGTCGCGTCCGGCCTCGCCGACATCTGCGAACTCCAGGTCGCCTACGCGATCGGCCATCCGGAACCCGTGTCGATCTGGGTCGATGCGATGGGCACCGCGAAAGTCCCCGAGGAAAAAATCTCCGCCGCCGTGCGCGAAGTCTTCAGCTTCAAGCCCGCGGCGATCTGCGCCCAGCTCGACCTGCTCCGGCCGATTTACCGCAGCACGACCAACTACGGCCACTTCGGCAAATCCGACTTGCCGTGGGAGCAGGTCAACAAGACCGCCGCGCTCCGCGCCGCCATCGCCTGAAATTCAAAACTCGAAACAAACAAAATTATTTTACCATGGCCACCGCCACCACCGACGCCAAAGCCCCCGACTATTTCGTCAAAGACATTTCCCTCGCCGACTGGGGCCGAAAGGAAATCTCGATCGCCGAACACGAAATGCCCGGCCTGATGGCCGTGCGCAAAAAATTCGGCCCCGCCAAGCCGCTTGCCGGCGTGCGCACCACCGGTTCGTTGCACATGACGATCCAGACCGCCGTCCTCATCGAGACGCTCCGCGAACTCGGCGCCGACGTCCGCTGGGCCTCGTGCAACATTTTCTCCACGCAGGATCACGCCGCCGCGGCCATCGCGAAAACCGGCGTGCCCGTCTTCGCGTGGAAGGGCGAGTCGCTCGAAGAATATTGGGACCTCACGCTGAAGGCGGTTTCGTTCCCCGGCGGAAAAGGCCCGCAGCTCGTCGTCGATGACGGCGGCGACGTAACGCTGCTCATCCACAAAGGCTGCGAACTCGAGGAGGGCAGCGACTGGGTCAACACGCCGTCGGGTTCGCACGAGGAGGACGTTATCAAAAACCTCCTGAAAAAAGTTCATGCGCAGGATCCGCTCCGCTGGACCACGCTCGCGAAAGAGTGGCGCGGTGTTTCCGAAGAAACGACGACCGGCGTGCACCGGCTCTACCAGATGCTCGAGAAGGGCAAGCTCCGCGTGCCCGCGATCAACGTGAACGACTCCGTCACGAAATCGAAATTCGACAATCTCTACGGCTGCCGCGAGTCGCTCGCCGACGGCCTCAAGCGCGCCACCGACGTGATGATCGCCGGCAAGGTCGCGTGCGTCTGCGGCTACGGCGATGTCGGCAAAGGCTGCGCGCATTCGCTCAAGGGATTCGGCGCACGCGTGATCGTTACCGAGATCGATCCGATCAACGCGCTCCAGGCCGCGATGGAAGGCTTCGAGGTCAACACCACGGAATCGACGCTCGGCGTCGCCGACATCTACGTCACGACGACCGGCAACCGCGACATCATCACGCTCGAGCACATGCGGCGGATGAAAGACCAGGCGATCGTCTGCAACATCGGCCATTTCGACAACGAAATCCAGGTCGCCCGCCTCAACGCCTCCGACGCGAAGCGCATAAACGTGAAGCCGCAATACGACCTCTACACGTTTCCGGGCGGCCCGAGCATTTATCTGCTGGCCGAGGGCCGGCTCGTGAACCTCGGCTGCGCGACGGGCCATCCGTCGTTCGTCATGTCGAACAGCTTTACGAACCAGTGCCTCGCGCAGATGGACCTCTGGCGCAATCGCGACACCTACGCGGTCGGCGTCTATCGGCTGCCGAAACACCTCGACGAGGAAGTCGCCCGGCTGCATCTCGAAAAAATCGGAGCGAAGCTCACCACGCTCAGTCCGTCGCAAGCCGCGTATCTCGGCGTCCCGGTCGATGGCCCCTACAAGCCCGACCACTACCGTTACTGATCTGCTCGCGGGTTTGGCGGAATTGCTTTCGCCGCCGACGCACCGGTCGCTTCGCGCGGCAGCGGGGTAACAGTCCTGTTACCGTGATCCGCTTTTCCGGCCGGCGCAGTCGTTCCAGACTGCGCCGACCGGACGGATCGCCATGCCGCTCTCTGCGCGCACTCTCGCCTTCGCCACGCGCTCATTTCGGCGCGAGCGTTTCGCTTTCCCCGGAAGGATCGGGCCGGGCCGGATGCTGCTCGCGATTTTCTCCGCGAGCGCGGCGATGGCTTCGTTGCCGCCGCCGGTCGGGCGCATCGTAGTCGAGCCGCTGCCGGCACTGCCGATGACCGGATTTCGCTTTCCGGAAAGCGAGGCGACGCTCACTCGCTGGATCACCGGCATGACGCGCGGCGCCGATGCGGACACGGTGCAGGCTGCATTTGAAAACATCCACCGTCACGCTTGGGGCCTGTGGACCGCGCTCACGATGGAAACGGCGCAGCGCTCCGAAGGCCAGCCGCTGCGCGTCTTCGAAACCTGGCTCACGCCCGAGGAGCTAGTCGCGCATGCCGACCTGCCGAATGCCGCGGCGGTCGCGCAATGGCCGCGTCGGCGTGCCGCGTTGCGCCAGCTCGGCCAATTCCGCCTGCGGGCGACGCGAGCCGCATCGGCGGGCCTCACGGCGGGCGACGGCGCGATCGACCGCATCGCCGGCTTCATCAAGTTCGATCCCACCGCGGCCGATCACATCCTCGCGCAGGGGCTGCTTCGCGTCGCCACCCTCGACGCTTTGCTGCAGGGCGGTGCGCAACAGATTCCGCCGTTTCCCTCCGCTGCGCTTGCCGCCAAGCCGGTATTTCAAATCCTGCGCCGCCAGGACTTGGTTGACGGAAGATACTACGCCCTCAAGGCGTGGTCCGGGCCGCCGGCGCAGCCACAGGCGTGGCCACCGGCGCTGTGGCCCGGCGCCGTCTGGATCGACCTCCTCGACGGAGGCGAGGGGAGCGGCGCGATCGACGAGCATCCGCAGGCCGACGGCAGCACGCGCACGGACGCCACGACTTATCCGCTCGCGAGCCTGATACACTACCGGCTCTCCGCGGCCGATGCAGCGACGCTCGACGACGAAAAACCCGGCACCGATGCGGGCGCCGGCGATTACGCGGTGCTCGTGGCCATGCACATCTCGAGCCGCGAGATCGCGCGGTGGACGTGGCAGACGTTTTGGTGGACGCCCGCGCCGGCCGAGCCGCCCGCGCCGAGCTCACCCGCGATCGCGGCGCTGCGCCCGCCGCAGCTTCGCGGTGCGGCGCAACACTACGCGATGGTGCTCGCCTACACGATGCTCTCGCCGGACCAGCCCTACGTCGCGGGCGAGAATACCGGTGCCGCCGTCTATGCCTACAATCCGTGGATCGAGGCGGCCTTCGCCCCGGAGGATTTGCCCGATTCGCGCGCCGGCCTCGACCCGGCCGGCCGCCCGGCGCCGAACAACGTCGGCGTCGAGACCAACTGCATGAGTTGTCACGCGCAGGCGACTTACGATCCGAACCCGCTGACGCCGGCACCGCGCTTCACCGGCGCGCGCTATGTCGATCTCGACGACGCGCAGTTCATCGGGACGTTGCAGCTCGATTTTCTCTGGTCGATCGCGCGGCGCGCGAAATGAGCGGCACACCTTTTTTTCCACCGACTGTTCACCACCATCCAAAAACTCCCTCGATCATGAAAACGTTCGCCTCGTTCCGCCACGCTCGGTTGTGGCTCCAGATCAAGCTGCCGGTCGCGATGCTCGTCACGCTGCTCCAGCGCACGCCGGTCGTGCGCGTCGTCGCCGTCGCCGACGATCTCGTCGCAGCCTCACCGCTTGGCGCCGTGCTGCGGTCCGCGTTCGCCGCCGCCGCGACGCTCGGCACGTTGCACTCGCTCGCCGGCGCCACCACGCTGGTGACGACGCAGACCAGCCCCGCATCCGCTACGGTCGGCACGGCGATCACGCCGGTCGGCTTCACGGTTTCGAACACGATCAACATCGCCTCTTGGAAGGTCGGCGGCACGCTGCCGCCCGGCCTCGTCCTCGGCGCCACACAGGGCGGCGCGACCCTCACCGGTCCCGGCGTGCTCGATGCGACGACGCCCGGCATGAGCGACGGCGGTGGCTACGGCGGTTACGGCGGAGGCACCGTCGGCGGCAACAGCACCACCACGCCCGTCCTGACCGGCACGCCGACGCAGGCGGGCAGTTACATGTTCACCCTGCAGGCGTTCGAGTATGCGGGCCTCATGGGTCTGGCCTCGGACACGTTCAGCTACACCATCAATGTCGGCGGCAACACGCCCTCGAACGTGGCGCCGACCATCACGCTGCAACCGCAGAGCCAGGCCGCCGGCGCCGGCGCGAGCGTGACGCTCTCCGCCGGCGCGACCGCCGCGAACGGCAATCCCGCGCCCACGTATCAATGGCAGCAGAACGGCACTGCGCTCAGCGGCGCGACCGGCGCCACGCTGACGCTCGCCAACATCCAGCCGGCGAACGCCGGCATCTACACCGTTGTCGTCGTCAGCGGAGGCACGAGCACCACGACGCCCGCCATCGTCGGCCTCCTGACCACGAACAAAGTGATCGGCGCGGGCTCGGTGGTGGGCACGGACATCGTGCACCCCAACGGCAACATCTTCGATCAGGTGCTGGTGACCGGCGCGGCCGAGTCGATCACCGCCGACGCCCACCAAGTCACGCGCACCTCCTACATCGACCTCAACGACGACATCGTGCAGGTCGAGTTCAGCGGCGCCGGCACCCTGTCGCTCGTGCTCGCGAGCCCCAGCGGCCCCGCCGCGCCCCTCAACTACAATCAGCCCACCGTCGCCTACATGAAAGGCCACGCCGGCATCGTCATCACCGGCGCCGACGACACCACCAATGTCTCCGTCTTCACGGTCGGCCGTGCCACCGCCTTCGACCCGACCGGCACCTACAACATCCTCCTCTCTCCCAGCGCCACGAACGACCCGACGAAGAACGGCAGCTCGCTGTTCGCCGGCCACGATACCACGCACTACGACGGCTTCGCCGACATCGCCTACATCGCGATCGCCAGCACCAACGGCAAGTTCGGCGGCCTGCGCGCCTCCAACGCGCACTTCTTCGCCTCGAACGGCCTCACCGGCGTGTATGCACCCGGGGTGGCCTTCGAGGGCCCGGTGTTCGTCAGCAACATCGAGGCATTCGACGCGGCGAGCCCGGTCCTGATCCTCGGCTCGGCGAGCGACACCCGCGTGACCGGCGGCGACATGTTCCAGGACAACGGCCAGGCCGTGCAGGTGAACGGGGTGACGCAGCTGAAGTTCACCGCGGGCAGCGACTCGGCCGGCACGATCTTCCCCGCGCAAAACAACCGCGGCGTCTTCAAGCAGAACGGCACCGACGTGACCGCCCAGATCGTCGTCCAGCCCTGAGCCGGGTGCCTTGCTTTTTGGCGTCGAAAAACTGGCGGAGAGGGAGGGATTCGAACCCTCGGTGGGGATTTAAACCCCCACAACGGTTTAGCAAACCGCCCCTTTCGGCCACTCAGGCACCTCTCCGAACCGGGTGGTCGCAGGCAAACGCCGCGGCGCGAAAGTGCAAGGCGGATTTCACGCCGCACGCTTTCGCGCTCACCGACGGCAGTGGGTCGGTTTGAAATCGGGGATCGCGGCAGCCGGGGTTACGCCCGGCGCCACGGCATGGGCCGCCGATGTTGGTCCTGAACGTGGCGAGTTGGGCGCCGAATTTTAGGTCGTTCGGCTCAATGTCGCCTGATCTTGCCATAGCCTGATGCTCCTGAATGGAGGATTTGCCCGCGGAGGGATTGGGTTCCCGCGCCTGCCGCGGGACATAACAGCCGCGGGAAAGTGAGTCGGCGGCGTCCCCGGTCGCGTTTTCGGTGTGGTTGGCGGCTCCGGGGACGTCCCCGGTCCGTCCGGGGAACTCCCCGGCGGGTTCGGGGACGCCGCCGAAGGCTCCGGGGATGTCCCCGGGAGCTTCGGGGACGCCGGTGGACGCGTCGGGGATGCCGGTGCACGTGTCGGGGATGCCGGTGAACGTGTCGGGGACGCCCCCGGCGG
>Ga0265313_10004256_pt1 | contig 11092 bp, 10 predicted proteins | sample 4123metaG_FD_203122 | JGI IMG/M metagenome (GOLD analysis project Ga0265313, IMG submission 203122) | Rhizosphere microbial communities from Carex aquatilis grown in University of Washington, Seatle, WA, United States - 4-1-23 metaG | ecosystem: Host-associated > Plants > Roots > Rhizosphere >...
TTCCAAGACAACTAGCCGTCCGTTGCGGTCCAGTGTGAGCAAATCGAGCATGCCGCGGTCGCCAGTAGAGAGTGCGGGGACCTGTGTGTAGATCTGATCGCCGCGCAACTCCGGCAAAAGCTCGGCAATGCCCGACCGCAGGCGCGACTCAAGCCACCGCTCAGGCGCCATTCGAAAGAGGGGATCGGTATGTGCGCCATCAGCGTGTCGGCTCAGGAAAAGACGCTCAAAGAGATTTTGGCAGAGCGGCTCATTTTCTGCGCTAAGCGGCGTCTCATTTGCGCCCGCGCCAAAGGTCACTTCATCCTCGCGCGCAAACGAATGTGCCGATGCGCCATGGCGTACCCGGGCAAACTCAAGGCCGTGGACGAGCAGTCCGACCTCGGTCGCGGAATGGGGACAGATCTCAACCCGTTCGCGCGCCGCGCCTGGAACGAGCGCGAGCAGGCGGTCGATACCGGATTGGCAGCGCTCGAGCGCAGCTGATGAAGAAAATGCATGGACGAGCCGCGAATCGAAGTTGCCGGTATCGCGAATGTCGACCACCCCCAGCTCTTCGTTGCGTTCGTCGAGGGTGAACAATTGAAAGTCCGCGGTGGAGTGATTGAGCCACGCCATGCGCTCGGCAGTCGTGCGCCACATTCCCGCGGGAACCACAACTTTCAGGCCGCCGAAGTGGCGGCGCGCGTCGCCGTGATTGCGGCAGTAATCGAGCCACAATATTCCCAGGGTGAGAATGCCGTCGATCGTCGACGCGGATTCGGCGTCGCCAACACCGATGACCGCGTCAGCCGCGCTCCCTTTCAGCAAGCGGCCGCGCGAATAGGCTGGGCCAAAGCTGTGCTCAAGGTCCATGGCCGTTCGCATGCCGTCGACCTTGGCGCCGATGAAGTGTCGAGAAAGCACGCGCTCCAGCAGGCGCATGTAGTTTCGGCGCGCGGTGTCGCGGGCCGTGGGAGTACGCCGATCGCTGGTAGGCACAAGCTCCAGCGTTTGCGGCCTTGCTGCTCCCATTCGGCGCGTGACTAGGCGCAGGCATTGTGCGCGTTCCTTTACTTCCACAACGGTGCGCACCAGGTTGCGCTCTTCGCTCCACACTTCCAGGAGGCAGCGGCCATGCGACTCACCGGCAGAGTAGTGAGCGGTGCGCATATCAAAAGCGGCGCGGCCGTCCTCGAGCAGCGCAGCCGCCGGGTGATCCGCAAGGTAGGATTCGATGATCTGTGCCAGCCGCGCAGGCGGCGCGGGTCCGGCCTCAGAGCCTCCAACAGAGGCCTTTTGCCTGTGGGGTGACGCGCCGGCGCCCACGAGCGTCTCTACCAGCCCTTGCGGGCGCGGAGGAGGGTAATGTGGGCCGTGTGGTGACGCGAGTGCCAGTCGTAGATCGCCAGGTTGGTTGCGAGGGTGACGCGCCCTCGTTCAGGGTGGCTGAAACCGCGCCCGAAATCCCCTTCCGACATGGATTCCAGGAGCGCAACCATGCGCTGATGCAAACCCGTGATCAAGACCAGAGAAGGCTCAATCGCCTGTTTCGAGTCCGGCAAGCGCGCCCACGCCGCTTCGTCGTAGGGCTTGATCGTGGGCCAATCCTCGGTGAGGGCGAGCTTGAATCGAACGTAGCTGTTGGCATGGCTGTCGGCAAAGTGATGAACCACTTGGCGCACGGTCCATCCGCCGTCGCGATACGGCGTGTCGAGCTGAGAGTCGTTCAGCCCGGCCACCGCCGCGCGTAACCGCTCCGGCAGCAAACGCAGCGTCTCAATTTGCGCGGCGCGAATGGCTTCTGTGTTTTCTGCTGGCGCACGGAACTTTCCAATCGGGTACCGCGGATCTTCCTCGTCGGCCATGGCAAGAATCTTAATGGATGGGGCCACAAACTGGAACTGGAGGAAGGAGAATGCCGAGCTGATCTCGGTTTCAGGCCGGTGACCGCGAACACTTGAGGAGTGGTTAGGCCGAGTGGTGACTATGAGACTTCTGGTGGTGGGCGTGGTGTTGCGCTTTGTAATGTTTCGGAGCGTGGTAGCGGTAATCAACATGCTGGTGAGCGGCATGTTGGTGCTTGGCCGCGTACGCGGGGCTTGCAAACACCGCCAAAAACAGTGCCACTGCGAAAAACTTGCCCATGCGCGAATCCTAACACGGACACGACCGCTGGACGCGAAACCTTAGTGACTCTGGTACCCAGTAAGAAACCGGGCGGTTGCGAGGGGGCGCTTCAACCCGGACCGCAACCTACGCGGGGTGGTGGTGATGGTGGTGATGGTGGTGCTGCCCGTATGCGAACGCCGGACTTGCGAACGTCATCAGTAACAGAGCTGCCGCAAGAAATCTTTTCATGGCTCGGATCCTAGCATGGTTTCAGTTGAATGCGGTGGCGTTCATAGGGCCGACGTACCTGGAATCGAACGGCAGGCGTACGGTGTAACCGCCACGCTGCGAGCATCGCTAAGTGAGACGCAACAAGGGTACACTTGGATTACGATGACGCATTCGGAAGCTTCCCCAAGTTCGAGCCATCGGCGCTACTTTTTTGAGAAATTCGGCCTCACTGAGCGGCTGCTTGAACGCTGCCTCGGTCAGGCTCTGAGCGCCGGCGGAGACTACGCAGACCTTTACTTCGAGTCGGTTACGGCCACTTCGCTGGGCGTCGACGAGCAGATTGTGAAGTCGGCCAGCCAGGGCACCAGCGCCGGTTGCGGGATCCGCGTCCTGAGCGGCGAGCGCACCGGGTATGCCTACACCGACAATCTGAGCCCGGAGCGCCTGCTGCATGCGGCGCGAACGGCAGCACTGATTGCGTCCGGTCCAGCGAAACAACCCGTGCAGGGATTTACTGAAACGCGCGGAGCCGATCTCTATCCCGTGCCTCTGGGCGGTTTCGATCTCGACCTGGCCGCACGGCTTGAGCTGATTCTTCGCGCCGATCGTGCCGCGCGTGCGTTCGATCCTCGCATCGTGCAGGTACGAACCGGCTACAGCGAGGAACTGCGCCGGATTCTCATCGCCGCGTCGGACGGTGCGTTCGCCAGCGACACGCAACCGTTGTGCAGGCTGAATGTATGGGTTATCGCAAAAGAGGGTGCGGTCACCACGAAGGGTGCGGCAGGCGGCGGAGGCAGAGCCGGCCTCGATCAATTCACCGAATCCAAGAGCCCGGAAAACCTGGCACGCGAGGCTGCGCGCGGTGCAATCCTCCAGTTGGGCGCGGTGCCCGCGCCCGCGGGCGAGATGCAGGTGGTGCTTGGCCCAGGGTGGCCGGGAATCCTGCTGCATGAAGCAGTGGGCCACGGACTCGAAGCTGACTTCAACCGCAAAAAGACGTCGGCTTTTACGGGATTGATCGGCCAGTCTGTCGCGAGTTCGAAAGTCACTGTCGTGGACAATGGCAAAATGGCCGGCCGTCGCGGTTCGCTCAACGTGGACGACGAGGGATCGGCGACCCAGGAAACGGTCCTGATCGAAAACGGCGTCCTGAAAGGATATTTATCTGACAAGCTCTCAGCGCGCCTAATGGGCATGGCCAATACTGGGTCGGGCCGTCGCGAAAGCTACCAGTCAATTCCCATGCCTCGCATGACCAACACCTACATGTTGGCCGGCGATGACGCGCCCGAAGACATTCTGCGCAGTGTGAAGCGCGGACTGTACGCGGTGAACTTCGGCGGCGGCCAGGTCGACATCACCAACGGAAAGTTTGTCTTCTCGGCGTCCGAGGCCTACCTCATCGAAGACGGCAAGGTAACCGCCCCCGTGCGCGACGCGACGCTGATCGGCAATGGACCGGAGGCGCTGAAGTACGTCTCGATGGTTGGCAACGACCTGAAACTCGACGAAGGCATAGGCACCTGTGGCAAAGATGGCCAGAGCGTGCCCGTCGGCGTGGGCATGCCGACCATCAAGCTCGACAAAATGACCGTCGGCGGCACGGGGCGGTGATTCTCCCAACGTATAGCCCGGCACAGTGAGCTTCGCCCTCCGATAAACTAATTGATAAGGAGGACGCGCCATGACATAGGTACGCAATTGCGACCTGGAGTTTGTCATGAGCCGTTCAATTCGCCGCCCATTTGCGGCGATCACGGGCACCGCCAGCGCGAAAAATGACAAGCGCATGGCCCATCGTGGTGTCCGCCGCAAGCAGAATCTCGCCTTAAAGTCCTGCGCCGACTACGAAACTCTGCTCATTCCTCATGAGCTCGAATGCGCATGGAACAACAACTATTGCTGGGGCCGCGATGGCACACAGACGGATCGCAGCCATCTGCGCCATTCGCCTGACGAATCGAGCCAGATGTACTTTCGCAAGTTGCTGCGCAAGTAGCGGCTCGATCAGCATCTGCCCGTAACAAGGCGGGATTGGTGTATTCTCGCGCCTACGTGTGCCGGTTGTACTCCGGTGAGCCGGCTATGACCATGCCGCTCTTTTGGTGGCCATGGATATACCAGCAGCACCACCCGGTCTCATACGGCTGCTTGTCTGCCGGCGCGCGCAAATCCACATAAGTGATCTCGCCGTAGAGAAAGACCTTGGCTTCCCACTGCTCCACGCGGCGCAGTTCATCCGGGGTTTCGCAAACCGACTTCACATCCTCGCGGCTGAAAGTTTTCAGTTCTGTCGATTCTCCCGGCAGCAGGATGATCTGGACGCGCGGGGGTTTTGGTTCGCCTTGAAAAACCGGGGCGGGCGGCAGGTCAGCCTCGTCCCGCGCGATCACGATCGTATCAATGAGAGTGACGATTCGCGTGGGATTGCGCCCTCGATTTGTGGCCACGACCGTAAATCTGTTGTTGGGTCCCGGCTCGGGCTCCGCGCTCACCACGAGCCAGGGCCGTTGGGCCTGCGCCTGGGACTCGGCATACATCAGCGCCGCCTTGGCGCTATCGGCAGCCGCTTGTGCGGTGACTTCGACATATTTCATCTGCCGGGCAATCTTGCGCAGTGCAGGAATACCAAGCATCGCTCCCACATAAATAATCAGAACGAGAATCAGGTTGGCTGCCCAGGTGATCCGATCCTGCAACGGCCACGGGGCGGGCGCGGGCGCTGGTGTCGCAATCGTGATGTGGGCCGGCGGAGCATCGCACCCGCTGCCCTGGCAATCGCTGTGTGGGCCGGGATTTGCCGCGGAAGGCGCCGTTGCCGGTGAAGGGGCCGGTGCGCCCGCGGTCGGCGACGAAGGATTGCCAGTCTGTGCGGTACCTGCCCCGGGAGAAAACGCAAAGCAACACAAAATGGCCGCGATCGCCAGATTTTTCAACACCATGGCGCCAATGTAGCACAGGATTTACGCTGCCGCTTGGGCACCTGGCACACTGGTAACCTTCTCGCGAACGCACCTTATTGGGCTAGACGCCGACCGGGAACGGTTTAGGGCTGGATTCGTCGGTGTTGACGCCGGTGCGCCAGCGCTCAAAGCGGCCCTGAAGCAGGCTCATCAAGCCGGTGTACCAGTACCCGACGACAAAGAGGATCAGAAACGGCGCGGTGAAGAAGTTGTTGTTTGTAAACGTGTAGTAGATGGCTGCGGCGAAATAGCACCCCATCAGAAGCTCGATCCATGGAGCCAGCTTCAGGCGTTTGCGGTATTTGGCGGCCTGCGACTTTTCTCCCTTACGCGCCACGCGGTACTTCGGGGTGCGAACAAACGCGCTCTTAATGCCGAAGATCGCCTCCATCACCGCCTTGGTGTTCGTGATCGTCAGACCGATGCCGAGCGCCATCAGAAAAGGCAGATAGTAAAAAGTCTTCTTCCAGGTCTTGGGGAAGATCTCTCGCTCGCTCATCACATAGAAGACAGCAATCGAAAAGCTCGAAGCGGTAAAGAGCGGCACATCGATGAGCAGCATCTGGAACCAGCCCTGGTAAAAGCGGCAGATCATGGCCGGGATGAGCAGCGCCGACATGATCACCATCAGCGGGTAGCTGAGATTGGCTGTGAGGTGATAGACGGCCTCGATCTTGTTCTTGCGGGGAGCGCTCGAGCGGAAGACCCTGGGCAGAATCTTGATGCTGGTCTGGATCAGCCCTTTGGCCCATCGCGCCTGCTGGGTCTTGAAGGCAGTCATCTCGATCGGCAGCTCGGAGGGGCACTCGACGTCGGGCAGGTATTTGAACTTCCAACCGGCCATTTGAGAGCGGTAGCTGAGGTCCGTGTCTTCCGTGAGCGTGTCGTGTTGCCAGCCGCCGCCATCGTGAATGGCGTTTTGGCGCCACATGCCGGCCGTGCCGTTGAAATTGAAAAACTCACCGGAGCGGGCGCGAGCGCCGTGCTCGAGAACAAAGTGGCCGTCGAGCAGAATGGCCTCAATTTGTGTCAGGATGCTGTAGTCGCGGTTCAGGTATGTCCAGCGCGTCTGAACCATTCCGATCTCGGGCTCGCCAAAATGGTGAATCACCTTCATCAGCCAATCGGGTGGGGGAACAAAATCCGCGTCGAAGATGGCAACGAACTCGCCCTTCGCCACTTTGAGTCCAGCGTCGAGAGCCCCGGCCTTGTAGCCGTGCCGATTGGTGCGGTGGACATAAACGATATTGTGTCCCAGGGTTGCATAGCGCTCGACAATGCCTGAGGCCACCTCGCAGGTCTCGTCGGTGGAGTCGTCCAGCACCTGGATCTCAAGTTTCTCTCGCGGGTATTCCATCGCGCACACAGCCTCAATCAGCCGGTCGATCACAAACTGCTCGTTGAAGATAGGCAGTTGGACGGTCACCGGCGGCAATTCATCGAAAGGCCGTGGCGGATCGGGGTTGTGGTTCTTGCGGTACTTGAAGTACTGGTACGCCATGGTGTAGCGGTGGATACCGTAAAGGGCCAGCACAATCATCACCGCGAAATAGGGCAAAAGCACGGCCGCATCGAAGAAATTCCAGTGGTAGAGCCCCTTAAACGTCTGGTCGGCGTACTGCGTCCTGAAGTAGCGGTGGAGGGCACTTTCCTGATCGAAGGCCAGGTAGGCGGCGACGGAACGCAACTGTCCCCCGTGCGGGCTGACAACAGCTAGCAAAGGGTTAAGAGTCGCAAACAAGGGGGTTTTCAGCCTCCCGGCTGGGTAGGCTTATTGTACGCGAGCCTTCGAGGCGTCGATAACCGGGAAAAGGCTGGCTGGTGACGGGCCCAGACGAAATTGGACCTCCGAACCGTCGGCCATTTTCATGGCCGCGCTCTACCACTGCGCTTCCTGGCCTCAATCGAGACGCGCAACTGCAAACTCCTGCGCAGCCAATGGCTAAAAGATCGCGATGAACGAAAAGATGGTGGCCAGAGACGGGATTGAACCGCCGACGCCGGCCTTTTCAGGGCCGCGCTCTACCACTGAGCTATCTGGCCTCAGTTGAGTTGTCCGCCGTGGCGGACGCGGAGTTCCTGGCAGCCCCGAAAAGGCAGGCGAAGTCCACGAACAGTTCACTGCAAACAACCTGATCAGTATACCAAGCCATCAGTGGAGGGCCAAGCCGCCGCCCTGAACTACACTGGATTGCAATCATGCGGAGCCCAATCGCTTTTCGTCTCCCGCAAATCGCCGCAAGCGTTGTGCTCGCGATGCTCGCCGGCTGCGGACAAAGACCTACTTCGCAGGGCGTGCCCACCCGGGCCGAGGCGCGCACTGCGCTCGTCTATGAGGCCAACCTGCACCAGGGCCCCGAGACGCTCCGCGCATTTCTCAACGATTTCCCCAAAGGCGCCGACCTGCACGTTCATCTCTCAGGCGCAGTCTATGCAGAAACTCTCATCCGCGATGCCGGCCAGGACGGGTTGTGCGTTGACAAGACCAGCCTCAGTTTCGCCAAGCCGCCATGCCGCGGAATCCTGATCCCCGCAGCTCAACTATCCGGCAACATCGACAGGCAGAGCCAACTGCTCTACGACAAGCTGATCGATTCGTTGTCTGTGCGAAGTTTTGTGCCCTTGGCGGGCTGGAGCGAACACGACCAGTTCTTTGCCGTTTTTGACCGCATGAGTGGGCTCGCGAATCACGCCGCCGAATGGGTCGACGAAGTGGCCAGCCGATCCGCCGCGGAGAACAACCAGTATCTCGAACTGATGCACACGCCGGCCTTCAGCCACGCCGCGCAAATTGCGCGCCAGATCGGCTGGAACGCCAAGCTGGCGCAGGCTGACCCGCAGGCCTTCGCCGAGTTCCGTCAGCAGCTCCTGGACCACGGCCTGCGGGATGAAGTGGCAGCCGATCGCGACGAGGTAATGCAGGCCGAAACCGGCCGCAAGCAGATGGAGCACTGCGGATCCCCACAGGCTTCGCCCGCTTGCCAGGTCGAGGTCCGCTACATCTACCAGGTTCTGCGCGATCTGCCTCCCGAGCTGGTGTTCGCGCAAACGCTGCTTGGATTTGAAACTGCGCAGGCGAGCATGAACGCGAAGGACGATACATGGGTCGGCATCAACTTTGTGCGGCCCGAAGACGATTTCGTCGCCATGCGCGATTACACGATGCAGATGAAGATGGTTGGCTACTTTCATTCCATTTATCCCGGCGTTCATATCTCGCTGCACGCCGGCGAGCTGGCGCCGGGCCTCGTGCCCCCGGAGGGCCTCCGCTTCCACATCCGCCAGGCGATTGAGCTCGGCGATGCGGAGCGCATCGGCCACGGCGTCGACGTGATGGCCGAAGACAGCGCACGCGATCTGCTCACGGAGATGGCCGCCCGCCACATCATGGTTGAGATCAACCTGAGCTCGAATGAAGGCATTCTGGGCGTAGAGGGCGATGCGCATCCTTTCCCCGTTTACCGCTCCGCTCACGTACCCGTCGCTTTGTCGACGGACGATGAAGGCGTGAGCCGCATCGACCTCACCCACGAATATGTCCGCGCGGCCATCGATTACGGGCTGACTTACCGCGACCTGAAGCAGCTCGCGCGAACCGGAATGGAACACGATTTCCTTCCCGGCCAGAGTCTGTGGGCAAGCCCGGATGATTTTCGTGCGGCAGTAAGTGCGTGCAAAGGCGAAATACTCGGCGGCGACAATCCATCTGGCGGTTGCAAGCAATTCCTCGATGGAAGCCAGAAGGCCACGGCGCAATGGGAGTTGGAGCGCCGATTCAGGGTGTTCGAGACGAAATTCCAGGGGCCGGCGTTCGACCACCTGACCCACGGGCAATGACCGCCCCTATCGAGCTCGTCCTATACTGTTGCCCCTGGACTTTTTATGGACAACGAGCGCATTCGCGAAATCTGCCTGGCGTTGCCCCATGTCAAAGAAACTGTCAACTGGGGCCATCACCTGGTCTACTGGGCCGGCGATCGCGACATCGGCGGAAAAATGTTCGCCATGACCGATCTCGATGGAACCGGGACCGGCGTTCTCTCGTTCCACTGCGGGGCCGAGCGCTTTCACGAGCTCCTGGAGCGTGAGGGGATCATAGCGTCGCCCTACCTGGCCAAGGCTCATTGGGTGACCCTGGAGCGGTGGAGTGCCCTTCGGCCGAGAGAGATTGAGGATGAACTGAGGCGCGCACATGCGCTGATCTTCGAAAAACTCGCCCCGAAGACAAAAGCCGTTTTAGGGCTGCCCGAGAAAGAGCGGGCCAAAGCGATTCGCGAGAGGAAGAAGCTCCTGGCAGCCAGGGCGAAAACCCCACGGAAGCCTGTGAAGGCGCAAAGGGCGAAACTCGGCGCAGGCAAACGCAGCAAAAAGGCCAGTTGATACCCGGTTTGGAACCCAAGCCGGTTTCACTGCGTAACAATCAATGAAGTAGCCGCGCGAACGAGGCGCCTAAAACCATGATGAAATTTCTTCTCTGGTGCATTCTCCTTGTCATTTGCTGGCCGCTGGCATTGCTCGCGCTTGTGCTCTATCCGATCATCTGGTTGCTCCTGCTGCCATTTCGCGTGGTCGGCATCGCCGTGGGTGGTGTGCTCGATCTGGTCAGCGCTCTCTTCTTCCTTCCTGGGCGCGTTCTTCGCGCAATCTGAGGCGGCGCCTGGCCTTTGCATCCCCTTCCGCAGTGCTTTAGCTTTGGCGTAGCGCTTTTTTCGCGGCCTTAAGGCACCGACAGCGCTCGATCTGCGTCATTCTATCCAGAGACTCGGGTTCGGAGGTTTCATGAGGAAGTTTTTGCCCTTTGTCGTCGCTCTGTGCCTATGGATCGCTCCCAACGTCACGCAGGCGCAGGCCCAGGTGGGCGACCAGGATGCAGCCAGGAATGCGGCCCAGGCGCGCGCCGCCCTCGACGCCATGGTGCAGGCGCTCGGCGGCGAGTTGTGGCTGAACATTACCAACACGGAGCAGCATGGGCACATTGCTGCCTTTTATCAGGGCAATCCCGACCCCGGCACTACGGAGTACTTCCAGTTTCACCAATGGCCCGACCACGACCGGGTCGACTACACCAAGCACCGCGATGTGGTGCAGTTCTTTGTCGGCATCAAAGGTTGGGAAGTGACCTACCAGGGCAAAAAGGCTTGGGAAAAGGACCTTCTGGACGAATCCATACGCAGCCGCGAACACTCAATCGAAACTGCCGTAAAAGTCTGGATGAAGGATCCGAATACGATCCTGCTCTATGAAGGCCAGCACATGTCCGAGCGGCATATGGCCGAGCAGGTCACGCTCATCTCGCCACAGAACGAATCCATCACCATCCTCATGGACGTGCAAACGCATCTCCCGCTCGCACGCACCTTCCAGTGGCGCGACCCCAAATACCACGACAAAAACACCGACACCGAAGAGTTCGACGACTATCACACCATTCAGGGTTTCCCCACACCCTTTACCATCACCCACCTCAAGAACGGCGATACCGTTCGCCAGTCTTACATTGACCGCGTTAGCTTCAACCAGAACCTGCCCGCCGATTTCTGGGATCCCGACGCCGTCGCTCGCAAGATCAAGAAGTAACCGCGGCGGGAGCGGCTGCTCACAAAACGAGTCATTCGCAAAGCTGGACGGATATTTATAATCCGAACGAGCGTTCAACCCACATCCCCACCGCTCTCTAGGAGCCGTCGCATGACTTTGACCATTCAGGAAATCATGGATTTCCTGCCCCACCGTTACCCCTTCCTCCTGATCGACCGCGTGCTCGAGTTCGAGGCGCAAAAAAGAGTCGTGGCCATCAAGAACGT
>Ga0265313_10004257_pt1 | contig 11090 bp, 11 predicted proteins | sample 4123metaG_FD_203122 | JGI IMG/M metagenome (GOLD analysis project Ga0265313, IMG submission 203122) | Rhizosphere microbial communities from Carex aquatilis grown in University of Washington, Seatle, WA, United States - 4-1-23 metaG | ecosystem: Host-associated > Plants > Roots > Rhizosphere >...
TTTCCGGCGGCGCGTGCGCCGGCAATCGCGCGAACTGCTATATCTCGGCTCACGACGCTCTCACCGGCAAGGAAGCATGGCGATTCTACACGACTCCCGCGGTCGGCGAACCGGGCGATGAAACCTGGGCCGGCGCCGCGGTCGACAAGCGGCTGGCATCCACGTGGGGGCTGCCCGGCGCCTACGATCCGGTACGCAAGATGCTCTACTGGGGCGTCGCTAATCCGATGCCGGACCAGCGCTCCGCGCGTCACGACGGGAATCCCGACGCGATCTCCCGCACCGCGCCCTCCGACCTCTACAGCAATTCCACCGTCGCTATCGATCCGGCCAACGGGAAGCTCGCCTGGTATTACCAACATCTCCCCGGCGACGATTGGGACTCCGATTACACGCATGAGCGGACGCTGGTGCGCACCCGCTTGAATCCCGATCCCAAGTTCGTCAAGTGGATCAACCCAGACATCCCGCGCGGGCAGGATGTCGACGTCGCGGTGACCATCGGCGAAGCTGGCGGCCTCTTCGTGCTGGACCGCTCCACCGGAAAATTTCTGTGGGCCGAGCCGTTCCCGTATGACACGAAGGAGAGCGTCATAACCGGTATCGACGTCAAGACCGGCAAGACGTCCATCAACTGGGACAACGTGTTCAAGACGCCCGGAGAGACTCACACCATCTGTTACTGGAATACGCGCAGTTACTGGCCCACGGCGTATTCACCTTCGACAAATTCACTGTATACGTCTTACATCGATAACTGCCGCGAGCTGACCACCGCCAGCCCGGGCAAACGCGAAAGCTGGAAGGTCGTCCCGCGGCCGGGCTCGGATCCGAAGGCTCTCACGGGGCTCGCGAAAATCAACTTGTCGACGGGAGAAATCCTGCGCTTCGATCAAGGCCGCGCTCCCGGAAACGGGGCGATGCTGGCCACGGCGGGCGATTTAGTGTTCCACGGCGACATGTCCCGCCGCTTCCGGGCCTTCGACGCGGCAACTGGGAAGCAGGTCTGGGAATCGATCCTGGGCGGGAATATTTCGGTGAGCACCATCAGCTACGCAGTGAACGGCAAGCAGTACATCTGCGTGATGACCGGCGACAATCTGAAAGTTCCCGAACTCTCGGCCGAGGTGCCCGAATTGAAGACGCCAAAAGGGCACAACGCAATTTACGTTTTCAGCCTGCCTTAATCCAAAAAGAACGGCGTTTCGTTTTCGCCCCGTAGGACTAGATCGAAACGATAATCGCCTGCACTTTCGCGTTTGGCGAAAAGCCGCTTGCGCGCGTCGGCGTCCTCGACGCAATCAAGCACTGGATCCCGCGCGGAATCAGGATCGTCCGCGAAGAAGACAGTGGTCACCAACCGCCGCGTGAGCCCGATCGCTAAGATCATCAGGTTGGCATGTGGACAACGATCACCATAACTCCCCGGAACTACCGTGCGGATCCTGTACCATCCCTCCGCATCGGTCCGTGCCCGACCCCAACCCGCGAATCCGGGATCCGCCTCGCGGCAGCGCGGGTCACCTGAACTGCGGAAAATTCCATTTGAATCGGGCTGCCAGATTTCAAGGATCGTGTTCCGTGTGGGAACGCCACCCTCTTGCAGGATCCGCCCGCTGAGCACGATATGTTGGCCGCGAGCGGTGCCACCGCGAAACTTCGTCAAGTCGTCGCAGCCCTCGACGAACGACGCGGGGAAGAACGGGCCAATTGTGCAATAAGGAGAGACCGCCATACTAGTCCAGTGCCGGCGTCTGCCGCCGCCCCCGCAGAACGAAGTCGCGGCGAAACTGCATCGCATTCACCTCGCCCGCCGATGCTCCTTCAGTCATGGTTGTTCCCTCAAATTGAAAGATGAGGCGCTCGCGAACGTCGCGATCCGATACTGCGTTGAGCAGCAGGTCGGTTTCGTTCAATGGCTCGCCGGGAAAAAAGATCTGCGTCACGAAGCGGTCCATCCAGCTCCGCCCGAGGATCGAGAAGTGGATATGTGGGGGCCGCCACCACCAGCCCGATTCGAGCACCGGGTATGCCCCCGGCTTGATGGAGAAGAACTGGAACTGGCCCTCGGCGTCGGTCACCAGCCGGCCTTCGCCCGTGAAGTTGGGATCGACCGGCGCATTGTGGTGATCCATCTCGTGGACATACTTGCCGGCCGAGTTGGCCTGCCAGATCTCGATCACCGCACCAGCGAGGGGCGAGCCGTCTTCGTCCGTGACACGGCCGCTGATCTGAAGGAGCTGCCCTGTAGCCTTGGGCGCGTCCGCAGCGGTTCTGGACAAGTCCAATGGACCGGCCGCCAGCAACTCGGTCGCGATAGGTCCCGTGCGCTCCGATAGCGTTAGCGGCCGCGGAACCAGCCGCGCAAGCGGCGTCCGCTTGAAACTTAGCGGGTAACGGTCGATGTAACGAGCTAATTGCGACTCGTCGTCGTAGGGTTGGTAGTCGATCCGCGTTTCGGGCATGGGCTCGTCCTTGCATTGTATCTGCCTTTCGACCGAAATATAATGGAGCCGTAAATCGTTTTTTCCCGGAGGTGACATCCGATGAAGACGATCATCGGTGCGGTTCTCGCATTCAGTTTGATCGCGCCTGGTGCCGACAACCCGGCCCCGGCCTTCAAAGATTCGAGCCTGGAGGAGAACGTCAGGAAGTTCATCCAGGGCGCGGACCCGTCCAAGCCCCTGACGCAGGATCAGTTAAACCACGTGTACCTGGTTTCCGCTTCGAACCAGCCGATAAGGGATCTGTCAGGCTTGGAAAAGTGTCCCAATCTAAACACCATATACCTGACTGGATCGCAGGTCTCCGATCTCACTCCCCTCAGTAAGCTGACCAACCTGGAACAACTCACGATCTTGGGTGGAAAGCTACAAGACTTGACGCCCTTAGCCGGCCTCACACACCTCAAGTACCTGGATCTGTCACTGAATCAAATCTCCGATCTGACGCCGCTGGCCAACCTGAAGGATCTCATCACGCTGAATCTATCCGGCAACGCGATCACGCAACTCCGACCGTTGCAGGGCCTGACCGCGCTCCAGTCTCTGCACCTCGACGGGAACCAGATTAGCGACCTCAAGCCGCTGGCCAGCCTCAAGTCGCTCCAGATGTTGAGCGTCAAGAATAACCACGTGTCCGATCTGACGCCGCTAATAAACCTCACCGCATGGCGCGCCTTGTACCTGGATCAGAACCAGGTGAGCGATCTGGCGCCGCTGCTGACGATGGTGGCGCCGGATCGCCAGCCGATTAAGGGAGTCACGCCTTTCTGGATTGTCTCGCTGCGCGGGAATCCGCTGAGCGCCGAGGCACGCTCGCGGGATCTGCCGGAATTGCAAAAGCGTACGTTCGACGTGATGGTCGATCGTTAAGTTACGAGGCAAGTCACGCTGCGCGGAGGCGGTCGGCAAGATCGTCCGGAACCCGGAGATTGCCATCGCGGCCCGTGCCCAGCCGGATTTCGGGTTTCACCGCGCCGTGGAAATCGGAGCCGCCGGTGACCCGCAACCCCTGCTGCTTGGCGAGTTGAAGATACAGCGCCGTCTGCTCCGGGCTGTGATCGCTGTGGTAAACCTCGATCGCGTTGAGTCCCGCGGCGCACAACTCCGGGAGGATCGCAGCGAGATCTTCGCGCAAGCGAATCGGATGCGCCAGCGACGCGATTCCTCCGGCGCTGCGGATATGCTGCACGGCTTCGGCAAACTGGGGCTCCCGGCGGGTGACGTAGCCCTTGGCGGATTCATCCAGATAATCGTCGAAGGCCTGTTGCATGTTACGCACGTAGCCTTTCTCGATCAGCAGCTGCGCGAAGTGCGGACGCCCCGTCATCCCGCCGCCGCGCGCCTGCACCTCTTCGAGCGTGATCTTCACGCCAAGCTCGCGGAGCCGCGCCACCAGCCGAACATTGCGATCGCGTCGCGACGCCTGCAACTCGCTGATCCACGTTCGGAAATCGCCTAAGCTGTCAGTGCTTAAAAAATAACCCAGCAGATGCACCGAATGGCCGTGCAGCTTGGTGGAAAGCTCGATCCCGCAGACTAGTTGCAACCCCGTTTGCCTCGCCAGCGGCAGCGCCTGATCGTATCCGGAAAACGTATCGTGATCAGTGATGCCGAGGATGCGGACCCCGGTGCGCCCCGCCTCGTCCACCAGCTGCGCCGGCGAAAAGGTTCCATCGGACGCGGTGGTGTGCGAGTGCAAATCAATCATAGGCGATGAGATCCATTCTCTTGAGCGTTTGCCAGACTCTATCGGCACTCTGCTCGGGACTCTCCACCGAGGAATGAATGATTATCTCCGCCGCTTCAGGAGACTCATACGGATCGGAGATTCCGGTGAAGTGTTCAATCTCGCCAGCCAAAGCTTTCTTGTACAGACCTTTCGCATCGCGCTCGATCAACACGTCCATGGGGCAATCCATGAACACTTCGACGAAGTTGGGAATGCGCGCGCGGACGCTTCGGCGCACCTCGCGATAGGGCGAGATGGCGGCCGCGATGGCAATCACGCCGTGGCGCGAAAGAAGCTCGCAGACGAAGCCGATGCGGCGGATGTTTTCGTCGCGGTCCTCGCGGCTATAGCCCAAGCCCTTGGAAAGATGAGTCCGGACGATGTCGCCGTCGAGGAGCTCCACCTTCGCGCCGGAAGCGCAAAGCCGCTGCGCGAGCAGAGTCGAGACGGTGCTCTTGCCGGCTCCGGACAAGCCGGTGAACCAGACCGTGCAGCCTTTGTGGGGCGGAGAGTGCATTTTCTAGGATACAGCTGTAATTCTTGGGTGGTCTCGGGTGTCTATAATTATCAGCAATGGCTCAGGGCAGTTCCAACAACAAGATCGCAAACAAGCTGGTGGTCGCCAGCTGCGCCGGTGTGCTCGCGGTGTACACCGCGGGGTATGATCGCACCCAGGCTGCGGCCAACCGCCTCGCCGCGCAAGTTGCCGAGCGAAGGGCCGCGGTTCCGGCTCCGGAGCGCGTCACGATTCACGTTCCTGGACTGCGCTCGCCTGCTCCCATTCCGGTTCCGGCTCGCCTGTTGCCACAGGCCCCCCCGCTGCCGCGCGCTCGAAATACAACGGACAAACCGTCTAAGGAACCTGAGAACACGAAACTAGCTGTGGTCGCGGTTCCGGCCAGTACCGCCGAACCAGCACTGATCGCGGCGCCGGAACCGCTACCTCCAGTCGCGCAAATCCCTGCCACAACGATTGCGCCGACTCCAGCGGTTCCGCCCGCCCCCGCGCCAGAGCCCGCCAAACCGGCGTGGAAGGACGGAATCTACACCGGCTGGGGCTATTCCCGCCACGGCAATATCGAGGCGGCCGTAGTCATCGAAGGCGGGCGCATCCTTTCCGCAAACATTTCTCAATGCCGGACACGCTATTCCTGCGACGTGATCGATAAACTGATCCCGCAGGTGGCCCAGCGGCAAAGTCCCGACGTCGATTATGTCTCCGGCGCAACGCAGAGCGCCGACGCCTTTTACGGAGCAGTCGTCGAGGCTCTCAGCAAGGCCAAGTGACTGGCGTCGTACGTACTGAAGCCGTAATGGGGACCCTCGTCACCATTCACGTCGTGCGCCAGGGCACTGACGTTGATGACGCTGTCGTTAATCAAGCAATCGATCGCGCCTTTGGATGGTTTCACGAGATCGAAGCTCGCTGCACGCGGTTCAGCTCGCGGAGCGAGCTGATGCAACTCACCGCGCAAGCCGGCGTGCCGGTGCCGGCGAGCCCGATCGTCTTCCAGGCCGTGCAGTTCGCCTTGATGGTCGCGGAAGAGAGTGGCGGCGCGTTTGACCCGACCGTCGGTCACCGCATGGAGGCGCGCGGCTTCAATCGGGAACATCGCACTGGCGAAATCGTCCGCACTCCTATCGCCCCCGATGACAACGTTGATAACGACGTCAGCTACCGGGACGTGCAACTCAATCCGGATCGAAAAACGATTAGGCTGCTTCGTCCCCTGACGCTCGACCTGGGCGCGGTAGCCAAAGGTCTGGCCGTTGACACCGCCGCGCGCGAGCTCGAGCCGTTCCGGGATTTCGCCATCGATGCCGGCGGCGACCTGTATCTGGGAGGATCGAACCCGCAGGGCACGCCGTGGTCGGTCGGGATTCGCCATCCCCGACTCGAAAACGAACTGATCGATTCCCTGCGCGTGTCGAACCAGGCCGTCTGCACTTCCGGCGATTACGAACGGCGGGCTCACATTCTCGATCCACGCAAAAAGACAACCTCCGATTCGGTGGCCAGCGCGACTGTCGTAGCCTCCGGCGCGATGCTTGCAGATGCGCTGGCTACAGCCGCATTCGTGCTCGGTCCGGACCAAGGCATGGAGCTTCTGACTCGCCTGGGCGTCGAGGGCTTAATCGTGACACCGGACTTGAAGCGCTACGAAACACGAGGCCTGTGCCGTGCTGCGTAGAATCAAGAATTTCTTCAAGACGCCGAAGGGCCTGGTCATGATCATTCTTGCGGCGTTCATCGCGATGGCCGCACCCGGCCAGGGTTTCCGCACTGTGATGAGAGGGCTCATCAGCGCGGCGATCGCCGCCGGCCTGCTGGATGCGATCATCCTTCGCGCCAGAAAGAAACTTTGGGAGTTTCCCAGTGGCGCGGTGCTCACAGCGATGATCGTGGCGATGGTCCTGCGAGCGCAGGAGCCGTGGTATGTGGTCACCATCACCTCGGTGGCGGCGGTTCTCAGCAAGTATCTTTTTCGGACCCGATCGGCGAACGTTTTCAATCCCGCGGCGCTGGCGATCATCGCGAGCTTCTACGTGTTCCACACCGGTCAGAGCTGGTGGGGCGCGCTCACCGACGTTGTGCCGGTTGCCAAGGTGGTGCTGCTCGCGGCGGGCGTGTTCATCGCCGGCCGGGTCAATAAGTTGCCGCTTGTGCTGACGTTTCTGGGGGCGTACTTCCTGCTGTTCACGGTCACAGCCTTCGTAAGCAACCCACTGGCGGTTGCCGAGATATTCCGGACTCCTGACGTGGAGGCGGCGCTGTACTTCGCCTTCATCATCCTGACCGATCCGCCAACTTCACCCGCAAAGTATCCCGGCCAGATCGTATGCGGTCTGATCGTCGCCGTGGTCAGCTTTGCGTTTTTCGAATGGGCAGGCGTCGTATATTACCTGCTGGCGGGGGTCCTTGCGGGAAATGTGTGGGAGGCGTGGCGCCGTGCCAATCGGCGAACCGGCTTCGGGTTCCCGAAAGGCCTCGGCGCCTTCCTGTATGCAATAAGTCCCTGGGGGGAGCGCGCGTAAAATGCGCGGGTTGGTATCCCACTTGCTTTAGCGACAGGCGAGGTACTGATATGCCGTTGCTTTATCTTGTCCTGGCGCTAATCCTTGTAGCTGTAATTGCAAGGCTCCTGAACACCTACATCCCGATGCCGGCGAACGCCAGGCCTATCGTGAACATTGTACTGGTGTTGCTGGTGGTGGGAATGGGTTTGTGGCTGATCAATACTTACGTCCCAATGGCGGGAAGCATCAAGGCGATCCTGAACATTGTTGTAGTGGTCGCAACCTGCGTTGGAGTGCTCCAAGCGGTCGGCCTGTGGCCACAGATCGTCAAAATCTGGAGCGATCTCACAAAACACGGAACCTAGGTGACAGCGCCGACCTGCGGAGCTAAAGCGGTAGAAATTGCACGGCCGGCCAGATCGATCAAGCGTATAGCGCGAGCGATCGGGCCGACCGTGAGAACAACTTAAGGGTTACAGCGTCCTACCGGCCTCCGAAAAGGTCTGTCATGACGTTCACATTGCCGTCGCAGGCATGGTTCAGGCAGGGCAGGTCGAAACCCGACTCAAGCGACTTGAGCAGCGAAAAGTGATTGTAACTCTGCGCACTCTTAACGCCGTGGTTGCCGTGGTTAGTATCCACAATCAACAGCACCTGGTTGGGAGTCGCGGTGTAGTCGTTTTCGTCCCAGGCGATGATGATGGCGTTGTTGCCCCTTTGCCAGGCCGGAGAATTCTTAATGGCCGTTACGATCCGCTGAACGCTGACGTCGCCTTGGAGGATCGATGCCGCGTTCAAGCCTGCTTGCGTACCGTCGTCATTCGCATCAAAGTTGCAGAATGGACCCGCGTTGCCGCGTCCGTGCTGGTCATTGCACTGATTCGGTGCAATGAATGAGAAATCCGGCACGTCCCCGGATCCGAGATCGTAATACAGCCCCGCGGGGCCGTCAAAACCCACGACATTGTTGAGGCTGTTGCGCGGGTTGGTGCCGTCCTGCACGTCTCGAAAATAGACGAACGGGTTATGCTTGGCCGCGTAGAGGAAAACGATATCGCCCTGCGCGTCGGCCTGAGTCGCGATCTTCGGAATGGTTACGCCTTGCACCTTCCACGACGCGAACGAAGAGAGCATACTGGTGAAATCCGTGTTGTTGGTGAAGAAACCGTCGCTGAAGTTCACTCGGTCGGCTCCGCCGGGAGGCAGACTTTCCTGGTAGGACTTCCAACTGCGTCCCCGCTGGACCAGCTGATCGGCAATGGTCTTCCCACTCGTATTCGGAGCCGCCGCAATGGACTTCGTCCCATCGATGTCCCAGAGGCAGGGAGGCGCCGTAACCTCGTTCGTGCAGTCGAGAGCGGGCGTCGCTGCATCCGTGCCGGTGCCCCAGATCGGGCAAACGGCGGGAGGAACCTGGGCCGGGTTATCCAATGTGGTCAACCCGGAGATGAGGTTCGGGGTGCAGGATTTGTTGTGCCAGTCTGGATAATCGTCGGAACGCACGCCGAAGTTCGACCCGCCCACCACTTCCAGGTAATTGGTTGAGCTGGGATGGCCGATGGCGAAGTAGTTCGTCGCGTAATTGGCGGACTTTGCCAGTTGGTTGATGAATGGCGCGTTCGGGTTATTGAAAATCTGGCCGTAGCCGTGATTCTCCATCATGATGAAGAATACGTGATCCAAGTCCGAAATGCCTTTAGGAACGGAGCCCTCGGCGGCGAATGCCACATTGACGAGCGCTGTAGCCACTAGGGCTAAAATTACCGCTTTGATTCTCATGTCGGGTGCCTTTCTTGTCTGGAACTGAGTTCTCAGCCCACCGTCCATCAACATCGGGTCGAGTGAGGCTCCGCCCATTCTAGGCAAGGATCATGTCTATGGCGTTGCACGCGGATGAAAATTCTGACGGCAAGGTCAGATCTCGCGAGTCTTTTGCTGTGCCTTGCGCCGTTCGATCAGCAGCGCGCCCGCAAATCGGAGAATGTGAGGCCCAGGTGTTATCGGATCAAGCGTGCGGTCCCGATGGTGTCGGCTTTGAAGTATTCCGGCAACCCTGGCTTGGTCTCGCGCAAGATTTCCAGCACCGCTCGGCGATCGTCCGCGGAAAGCTTCTTGAATTTCTCACTTTGATCGCGCCCGCTGAGAACGTCGTAGAGGCGCCGGTAGACGCGCTCTCGTACCTGATCCGGCATGCCGTCGAAGGCTTCGCTGTAGATCATGTAGCTGAGTGGGTAACGGAACATCCGTGTCTGCAAGTCGAAATCCCGCAGCGAACGGCCCAGGTGATCGCGCGGCCCGCGTGCCGCAAATGTCTGAGTGAACGTGGACACGCCGACGACCGGACCCCGGAGTGTTGCCTCGTCGGCAAACAGCATGTAAGTTACCAGCGATTCGAGATCGGTGTCGAATTGCGCTTTCGCGGCGGGATCTGCGATCCGGGCTTCCCATCCGGTACGAATCATCAAATTGGTCATGCGCGTCTGATGCTCCAGGGTCATCAGGGCCACAATGTCGCTCACTCCGCTCAAATAGCCGGTGGCGTCGAATTTTTTGGCCAGGCTGGTGAGGTTCTGGGTATCGTGCATGTCCAACAGCGCCGGATGGGCCGAATCGTGTCCCACGGCGTTCCCGATGTGGCGCATGTCGGCATGCGTACCGGTGACGTACCATCCTCCCCAGCGTTCTTCAAACGGGGTGCGATGGTCGGTGATGCGTTGCGCGCCGCGGAATGCCGGCATTCCGGATGCGTCGGTGTAGGACGAAGCGATCAGCAGGCCCGGAATCCCCAACGTGCCGGGACTGGTATGGCACTGCAGGCAGGCATCGCGCCGGTCGAAGCTCGGAGGATTAGATGCGCTGTCGAAGCTGTAAAAGACCACTCCCTGCTTGGGGTCGAGAGCCGCTACTTCGAGCAAATTGCTGCCGCGAACGAATCCCACCATGACGTCGTCGCTGAAGTACAACGCCCGCGGATTGCGCGGATCGATGCGCGCCGCCTGGAAGCTGGTCTTCGAAAACACCAGCGTCTGAGAATCGGGATTCACGCCCAGCGCGTGGAGAAGTCCCGGCAGCGGCCCATCGGCGCTCGGGGTCAGGTGAATTTTCCCACTCGCCAGATCCCGGGCCAGACGGGTCACACGGTCGTCCATGGGCCGCGTATCGTATTGAATCGAAGGGTGATCTATGGGAATTAAGGCGGTCTCGCCCAGCGTCTGGCCGCTCGCCCAGCCGGCCAACACGCATCCCAACCCTAGCCATTGATACGACAGCCATCGTCCAGATGACATACAAGTCAACATGTCAGTGTACAAGCATTTGACGCGCCGACGGCTAAGTCTCTTCCGCCTTTCATTGGAGCGCGAAGGTTGTTGGGGGGCGCGCGTGGTTTGGCGCAACGTTTCGGCGAAATCGCCCAAGCCAGCCGCCGGTACCCGCACCGGATGACGCTAAGCCATTCATCTGTAACCTGCGGGCTATCCGGCACGCCGAGTGCTATTAGGTCCAATGGGTTACTATAGCCATGCCCAGGACCCTAAAGCGCGGAGAAGACCCCACATTTTCAACAAGTTGGTGTATAATGGAGTCAGACGCGGAACACGCTCCGTTGCCCCATTTCTCAGGGAAGTTTTGGGCTATGTGCAACGTCGTATCTCATGAGACGTGGCAAACGAGTTACGTCGCGATTATTCGAGGATTAACGAAACCATGCGTACAAAAATCCTGGTAGGCTCTGTCGCCATCATACTGGGCGCAATCGGGATGTTGGGCCAGGCTCAGAAGCCGGCGGCGCCCGCGACGATCACGTCGCCCGAGGCCGAGAAGGCGTTCTTCACCCAGTA
>Ga0265313_10004259_pt1 | contig 11088 bp, 7 predicted proteins | sample 4123metaG_FD_203122 | JGI IMG/M metagenome (GOLD analysis project Ga0265313, IMG submission 203122) | Rhizosphere microbial communities from Carex aquatilis grown in University of Washington, Seatle, WA, United States - 4-1-23 metaG | ecosystem: Host-associated > Plants > Roots > Rhizosphere >...
AGCAGCAGGTCGCCGTGATGCGAATCCTGGGGATACTTCAGGTGCTGGCCGCCTTTGATCTTCCCGTTCGCGTGTCCCAAAATCGCCGACGGCAGCGGATCGTTGTTGTGGCGATCGCTGTTACTCATGTCGCTGCCGAAGAGAATCGTGGAATGATCGAGCACAGTGCCGTCGCCCTCTTTCGAGGCCTCGATCTTCTTGATGAACGCGGCAAAGACTTCCGCATGGTATTTCTGGATCTGCACCAGCTTGTCCATCTTTTGCGGGTTGTTGCCGTGGTGCGACAGCGGGTGGAACCCCTCGGCAATACCCAGGTTGGTGTACGTGCGCATGCTGGCTTCGCGATCCATCGAGAACGTAATCACGCGGGTGACGTCGGCCTGGAACGCCAAGGCCATCAGGTCGAACATCAGCTTGAAATACTCCGTGATATCGTTCGGTGTGCCGATCGGCGCATCCGGAATACTCAGCGCGCGGTCGTCGGGCTTCGAAGCCATCTGAACGCGGCGCTCAATCTCGCGAACCGAGTCGAGATAGTCGCTGACGACAACGCGGTCCTGCACGCCCAGACTGGCCTGCAGGCGCTTCGCCTGTCCGGTTACGCGATCCAGAATACTGCCGGTTTCCGCCAGGATCTGGGCGCGTTCCTTATCGGTGTCGCCTTCTCCAAAGAGCTTCTGGAAGACCGCGCGCGGGTTGCCTTCCTGCGGCAAAGACTGCGTCGGGGTCCGCCATGCGAGGCGGGCGCTGCCCTGAGCGGCGGTGAGTTCAAGCGACGGAAGGCGCGTGTCTTGACCCACGTAGCGGACAGCCATCTGATCGCAGCTCACGCCAGAGTCCGGATCGGCCTTGCCGAAGTCCCAGGGCTTCACGCAGGTCAACCAGCCTTGCTCGATGTAGGCGTGCGGCTCGGGCGTTTCCGCGGGCTTGTTGCGCAAGCCGGAGACGATGGTCATATGCTTGCGGAACGGCTCCAGAGGCTGCAGTATCGGCGACATGGTGTAGTTCGTGCCGGTTTCAGCTGGCGACCAGCGATTCATGATCGCGCCGTGCGGGAAGCCGATAAATGCAAAGCGTTTCGGGACTTTCCCGGCGGGAGTATCCGCCCAGGCAGTAGAGGCGGGAACCATGGCTCCCAGGAGCGGCAGCCCGATGGAGGCTCCGATTCCCTTTAAGACGGTGCGGCGTGGAACGTGCTTTTTCTCTATGAACATGGTCGTCTCCTTGTCTATTCCTCTCTACTGGTCCCTATCTGCTGGCGCTCTGCACCGGTTGCGGTGCGCGGCGCATCTTGAACTGGTCGGTCTTGACCACCGCCTGAACGATGACCGAAACCTTATAATCCTTGGCCGCCGCGTCGCGCACAATCTTGCGGACGGTCGGCATGTCGTAGTATTCGCGCTCGCGGCCCATGGCATAAGTCAACAGGTTTTCCACGAACCCCTGCACGAATTGCTCGGGCCGCCGCAGCAGCGCCTTGCGGAGATCGTCGGGCCCGTTGATCTTGGTCCCGTCCGGCAGCTCGCCGGCGGAGTCGATGGCCGTGCCGGCAAAGCGGTCCTTGTCTCTCCACATTCCGGTCGCGTCGAAGTTTTCGAGCGCGAAGCCCAGCGGATCCATAACCGCGTGGCATGACGAGCAGGTCGGGCTTGCGCGATGCTTCGCCATCAGCTCGCGAACGGTGAGCGCTCTGGTCGTGCCGATGTCCTTGTCATTCAGCGCCGGGACGCCGGGTGGCGGGTTGGCCGGCGGGACACCTATGATGTTCGTCAGGATGAACTTTCCACGCAGCACCGGGGATGTGCGGTTCGGATAGGCCGCTGCCATCAGGATGGCGCCCTTACCCATCAAGCCCCATCGGGTGCTGTCTTTCAGTTCCACCCGGCGGAACTCGTCGCCTTTTACGTCGGTAATGCCATACTGCAGCGCCAGACGCTCATTCAAGTAGGTATGGCTCGCGCGCAGCAAATCCACGACGTTGCGGTCTTCACGGAAGATGCTGTCGGCAAACAGCGTGAGCTCGGTACGGAAATCCTGACGCGGGTCCATGCGGCCGGAGGCATACGGGAAAACGTCGAAATCCGGAACCACCGCGTCAAGCCGCGACATGTCGAGCCACTGAAACACGAAATTGCTCGCCAGCGTCTTCGATCGCGGATCGGCCAGCATGCGCACCACCTGCTTATCGAGCGTCGCCGTATCGCTGAGTTTGTTCTTGATGGCGAGATCGAGCAGTTCATCATCGGGAATCGAGTTCCACAGGAAGAAGGAAAGCTTCGATGCGAGTTCGAGATCCGTGATGGCGTACTTCGCGCCCGGCTTCAACCCGCTGGGGACGCGCTCGCCGCGATACAGGAAGAACGGGCTCGCCAGCATTCCTGTGACGCCCTCGCGAACACCGCTTTCGAATGCTGCGCTGCTCTCGCCCTGAGAACCGGGCGAACGCAGACCACCCTGCTTCACGCCATCGGCGTAGTACTGCATGAGTTCGGCGATGTCGTCATTGGTTACAGGACGGCGATAAGCCCGCCTCGCCAGCGTCGAGAAAATCTCCCTAGCGCACGCTTCCGGCGTCTTGGTTTTATCTTTCGCTGGGTTGCACGTGAGGATGCGATCGCGGCTGGGCGTCCCACTGACCCCCTTCACATCGAACGGGCCCAAAAGCTGGAATGAGCTCACGCGGTAGGAACGATCCTGCCCACCGCCGGGTGAATTAACCTGCAACTGATCGTCGGATTCAGCGAAACTCTGGCGCCGGAAAGTGACGCCGATCTTGTGCGGTCCAGCGGTCGTCTCGAACTTGATGTTCTTCAGGCGGGCATTGACGCGATCGAGCGCGCCGTTCTGCACCTGATCGTACAGCTTCATGTCTTCTTCGCCGCCGATGACGGTTTGATAGACGATCTTGTTGTCGACTGTCACGACGAGCGGATTCTCGTACTCCATGCCATTGCCCCAGATGTGGGTGGCCATGTCGGCGATGTTGAGGTGGTATTCGCCGTCGGCAGGGAGATCCACTTTGGCGAGAATGCCGCCCCGCGTCCCGAGAGGCAATCCGGGAACGTGTGTGAGTTGATTGCCGGCGGTCGCCTTGAATGTCCAGCCCTGCGCGCGAGCATCGGGCTTGCCCATCGCCTTGACCGCGACGTTACGGGCGGCGCTCACATATTGCTCAATGAAGGAAGGCGAAACCTGGAGCGCGGACGCGATGTCGTCGAAGCCCTGCGCGACGTCATCCTGCGGCAGCAATTCGGCGCCATCGACGTCGACCAGAAGCAGATCGCGAACTGCGTTTTGGTACTCCTTGCGATTCAAGCGATGCAGAACAACCTGGTCGGTGATGTACGCCTGTGTGGGAACCTTGTCGAGCGAATCTTCGAGCCAGGCGACTAGCGAATCGACCGCCTTGCCGTCCGGCTGCTTGGCGCCCGGAGGCGGCATGACGCGGCCGCGCAGCTTACGCACAGCCTTCTCGAAACGTTCCGGATCCTGGGCGACGGTCGCCGCCGTGATGCCTTCGAAGCTGACTCCGCCGGTCTTGAGTTTATCGCTGTGGCATCCCGAGCAGTATTGCTTCATGGTGGCCAGTTGGGCGTCGGCAGGATCCTGCGCCTGGCTCGGACGCGGGATGGTAATTAGGCCGGCCAGGCCGAGGGCTGCGATCAGCGGAATCGAGTTCTTAATAAGTCGCATCGTTTTCATCACGCATCTGGGGAGAGATAGGCCCACAAGCTCTCGAAAGAGCGGCGAACGAATTCATCCGGGTTGCCCATCTTGGCTTCGTATTCCTTGGCTACCTTGGCCTCGACCGCTTCCGACGGGCTGTGCCCTTTGTTCAGCATCTGATTCAGACGATCGTAGATCGCTCCGTACATGTCGACCTGCGCGGTGATGTCGGCCAGGCTGAGCACGGGACCGACCGCGGGAACGATCTTCGTATCCTTGTTCGCGACGGTCTGGATCCGTTGAAGCCCGCCGACAATGCCGCCAATCCAGCCTCCGGTCCACCAGTCGACCACCGGCCAGCCTTGTCCGTACGCTGCATCGCCCACCGCCAGAACGTTCTGCTGCGGGAAGTAGACGTACAGATCGCCATCCGTGTGCGCCGCGTCGGAGATGTATCCATAGCGGATTTCGGATGCGCCGGAACCGAGAGTTCCCTCGTCGTAGAAGGTTTTGTTGGGTTGGGCGACCTTGGCGAGCTTCTTAAATTTCTGTCCGTTCCATGGCCAGGTGATGTTCTGCTGCAGCCAGAGCCGCGTGTTTTCCTGGGCGATAATCGTGGCGCCCGCCGTACCGAGCTTCTCGTTGGAGCCGGTCTGCTCGGGATGCCAGTGCGTATTGAATAACGTCTTCACCGGGCCGCTATTAGGTAGCGCGGCGACAGCCTGCGCCAGAACCCCGGCATTCTGCAGGAGTCCGCCGTCCACCATCACGACTGAATCGGCGCCCGTGTGCGCGATTACGTTACCCCCAGACCCGCTCAGAAGGTACAGGTTGTCGCCCAACTGGGCGGTCTCGATTCTCGGGGTTTGTCCGGAGGATTGACCGAACGCGAACGGCGTCGCCAGCCCCACCGAGGCAGCCTTCAGAAACGTCCTACGCGTTGAAACGAACATGGTTAAGTGCGTCTACAGTATACTCCTGTGACGCCCGGAGCGCACCCCCTATCCGGTGGGGCATCAATCCCTTCACCTGGCGCCTGCGATTCAGCGAGCTTTGGCGTTAAACTAAAGGGGATGAGCCAGATCTTACTCGATGCGCTGCTTCCAAATCGCGCATGGTGGTCCCGGGTCCGTGACCTCAAGGATCCACGCATGAGGATCGCCTATATCGCGCTGCGCTTCGGTGTTGCCATCCTGGCGATCGTAGCGATCAGCACTTTTGCGATCCGCCAGCATCCCCAACTCAGATAGCCCGCAGGCAGTTCCCTTATCTGAGTTCAACCCATAAAGGGGTCGACGACGCGCACGCCGGCATTCACGAAATCGGCACGATTCCGCGTGGCGATCGAGAGGTTATGAACGGCCGCCGTCGCCGCGATGAGGCTATCTTTGACCGGCATGGCTTTCCCGGTTTTCCGAAGTCGCGCTAGCAATTCCGCCCATTTAAGACCTGTGTCCGCATCCCAAGACAGGCAGTGGAGACGCCCGACTCCTGCGTCAAACCAGCGTTCGAGGCCAGTCCGTTTTCTTCCCTTGGGAAGGATGAGAATTCCGAATCGCAGTTCGCCGAGAATGATAGGATCGACGGCGATCTCCCGCTCATTTGCGCGGAGCCACTCTATGACTTGGAGGTCGGGCGACGGTTTGGTCGGCTCGCTCAAGATGTTAGCGTCGACCAAGTATTTCACAATGTGTCGGTCGACTCAGAGTCTACGGGGACGAAAAAGCCTTTTTGTGGGCAGGAAAGCAACCAGTCGATTGCACCCTCGTTGGGCGGAGCGGCACGCCGGATCAGGCGATAGTCCCCGCGGTCGAGACGCTCGACATCGAACTCCTGACCTGGCTCGATACGATCCGCATGCCGGAACTCGGCCGGCAGAACAATCTGGCCTTTGGATGAGACAATCGTCTTCACATTGGTAAGATATCGTCTTACCTGGGCAATGTCAAGCCGGGCCCGGGCGTCCGCTTAGCGCTGCTGCAACTCCGGGGCCGCTCCCGGAGCAAGCTGCGGACGGTTGTTGTTCTGCGCCGGAGGAGGAGCAGGTTTCGGCAACTCCGCTTTCCCATCAAGGGCGAACACGAACATCATCGGCGGGTTGTCGATCTTCGCATCATTCGGACCAACCGTCATCGCAGGCCGACCCAAACCGCCCTGGAACGCCACATACTGGGTGCCGTCGACCTCATAGGTAATCGGCGGAGCCATGCCCGTGCGCCCGGTCTGTACCTCAAACAGGATCTCGCCCTTGTCGGCCGTCACCGCGCGAAATCGCCCGTCGTTGATCACCTGGAACACCAGGTTGCCCGCCGTAGTCGCCGTGCCACCGCCGATGCCGCCACCGCCGTCGATCCGCCACGCGAGTTTCTGGTTCACCGGATCCCAGGCTTGCAGAGCTGAACGCATGCCCTCAGCCGTTGGCGGCCCGATCACCGTCCCTCCGATGGGCTTGGGATCACCGCTGCCTCGCGAGTAGCCGTTCGAGCCCGGCTTGAATTCCGCCGTCGCCGCGTAGGTGAAGGGCATCAGGGACACCGAGATGTACACGTAACCGGTCGCCGGATTAAAAGACATGGGCGACCAGTTGTGCGCGCCGCCGCCCGTCGGGAACAGCGAGATGGGGTCCGTATCGTAGTAAGCTTCCGGATTCACGATCGGGCGGCCCTTGGCGTCCAGTCCGCTAGCCCAATTCGTCTTCACATACGCGGCCCCGGAGATGAACTCGCCGGTGATGCGATCCAGCACCCAGAAGAAGCCGTTCTTCGACGCCTGGGTGATCACCTTGCGCTGTTTGCCTTTGATGTTCAGGTCCAGCAGCATCAACTGCTGCACGCTGTCGAAATCCCAGTTGTCGTTGGGCGTGGTTTGGAAATGCCACTTGAGCTGACCCGTGTTGAGGTCCACAGCCAGAATCGAGCACGTGTACAGATTGTCTACGCCCTGTGCGCCGCGGAATTTCTGGACCCAGGGTTCGGCGTTGCCCGTGCCGACGTAGACCAGGTTCGCGTCGGGATCATAGGCGAAGCCGTCCCATACCGCCCCGCCGCCGCCTTTGGTCCAGAAGTCGCCACCCCAGGTCTTAAGGGCAGCCTTCATCGCGTCGTTCTCCGGCGGTAGCTCAGGATTGCCGGGAACCGTGTAGAACTTCCATGCCTGCTTCCCGGTCGCCGCGTCAAACGCCGCGAAAAATCCACGTGTGGGCTTGTCGCCGCCCGATGCCCCGATGATCACCTTGCCGCCCGCGATCCGCGGCGCCATCGTTAGCGTGTACAAATCCTGCGGATACGCCACGCGCGATTCCCACACCGGCTTGCCCGTGATCGCGTCCAGCGCCTGCAGGCGGCCGTCGGTGACTGGCACGATGATCGTGCCGTTGTAAATCGCAATGCCTCGGTTCACGATGCCGCAGCAGATCTTCGGCCGCACCGCGGTCTGATTCACTTCCGGATCCCAGCGCCACAACTCCTTGCCGGTGCGGGCGTCGAGCGCGTACACCACGCTCCAAGTGGTGATCCCGTAGAGGGTGTTGTTCCACATCAGCGGAGTGCCTTCCTGATTGCCGCCCCCTGCCCCGACTACGTAGGACCACGCCAGCCCCAGGCGCTTCGCATTCGTGTCGTTGATTTGCTTCAGCGTGCTGTAGCGCGTCTCGTTCTGATTGCGTCCGTAGCTCAGCCAGGAGCCGGGCAGGACATCAGTCGCGGCACCTGTGGCGCGCAGCACCTTGCCGTCTACATTCACCGGCTTCGTGGCCTGCTGTGCCCGCAGCCAGATTCCTCCCGACAGCGTCAGAATTCCCACCGCCAGAGCGACGTTTCCCAACTTAAATGTGCGCACGGAATGCCTCCTGTTCAGGACGATTCGATCAACGTTATCATAGCGGCGCTTTCGCGTGGAGATACGCCAAAGAGAACTGTGTGATGTGCTCCGTGACTAACTCCCGCTGTGCAGGCGTCATCGTCATCTCGGGCCATAGCAGCGCCAGCACGGGCCTCGCGTGGGCAAAGTGGGCCACCTGCCCGAGGATGCTGTGCACGCACAACCGCGTCTTCTGGTGATTCGGAGACAACCCTAGAATCGCGCCTACGATCTCGCGCAGGCGTTCATAAACAGGCCTCATGACCACGTCCACTACGCGGGCCGTCGCGCCGCTGGGACGGACAAATTCATTGAGTATCAATCGGAATCGAAGATTGGCCTGGTCGCTGGTCTCAAAGGCGCGTTCCACCAGGGCGCCGATGATTCGCTGCAAAGCTGCCTCGGGCTCCACGGCTCCATGCGGAAGATCAAAGCGAGCTTCGCCGGGGCCGGGTTGCAAGGCGAAGCGGAGAACCTCGGTATACAACTCCAGCTTGTCTCCAAAGTGGTAATTGACCAGCGCGATGTTCGCATCCGCCTGCGCGCAGATCTGGCGAACCGTCGCATCCTGATACCCATGCTCGGCGAAAACTGAGGCGGCGGCTTTCAGCAGACGTGTTCGCGTGCTGTCGGAAGCTTCGGCCGGATGCCTCGGCGCAGTGTGCTTGGCTCGCGGCCGTGGTTGCAGTTGTGGTTGCGTGTGCGAGATCAAGGCTAACTTGCCCTCTTCTCGTGCAGCAACATATCCACGGCGTGTTCCATCGAACCCGCCAGCGTGACGCCCCCGGAGTTGACAAAAAAGATTTGGTCCACGTTGTCGATGGTATTCAGGCGATGGGCGATGATCACCCTGGTAGTCTCCGGAGGCAGCTTGTCGAGAATCTCTTCCAGGAGTTGTTCCGTGACGGTATCGATGTTGGCGGTGGCCTCATCCAGAATCAGCAACTCCGGCTTTCGCAAGGTCGCGCGCATAAACGCGATGAGCTGCTTCTGCCCCAGGCTGATACTGTTGCCGCCGCTGGTCACTGTGCTATCCAGCCCTTCCGGGAAGCGGGCTAGCAAAGTCGAAAGATTGGATTTCCCCAGTTCCGCGGCTAACTGGTCGGTCGAATAATCCGCATAGTCCTCATTTCCGTAGACGATGTTTTCGCGCACGGTGCCGGTAAACAGGAACGGCTCTTGCGGAATATAGCCGACCTTCCGGGCGCGCTCGGCCGGCGCCACCGATCGGATATCACGGCCGTCCAGAAACACGGATCCTTCGGTCGGATCGTAGAGGCGCGCCATGAGTGACGCCGTGGTGGTCTTTCCCCCGCCCGTCGGTCCGACCAGGGCGTAAGCCTTGCCCTTCTCTAATGTGAGGTCGACACCTCGCAGAACTTCCTTGCCGCCGGGATACTGGAAGCACACGTTCCGGAATTCCAAGACCGAGTCCGATTGAGGCGGCCCGGCGATGGCCACCGGCATATTCGATTCCAGCGCAAGCACTTCCGAGATTCGGTCCATACCCGCCATCGCAAGCTGGAACGACGACCACACCGTGGCAAGCTGCCTCATCGGGCCGTAGAAGCTGTTGACATACAGCAAGAACCCAATCAGCAGACCCACGGTAAGCTGCCCTGAATCGATCAGAATGATCCCGTAGGCAACCACCAGCAATTGCGCGAGCTGATTCGCGAAACCATACAACGGCATGAAGATGTTGTTCGCAAAACCCGCCGAGACGGACGCGCCGTAATTGGCGTCATTGGCGACGTTGAACTTTCGCTGGAAGTAATCCATGCGGTTGAAGGCCACGATGACCTTGAAGTTGTGCAGGCTTTCCTGAATTTCCGAACTCAACCCGCCCAGGCTCTGCAGGCTCTTGAGATTCTTGCGTTTCACCCATCCGGAACTAACCTTGGTGACTACGAACACCCCGATCGCGGGCAGCAGGGCGGCAATCGCCATCCGAATGTTGAGCGTTAACACGAAGACCGCGACGCCGGTCATCAGGAACAGGCTCCCTACGAACTGCATCAACGCTTGGCTGACAAACTGATTCAGCTTGTCGGTGTCATTATTGACCCGCGAGATCAGGTCTCCGGCCTTGTTTTCGTTGAAGAACGCCAGCGGCAAGTCCTGGAGCTTCGTGAACAGAGTGTTGCGCAGGCCATAAAGCACCCGGCGTCCTACACCGCCCATGGTCAGGATCTGGGTGTAACTGCCAACAATGCCGATCAAGTACACAGCCAGCAAGACCATTGACGACATCAGCAAGCCACGAGAATCCTTCAAGCGTATGTAAGTATCGATCGCGCGTCCGATGATGACCGGCGCCACCAGAGTCGCTCCAGAGCTGACGAGCATGGCAACCAGTGCCACGGCGATATGGCCGCGTTCCTCGGCGACCAGCGGCACGAAGCGTTTGATCCCCGCCCGCAGCGAGGTCTTGCTTCCAAAAGCTTTGGTGTTCTCAAGCTTGTACTTCATAGTGACTGGTGCTCCGCTGCGAATCGTAGATCTGCACGTACTCAGGGGAAGTCTCCATCAGTTCGCGATGGGTCCCTGTAGCCAGAACCTCTCCTTCCATCAGGAGAATAATCCGATCGTAATTCTCTACGGACGCGATCTTCTGCGTCACGGAGATCAGCGTGATGCCGGGGTATTTTTCCTGAATGTTGCCTAGAATGGCCCGCTCCGTGGTGGCATCGACTCGCGCGGTGAAATCGTCGAGCAACAGAACTCGCGGGTTGAGTGCCAGCGCGCGGGCCAGCATCACGCGCTGCTTCTGCCCGCCGGACAGGCTGGTTCCCCGCTCAGAGACGACCGTATCGAGTCCCTGAGGCAGGGTCCCGATAAAATCCTGCAGCTCAGCCGCGGCGATCGCCCGGTCCATGTCTTCTCCTGAGATCGCTTCGCTGAAAGCGATATTTTCCCGCAGCGTCATATTGAAGAGAACACTGTCCTGAAAGACGAAGCCGACTTGCCGGTGCAGGGCTTCCTTATCGTAGGCGTCTAACGGCTCTCCGTCATAAGTCACGGTTCCCGATGTGGGCTGAAGCAATCCGATCAGGACGTAGAGCATTTGCGTTTTACCGGCAGCCGTGGGGCCGATGATGGCGGTTGTGGTTCCGCCCAACGCCTCAAATGAGACGTTCTTCAGCACTTCCTTTTGGCCAAACGCGAGCGACACGTTGCGCATCGCCAGATCGCCGCGCAAAGCGGGTCGAAGCGTCCCGGTCTTTTCCTCTTCTCGAGCCGACAGCACGGCGCTCAAGCGCATGTAGGAGGCACTGGCCTGGGCGATCACGTTACTCATGAACCCCAGCAGAATGATCGGGAAAATCAAAATCGCGAGATATGAATTGAACGCGGTAAAGTCGCCCAGGCTCATGCTGCCGGCGATGACGAAGCGCCCGCCCAGCAGCAGAATAATAATCGTCGCCAGGTTGACGGCCAGCGTGATCGCTGGAATCATGCCGGACATGATGCGCAGGATACTCAGGCCGACTTCTTTCGCCTCGGTGTTCGCCAACTTGAATTTCCGGTACTCGACATCCTCCGAGTTGAGGATGCGGATCA
>Ga0265313_10004260_pt1 | contig 11087 bp, 8 predicted proteins | sample 4123metaG_FD_203122 | JGI IMG/M metagenome (GOLD analysis project Ga0265313, IMG submission 203122) | Rhizosphere microbial communities from Carex aquatilis grown in University of Washington, Seatle, WA, United States - 4-1-23 metaG | ecosystem: Host-associated > Plants > Roots > Rhizosphere >...
CGTTGGGTGCGCGATGGTGCCGACTTCCACCAGTTCGAGCACGGTTGCGCCTGCCGCCCCCTTCGGCGGTGTGTAGAGGGCCTTGAGATCGCGGCCGATCATCAGGCGGATCATCGTGTCGTGCTTGATCTGGGCACGGTCGAGATGGCCGGCTACGCGGCCGTCGCGCAGCACGACGACGCGCTCGGCGCTTTCCTCAATCTCGTGCAGGCGGTGGGAGATGAAGACGACGGCAACGCCGCTCGCCTTGAGATCGCGCACGACGCCAAGCAGCCGTCGCGTTTCGGAAATCGTAAGGCTCGACGTCGGCTCGTCCATGATGACGACGCGCGCGTCCAGCGACAGCGCCTTGGCGATTTCCACGAGCTGACGCTGCGCGAGCGACAGCCCGATGAGCGGAGTGTCCGGCGCGAAATCGCAGCCCAGCCGCGCCAGCAGCGGTCGCACTTTGTCGTGCAGCTTGCGCTTGTCGATCAGGCGCAGCGGGCCGCCGGTCAGCGGCTCGCGGCCGATGAAGACGTTGGCCGCGACGTCGAGGTTGTCGAAGAGATTCAGTTCCTGGTGGACGAACGCAATGCCCGCGGCGATCGCCTCGTTCACCGTGAGCGCTTTCCGCTCGACCCCGGCTATGCGGATGGTACCCGCCGTCGGCTCGATGACGCCGCCGAGAACCTTCATCAGCGTCGACTTGCCGGCACCGTTCTCGCCGATGAGCCCGACGATCTCGCCTTCGCCGACTTCGAAGCTGACATCGCTCAGCGCCTGCACACCCGGGTAGCGCTTGGTTATTCCAACGAGCTGGAGATACGGCTCAGTCATCGACGAAGAATATCACGGCGGTCGCCACCGCACACGGCGCGGGGCCGAGGTTGCCCCGGAGGGAAAATTGCGTCGGCGGCACCAGGCCGCCGACGCGCACGGTAGTTTTGGGAGAAGAACCGCTACTTCGTCACCGACGCCTGCAGCGCCGCGAGATCCTTCGAGTACTGGTCGACGTTCGACTGGTCGACGACCTTGGTCGGCACGATCACCAGCGTGTCGGCCGGGATCTGCGACTTGTCGCCCTTCAGGATGCTGGCCATCAGCTTCATCCCCTGATAGCCCCATTCGAATGGCTGCTGCACGACGGTGCCAGCCACGGTGCCTTCCTTGACGCCGCCGAGCGTGATCGGATCGTCATCGAAGCCGGCGACCGTGACCTTGCCAAGCATGTTTGCTTCCTTGAGCGCCTGGTAGATCTGCGGCACGTTGTAGGAATAGATGCCGAGGAAGCAGTTGATCTCGGGATGCGCGGTCAGCGTGTCCTCGACGTTGCGCTTGGCGGTCGGCAAGTCGATGTTGTCGGCGCGCACGTCGACGATGGTGATCTGGGTGCCCTTGATCACGTCGTTGATGCCCTGAATGCGCTCCTTGGCGTTATCGGCGCCCGGCAGGCCGACGAAGGCCATGCACTTGCCGCCGTTCGGCAGCGCCTTCTTGATGATGTCGCCGACCTGGTTGCCGGCCAGCACGTTGCTCGAGCCGATGTAGGCGACGCGGCCGGAGTCCTTGGCGTCGCTGTCCGTGGTGAGGAGCAGCGTCTGCTTCGCGATACCGGCGAGCGTGTCGCTCTCGGTCTTCGGATCGACGGCGCTGATCATGATGCCCGCGGCGCCGGCCGAGACGAGGTCGTTCAGCTCCTGGGTCTGGGTGGCGGCGGTCGCCGGATCGGTCCACTTGAACTGCAGGTCGTAGTCCGGCAGCTCGCCCTGCGCCTTCTGCACACCGGCGGCGGCGGCTTTCCAGAAGTCCGACGAGCCATTGGTCACGAAGGCCAGGATTTTCTTGTCGGCGGCGTGTGCCACTCCCGACAGGGATAGTGCGATCGCGAGCGATACGCTCGCGAGCAAAATGCGCTTCATCGAATTCCTCCCGACTGTTTTTGCGTTGATACCGGTTCTTCGCGAGCTGGCATCGACGTCGCGGAATGTTTCATCAGCGTCCCGTGGCGTCAACTCTCTTTTTCACCAACTTGTCTGACATTCCGCTGGGCACGCAGCCGGAAGAGCTGGAACAATCCGGCGTCAGGCTTGTCGATGGGGAGGTTGCACCGTATGCTGTCGTCAGCATGTCCTAGGCAAACATATCTGATATGTTTGCCGCTTGCGATTAGGCATTAAGCCATTCCGGCGGCGCTCGAAGCTAACGGACTCTTAGCGAATTACACCGGGTTGGCTTAGCCGAATTTTAAGGCGGCTGACCTACCCTCGCCGCTCCTGAAGGTCAGGTGTGTGCGAGAGTAAAATGACCGAACCAATGCGCGCGCGGGTCAAGTATGTCATCGGCCCCGATGGCAGCCCGCTGACGATTGCCGACCTTCCGCCGCGTGACACCAAGCGCTGGGTGATCCGCCGCAAGGCGGAGGTGGTAGCTGCGGTCCGCGGCGGTCTGCTCAGCCTGGAAGAAGCCTGCGCCCGCTATACGCTGACCGTCGAGGAGTTCCTCTCCTGGCAGCAGTCGATCGACGCCCATGGCCTCGCCGGCCTGCGCACGACCCGCATCCAGCAGTATCGCGAATAACTGCCGTCATAGGCTGACCGCAGCCCCGCGCTCGGGCGTCAGTACCTTCGCCTTTGCGCCCTTCATCTCTGCAATGAACTTGTCCGCCGTCGGGTCGAGCAGCCCGAACGTGCCGTAGTGGCAGGGCACCACCGTCTCGAAATCGAAGAACCTTCGGCAGGCCAGCGCCGCCAGTCGGGCGCCCATGGTGAAGCGATCGCCGATCGGCACCAGTCCGATCTTGGGCTGGTAGATCTCGCCGATCAGCTTCATGCCGTCGAAGATGCCGGTGTCGCCCATGGCGAGCAGCGTCTTCTCTCTCGGCGAGAAGAAGACGACGCCGCCTGGGTTGCCGAGATAGGTGCCATCGTCGGCGGCCGAGGAGTGCCACGCCGGTACATAGCCGACGCTGAAGCCGCCGAGCTGCAGTTCGCCGCCATGGTTGATGGGCGAAGCGTTGCTGACGCCCTGCTTGCCGAGGTAGCCGCAGACCTCCGGGTTGGCGACGAGCAGCGCGCCGGTCTCCTTGCAGATGTCGGCGGCCAGTCCGGTGTGGTCGCTGTGCCCGTGCGTCAGGATGACGTGCGTTGCGCCCTGGTACGCCGCATTGACGTCGCCCTTGAAGGTCGGATTGGCGATGAACGGATCGAGCAGGATCACCGCCCCGGCGTAGTCGAGGCGGAAAGCCGAATGGCCGTACCACGTGAGCTTCATGTCAGGCGTCCCCTGTTGGCAGCGTTTTGAGCGATAGTAGAGCGATGGCGGCGCCAAAGAAGACTCCCGACCTCACCATTGACGAATTCGTGACGCGGCTGCCGGAGCGCGCGCCGCTCATCGGCATCGATCTCGGCACGGTCGCCATCGGTTTGGCCCTCTCCGATATCGGCCGCAGCATCGCCTCGCCGCTTGCCACCATCGCGCACGCAAAGTTTACGGCCGATGCGCAGGCGCTGCTTGCCGAAGCGGCGAAGCACGGCGCCGGCGGCTTGGTGCTCGGCCTGCCGCTCAACATGGACGGTAGCGAAGGCCCGCGCGCGCAGGCCACCCGCGCCTTCGCCCGGAATCTCGCGCCACTCACCGGCCTGCCGTTGCTGTTCTGGGACGAGCGCCTGTCGACGGCAGCCGTCACCCGCACGCTGCTCGAGGCCGATGCCAGCCGCAAGCGCCGCGACGCCGTCATCGACAAGATGGCCGCCGCCTACATCCTCCAGGGCGCGCTCGACCGTATGGCGAAGCTCTAGGACGCCGGGCAGAGATAGTTGACGAACGCCGCCGCGTCGAAGCGCGAGTCGAGCATGCCGTAGGTCGACCGCCACGGCTTGCCGAGGCGCGTCTCGATGAAGGCGTCGGCGACCACCGAGGGGAAGCGCCGGCGCAGCGCCGCTGCCGCCACCGTCATCGCCAGCTGCTCGGTCAGAATGCGCGCCGAGCCTTCGTCGGCGAGCGCCACCGCCGTCGCGGCGCGCAGCACGTTGAGCGTCGATTTGGCCGTGCCGCCGAGCGCGTCCTCGATGTTGGCGAGCACCACCTCGAGCGGCTCGGAGCCCTTGCGCAGCACGCGCATGACTTCCAGCGCCATGACGTTGCCGCCGCCCTCGCCGAGCGACAGCGCCGGCGCATCGCGATAAAGCCGCGGCAGCCGGCTCTCCTCGCTGTAGCCGTTGCCGCCCAGGCACTCCAGCGCCTCGCCGATCATGGTCGGCGCAACCTTCGTCGCCCAGTACTTCACCGCCGGCGTCATCAGCCGCGCGAAGCCCGCCTCCGCCGGATCGTCGCCGGCGCGGTCGTAAGACTCCGCCAGCCGGAACGCGAGCGCTGCGACCGCGACCGCGTCGAGCGCCATGTCGGCGAGCACGCGGGTCATCAGCGGCTGCTCGATCAGCGGGCGCCCGAACGCTCGGCGGTAGCGCGAATGGTGCACCGCCTCCGCCAGCGCCATGCGCATGATGCCGCCGGCAATGACCGCGGAATCGAGCCGCGTCAGCGTCTGCATGTCGGCGATCGCGGCAGCGCCCTGCCCCGACTCCCCGATCAGCCAGGCCGCCGCCTCGTCGAACTCGGCTTCCGCGATCGCCGCCGAGCGCACGCCGAGCCCCTCCTTCAGCCGCGTCAGCCGGATGCCGTTCAGGCTGCCGTCCTGCAGGTAACGCGGCACCAGGAAACAGGTGAGCCCATCGACCGTCTGCGCCAGTACGAGGAAAGCGTCGCCCGCCGGCGAGGAGAGAAACCACTTGTGCCCGGTGAGCCGCCAGAGCCCGTCGCCGGATTCGACCGCCGCCGTCGTGTTGCTGGCAAGATCGCTGCCGCCCTGCTTCTCGGTGAAGCCGATGCCGATCAGCGCCCCCGCCTTCTGGGTCAGCGGCCGCTGCGCCGACTCGTAGCGGCGTGTGCGCACTCTCGGCAGCCACACATCGGCGAGCTTCGGGGCATGGGCGATCGCCGCCACCGCCGCGTTGGTCGATGTCATCGCGGAAAGATGCCCGGCCTCGACCTCGGCCGTGAGATAGAGCCGCGCCGCCCGCGCCACGGCGCGGACATCGGCTTCCTCGCCGGCGGCGTCCCATACCGAGCACTGCAGCCCGCTCGCCACGCTCCGCCGCATCAGCGCGTGGTAGGCCGGGTGAAACTCCAGCGAATCGATGCGCATGCCGCTGGCGTCGAACGAGCGCAGCTTCGGCCCCTCGCTGTTGGCGATCCGGCCGAGTTCCAGCGTTTCCGGGGTGCCCCACTGCGCGCCGTGCTCGACCAGCTGATCGACGACGACCTGCGGCAGTCCCTCCACCAGCGCGCCCAGCGCCGGGTCGGAAGAGAACAGATTGATGCCTGCGAACGGCGGCGACTGGTTGAAGACTTCGTGCGTCGTTGCCGAAACCAAATTGCCTCCTCGATCGCGAAGCGCCGCCTCGCGATTCGCCCTGCGTGCACACTATCACGGGAACGCGGCGAGCCGCTTGCCACCCCTGCCCGACTCCGCCTATAGGCGTGGCTTTAATGATCGCGTGCGCGCCCACCCCTGCCTTGCTTATGTGCGAGGCGGTGCGATTCCGGCGGGCGCGCTATGGCTGAGCGCCTCCTCCTTCGCCATCTCACCTCGATCAACGATCTCTCCAATGCCGAGATCGAGCGTCTGTTCGAGCGCGCCGACCGCCTTCTGGCCGAGCTCGGCGACCCGCTCATTCCCCATCGCATCGGCAAGAGCGCCGCCACCGCCCGCGGCCGCATCCTCGCCAGCCTGTTCTACGAGCCGAGCACCCGCACCCGCCTGTCATTCGAGAGCGCCATGCTTCGCCTCGGCGGCCAGAACATCTCGAGCGCCGACCCGGCGACGAGTTCCGTCGCCAAGGGCGAGACGCTGGCCGACACCGTGCGCGTCGCCTCCAACTATGCCGACGTCATCGTGCTCCGCCATCCGCGCGACGGCGCCGCGCGTCTCGCCGCCGAGTACGCCTCGGTACCCATCGTCAACGGCGGCGACGGCGCGCATGAGCATCCGACGCAGACTCTCTGCGATCTCTTCACGCTCCGCCGCGAGAACAAGCAGCTCCGCAGTCTCAACGTCGCGGTGTCGGGAGATCTCCGCGGCAGCCGCACCATTCATTCGTTCGTCTATGCGCTCGCCCGCTTCGGCGCCAACATCATGCTGATGCCGGCCAAGGGCATGGGCCTGCCGGCGCACGTGGCGGCGCGGCTGGAGGAAGATTTCGGCGCGCGCCCGGTGCCCAGGGCAAAATACGTCCGCGAGAACGCCGCCGTCGACGCCCTCTACGTCACTCCCGACAAGCCGCACCAGCTGTCGCTCAGCGTGGGCGTCGAGCCGGAAGTCGACGTCAAGATCAGGAAGGAGATCGACGTCGTCTACGTCACCCGCTTCCAGAAGGAACGCTGGGCCGAAGCCAGCGCCGATTACCCGAAGATCGACGCGAAGTTCCTGAAACAGCGGAAGTACTCCGAGACCAGCGTGCTCCATCCGCTGCCGCGCGTCGGCGAGCTCGACGTCTCGCTCGATGGCGACCGCCGCGCCGTCTACTTCCGCCAGGCCGCCTACGGCGTGCCGGTGCGCATGGCGCTGATCGAGCTGCTGCTCGACAGCGAGCACGGCCTCGCCCGCTACGACGGCGGCTTCGCCGAGCCGCCGCGCCGCCTCTACGACCAGCTGGTGGGCATCCGCTGCGCCAATGCCAATTGCATCGTCCATGATCCCCTCGAGCGCCACTACGTTCGCAACAAGTTCTGGATGTTGCCCGCCGCCGGTGCCGTGCAGCGACTGCGCTGTGTCTATTGCGAGAGCGACACCGAGGCGGCGGTCGCCGGCAACCTCAAGCGGCGCGAGTTTGCCGCGTTCGCTCCGGATGAAACGGCGACGCCCACGCCCACCACGGTCTTCTTCCATTCGGCCGGGGACGCGGTCGCCGCCGGCTTCAGCGAGCGTGCACCGGCCAGCCGGCGAAACCGCGCCGGCGCGCGCGGTAAGGTTGCCCATCCCCGCTAGTTCGGACTATTTTCCTCGGCTGATCGAAGCGGGCGCGGGGATACAATGAACGGCGGCAGCATCGCCATCGACGTCGTTGCGGTGATCATCGGCTACCTGCTCGGCTCCATACCCTTCGGCCTGATCTTCACCCGGCTCGCCGGCTTCGGCGACATCCGCTCCATCGGCTCCGGCAACATCGGCGCCACCAACGTGCTGCGCACCGGCAACAAGCCGATCGCCGCTGCGACGTTCATCGGGGACGGCCTCAAAGGCACCGTCGCGGCGATCGTGGGCGCATTGCTCGGCGGCCCGCTGGCGGCGATGCTGGCCGGCCTCGCCGCCTTCCTTGGCCATCTCTTCCCCGTCTGGCTTGGCTTCAAAGGCGGCAAGGGCGTCTCGACCTACGTCGGCGTCGCCGCCGCGCTGTGGTGGCCGGGCGCCGTCTTCTTCTGTGCCGCCTGGCTCGCCACCGCCTTCACCACCCGCATCTCCTCGGCGAGCGCGCTGACCGCGAGCCTGCTCACGCCGATCGTCGCCCTCATCTTCGCCGGCTGGCCGCTCGCGCTGCTTCTCGCGGTGATGTCTCTGATCCTGTGGTGGCGTCACACCGACAACATTCGCCGCCTGATCGCCGGATCGGAATCGCGCATCGGCGCGGCGCGGTGAAGCCGCCCCCGGCCGCGAGCGCGCTCTCCGACGATCAGCGCCTGGCCTGGCTACGGCTGATCCGGACGCCCGGCATCGGACCGGTGACTTTCCGCGAGCTGCTCAACCATTTCGGCGGCGCTACCGAAGCGGTCGCCGCGTTGCCCGACCTCGCACGCAAGGCAAGACATCCCGTCCGCGTCACCAGCATGTCGGACGCCGAGCGCGAATTGGCGGAGGCGGCGGCGATCGACGCGCGTTTCATTGCCGCCGGCGAAAGCGGCTACCCGCCGTGGCTGGCGGCCCTTGAAGGCGCGCCACCGCTCATCACCGTGCGCGGCAATCTCAACAGCCTGACGATGCCCGCCGTCGCCGTCGTCGGCTCGCGCAATGCCTCGGTCGCCGGCCAGAAGCTCGCCGCCGAAATCGCCGCCGGGCTGGGTGCGGCCGGCTTCGCGGTGGTATCCGGGCTTGCCCGCGGCATCGATGCCGCGGCCCATCGCGCCGCGCTGCCGACCCGCACGCTTGCCGTCTTCGCCGGTGGCCTCGACCGCCCCTATCCGCCCGACAACCTTGCGCTTGCCGACGCCATCATCGAGCGGCAAGGCGCCCACGTCAGCGAAATGCCGATGGGCCACGAGCCGCGCGCCAAGGATTTCCCGCGCCGCAATCGCATCATCTCCGGCATGTCGCTCGCCGTCGTCATCGTCGAAGCGGCGCTCCGCTCAGGCTCGCTCATCACCGCGCGCCTCGCCGCCGAGCAGGGCCGCCTGGTTTTCGCAGTGCCCGGCTCGCCGCTCGATCCGCGCGCCGCCGGTGCCAATCGCCTGATCCGCGACGGCGCCACCATCGTCACCTCGATCGACGAGATCATTGCCGACATATCGCCGATGCTGGACAAGCCCGCGCCGCCAAGGACGGCACGCGAGCCGGCGCACGACGAACGGCCCGTGCTGGACGCCGACGACTCGGATCGGCAGCGCATTGTCGCCGCACTCGGGCCCGCGCCTGTCGGGATCGACGAGATCATTCGCTTCACCGGGATGGCGGCGCCGGTCGTGCGCTTGGTGCTGCTGGAGCTGGATGTCGCCGGCCGCATCGAACACCACCCCGGCGGCAGGGTGGCGCTGCTTGCCTAGGTCGGCTTCTCGTCGGGAGACGGCCGCGGCGCGCGCTGCGAACGTGTTACCGTTTCCGCGGCTTCGTGTTCGACCATGGACAGAAGGTAGGCAAGAAAGCCAAGCTCAGCCTGCGCCGCGATCGCCCTCAACTCACGAGCAATGCCGCCTATGTACTCAGCTGTTTCTGCGGTGGTCGAAGTGCCCTGCGGCTTCACGTAGGCCTGTTGCGACCGCCGCGTCGGATCTTACCCGGGTGCAAGGCGGTACAACCATAAGTATATGTCGCGTAACGTACAATAACTATAGCGGGTGGAATGATCAAGCCGCGGCGGGTTGCAATGTTGCCAGCCCATCCCTATTTCTGCCCGGAAATCAGCGACATCGGCGGTATTGCCAATTAGTCGCAGGGGGCACGGCCTGCCGGAGCGATTTGACAGGGCAAGGCTATTTCTGGAATGTCCCTGCCCCGCCCGGCCGGAACGACCGACACCAACAGGGCGGCCCAAGGCTTGATTTTTGAACGTGAGAAACGCGGCAGCCACCTCGGTCGACCGCGTGGAGCGGCGCGGCAGTAGATGAATCTCGTAATCGTAGAATCGCCGGCTAAGGCCAAGACGATCAATAAGTACTTGGGGCCCAGCTATCACGTGCTGGCCTCCTACGGTCACGTCCGCGACCTGCCTTCCAAGAACGGCTCCGTCGACCCCGAGCACGACTTCGCCATGCTCTGGGAGGTCGACGACCGCGGCAAGAAGCACCTCGCCGACATCACCACGGCCATGAAGGACGCCGACCGGCTCATCCTCGCCACCGACCCCGATCGCGAGGGCGAGGCGATCTCGTGGCATGTGCTCGATGTGCTGAGGAGCCGCAAGGCGATCGGCGACAAGCCGGTCGAGCGGGTCGTCTTCAACGCCGTCACCCGCGACGCGGTGCTGGAGGCAATGAAGCATCCCCGCGCCATCGACGAGCCGCTGGTCGATGCCTATCTCGCCCGCCGCGCGCTCGACTACCTCGTCGGCTTCACGCTCTCCCCGGTGCTCTGGCGCAAGCTGCCCGGCGCCCGTTCCGCCGGCCGCGTCCAGTCGGTGGCGCTGCGCCTGGTCTGCGAGCGCGAGCTCGAAATCGAGACCTTCAAGCCGCGCGAGTACTGGTCGATCGAAGTGACGCTGGAGCCGCCGAACGGTGGCCGCTTTGTCGCCCGCGTCGTCGGCTTCAACGCGGACAAGCTCGGCCGCCTCGACATCCCGGACGAAGCGACGGCGCGGCGCATCGAGAGCGCGCTGAAGTCGGGCGCTTACCGTGTCAGCGCGATCGAGGCGAAGCCGGTCAAGCGCAACCCGCCGCCGCCCTTCACCACCTCGACGCTGCAGCAGGAAGCTTCGCGCAAGCTCGGCTTCGCCGCCAACCGTACCATGCAGGTGGCGCAGCGGCTCTACGAGGACGGCCTTATTACCTACATGCGTACCGACGGCGTCCAGTCGGCCCCGGAAGCGATCGCCGCCACCCGCGCCATGATCGCCAAGCGTTTCGGCGACGCCTATGTGCCGGAGAGCGCGCGTCACTACCAGACCAAGGCGAAGAACGCGCAGGAAGCGCACGAGGCGATCCGCCCGACCGACCTCAACCGCGCCCCCGACGGCGAGGCCCTCGAAGCCGATCAGCAGCGCCTCTACGACCTGATCTGGAAACGCATGACCGCAAGCCAGATGGCTTCGGCGGAGCTCGAGCGGACCACGGTCGACATCGCCGCCGGCGCCGCCCAGCCGGTGAGGCTGCGCGCCACCGGTCAGGTCGTCCGCTTCGACGGCTTCCTGACGCTCTACCAGGAAGGCAAGGACGACGACACGCCCGCCCAGGCGCGCGGCGACGAAAGTGATGACGACGGCCGCCTGCCGCCGATGGCCGAGGGCGACCGCCTGAACGAGCACGGCATCGCGGTCGACAAGCACTTCACCGAGCCGCCGCCGCGCTACACCGAGGCGACCCTGATCAAGAAGATGGAGGAGCTTGGCATCGGCCGTCCCTCCACCTATGCCGCGACGCTGTCGGTGCTGCGCGAGCGCGGCTACGTCAAGCTGGAGAAGAAACAGCTCATCCCCGAGGACAAGGGCCGTCTGGTCACCGCCTTCCTGCAGTCGTTCTTCGACCGCTACGTCGAGTATGGCTTCACCGCCGACCTCGAGGAGAAGCTCGACCAGATTTCCAACGGCGACCTCGCGTGGAAGGATGTGCTGCGCGACTTCTGGCGCCAATTCTCCTCCGACGTCGACAAGACCAAGGACCTTCGCGTCTCCGAAGTGCTCGACGTC
>Ga0265313_10004263_pt1 | contig 11080 bp, 8 predicted proteins | sample 4123metaG_FD_203122 | JGI IMG/M metagenome (GOLD analysis project Ga0265313, IMG submission 203122) | Rhizosphere microbial communities from Carex aquatilis grown in University of Washington, Seatle, WA, United States - 4-1-23 metaG | ecosystem: Host-associated > Plants > Roots > Rhizosphere >...
GCGTGCGGTTCCTCGGCTGGCGGGCCGAACGCGGCGCATTGTTGCGCGCCGCCGATCTCGTCGCGCTGCCCTCGCGGTACGAACCTTTCGGCACCGTGATGATCGAGGCCTGGCAGACTGGCGTGCCTCTAATCGCCGCCGCCGCCGCCGGGCCCGCCGCCTATGTCAGGGATGGCGTCAACGGACTATTGGTGCCGATCGACGACGAGACCGCGCTGGCGGTGGCAATCAGCCGGGGCATCGAAGATCTGGCGCTGCGCAATACGCTGATCTCGGGCGGCAAGCAGACCTACGAGGCCGAGTTCACCAAGCCGCGCATCGTCGAAGCCTATCTCGACCTCTACCGCAAGCTGGCGGAAGGGCGGCGGTGACGGAACGGTTCGACCTGCTCCTGCCCGGCGGTCGCGTCTTCACGCCCGAGGGACTGGTCGAGGCCGATGTCGGCATCCGCGGCGGTCGCATCGCTGAGATCGGCCGGCTGGTTGGCGCCGATGCGGAAGAGACCATTCCTTGCGCCGGCCTCACGCTGCTGCCCGGGGTGATCGACACCCAGGTCCATTTCCGCGAACCCGGCAACGAGCATAAGGAAGATCTCGGTACCGGCACGGCGGCGGCCGCGCTGGGCGGTGTCACCGCCATCTGCGAGATGCCCAACACCAAGCCGCCGACCACAACGGCCGAGCTGCTGGCCGACAAGCTCGCGCGCGCCAAGGGCCGGGCATGGGTCGATCACGCCTTCTTCGTCGGCGCCACACCCGAGAATATCGACCAGCTCGCGCGCTTGGAAAAACTGCCGGGCTGTGTCGGGATCAAAATGTTCATGGGCAGTTCGACCGGCACCTTGCTGGTGGCCGACGACGCCACCGTGGCCCGCGTTCTTGCATCCGGCACGCGCCGGGTCGCGGTCCATGCCGAGGATGAGGCCAGACTGATCGCGCGCCGCGCGCTGGCGACGGGTACCGCGGTCAACCATCCCGTCTGGCGCGACGCCGAAACCGCGCGGCTCGCCACCGAGCGGCTGCTGCGCCTGGCGCGCGCCGCCAAGCGCCGTGTCCATGTGCTGCACACGACAACCGCCGAGGAGATGGCGCTGCTGGCCAAGGCCAAGGACATCGCCACGGTCGAGGTCACGCCGCAGCATCTCACTTTGGTGTCGCCCGATTGCTACGAGCGGCTGGGCACCTTCGCCCAGATGAATCCGCCGATCCGCGACGCTGCACATCGCGCCGCGCTCTGGCGCGCGGTCGATGAGGGCGTGGTCGATGTGATCGGCTCCGACCACGCGCCGCACACCCGCGAGGAAAAGGCCAAGCCCTATCCCGACACCCCTTCGGGCATGCCTGGCGTCCAGACGCTGCTGCCGATCATGCTCGACCATATGGCGGCGGGGCGGCTCACATTGGCGCGGCTGGTCGATCTTACCAGCGCCGGTCCGGCGCGCATCTACGGCATGGTCGGCAAGGGCCGCATCGCCGAGGGCTCCGACGCCGATATCAGCATCGTCGATCTCAAGATGAAGAAGCGCATCACCAATCAGTGGATCGCCAGCCGCTGCGGCTGGACGCCGTTCGACGGGATGCAGGTGACCGGCTGGCCGATCGCCACCATCATTCGCGGCCATGTGGCGATGCGCGAGGGTGCGCTGCTCGGCGAACCGATCGGCGCACCGCTGCGTTTCAAGGAAACGGCGAAGGCTTAGGTCGCGTCAGGCGGCGCGGGGTTTGACCTCGCGCTCGATGCGCTTGGCGTCGGCGCGCCGTGCCGTCTCAAGATCGAAAAATGTCTGGAGATTGATCCAGGATTGCGCGTCGGTATCGAAATAGCGGGCCAGACGCAGCGCCGTATCTGCCGTGATCGCGCGCCGGCCGGCAAGGATGCCAAGAATGCGATTCTGCGGCACACCGATATCCTTGGCCAGTCGATAGGCGGTGATGCCCAGGGGATCGAGAAACTCATTTCTCAATATGGAGCCCGGGTGAAGCGGCTTCATGCGCGGCCGGCGATGATCGATCACATCGCTGAGATCGATCAGCCCGGCATCCAAATCCTCACGACGAATGGTCATGCCCACCTCAATGATAGTCGCAAAACTCGACTTCGTAAGCGTTACCTTCGCGCCAAACGAAACAGATGCGCCACTGATCGTTGACGCGAACGCTATACTGCCCGGCACGGTTGCCGCGCAAAGCTTCGAGCCGATTGCCGGGTGGAACGCGCAAGAACGATAGGCTCGCGGCCGCATTGATCTGGCGCAGCTTGGCGGCGGTGCGCTCGGCCAAGGCGGGCGACAGGCCCTTGCCATATTGTCCGGCGAACAACGCGGCCGTCCGTTTGTCGGCGAAACTACGAATCACATCGAAAGATACGTCGCACGTATCGATACGTCAAGCGTACCTATTAATTGTCCGTCCCATGCGCGGCGGCGACCGCCTCCGGAAGACTTGCCAAGAATTGGACGTCCGGCGGCCGCACGCCGTGCGTTTCCAGCGCGCGTCGCACAGCCGGACGCGTACCGGCGAGATAGACGGCGGCGTGATGGCGGCGCGCATTGCGAACGAAGCCCTCGATGGTCGCGGCGGCGGTCGAATCGATCATCGGCACGGCGGCGAAGTCGACCACATAGGCCTTGGGATGCTCGCCGATCCGGTCGAGCGCGGCGGCAACGCTCGCGGCCGCGCCGAAGAAGAATGCTCCTGAAATCCGGTAGACGACGACGTCGCGGTCGGTGGCGAGCGCCGCGTCATAGGGGGTGCGCCCGTTGCCGTTCGCGATGTCGGCCGCATCTTCCTCAACTTGCGGCCCTGGCTGGTTGACCTGCACCGACTGCGCCATCCGATGCATGAACAGCAGCGTGCCGAGCGCGAAGCCGACCACAATGCCTTCGGTGAGGTTACGGAACACGACCAGAAGGAACGTGACGAGCAGTACCACCGCGTCGCCGCGTGAGGCGCGCATCAGCGTGGCGAATGCGTTCCTCTCCGCCATGTTCCAGGCGACCACCGCCAGCAAGCCGGCCAGCGCGGCGAGCGGGATATAGCCCATCAGCGGCGCGGCCAAATACAGCGACAGAAGCAGGAATACCGAATGCAGCATGCCGGCGATGGGCCCGCGCGCCCCGGCCCGGACATTGGTCGCTGTGCGGGCGATGGTGCCGGTCACGCAGATGCCGCCGAACAGCGATGAGGCGATGTTGGCGATGCCCTGGGCTAGCAGCTCGGCATTGGAGCGATGCCGACGCCCGGTCATGCTATCGGCCACCACCGCTGAGAGCAGACTCTCGATGCTGCCGAGCAGCGCAAATGAAAGCGCCGCTGGCAACACTTCGGTCACTTTGGCGATCGAGAGCGTGGGCAGGTGTGGCGCCGGCAAGGATCGGGGAATGCCGCCGAAATGCGAGGCGATGGTCTCGACCGGCAATCCAATCAGCCAGGCGATCGCGCCGGTCAGAACGACCGCGATCAGGAATGCCGGCCAGTGCGGGCGGAAGCGGCGGATCGCCGTGATAACCGCAATCGCGATGGCGGCGATGGCGACGGCGGAAGCGTTGATCGTCGGCAGCGCTTCGCCAAGCGCCCGCAGTTTAGGAACGAGCGGGCCCGGTTCCTGGCCCGCCAATCTGAGACCGAGCAGGTCCGAAATCTGGCTGGCGAAGATGACGACGGCGATTCCCGCGGTGAAGCCGACCGTCACGGGATAGGGAATGTATTTGATGAAGGTGCCGAGCCTGAGCAGCCCGACCGCGAGCATGATCAGACCCGAGATCATGGTCGCCAGGATCAGCCCATCGACTCCGTGCAGCGCGACGGTGGCGGCGACCAGAACGATGAAAGCGCCGGCCGGCCCGCCGATCTGGAAGCGGCTGCCGCCGAGCGCGGAGACCACGAAACCGCCAACGATGGCGGTGTAGAGGCCGCGATCCGGGGTCACACCCGAGGCGATCGCGATCGCCATCGACAGCGGCAGGGCAACGATCGCCACCGTCAGCCCGGCGATGGCGTCGGCTCTCAGATCGCGAAGCCCGTATCCCTCGCGCAAGATGGTGACGAGCTTGGGCGTGTAGAGCGCGATGAAGCTGGGCGCACGGGCCGGTGCGATCATCGCGAACCGCCCCTGTCGTTCGCAGCCTTGGGTTGCTTGAGGCGCACGCCGCGACCGCCTTCGCGGCTCACCGCATTGTCGCCGACCAATTCGATGCCGGCGCGATCGAGCGCTTCCACCACTTTTGTCAGCGTATCGACGACGCCGCGCACCGTGCCGTCGCTCGCTTCCATCCGCTGAATGGTCGGCAGCGACACGCCGGAAAGTTCGGCGAGTTGTTTCTGGTCGATCCCGAGCAGGGCCCGGGCGGCGCGCATTTGGCCGGACGTGATCATGGCCCCTCCATAGTGAGAGGCATATATCAAATATCTACATTGATGTCTAGAACATCAATATAGGGATCGAAGCCGTTACCATGGGTGATCCCCGTCTGGCGCGGCTATTTTTTCTTGGCGGTGCCCTTCACATTGTCGCGCCAGAAATGCTTCTGCTTGAAGCCCAGCACCTTCTTGGCCTTGTTTGGCGACAGCAGGGCCTCCCATTCGCCCACGGGATGGGTGAGCTTCACCTTGGGAAAATAGCGCTTGAGCAATTCAGGCGTGGGGATGTCCGAGGAATTGTCCTCGCTCGCGGCGATGAAGGTCTGGAAGCCTAGTCCGTCCTTCTCGATACACAGCCGCGCGATTTCGCCCAGGTCGCGGGCGTCGATATAGCTCCAGGTCAGGCGCTTGCGGCCCTCCGGCGTCTTGAACCAGGTCGGGAACAATTTGTATTCGTGCGGCTCGACCACATTGCCGATGCGCAGCGCATAGATGTCGATCTTGCCGCCGTTGCGGGTGACGAAGGCGCGCGCCGTGTTCTCGTTGATCAGCTTGGACAATGCGTAAGAGTCGGGCGGGTTGACCGGATAGTCCTCGTCGAGCGGCAGATAGGCCGGATTGCCCTGCTCATAAGCGAAAACCAGTCCGTGGATCGTCTCGGACGATGCGATGACGATCTTCTTGATGCCGAGCGCGACGGCAGCCTCGATCACGTTATAGGTGCCCATCACGTTGATGCGATAGGTCTCGCCATCGGGCACGATCATCACGCGCGGAATAGCGGCGAAATGCACCACCGCGTCGATCGGCTGCGGCTTCAGCGAGGTTGGGAAATTGCCCAATCCGGTATAGCTCGACAGTGCATTGAACACCTGGCCGGCATCGGTGATGTCGGCAATCAGGGTGCGCACCTTGGGATTGTCGAGCGGCTTGGTGTCGATATTGAGCACCTCATAGCCATGATCGACCAGATGCTGCACGGCGTACTTTCCCGCCTTGCCGCTGCCGCCTGTGAACGCGATCCGCTTCATGCCTTCCTCCCGCCCTTTTGTTGAGGGCAGATTGCCTCTTTACCGCGTTGCGGCGCAACAGGGGCTGCGGTATATCAGCCAATCCCGCGCTGCCGGACGGTCGGTCGCGCCCGGAAAAGACTGCGCCGCAAAGGGTTTTCATGGCCGCCCGGCAAAGCTTCCAGTCGCTGATCTTGAAGCTCCAGTCGTTCTGGGCCGACAAGGGCTGCCTGGTCCTCCAGCCCTATGACATGGAGGTCGGCGCCGGCACCTTCCACCCCGCCACCACGTTGCGTGCGCTCGGACCGAAACCGTGGAAGGCCGCTTACGTTCAGCCCTCGCGTCGGCCCAAGGATGGGCGCTATGGCGAGAACCCGAATCGGCTCCAGCACTATTATCAGTTCCAGGTGATCTGGAAGCCGTCGCCGCAAGATGCGCAGGAACTCTATCTCGAAAGCCTCCGGCATCTCGGCATCGATCCCTTGGCGCACGATATCCGCTTCGTCGAAGATGATTGGGAAAGCCCCACGCTGGGTGCCTGGGGCCTGGGCTGGGAAGTCTGGTGCGACGGGATGGAGGTGACGCAATTCACCTATTTCCAGCAGGTTGGCGGCATCGAATGCGATCCTGTTTCGGTCGAGCTCACCTACGGGCTCGAGCGGCTGGCGATGTATATCCAGGGCGTCGAGAACGTCTACGACCTCGCACTCAACGATGAGGGCGTCAAATACGGCGACGTGTTCCTCGAAAACGAGCGCGAATATTCCGCCCACAATTTCGAAGTGGCTGGCACCGAAATGCTACTGCGTCACTTCACGGACGCCGAGGCCGAGTGCAAAGCGTTGATCGCGGCGCATCTGCCGCTGCCGGCCTATGATCAGTGCATCAAGGCCAGCCATCGCTTCAATCTGCTCGATGCGCGCGGCGCGATTTCGGTGGCCGAACGCCAAGCCTATATCGGTCGCGTGCGCGCACTGGCCAAGGCCTGCTGCGAGGAATGGCTGGCCAAGCAGGGGGCCAACTAGATGCTGGCCGAACTCCTGCTGGAAATCTTCTCCGAGGAAATTCCCGCGCGCATGCAGATGCGCGCCGCCGACGATCTGAAGCGCCTTGTCACCGAAGGACTCAAATCCGCCGGCCTGACCTGGGCACGCGTCAACGCCTATGTCACGCCGCGCCGCCTGGCGCTGGTGGTCGATGGACTGCCGGTCGCGACGCCCGATGTCAGTGAGGAACGGCGCGGCCCGCGCGTCGGCGCGCCGCAAGCGGCGCTCGACGGATTCCTCAAATCGGCCGGCGTAACCGAAGCGCAATGCGAAAAGCGCGACACCGGCAAGGGCGAATTCTGGTTCGCCAAGGTGGAGACCAAGGGCCGCGCCACGCTGGACACCGCCAAGGACACGATCGAGAAGGCGCTCGCCGGTTTCCCCTGGCCGAAATCGATGCGCTGGGGCGCCGGGCGCACCATCTGGGTGCGGCCCATCCATTCGATCCTGTGCCTGTTCGGCGGCGAAATCGTCGGCGTCGAATTCGCCGGCGTGAAGGCGGGGAATATCACAAGCGGCCATCGCTTCCTCGCGCCCAAGCCATTCACCGTGAAGGACTTCGCCGACTACCAATCGAAGCTGCGCACGGCGCATGTCATTCTCGATCACACCGAGCGGCACGCGATCATTTTGAAAGCGACCGACGAGGCCGCGGCCAAACTCGATCTCAGCGTGAAGTCCGATGCGGGCCTGCTCGACGAGGTGACCGGGCTGGTCGAATTTCCCGTCGTGCTCACCGGCTCCATCGACCAGCAATTCATGGGCGTGCCTGCCGAGGTACTAACCACCGCGATGCGCGCCCATCAAAAATATTTCGCGCTGCTCGACAAAGTAGGCAAGCTCGCGCCTCATTTCCTGGTGGTCGCGAATATCACCACGAAGGACGGCGGCGCAGAAATCGTCGCCGGCAACGAGCGCGTGCTGCGCGCGCGCCTGTCCGATGCGCGATTCTTCTGGGAACAGGACAAGAAGGCGCGGCTCGATTCGCGCGTCGAGAAGCTCGCCGGCCGCGTGTTCTTCGAGGGACTCGGCACCATCGCCGACAAGGTCGAGCGTGTGCGCGAACTCGCGCGCCTGTTCGCCCAATACACCGGAGCCGATGCGGCGCTGGCCGATCGCGCGGCGCTGCTTGCCAAGGCCGACCTCACCACCGAGATGGTGGGCGAGTTCCCCGAACTGCAAGGTCTGATGGGCCGCTACTACGCCATCAACGATGGCGAGGATGCCTCGGTCGCTCAGGCCATCGCCGAACATTATAAGCCGCAGGGACCCGACGATTCCTGCCCCGCCGCGCCGGTTTCGGTTGCCGTGGCGCTGGCCGACAAGCTCGACACCTTGGCCGGGTTCTTCGCCATCGGCGAGAAGCCGACCGGCTCCAAGGATCCGTTCGCGCTGCGCCGCGCCGGCATCGGCATCATCCGGCTGATCCTCGAGAACAAGGTCCGCGTGTTGATGTGGACGATGATCTCGCGTGCGGTGGCCGCCTACGGCAAAACCTCGACCACCGTCGCCAAAGAGGTCATCGATTTCCTGATGGATCGCCTCAAAGTTCATCTCCGCGACCAGGGCGCGCGCCACGATCTGATCGCCGCCGCCGCGGGCCGTGCCGAGGATGATTTCGTGCGCTTGGTCGCGCGCATCGCCGCGCTCGGCGATTTCCTCGCCACCGAAACCGGCGCGAACTTGTTAGTTGCCTATCGTCGCGCCGCCAACATCTTGCGCATCGAAGAGACCAAGGACGGAACCAAGCACAGCGGCGATGTCGATCCTGCGCGGCTGGTTGCGCCTGAGGAGCGCGCATTGGCCGATGCCATCGCCGCGACGTCGGCAAAGTCGAGCGAAGCCCGCTCGGCCGAGGACTTCGCCGGCGCCATGGCGGCGCTGGCCGGGCTGCGCGCACCGGTCGACGCCTTCTTCGAGAAGGTAACGGTGAACGCGGACGACCCCGAATTACGGGCCAATCGACTCAAGCTGCTCTCGGGCATCACCAAGGCGATGGACCGGGTCGCCGATTTTTCCAAGGTCGAGGGCTAAGCCATGGCGAAGTGGGTCTACGGCTTCGGCGGCGGGTCAGCCGAGGGCCGCGCCAAAATGAAGAACCTGCTCGGCGGCAAGGGCGCCAACCTGGCCGAGATGGCCAGCCTCGGCCTGCCGGTGCCCCCCGGTTTCACCATCACGACCGAGGTCTGCACCTGGTTCACCGCGCATGACCACGCGTTTCCCGATGGTCTCAAGGAAGAGGTCGCGGTGGCGCTCGCCGCGGTCGAGACAGTGATCGGTGCGCGTTTCGGCGATGCCGATAAGCCATTGCTGGTCTCGGTGCGCTCGGGCGCACGCGCCTCGATGCCGGGCATGATGGACACGGTGCTCAATCTCGGCCTCAACGACGAAACGGTGCAGGGCCTCGCGCGGCAGAGCGGCGACGAGCGCTTCGCCTGGGACAGTTATCGGCGCTTCATCCAGATGTACGGCAATGTCGTGATGGGCGTCGATCATGAGCAGTTCGAGGAAATCCTCACCCACCACAAGGAAACGCGCGGCCACGACAATGATACCGAACTCAACGCCGCCGATTGGCGTGCGGTGGTGGCCGACTACAAATCGATGATCCAGACCGAGCTAGGCCATGGCTTCCCCGCCACGCCGGTCGAGCAACTCTGGGGCGCCATCGGCGCCGTGTTCGGCTCGTGGATGAATGCGCGCGCGGTCACTTATCGCCGGCTGCATGACATCCCGGCGGATTGGGGCACGGCGGTCAATGTGCAGGCCATGGTGTTCGGCAATATGGGCGAGGATTGCGCCACCGGGGTCGCCTTCACGCGCAATCCCTCCACCGGCGCCAACGAGTTCTATGGCGAGTATCTCGTCAACGCCCAAGGCGAGGACGTCGTTGCCGGCATTCGCACGCCGCAATATCTCACCAAGGCCGCGCGCGAAGCGGCGGGATCGGCGCTGCCCTCGATGGAAGAGGTGATGCCCGGCGTGTTCGGCCAGCTCGAAGAAGTGCGCCACAAGCTCGAGCGCCATTTCGCCGACATGCAGGACATCGAGTTCACGGTGCAGAAGGGCCGGCTGTGGATGCTGCAAACCCGCACCGGCAAGCGCACCACCAAGGCGGCGCTGGCCATCGCCATCGACATGGCGCGGTCGGGGGTGATCTCCAGGGAACAGGCGGTCGGCCGAATTGAGCCCGCCGCGCTCGATCAACTCCTCCATCCCACGCTCGATCCCATCGCGCCGCGCACGGTGCTGGGCAAGGGCCTGCCGGCCTCGCCGGGCGCCGCCGTCGGCCGCGTCGTGTTCACCGCGCTGGATGCCGAGGCCTGGGCTTCGCGCGACGAGAAGGTGATCCTGGTGCGGGTCGAAACGAGCCCCGAGGATATCGGCGGCATGCATGTGGCGCAGGGCATCGTCACTTCGCGCGGCGGCATGACCAGCCATGCCGCCGTGGTGGCGCGCGGCATGGGCGTACCCTGCGTGTCGGGCGCGGGCAGCCTGCGCATCGATCCCAAGGCGCACACCATGACCGCCATGGGCCAGGTGGTGCATGAGGGCGACACGATCACCATCGATGGGTCCACGGGCGAGGTCATGCTGGGCGCGGTGCCGACCGCGCCGCCCGAAGTGTCCGGCGATTTCGCCACGCTGATGGAATGGGCCGACGCTGCCCGCACCATGGGCGTGCGCGCCAATGCCGAGACCCCGCTCGATGCCAAAACCGCGCGCGAATTCGGTGCCGAGGGAATCGGCCTGTGTCGCACCGAGCATATGTTCTTCGAGCCCAGCCGTATCATTGCCGTGCGCGAGATGATTCTCGCCGCCGACGAGGCCGGACGGCGCGCGGCGCTCGACAAGCTGCTGCCGTTCCAACGCCAGGATTTCGTCGAATTGTTCGAGATCATGCACGGGCTACCGGTCACCGTGCGTCTGCTCGATCCGCCGCTGCACGAATTTCTGCCGCATACCGAAGAGGAAATGGAAGAAGTGGCGCGCGCCGCCGGCGCCAACATCGCCGTGTTGAAGGCGCGCAACGCCCAGCTTCACGAGGCCAATCCGATGCTCGGCCATCGCGGTTGCCGACTGGGCATCTCCTATCCCGAGATCTACGAAATGCAGGTGCGCGCCATCTTCGAGGCGGCGGTCGAGGTCTCGGGCCGCCTTGGGGAAACCGTGACGCCCGAGGTCATGATTCCGCTGGTGTCGTCGAAGAAGGAACTCGACATCATGAAGGCGCTGGTCGATCGCATCGCCCATGGGGTATTCGATACGACCGGCCGCGCGGTTCCCTATCTCGTCGGCACCATGATCGAGCTGCCGCGCGCCGCGCTGGTGGCGGGATCGCTGGCCGAGGCAGCGGACTTCTTCAGTTTCGGTACCAACGATCTGACGCAAACCACTTTCGGCATGAGTCGCGACGACGCCGGCCCGTTCCTGCAGGTCTATCGCCAGCAGGGCATCATCGAGCACGATCCCTTCGCCACCATCGATGTCGAGGGTGTCGGCGAGTTGGTCAAGATCGCCGCCGAACGCGGCCGCGCCGTGCGCCCCGATCTCAAGCTCGGCATCTGCGGCGAACATGGCGGCGACCCCGCCAGCATCGCCTTCTGTCAAAGCCAGGGGCTCAGCTATGTCTCATGCTCGCCCTATCGGGTGCCGATCGCTCGCC
>Ga0265313_10004264_pt1 | contig 11077 bp, 8 predicted proteins | sample 4123metaG_FD_203122 | JGI IMG/M metagenome (GOLD analysis project Ga0265313, IMG submission 203122) | Rhizosphere microbial communities from Carex aquatilis grown in University of Washington, Seatle, WA, United States - 4-1-23 metaG | ecosystem: Host-associated > Plants > Roots > Rhizosphere >...
TATTCGCGTAGCCCAGGAAGCATGGCTGGACAGAGCCTACGACAATAACGGCAATCTTTTGCCGCACACACACAGCCGTGCGCAAATGCGCTCCCACAACGAGATTATGAATCAAGCCCGCTCACTGATTAATCACGGTGAAGTGATTGCCGCCGACGGTTCTCGCGTCAAAATCGATTTCCAGACCATCCACCTGCATGCAGGAATGCCTCAAGCCCGTGCCATTGCCGAAGAGTTGCGCTACATGATTCCCAATCCCTGCGCGCTTACATCCGAGCCCTTCACAGTAGACGAGGAAAAAGATTCGCCCTTGCCTTATCTGCTCTAGATAGCAGGCAAAGTGTTTCCCCTATATGGGGAAATGGCAGTGCATTTTCCTTTCAATTTGAGTTGCGCTATGGCAAACGCTTAGCCGGCGGGACGATTTCGTCATACCAGCTGCCGTAATATTCAGGGTAATCTTCGCCTGTCGTAGAAGTGATCGTTTTTTGCAGGGCTTTCATGATCGCCGCGCGCCCGCCGCGTTTGTAGCGCTTCAACCACTCCAGCTCTTTAGGATCAATTTTGACGCCCGCTAATAGCAATTCTTTGACGATGCTGATTTCGTGCACGATTGCTTCGGTTTCTTCCTCCAGGCATCGGGTGACGAATTCCTGCCTGCCGGTTATACCTGGAACCGGGTCAATGGTCGGACGAATGACAGCATGTACGAATTCGTGAGCGATGCTGATCAGCTTGTAATTGCGCGGACACCATCTGCCGATGTAGATAGTGCGCTTCTTGCGGTCGTAATAGGCGCGGCAGGGTCCATCAACCAAACGAATCTTCACGCCTTCCTGACGAATGCGTTCAATATCCTCTACCAGTGTGGGGCATTTGAGTGCACACTCGACTAGGCGTTTTCCAAACTGGCGTTTTAGGTTTCTGAACTGTGATGCCGAGGTCATTTAAATTTCCCTTTTTATATTAAATGAGCTTACATTAATTCTATACCAATTCTGGTCCGCTTTGAAACGTGCCGTAACGCCCGCTGTATTTGCGTTTTGGCGGCTAGCCAAGAGGGGAGAACGTTTGTAGCAAAAATAAACTTTTGCTAATCCGTCTTTCGCGTCCCTGACTGCAGTTTGACGGTGACTCTTTGGGGGGCAAGCGCTCTCGGCTCCTGTCCCTGCTTCTCTTCTTTTTGTTTGACAACCTCGACTGGCAGTATGTTCCCGCCAAAAACCCCGGCCCGCATTAGAGGTTAGGAGGTATGCGTCGTCCGTTCGCTAGTAAAAACCCGTATATGGACAGCAAGGTACGTTATGGGGAAAATTGGAATATCTCTCTTAGGATCAGACCTATTTCTTAAGCACCGCCTCCTGCGGAGAATTCTTTGAACATCCCTAAAGAAGCAAGTTCATCCAAAGTTCAAGCAAATCCTGCCGATCAGTGGGTTTTGATGAATCAATTTGCCGATTTGGTGCGGGCTTGCTTGAAAGAAAATAGCGATATTGCCGCCATAACCAAGAAATTTGTCGATCAGCTCGGTCAGGCATTTTTATTGGAGCGCTGTGCTGTCCTGTTGTTTGCAGACGAAGCTTCATCTCTTAAAGTGACAGCTGAATTCTCAGCCGATGGAAACTCGTCATTGATTGGCAAAATTTATCATTTAGGTGTGCGCTCCGAATTTTCCAGACTGCTCAGAGACGGACGGCCTTTGCCGGTGCAAGACATTCTTGAAAGTGGTGCTTCTGCCCTTCAGTCTTTTGTCGGCAAAAATGAGGGCGTGGTGGCCTTTCCACTGGTTGGTCACGAAAACCTGCTTGGTTGTTTGACCATGCATCGAGCCGAGGGCAAAGGTAATTTCTCCGATGAGCTGATTGAAGTTGGAGAGGCTCTTTCGAAACAAGTGGCGATCGCCATCGATCTTGCCTCAACTCTGAGAACTCTCAACAGGCAAGCCAGCTTTTTCAGCGAGGCGGCCTCTGCTTGTCTGGTCGTCGAGCGCGAGACGCTTACCGTCCTCAGCGCCAATACCAGTGCGGCTCGATTGTTGACGGGCGCCAACGTTTCAATTGAAGGCATCAACTTGAGCGATCTTTTGACGCCCAAAGCAGCCGTTGCCGAACGCATTAAGAGTGCAGTCAGCCAGGGATGCGCGCAGTCGGCCTCAGATCTGACCTTGACTGCGGCCAAATCCGGCAGCAATTATGTGGGCTTGCTGGCCTATCCGATTGCCGATGAGCGCACCGATGTGAAAGTGCGACAAAAAATGGTGGCGGTGATTTTATACGATCAAAGGGATTCGGCCAGCCTGTCCAAAACACCTCAGCAGCCAGAGGAAAAATTGCCGGAAGCAGACGTCAGCAATCAAGCCACCCTTTCCCGCCAGCTTACCTGGGAGAGATGGATGCGTCAGATCGTCTGTCGCGTGCATTCGACTCTGGACCGCGACAGCATCATGCAATCGGTTGTAGACAGTCTTGGCCGTGCTCTTAGTGTATCTCGCTGTATGGTCGTGAGAACCGAGGCGGTGACTGCACCGATTGTCACGCACGAATTTGCCGAGCCGGATGTTTCCCCTCTGGGACTGGGACGAACCGGGCAGTTTCCCGCCCGCACCGCCGCGCACTTCAAGACTCGCGTCAAAGCGGTGGCCGACATAGTGGCAGAAAGGCCCAATTTGCAAATCAGCGAAGAAGAGCTGGAATGGTTCCTGGACAATGGTTTCAGCAGCTTAGCCGGAGCACCCATTTCGCGTCATGGTCATATTTATGGTGTTGTGGTTGCCATCTCCTGTGGTGCACCACGAAAATGGCTTCCCAATGAATTGGACATGCTGGAAGTGGCGGCGGCAGAGGCGGCTATAGCCCTGGAAAACAGTCAAGCATTTATGCAAGTGAAGGATCAACTATTCAACATGAATTTGTTGGGCAATCTTACCCAGCAACTGACTAATACACTGGAAATGGCCTCCAGAAACAATCGTCCTGAAGGAATGGAGGACAAGAGCCGCTCAGAAGCAGGCGGACCGCCGCTTTCCTTTAGAGAGTTGGAAGTTTTGAAATTGATCGCTTCCGGTTTGGCCAACCGCGAAATTGCGCAGCGCCTTTTCCTGACAGAGTCGACCGTGGAGTTGCATGCCTCTCGAATTCGCAAAAAGCTCAAGCTGAAGAGTCGTACCGCCCTTGTGAAATACGCGTGCGACAACGATCTGGTCTAAAGTGTTCGTTTGCCGGCTTGCTTGCTTCTAAAGGCGTCCGCGCGTTTTTATTTCCAGATAAGTGTCGACCAGTTTGTCGGAAAGCTCCTGGGGTGGACAATCTAAAACCAGGCAACCGCGCCTTTGCAAGACACTGAGAGCCAATTCTCTCTGAGAGAGCAAATCGCAGGCGACGGCCCTCTGATAGATCTGGTCGACTGAAACACTGCGATCGAGACCATCTTTGAGTATACCTTGTTGCGACATCTGGGTGACCTGGCGATCTTTAAGAGTTACGCAAAAGGGCAAGTGTCTGCCGCTCAGGCTGGCTAATCCGGTCAGCATCGATTGCGAGCCGACTGCATCAGTAAGATCGGTGAGCAGAACCAGAAGGCATCGTCCTTTTTGCAAAGACGAGAAATAAGAGAGCATGCCTAAATAATCAGGTTCAACCATTCTTGGTTCAATATCAAAGACCGCCTCCAGCACCTTTTTCAAGTAGCCTTTGCCTCGTCTGGGCGGCAGGTAGGCAAGCGGCTTGTCTGCAAAAACGCCGAATGAAACCTGATCGTTGTGAGTCAGTCCTGTCAGAGCAAGACAAAGAGCAGCGTTGAGGGCATGATCGAAACGGGTCAGGCCCTCCAGATCAGAGAGCATCATGCGCCCTGCGTCGACAAGAATAAGCAGCCTTTGCTCCTGCTCCACTTCGTAGGTTCTCACCACCGGCCGATCGCGGCGTGCCGTCGCTTTCCAATCAATGAGCTTGCTGTCGTCGCCGTGCGTGTATTCCCTCAGGCTGGCAAAATCCGTTCCCTGCCCGCGTTTTCTCTGATGCAATTCACCCAGTTCGGTAGTACGGCTCAGCTTGATGGACAGATCATAGAGAGCTTTCAAGTCGCTGTAGACTTTGGCTGGACGCGCGGCCTTAATGGTGGCCTGCCTGTAGAAAAGCCCTAGAAAGCTGAGATAGCGTACATGAATGTCGCCAAAGCTGTAGAGTCCGCGGCGTCTGGGAGTAACTTCGTATTTGAGTGTGACTTGCTCGCCTTTGGCGATGGTGCAGATGAATTCTTCAATATTGGCGTTCAGATTGACGGGATAATCATCGCGCACACGCACCTGCAATGGCCCACTGCTTTTGTTGTGAACAAAGAGCAGAACTTCATTGCTTCTGCCTATAGAAAGCCTCTCCTGACTTTCTCTCTGGGCGGAAATCAACCACGGCCTTGCCGTCAGCTGAAAATCTACTGCCACCGCCACCAGTACCAAAGCATCGAATACCAGCCCGCAAGTGCGGGCCCCTTCAAAGAGGTATGCGAGAGCAAAGATAATTGCTCCCAGACAAAGAAGAAAGTAAAGCCGGCGGCTGGCGATAATCTTCATGTCAGGGCGCCGTCATCTGGGCACGGCCACTTGCCGAAGCAGGTTGGCAATTACCTGGCTGACGGTGACGCCGTCCAATTCCGCCTCTGCCGTGAGAATGAGGCGATGGCGCAGAACCGGCTCGGCAACAAATTTGACATTGTCGGGAGTGACGAAGTCTTTGCCTTCGATGGCCGCGTGAGACTTGGCGGCTGCCAGCCAGCTGAGAGCGGCACGTGGGCTGGCGCCCAGCTGCAGATCGGAGAGGTGGCGAGACTTTTGCACAATTTCCATCAGGTAGGTAAGAATCGATTCTTCTACTTTCACCTGGTCGAGTTGTTGCCTTGCCGATAGGATCTCTTCCACAGTCACACAGGTTTCAAGAGGCGGGCTTTTCTTTCTGTAATAACCGTCTTGCCAGTTGAGAAGCATTTGCCTTTCGGCATCAGCATCCGGGTAACCAATCATTATCTTGAGCATGAAGCGGTCCAGTTGAGCTTCAGGCAAAGGGTAAGTGCCTTCAAATTCGACTGGATTTTGCGTAGCCACGACCATGAAAAGCTCAGGCAATTTCTGCGTGCGCCCATCCAGGGTGACCTGTCTTTCTTCCATGGCTTCAAGAAGGGCGGACTGGGTTTTGGGCGGAGTGCGGTTGATTTCATCAGCCAGAAGCAGGCTGGTGAAAATCGGCCCTTTTTTCAGAGTGAAGGTCTTATTGTTGAGATCGTAGATGCTCGTGCCCAAAATGTCGGAAGGCAGCATGTCAGGGGTAAGCTGAACTCTTCCGAATTCAGCTCCGATAAGCGATGCCATGGTTTTGACAAGCATCGTTTTGGCCGTTCCGGGCACGCCCTCCAGGAGCACATGCCCTTCAGCAAGCAGCGCCACCAGGAGCTGATCGATGACCATTTGCTGCCCGACTATTACATTGCCGAGCTTCTCTTGCAAGCGTTTAAATACCGTGGCTATTTCCGTCATCAATTAGACCTTTGTTTCCTCTGTAGAATCGGCAAAAGTTCTGGCTATCTTATCGCAGGTGCCGACCAAGGTTCGCAAATCCGAGTCACTTAAATGCTTCTTGGTTAGTGCCCGCTCATAATCGCCAATCAATTCATTCATGTTGGCTATTGATGCTTGTTTTGAAGACTGCCAGGCGGAGACGATATTTTCCGACGTCTCGTGAGGAGAAATGCCAAGCGCCTTGCAGAGCTGGTGTTTGAAGGACTGTCCGAGAATCTCAAGTACCGCCGTGTTGGCCCGGGCTCGTCTGAAGGCATTGGACAGTCCATAGATAAACTCGAGATTGGAGATTTTTCTGGACACGATCACCTGGCGCATGGAGCCAAAGCGCTGGGCTGCTCCCAATACGGCCAGAGCGAGCATCAAGACCAATTGCCAGAAAACCAGGCCGGCTGGACCTCTCAGGAGGTAGTGAAAAACATTCGTTGCTGATGAAAAACCGTGGCAACGCTCATCGAAAATGATCGCACCATTGGCGGTGCTGAACCAGTTGGCCAGAAACTGGTAATTGGGCCAGGCTTCCTGATTGGAGAGGCGGCGATTGCAGCAGAGACTGGGAACCGTGCCCAAAAGCACTCGCCCTTTTCCATGCTTGACCAGGGTGATAAGAGCCCCGGATTTGTCCTTTAGAAGCGGTATTCCTCCTGAAAGCCGGCGTTCGGAACTGACAAGCAGAGAGGGAACATGGGCAAATTCCGGCATCGGTGGCTGCGCCGGTGTCAACTTTTTGTCGACCAGGTCTTCGCCGTCCTTGGTGTCGATATTGAGCTTGTCGATAAGATGACGCGACAATTTATAGGAAAAGTGATCGAAGTAAACAAGGTCGTTGCCTTTTTCCACCCAGTCGAGAATCTGCTTTGACTCCAGATCGGAAAGCGATCGATCCGTGGGCTGAAATATAACCAGCATGCCTCTCTCGTCAACCAGGTTTCGGTAAGGCAACTGCCAGGTCATGCTCTTCATTTTGGCTTTGCGGATAATATCGAGCATTGCCGAAAGCCCGCTGGGCTTCTTATTAAAGACCGAGATGAGAATTTCTGTCTCCGGCCAGAACCTGTCCTTCTGTTCGTCAAAGGCGAATCCGGAGTAGACAGCCAGACCGCTTACCAGAAGCAGGGCAAAGAGCTGCCACCATATACGATTCGATTTTTCCTCTCTGAGAGCGGTCATGAAACCTCCTCAGGCACTTTGATTTGAGAACCGTTGCCGGTCGAAAGTTTGGCAATGGCCGGCTGCGACGAGTCAATTAGTTCCAGGCAGCGCTCGAAGTCGTTCAGCTCCGCCTGCTTATTTCCGAACCAAACCAGTTCTACGATGTCTGCCAGCTGGCGAAATGTGAGCTGGATCTCGCGGCTCTTTTTGAGTTGATACCAATACTCATAATTGGTTCGTGTCGGCGCAAAAGGAGCGACGTCCTTTTCGTCGAGCAGGCGCAGGAAAGAAAGATATGCGGCCCGGCAGGCCGATTTGTAATGCTGTTTTTCGGCCAGAGACTTAGCTTCATTCAACCATCCTTGCGAGGTCAAAAGCAGCTCGTTTTCGAGTGCACCGGACTGCGCAAGGCGGCTCATTTGAGTCAGCTTGGTCATGCGCATGAAAACCAAGTAGATAATCAGAAGTGCGCAAATGCCACCGGCTGCGTAGATGAGAATCTGCATCAAATTGCCGACCATGCGTGTATCTGAAAATCCTGAATTGAACAGATGCAGTTGCTCGAAGAGATCTTTCAGAAACCTGAGCACGCGGCTGAGCAGCTCTTGCAGATAGACGAGAAATTCCGGCGGCTTGTGATAATGGTAGCGACTGGCGACGTCGGCAATTTCTTGGGTGATATCTTTGAAGTCCATGAATTATGGTGTTGTTTCAATGTTTTTCTTGGCTGGCGGAAACTGCAGGCGCCGCAATCAAGTCAATTTGGCGGACCAGATCAATACCTTCTTTTCGCATGCGCACATCGTAGTAAAAAAGCCCTGTTGCCATAAATGAAATCGGCCAGGTGATGATGCTGACTATAGATTCCCAGGTTTGATTGAAAAGGGTGTAATAAAAGGGCATTTTGCCCGGGTCCGTCAAGAAATCGGGACTCATGCCCTGACGCATGAATTCAAAGATCGACACCAGCACCAGGGGCAGTGACAGGGGATAACTGATAACCACCAGAGCAACAAAAAGAAGAGTGCAAAAATAGCCGGCCCGCCAGAAATCCTGAAAGACAAGCGATATGGTGCGTTTGAACAAATTGGTCACGGAAAGGTCTTCGCAGGCGCCCACGGCAAAAGCAAAGTAAAGGGCAATGCTGGTGACGGTCACCGAGACAGCTAAACCGATCAGTCCGAAAATCATGCCGCCCAGAAGTGCATACGTGGTCGCTGAGTTGGCTCTGAACATAGCCATGCAAACGGTAATCACAACACTCCAGAACATCACCGAAGCAAAGATGGCTATGTAAGAAAGCATTACCAGTCCGATGATTTTCCATTTGCGTTTGCAAATGTACGCGTATGCCTCTGTGTAATTATCGGCAAAACCTGTGACCAGGCGGATAAAAGAGAGCTGGCGCAACTGCAGAAATAAGGCGATGACAATCAAACCGAGCATGCCCAAAAGGGCTGCTACCGCAGAGAGGCCCATCATTGTCCAATCCTTTTGATCCAGCCGCAAAGAAAAATTGGTGACGCCCCAGTGGAACGCTACTTTGGCGGCGGTAAGGAAGACCGTGGGCCACAAAAGAACATGAAAGAAGAGCTTGATATTCTTTCGGTATAGCCTGATGGCGCGACCGATAAGGTCACCAACCGACTGTAATTGCTGGGGTGGTGGTTCAAAAGCTGCAGTTTCCATCCTTGCAATTCTAGCGAATCCTATATTTGTCTGCCGGGCCAGTCTCCCGGCCTGTGCAGCGGGCTTTGTCGGAGCGCCGCCTCAATCCCTGGCGGTTGCCATGGTTATATTCTGAAACTGAACCGTTAACGGTTCAGTTTTAAAAGGAGTCCTGTGAAGCATGTCAAAAGGCGGACCCCATCTTTCCACGCACCTTCTGCCGCCTATAAGGCCGGTGCCAAATCATTTCACGGCGTCGGCGGTCGTCATAGAGGAAGGTCATATTTTGCTGGTCCACCACAGGCGCATTGGTGCGTGGCTGCCACCGGGCGGCCACATTGACGAGGGTGAATTGCCTCATGAGGCAGCCATCCGAGAAGTCTTCGAAGAGACCGGGGTGAAAGTATTGGTGTTGACGCCTGAATTGCCCGTTTCTATCGATAGCGACGCCTTTTTTCTTCAGCAACCATTGTGCATACACGGCGTTTTTGCCGTGGAAAATGGGGTCGAGCTTTACCATATCGATCTTGCTTATCTTTGTGCAGTCGACCGCGTCGAGACGGGAAATATGCCTCTTTTGACGGTCGCTGAAGAAGTTCATGATGCAGCCTGGATACCGCTTGACGGTCTTGGCAGCCTGAATTTAGCCAAAAACGTAAGAGAAGTGGTCGATATGGCTCTTTCTAAATTCAAAGAGTGAGCAACACAAACAGATCTAAATAAGCGATACTAGGATTCTGAGGGGCACTTTAGGGCGCTGAGGACTCTTGAGAAAATGCCGCATGGCACTCTTTGAGTCTTGCGATTAGAAAGAACTTCAATGACCGTAGCCTTATTGCAAAAACTTTCAGGGGTGAGGGATTTAAAGAAAATCCTGGAGACCACTGTCAAGGAAATCGGCGAGACCTTTAATGCCGATTCCTGCCAGATTATGGTGAGCAATCCCCTTGATCCCAACGTCACCTCGATATGCGAATTCAAGCCTCATAAAGACGTTAAGCTGCCTGACAACATACCGAATGTTTCGATGCCTCTGGTCATCCACGGTCGAACCTTTGGTGCTTTAAGCCTGACCAGGCGCGCCGATGTTTCTCGTGAAGAAGTCAATTCGATGCGCGTCGCGCTTGGAGAATTGGGCGATATTATTCGCCATGCGCAAATAAACGATGTAATTCAACGCGATACTTTCAGAGATACGTTCCTTGTCGAGATCGGCAACGTCATGGCGTATTCCCTGGGCATCGGCGATGCGCTGTTCATGGTCGTAAATATCCTTGGTAAGGTTTTGCAAGCGAGCCGTTGTCTTTTCATTTGTACGGACGACACGCAAGCAGGCTGGAAGTGTTATGAATTTTGGCAGCAGGATAAAGTGCAGAGCTGTCAGGACTATTATTGGCCGACCACGCATTCGCCCCTGATCGCGCAAGTGTTGCTCAGCCGCACTCCGCTCAAGGTGTTTGAAGGCCAGCTCAATTCCTATGTTTCGCCAGTGCAAGACGAACTGCAACTGATAAGCGTCAAGTCGTTGCTTGGTATACCGCTGCGCACAGCCAATGCGACGCACGGTTGTGTAATCCTGCAACAGTGCGACTATCGGCGCGCCTGGACGCGTGGCGAACTGGACATGGTTCAAAATGTCGCCGACAAGGTTGCCGAGGCGTTGCTCAAATTGCCTGCTGAAAAGCGTGCTCGTGAGCCGATCATGCAACTGCACCAGAGAGTTGTGCAGGATAGTGGCGGCTTGCCCAATGAAAAGGCGTCGATTGGCTCCGTTCGCAATGCGCTCAAAGGTGCATTGGGTGCGCAAGCCATTCCCTCGGCACGAAAAACCTCTCAGCCGGCTATTCCGCCGCAAGCGAAAGCGGCTCCTCCGCCGCCCCCCCCCCCCCCCCCCCCACCGCCGCCGCCTCCAGCGGTGCAGCCATCTCAGGGCGCCGCAGCAACATCGGCGGAAATGCCTCAGCCGACCATCATTCCGGTTGTGCGAGGACAGGGCAGTGTGCCGCCTTCTGTCCCGGCCGGAGGCAATGCTTTCGCCAATATTTTGGAGCCTCTGCAGCAGCCCACTTCTGCGACTGCCGATGTGCTGCCTATCAGCGCCGACGAGATTCTTACTCGCACTGCAGATTTGACCGGTCAATTAGATGAGATCAAAGCCAAAGATCCGTATGCAGACATAGACTTTGGAGAATTCGCAGAAGTAGCGGACTTCTCGCCTGCTGATCCAGCGGCCGCTCAGACCCAGGCAACCGCTCAGGCTCAGGCTGCCGCTCAAGCTCAAGCTCAAGCTCAAGCTCAAGCTCAAGAAGCTGCCACACCGACTGTGGCGGCGCCGCCAGAAGTAAGTCCTACCCAAATTCCGCCTGCCGAGCCGGCCTTAGCTTCTCCATCCGAAACACCTGCGGCGGCAGAAACTGCTGCTTCAGAAGGGTGGGGAAATTTGGATTCGATACCCACTCCCAAAGCATCAGCTCCTGCCGTGCCTGGCTCCTGGGGCGATCTTGATTCCATCCAAACTCCCAAGGCTGCAGCCAATTCTGCCCCGGCCGCTGGTCTGCGCGGCAAACTCGGCAAAGGAAAAGCACCGAGTGCTGCCGCACAAGGAAGCGCTTTGCTTGCCTCCATGCATAAAGACAAATCGCAGTTTAAAGCGGCCGAGGCTCCGCCGCCTGAGGAAGCGCCAGCCGTCAA
>Ga0265313_10004267_pt1 | contig 11074 bp, 4 predicted proteins | sample 4123metaG_FD_203122 | JGI IMG/M metagenome (GOLD analysis project Ga0265313, IMG submission 203122) | Rhizosphere microbial communities from Carex aquatilis grown in University of Washington, Seatle, WA, United States - 4-1-23 metaG | ecosystem: Host-associated > Plants > Roots > Rhizosphere >...
GGCGACAATCGACTAACCCGAGACGAGATTTCCGCTCGCTTCGGAACCAAATTGAGCCAGGACGAAGCAAGAGCGCTCAAAGATATTTATGGCAGCTTTTCTTCGATGGACTGGGACGGCAATGGCAGAGTCAGCCTCAATGACATTGAAGGAAGACAGAGAAGAGAACGCCAGGAAGAGCAACTGAACGACAGGTTGGACTCATTTAGAAGGATAGTGGCGACTCACCGTCATGACATAGATAGAAACGGCGACGGTCGAATTAGCGCTGGTGAACTTGCCCAAGCTGGTCGATCTGAAAGTGAATTCAATACTGAAGATCGCCAAACGATCAACTGGATTCGGCACAGAAGTTAAAACTGTAGACTGGGGATGCTGGGTCGCCAAGGATGCGGAAACGCAAAATTGGCGACCTTTGCCATTTCAACCTGTTTGCCGACCCTGGTCGTTTAACCTAGAATAGTAACTGAGTCCCAAATCGTGTGTCCAAATGGATCCCTTCGAAGCGACAAAAGTAACTAGCGACGCCGACTCAAACTCGCCCCCTGCGCAAATCGCTCTGACGCCAGGCGAAACAATATTAGGCAAGTTCAAAATAGTTGAACTGCTGGGAAAGGGTGGCATGGGCAGCGTCTACCGTGTCGACCACGTCTATCTAGGGCGGCAGTTCGCCCTTAAGTGCCTCAACAAGCAACAACAGCCCAATGACGTTACCTGGCGCCGATTTCAAAATGAGGCGAAGGCCGCGAGCAAACTTGATCATCCAAACTTAATCAAAGTGCACGAATTCGATTTGCTCTCCGATGGGCGCCCTTTTATTCTTATGGATCTGGTCGAGGGCGAAACCCTGTCAGACCTGACAAAAAAGGTAGGCTCACTGCCCATTAAGCGCACTGTCGACATTATGATTCAAGTTGCCTTTGCAGTTCAATACGCACACGATCAAGGCATTATCCACCGCGATTTGAAACCCACGAACATTATGGTGATTCCGCCGGCGGTCGAAGGTGAAAAAGAAGGTGTGAAACTCGTTGATTTCGGCATTGCAAAACTAACGGGCATCGATGACTTCAATCAGCAAACTCTTACGAAGACCGGCGAGATCTTTGGCAGCCCTCTCTATATGAGCCCGGAGCAATGCACTGGTGTGATGATCGATCAGCGCACCGATCTCTATTCAATCGGATGTGTTTTCTATGAGCTTTTGACCGGTGCGCCTCCATTCATGGGTGAAACTGCACTGAGCACAATGATGAAGCATCAAACCGAAGCACAACTATCGTTGAAGGAAGCTTCCTTAGGAACGTCTTTTCCACCCGCTCTCGAACATATCGTGGCAAAACTCCTGGATAAAGATCCAAACCAGAGGTATCAGACCGCCAATGCACTGGTTGTGGATCTGATTCCTTTTACTCAAGCAGACAGCAATCTAAATGCCATTCCAGTTGCAAAACCAAAGCCGGCGATTGCCTCAAGACAAGGTCAAACAACTCAATTTTTGCAGCCCGAGCCTGCTGGCGGTGCCGGCAAAAGCAAGTCCACGCTAATTGCCTTAGTCGCAGCGCTGGCCGTTTTGATTTTCGCAGCAGGTTTTGCGATTTGCTATTTCACTATGGGTGGGCTGAGGTCTCAAGAAAAAGCCACTGCAAATGCATCCGCTTCAGGCACTGCGGCTATTTCCCCGGGCACTCTGTATTTAGAGACAAACGGTGACCAGAGATTTTTCCGATTTCCTCCTGAAGTTAGATCGCTGGGAAAGCTTTGCTTTGATGAGATGAGGTTCTTCCAGGCGGAAATGAAAGTGATGATTCCTAAGGGCAAAGCAATAGGTTTGTGGCCAAGCTCGTATCTTATAGACAATCCTCAATTGTGGGACGGTTTTGGACCTGACGATTTATCGGTCATCAACTTTGCCGGCAGCGAAAAGGTAGACTCGAGAACATTTGCAAAGCTGGCCAAATTTCGCGGACTGAAGGCATTATGCGTAGGCAAGACTGGCTTCGGTCCGGAAGATCTACGCTTCTTGGCTCCACTGCAATCACTTCTTGGTTTGACTGTTGGTTATTGCGATCGCTTGAGAGCAAGCGATCTACTCAACTCGCCGGTGCTTGCCCATCTGGAATGTCTAGATATCGCCGACATGCGGGACGGGAGAGCCATCTTAGAACAGATAAATTCACTGCCCAATCTCCACCAGCTTGTTGCAGACAGTTGCAACCTAACCGACGATGATTTGAGGATGCTTGCCAAAAGCAAGTCACTGAAGATTGTCAGTCTTTCTTGCAATCCGAAAATCACCGATGCGGGAATTACCAATCTCAAGGACATGAAACAACTGACATGGTTGGTCATTAGTGCAACATCAGTGACGCCCAAGTGCGTCGACTCGTTGGCTTCCATTCGTGATCTAAATCACGTTGAACTGGGAGGCAAAAAATGGAGCAAGCAAGAAATGCAAGAGTTTGTGGCAAAGCTAAAACGCGGCAAACCAAAATTTCAATTCGCAGTAGATGACCAAGACCCACAAGATACATTAATCTCAATGCCGGACTTTCCCTGGAAAGGGCCGAGCTTTGACTCTCATGTTCTCATGAATGAGAGGCAGGTTTTTACTGAATTCGAAGGCATTTTAAAACCATAAGAGCCGACTGCAACGCGGCAGTTATGCAGACTCGCGCTTTTCCAATTTAATACAGCAATAGAGCGCTGTTGCATAGAAAAGGAAACCACACCAGTAGCTGACTGAAATTCCGGCGAACATTGAGATCACCACAGACAATACCGAACCTAAAACTGACGCAGCGCCGTTGATGCCCCAGAACCAGGGGGTGAGTTTTTCACTGTGTTTGAAGCCCAGGCGCATACCGGTGGGAAAACCAAGGCCAAGGACGAAACCGACAGGAAATAAGCTGGCGATACTGGCACCGATTCGAACAGGTGTCGATTCCGGCGCCAGTGCGTGCACCAGGGTTGGAGTAGCAAGGCCGAAAATCGCAGTCACGACAAGCGTTGCCGCCAAAAGCAAATGCAACTTGTTTTTCGTCAAGTCACAAAGTTTGCCGAAAGACACACTGCCAAGACCGGTGGCCAGGAAAAGAGTGAAGAGCACCACCGCCAGTGCGTAAATAGGATGACCTAAAGTGATTGAAAAACGTTGCACTTGAGAAAGTTCAATCAACATGAAGCCGATGCCGATGGAGAAGAAATAGACAAACAACGGCAACGAGCCTTTGAGCTGCGACTTGTCCTTGGTTTGCAAAATGGGCAGACGAAAGCAATAAAACGTGAAGAAGGTGACGGTGACAAGAACAAGAAGCAGTGCCACCGCCGAATTGATATTGTTGGCGGTGCGCCCGCTGGCATAAATGGTTTTGTTGAATATTTGAGTGGGATTGAGCGTTTGGAAGAAAAACGGACAATCATCAGTGGAAGGTTTCAGATTGAAAGGAACCGTTTTTTCCACCTCACTGGTTTTACCATCGGCAGCCAGGGCAAGCAGAGGATCCGTGGTCATAGTCGGGCTGAGAACCAGCTCAAAACCCAGTTCTTTTGAAAGTTTCTCCACATTGGCCAATTGTTCGGCAGTAAACGGCTTGCGGCTGACAAGTATGGTGCCCAGTCCGTCTTCGGCATGCAACGATTCGCCCAGTTCGGAGCTCATCAAGCGGACAAGCACAATATGGGCACGCGGGTTTTCTACCCCAATGCGCTTGAGTGATGCATTGGCGACTCCCAAAAGACGATAAATTTCGGACGGAACATACTTGCTCCACCAGCGAGTCATGGTCAGCATGCCGCGATCGCTTAAATGATCGAGAAAGGTTTGCCAGGCATCAACGGTATAAAGAGAACTCTCAGTCAAAGCAAAAGCGCCGCTTGAACTGGCCGCCCAGGTGTCTACCAGTGTGGCCTGAATGGTGTCGTACTTTTCTTTAGAACGCGTGATATAACTGCGAGCTTCATCGCAAACCATCTTCACGCCCGGCATCTTATCCAGATGACCGGTGTAATCGCCATAGCGCCCGTTTACCGTTGCCACAGTATTGTTGTTTATTTCAACTCCGGTAACGGTTTTCTGCCCCAGTGCAAGCGCCGCAAGAATATCTTTTCCACCACCCACACCAATCACCAGAGCATTGCCGTCTTTGACAATCTCATATGCGAAATTGGAGATGTCGTACTTGAAAAAATCGAAATCTTTGATGTTTCCCGTAAAACGATAAAGAATGGCAGCAGCACAGCCATCCATGTCGAGCCAGAGCTGCCGGATTTTCACATCGGGAAGCAATTTGCTATATCCGAATTCCAGCGGTCTTCTATAGGCATCAGGTTCGCCAAAGACACGGATACGAGAAAAACAGTTCCATTTTTCAAAGAGAACCAGTTTTTCCTTCTCACCTTTCGACCAGGAGAGACTGATTACTGGTTTAGATTGATTAGCAAGATAAGCATTCGTGCCGACATAACCGGCAGTCAGAAGGGCAATGACCAGAGCACCGATTCTCAATTTCTTTTCTGTCGTATTGAATGAAAAACAGAGTGCCGAAAGGGTGGCAATAAAGCCGATCAGATAAACGTCCGTAATGCCATCAATAAATTGCAGACTGCCAACCAGCAAAACGCAGCCGACCGCTGCTCCGATAAAATCGGCGGCATAGAGCTTGTGAGTCTCAGCCGGATAGCGAGTTAAGGTCAGTGAAATACAAATGCTGCTGAAAGTGAATGCAACTAAAAGAAAGGGCACGGCCACAAACAATGACGCCACAATCACTGTCGCGGAATCAAGCGGCAGAAGCGCCGGCACCGAGATGTGGATGACAATTGCCAGAATGCATGAGATGGCGAAGGCAAGAATCGACCAGGACTGATATTTGCTGGTGTTTTCTTGAGTAAAAAGTTGGGGTTTCAGATAAACAATAATTGCGCCCATTGTCGTGCCGAACATAGCCATCGAAATGGCCAGAAAGGCGAAGTGGTACCAGGTCGTGACGCTGAAAATACGGGTGAGCAGCAACTCGTACATTAGAGTGGCAAGAGATGCCAGAAAGATGCCGCAATAGACGTACTTGTTTGCTTTCATAGAAACCGGGCTGAGGCGAGTTAACCAACAGGCAGCGTCCTGTATTCAAGCGGCAAGGTTGCCAAGCCTGATGGACAACTGCCTACTGATCCTCTAAATAATAGCAGTGACGAGCCAAGCCCGGCATCGCAAAAGAGTCGAGGCAGAAGGATAAATGACGAAAAAGGCGACATCATGCTGAGCAAACCCATGCGAAACCGGATTTGTTTTGCGTACTTATCGCTTATTGCCTGTATCGCGATTGGATTCCTCTATCGAATCGTTCTCAGGATTTCATTGAATCTGCACTTCTTTTACCCGACCGGCCCGTCCTCATTCGCATTTATCGACTATGTGGCCTTTTACTCCGCTGGAAAGATCGTTCTTTCCAACGCCAGAGAGCACATTTATGAATTCGCCACCCAGCTGACCACCTACAACAAAACGATTACGGACAGTCTTGGTGTAAAAACCACAGTAGATCACATACCTCTAGGGCAGTCGGTGCCATGGTTCTTCGCCATGCTGGCGCCGTTTTCACTTTTGCCTATTTTGATCTCTTACATTACCTGGAGTCTGTCAGGCATCTTCCTGAGTGGTATTGCTCTATGGAAACTGTTAAAGCAAAACGGCTATACGACACTTTTCAGCGCGCTCTTTTTACTGGGCGTTGCCGGAAGCTTTCCATACGAACACCTGATCACTGATGGACAGAACAGCACCTTCATCTTAGCGGCATTCGGTTTCATGCTTTACAGCTGGTTTCGCGGTCATGACACCCCCTGCGGTATCGCTCTGGCATTGATGTCCATCAAGCCTCAATATGCATTGTTTGTCGCCATTCCTGTCATCGCATTGCGGCGCTGGCGTATCCTCATCTCAGCGGCCGCAGGCGAAGTCGTTCTGATTGTACTTTCGGCCTTAATATTCGGAGTGAAGACTCTGGCAGACTACCCGTCGCTATTGCATCAGACAGAAAAGACCGACCCGGCGGTATTTCCCACCTGGATGGTTTCGATTCGAGGACCGCTCAGCATTATCATGGATCTGGATCGAGCGCTCAGCGTCTCCACTATTTTGTACGCGCTTGCATTTCTGGCACTGCTTGTCTTTTGGCTGCGCTTTGCGGCGCGCAGTTCCCAAACAAAGATACGCATCGCCATTGGCATTACGCTTCTCAGCTGCCTTTTGACCAGCCCACACACGCACGTATACGATCTGGTCGTCTTTGCTGCGGTGGCTGCGATCATACCAATGCGCAGCTTTTTTGAGACAACCGGCATGCCAAAAGCCTTTGTTGTCTGGAGCAGGGTAATGGTTCTCTATCCACTGCTGAGCTTTTGCACTTACCTTCTTACTGAAGTGCCTGCCTTCATGAAATTCGGCGGCGAAATTATCGGAGTCGGATTTTTCCTTATCGATTGTTGTTTGTTCGGCCTTTTGATTTGGCTGTATCGAAGCGCGCATCTGCTTGATTCGGAAGGGCAGCCAGTTGCGGCGACATCTACAGATCAATCTGCAGCGTCTTGAATACTACGGATCGAGGCGCGTGCAACGCGCCGGCTACAATTCATTTTCAGGAGCGTCTTCCAGTAAGTGCAATGCTTCTTTTGGATCAAACTGAGTACGCCATAATGCAGTTTCAAACGAAGCTCTTGCCTGTTCCACATACTTCGCATAAAGATTTTTCGGCGCCACGAACATCAAGTTGTAGATGATCCTGCCGTCACCGAGTGTATCGACAAAAATCTGATACGACGACTGCTGAGTAGACAACCAGTCTTGTTCTACTATCACCGCTCTTTTGCCTGTGAAGTCGACTGTGGCAAAACGATTGCAATTAATATCCGAATGAGCAATCATTTGCCGCCCGGCCAACACAATCGCGCGCATGAGCTCTTTTGACTTTCCGCTCAGTTTCAAATTTTTGTCGTAAATTTCGCTTTTGCGCAAACTGCCAAGATTTTCATCCGAGCAGTCCCCTGAAAAATAAACTCCCATAAAAACATCGTCAGACTCAGAATGAGGCAAAAGAAAAGAGGTTTCCGTTCCCCACACTGTGTTCATTCGTCTAGAATCGTTGACGATAAAGACTGAGCGCCAGGCGCCGAAAATATGCATACGCTCGAGGGCACCGGTGGTTTTAAATAACATGGGTGGCCTCGTTGTCTTGAGGGTGGCCCTTGTGCGGTTCAAATCTTTGATTGACAACAATCTGATTGTAGATATCCGGCAAGAAATCAGGCTCGATTCGCGGACTGCGGCTGGGCACAAGAATTGGCGTTCTGTCATTCAAATACTCGTGCAAGATTAATTGACGGTCGCCTCTGACAACACGCAATTCATGTCCGCATTCAGTGGACATAAAACATACCTCTCCGACATTGAACAGCGTCGTTTGCACGTTTTCTTCATCAGACCTGGCCAGTCTCAGTATGCCGTTTTCTTCCACCACCGAGATACTGATTGCATTGCGCTTCCAGTAAACATTGGAGAGAACAGTCTGAGCAATCTTGCCGGCCAGATTTCTTGCCGGTCGAGAAACGGTGCCAACCAGATCGCAATAGTCGGCAGCACATGGTCTGTTTCTCAATTCGATGACATCGAGATCGTCCAGAAATGCACCAAACTCACTGGGTTTAATGACAGTGCCGTCAATCGTTTCCACTCTGTCGAATATGACTGCCGACGCAATCATTCGGGCAAAAGTGGCAGGTTTGTTGTCGCAGAGCAGATTGCAAGCGATAGTAATGGTATTAGTTTCATTGCCAATTCCCGGTTTGACATTGTGTGGAAACGCGCATTCACAGACAACCTGTTCCGCCAGCCAGAATCTATCTGCGTCGCTCACTCCGGAAGCAGTCTTGGTTCCCTCCGAGGCTGAAGGTTTGTTGTCATTGCCAAACAACACTTCGAACTCACGCCAGAATGAAATGCGCGCACTGATTTCAGTGATACGCTTTTGCAGCACATCGATCATCTGGAGGAAGCGCTTGGCTCGCGGTTCCTCAAAAGTATCAATGGCCTTCTCCTGAATTCTCAAGCAAGTGAGATTGCCCAGAATGCATTCTTGCAATGTCCTCAATTCAAGCTGGTTTCCAGGACGATCTGCGGATTCTACAAAAAGCGAATGGTCGAAATCACTGCCCATAATCGACTTCACCAGAGACAATTTCGAATTCTTTGCCGGCTTGGCTGAAGGCTGGGGCAGCTGAGCTGGCGGCTTTTGTGAAAACTGACCGGCAAGAAGAGCGTTGAGCAAGTCTATTGCTTCGCGCAGGGGAACAGTTGCAGTCAATTTGGAAAAACCGGAATTGATCGACAGCAGATTCATCTCTCGGCACAATGCATAGTTGAAGCAAACTTCTTCCAGGATCTCTTGCTCCTCGTCTGAAAATTCGCTCAGGGTTGCTCTCTCTACGCGACAGAATTCAGCCAGTGAGTCCAGGGCAATATGAGCAGCCTTGCTCAAAGTCCTGGACATCTCATCGGCAAAGAGCTCATGCACCTGGGTACGCTGGCGCCCGACAGCAGAGGTAAACAGATCGATGGACAGAGAGGAATTGTATTCTGACGAATAAGCCTTCAAAGTCTTACTCAATTCGTTTGCACTGAGAGCAGAAAGACGCACTTTATCTTCGGACAAAGAGAGAACGGCAGCCCGAATTCGATCGCTTTCGGTCGGCTCCCTGCGCCCGGAGTTGATTAGACGGCAGGCGAATTCTTGTTGTTCTACAGACTTAAAAACCTTGCTCTGCAAAAATTTATTGCCGCCAGATCTCTCGTCGGTTGTCAGTGCCTTTTTTTCTTCGGCCGAAAGTTTAAACAAATCATTGATGCTGAGCGCATTGTGATTTGACAAAAGCAGCTTCAGATCGATTGTAATTGCACCATTTTCAAAGATGCGCCTGCTGTATTCGGCATAATCTGGTTTATTGGATTTGCCAATGTTTAGATCAAGCTTTTGCATCGCTTCCACGAAATCGCGCACCATAATATCGAGCGAAGCACGCAGAGCCCTGGTCTCGAGATCCTGCGGCGACCTTAAACGCGCCATTACTCCCGGTCGTCCAAGAATGGCCTCAAAGCGCTGCAATTGCTCGGCAATGGGAAGATTGGACAATTTGGCAATGAGGGCATTGCTGATTTCGTCCGTTTCCAACTTTCCGGTTTGCAATGACTGCTTCAAAGTACGCTCGGCAATCAGTCGAGTATCACCTGTCAATTGAGCTTCGACAAGAGTGTCCAGGTATCTGGGATTGCCTTTGTCTTTGAGATAGGAACTAACCTCCAACTGCGACATCTGCAAAATTGTCTGCAATTTCTCCAACTGATTTGAATTTTGTGCCGTCCAAACAGCATTCCATCTTTCCGGATCGGAGCCCAAAAGAGATATTTCGATTGGCACCCGTCCACGTTTTTGTGATTCTTCAAAAGTGAGATTGTCTTTTCCTTTTTCACCGATTTTGGCCTTGAGCATACCAATGATCTCTCGGTGTTCTTGCGGATTGAGAAACTTCCTCAAGCGCTCACCAAGATCGGCAAATCGAGCCGGATTTTCGCGCAGACTGGTCCAGTCTTTTAGAGACAACAACTCAACAGCACGCCGCATACCCTTCATATCATTGGAGCGCAAAAGTCCAAAATAATCATCCTTATGCAATTCTCTTAGCGCTGCGTAAATCTCTTCGCCGCCCACGAGCTTGTTTCTCAGCAAGTCATATTGCTTGGCATTGATGACGGGGTTGGTAGCGGCGCGCAATGCGGTATCGACTTCTTTGTAAAAACTGACTGCTTGCTTTTCTTCCGCATCAAGCTCGGTTCGGCCAGCCAGCTTTTCTCCCAGCAAATAACGATGCCGATCTTCGGAGGAAGCTTTATCGACAAATTTCTTGATCTCATCTTTATTGGCCAGCCCGAACCAACCATAGGCAAATCCTTCTGCCGTACCGAGCTGCGTAGTCAGGGACTCTCTTCCATAGTGCAAAACTTCATTTAGATGTTTACCATACATGGCAAAGACTTTGTGCGCTTCTTGGGCTTCGGGCATCTGTCGAAATGCCTGCCGGGAATCAGGGCTGCAGTATCGACATGTCGATTTGAGCAATTCGAAACTGTCGCTTTTTATGGCTATTTGAGCCAGCTGTCGTACCGATTCAGGCGACTTTTGCCAGCCCGGGGTGAGAAAGACTCTGGCCGCCTGACGCGTTGCCGAGGAAACACTGGCACTGTAGAGAAGGTCGCTGACAATCTGCTTGTACTCTTGATTGGTTTGCAGATCTTTGATTTCCTTTTCCGGCATCATGGCCAGAGCTTTTCTGATTTCAGTCTCCCAGTGACCGACTGCCTTGGCATTGGAGGCGCCACGATTCAAGGCGGCATTCAATCCCACCGGTTGATTTTGTTTTTCGGTAATGTCGACGGACTTATTGAGTTCATTCAGTTTGGCTATATGCCCTTCCAACTCCCTGGCCCACTCGCTAAGAGTCTGGCGGCGTTCGTAAAATTGGGCGGGAATTTTGTGTTGGGCAGTTTCTCCGCGCATCTTCTCTTTCAGTTCCAGAATGAACTTTTTGTCGGCATCAGTGGCCGCGACAAGCTGATTTTGAGAGTCGGCATCATCAGCGGTGCCTTTTCTATTCTTAAGCTCCTTAAGGCGTCCGGAAAGAAGAGAGATAGCCATACGTTTGACGCGCCTGACTGCAGCATCCTGCTCTTTTCCCGGTTTCAAAACCTTGCGAAAATTATCGAGCAAACCAAGAAATTGCTCCGCCGGGCCTCCCTTGCGACCCAGCGCCAGATCTTCTTCTCTGAGTGCCCGCAGATCGGCTGTTTCCAAAAAAACAGCTCTGGTCTCGACAATGCCTGGCTTGGTCTGAGCGGGCACAGGCAGAGGGGCCGCCTTTTGAGGAGAATCATTGTCTGAAGCAAAAGCGCCGGCTGCCTGGTCGGCAGAACCTGTACCTGGTGAGGTTGCCAGACCTTCCGGCGCTCCGGAGGCAGAATCCGAAACAC
>Ga0265313_10004269_pt1 | contig 11069 bp, 13 predicted proteins | sample 4123metaG_FD_203122 | JGI IMG/M metagenome (GOLD analysis project Ga0265313, IMG submission 203122) | Rhizosphere microbial communities from Carex aquatilis grown in University of Washington, Seatle, WA, United States - 4-1-23 metaG | ecosystem: Host-associated > Plants > Roots > Rhizosphere >...
CGCAACCGAAATCCCGGCCGCGCGTGCTCGTGATGGATGATGAGGAAAGTATTCGCCGCGTTGTCGAAATTGTTCTCCGCCGCATGGGCGTCGAACCGTCCGTGGTGGCCGATGGCGCCGCCGCCATCCGCGAATTCAACGCCGCGCGCGAGGCCGGCCGGCCGTTCGACTTGCTCATCCTCGACCTCACGATTCCCGGCGGGATGGGTGGGCGAAGGGTGATGGAAATCGTCCGCGAGACCGACCCGCTGACCCCGGCGATCGTCTCGAGCGGCTACTCGAACGACCCTGTCCTCGCCAACTATGTCGACTATGGCTTTCAGGCCATGGTTCAAAAGCCTTACGACGTCCGCCAGTTCGCCGGCGTCATCGGCCAGTTCGTCGGCGTCACGAAGCCCGCCCCCGCTGCCAGCGCGTGAACCGGCGCGAGGCGCGGCGGTCCGTCACTTCACCTTCGCGTAAAAGGCGCAATCGCGCGGCTCCGGCCCCAGATTCGGGAAAACCTGCCAGCGCCGCAACACGCCTTCGCGCTCGAGTCCGGCCTTTTCCATCACGCGCGCGGACGACGGATTCTCCGCCGCGCAATACGCCCACGCCCGCCGCAGCCGCGGCTCCGCCAGCGTCCAATCGACGAGAAATTTCAGCGCCTCCGCCGCGTAACCGCGGCCCCAATGCGCGCGCCCGAGCACGTAGCCGAACATCGCCTTCGGCGCCTCGACGAACATCCCGATCGACCCGATCGGCGCCTCCGTGCCGCGCCGGCAGAGCAGCCACGCGTAGTGCCCGTCGCCTTTTTCGCCCCGCTCCCACGCCTCGCTCCGCCCGCGCAAAAATTCCGCCAGCGACTCGATGTTCGTGTAGGGCGCCCACGCGAGATACCGCGTCGCCACCGGATCGTTCGCGTAGGCCGCAAACACCGCCGGCGCGTCCTCGGCGCGCGGCCGGCGCGCGAGCAACCGCGCCGTCTCGAATGACGCCGGCGGACGCAACGGCGCTGAACTCGATTCCGTGGCCATGTGCGCCCGCGTTTATTTCTGTGCCGCGATCCGCGTCCGCACCGACTCGGCCCAGTCGGCCAGCGTGGCGACTTCCCCGTTGGTCAGTTCCGCGTCGCGATGAATCCACGTGTAGGACGGCAGCGGCATCCCCTCGTCCTTCGTTTCCTCCATGAGCTGCGTGAGCTTGCGCGCTGCGCGCATGCCGGGATAAGCGCCGAATTGGGAAAAATTCAGGTGCCGCTTGCCCTGCTTCACGTGCCGGGCCAGCCACCAGCCCACCGGCTGCACCTCGGCATACCACGGATAGCGCGTGCGGTCCGAGTGGCAATCGTAGCATGCCCGCGCGAGAATCGCCTTCACCGCGGGAGGCGTCGGGTGCAGCACCGTGATGTCGTTCGGGCCGGGTTCGGCCGCGCCGAGATTTTTCGCCGGCCGGATGAATTGGATTGCAACCAGCACCACGAGGACGCCGAGCAGAATTTTCTTTTTCATTTAAACAAAAAGTCAGTCGCCTACGCCGTCGCCTCATCGACCAGCGCCGCCACTCCTTCCGGCAACGCGAGGCCGCGGGCGAGTTCCTGGGCGCGCGGGCTCATCTTGCGCCACGTTTTTTCCAGAATTTCAACGAACTTCTCGCGCGGATAATCCGCGTGCTGCGCCGCGAACACGCCGATTTCGTTTTCCAGAAACACGAGGCAAGCCGCGTCCTCGAGCGCCTGCGTGCCGGGATTCGTCTTCAGCCCGGTTTTCGAAACCCACGTCGCGACCTCCGCCGCTTCCGCCGCCGGCACGCCGGCATCGAGCAGCAACGCGCGGGCGCGCCCGGCCTGCTTTGTGTAGAGCGAGCGGCGCCATGCGAAATAGCCGGTCTTGCCCTCGGGAAAACTCGTGCGCGGGACCGACCAGCGTTCGAGGTGCTGGCACCGCGCGGCGAGCCGCAGGAGTGGCGCCGCGTCGGTCGCGACGCGCGCGACCCAGGTTTCCATCCGCTCCGCGTAAACCAGTTCCGCGGGCCGCCCGTCCGCCGCGAGTTTCGGGTCGGCGGCGTGGGCGGCGTCGATGAGCGCGCGCGCGCGTTGGTAAACTTCCATGGCGAACGCAGTCGAAACTGCGGCGATCCGCACGGCAAGCCGCGGATTGAGCCGCGGCCTGGCATTCGCTACTGGCCCGAAGTTGCTTCGGGCGGCACCGGCGTGCTGGCCGGAACGTCCACCGCCGGTTCGCCGGGCAGCGGGCTTGCGGCTTCGGCGGCGGCGGGAGTCGCGGGCGCAATTTTTTTTGCCACCACTTTCGCCTTCGGGCGGGCGCGGCGCGACTTCGAGGCGGCGAGTGTCGCGTCGTGCAGCGTGCGCTTCAGTTCTTTGACTTTTTTGCGCGCCACCTTGGCCGCTTTTTTCGCCTGCTTGACCGTCCGGCGGGCGTTTTTGAGGTCCGCCTTGGCCGCCTTGGCGTGGCGACGCGTTTCGTCGGCGTGCGCCTGCGCCTCGGAAACCTGACGGCTCAGTTCCTGAATTTTCGCGTCGGCTTCGGTGTTCGCACTGGGGGCCTTTTTTCGAGTGGGCATGGTTTTGGGGGATTGTTACGGTCACGTTACGAAGCAATTCAAGGAGCACGCAAATGTTCTAATGTTACGTTTTTAGCGGCGGCCGGCGTCGCGGTCAGCCCAGCTCGACGGCGATCACGCAGACATCGTCGCCAAATTCCCCTCCGCCGCAAAAGGCCTTTACCTCGGTGAGCAACTTTTCCAGCGCGGCATCCGGTGGCTCGTCCGCCGTGCGGCTGAGCGACGCCGCGAGCCGCGTCGGGCCGAACTCCTCGCCAGTGGGATCCGCCGCTTCGAACACGCCGTCGGTAAACAGCAAAACCCGGTCGCCGGCGGCGAGCGCTTCCTCGCTCGCGGCGAAGTCGCACTCGTCGATCAAGCCCAGCGCCGGTCCGGCCGAATCGGGTCCGCACGCGACCGGGCGAACGGCGCCAGTTTGCCGGTCCCAGCGCAATGGCGTCGGGTGGCCGGCCTGCGCGTAGCGGAGTTTGCTCGCGCGAATATCGATCACGACATACGCCGCCGTCACGAAAATCATGCTGCCGGTCTGCCGCAGGATGCGCGTGAGATCGCGATTCAGCCGCGTGAGTAACGCGCCCGGATCGGCCGCGATGGGGCGCAACTCCTCGACCATCGCGCGCACCATCGCCGTGATCAGCGCCGAGCGCACGCCGTGGCCCATCACGTCGCACACGAGAATGCCGGCCTCATTTTCCGAAATGGCCAGCACGTCGAAAAAATCCCCGCTCACGCCACCCGCCGGCTGGTAGCGATGCGCAACCCGCAGCCCGAGCCCACCGGTCGCCAGCGGCGCGTGCGGTTGCGGCAGCAGCGCGAGCTGCACCTCGCGCGCCATGTCGAGGTCGGCCTGCATCTCGCGATTTTTCGCGGCGATTTCCTGCCGCGACGCCTCCAGCCGCGCGATGTTGCCCAGCAGAAATTCCGTCTGGAGCCGCACGAGCGTGCGCATCGGAATCATCCCGACGTAGCGGCCCGTTTCATCGACGAGGAGCACGTCGTCGTAAAACTCGCGCTCCGTCCGCGCCGCGGCCGCCTTGAAAACTTCCGTCGCGGGCGTGCCGACGCTCACGCGCAACGGCGCGGCCATCAGGTGCGCGCTCACGGGCCGGTGGGCGTTCAGCGCGAAACCGTAGCGCGAGCCGAGCGCCTGAGCGAGTTCGCGCCGCGCGCAGAGCCCGAGCAGCGCGTCGCCGTCGAGCACGGCGAGGAAATCGGCGTTGAGCCGGGCGAATTCCGCCTGCGCCGCCTCGACGGTCAGCGCCGCCGGCACCGCGCCCGCGTGGCCGACGAGCATGCGCAGATCGACCGAGTCGATTTCGTTTCCGGAATTTTCCGCCGCCATGTCTCCGATGTTTAGGTGAAATGACCGCGTGGTTCAATGCCCGCCCGGGCCGACGTGGATTCGTAACATGGCGCGCACGCAACCGCGCGCCCAGCCTTCACTAATCGGGAATTGTGTTCATTAGTGTCCGCGAGTGGTTGAAAAAACGTCTTCTCCGTCTGCCGAAGCGGCGAGCGAACGAGTTCCCGGGGACCTCGTCGAGGCGGGCGTTTACCGGACGACCGCCGAGGGCTTCGATCATGGACTGGTGGTGCTCGCGCTCGGCCAGGCTTTCTGGCTCGTGTCGTCCGGCGACGGTTTTCGCCTGCTGGTCGAGCCGCCGGCGCTCGCGAGCGTGCGCGAGCAACTGGCGTGCTTCGATCGCGAAAGCATCGGCTGGCCGCCGCGCCCCATCGCGGAGGAATCGCCGCGCAAAACCGAGCTGCTCTCCCCGCTGTTGTGGTCGCTGGTCATTCTCGCGTCGTTTCGTGCCCAAAGCGACTTCACCTGGTGGACCGACGCGGGCGTGCTCGACACGCAGGCGGTCTTCGATCGCGGCGAATGGTGGCGGCCGTTCACCGCGCTGTTTCTCCACGCCGACGCCGGGCACCTGATTTCGAACGCGCTCAGCGGCGTGTTCGTTTTTTCCGCCGTGGTCTCGACGCTCGGCCGGCGGCGCGGCTGGCTGCTGCTGGCGTTCGCGGCAGTCGCAGGAAATCTCGCGGCGGCGGGATTGAATTATCCCGGGCCGTATCGCTCGCTCGGCGCTTCGACGGCGATTTTCGCGGCGCTTGGATTGCTGACGGGCCGCGCGATTCGCATCGCGCTTCAGGCCGATCACCCGCACTGCTGGCGCGCGTTGTTCGTGCCTTTCGCCGCCGGGTTGACGGTGCTCGGCCTGTTCGGCGCCGGCGGCGTCGAGATCGATGTGCTGGCGCACGTGACCGGATTCGCCGCGGGCCTCGCGCTGGGTTTCGCCGCCGCCCGCTTCTGACAGCGTCCTGTCAGCAGTCACGCGAACGTCACGCGTCGGCGGTGGAATTTTTCTGCGACGGGCGTAAGGTCCGCGCACGGTCAATCCCGACCGCAACATTAAAACCCAACCCTCCCATGCCGCTCGCCACCACCCAAGTCGAAGAAGTCGCGCACGATCTCGTCAACCTCTGCAAGGACGGACGCTGGTCCGAAGCCATCGACAAACATTACGCGGAAAACGTCGTCAGCCTCGAACCGGCGGGCGACAACAAGGAATCCGTCGGCCTCGCCGCGGTGAAGGCGAAGGCGCAGTGGTGGTTCGAGAACTTCGAGATTCACGACTGCAAGATCGAGGGGCCGTTCGTCGGCGGAAACAAATTCGTCGTGCGTTTCACGATCGACGTGACGTTCAAGCCGGACAGCAAGCGGTCCACGATGGATGAGCTCGCTCTCTACACCGTCGCCGACGGCAAGATCGTGCACGAGCAGTTCTTCTACGACGCGGAATAAGGCGCCGTGACGATGCGCACATGGGCGCCGCGGCGATTGACGGCGGGCGGCGGCGGGCGAATTCTGCCCGACCTGCCCATGAGCGAGAAATTTATCCTGAACACGGCGGTTCGCTACGGCGACGTCGATCGCGAGGAGCTGCTGTCGCTGCCGGGGTTTTTCAAAATTCTCCAGGAGGCGGCGATCGCGCACGCCAACCAGTTCGACACCGGCACGCACGCGATGCTCACGCGCGGCGAATCGTGGATGATGAACCGGCTGGCCGTCGCGATTCATCGCTACCCGCGCTACGAGGAGCCGGTGCGCGTCGAGACATGGTCGAGTGGCATCAAGGGCTTCAAGGGCTACCGCGAATTTCGCGTGCACGACGGTCACGGCGACCTGCTGCTCGCGGGCTCGTCGCTCTGGCTCTACGTCAGCCTGCGGACGAAATCGATCGTGCGCGTGCCGCGCGAGGTCGCGGCGGGATTTCCGATGGACGCGAGCGAGCAATTTTGCGCGGAGCTCGAGTCGCTGGAGTTCGCCGCGCCGAGCGCGGCGGCACGATCGGTCACGATCACGCTTCGCTATGCCGACATCGATGCGAATGCGCATGTGAACCACACCGCCTATCTGGATTTTGTGCAGACCGCGCTCGCGCGTGCCGGAGTGCCGCCGCGACCAGGCGGCGTGAGAATAAAATATCTGAAAGGCATCCCGGCCGAGGCCGAAGCCGTGAACGTCCGCGTCGCGCCGCGGGCGCAGGGCGCGGGTTTCAGCATCGAGTGCGACGAGACGGTCTGCGCGCTGGGCGAGGTGCTGTAACCGCTCGCCACGGATCGCGCCGGTCTGCCGGTGCGCGAAATGACTCCGCGCTCGACGCGAGCGTCCCGCGGGACGATGAAGTTGATCATGTTCCCCAAAATCGACCGCCGTGATTTCCTCAAAGGCTTGTCCGTCGCGACGGCCGCCGCACTGCTCGACGTCAAGGCGAGTGGCGCCACGAGCGCCGGGCCGACCGCCAGGAAACTTCCGCGCTGGCGCGGTTTCAACCTGCTCGAAAAATTCATCGCAAGCGAACAGAATGCGCCGTTCCGCGAAGCGGATTTCGCGTGGATCGCCGAGTGGGGTTTCGATTTCGTGCGGCTGCCGATGTCCTACTATTGCTGGTCGGATCCGCACGACTGGAAGCTCATCCGCGAGCCCATCATGAAGGAGATCGACCAGGCGCTGGCGCTGGGCCGGCGGCATGGGATTCACGTGTGCATGAATTTTCACCGCGCCCCCGGCTATTCGGTTGATCGGTCGGTGCAGGAGCCGTTCAACCTCTGGACCGATGCCGAGGCGCTCGAGGCATGCGTCTATCACTGGCGGCATTTCGCGGCGCGCTACAAGGACGTGCCGAACTCGGCGCTCAGTTTCGATCTGCTCAACGAGCCGGGGCTCGTCACGGAGAAACAATTCCTCGACGACGCGACGTATTTTCGCGTCGTGAAGGCCCTCGTCGAAGGCATCCGCGCCGAAAGCCCGGACCGGCTGATCATCGCCGACGGGTTGGCCTGGGGCAACGTTCCGTCGCCGATGCTCGCGCCGCTCGGCATCGCGCAGAGCACCCGCGGCTACCAGCCGCTGCCGGTCAGCCACTGGAAGGCGGAATGGATCGACGGCGCCACCCAATGGCCGGCGCCGACTTGGCCGCTGCCGGAAACCGCCGCGATGGCCGCGGCCGATCGCGGGCAGATCGAGTCGTTTCGCCAAGTCTTCAAGGGCAACCCGATCTTCGCGAAACTCGCGGACGATCCCGTGCTCGAGAAAGACTGGAATCGCGAGCGCATCCAGCACCAGCTCATCCGGCCGTGGCAGGAGCTCGAGGCGATGGGGGTGGGCGTGCACGTCGGCGAATTCGGCGCGCATCATTTCACGCCGCACGCCGTCGCGCTCGCCTGGATGCACGACCTGCTCGACGCGTGGAAAACCGCCGGCTGGGGCTGGGCGCTGTGGAATTTCCGCGGGACGTTTGGGGTCCTCGACAGCGAGCGCACCGACGTGAAATATGAGGATTTTCGCGGCCACCAGCTCGATCGCGAGATGCTCGAATTGCTCCGCAGCTCGTGAACGCGCCGGAGCCGGAGCCAAGCGGAAAAAATTCCAACGCCATGCCGCACGAACAATGGACCGCGGTTGACCGCTATCTTGCCGATTTGCTTTTTCCGCCCGATCCCGCGCTCGATGCGGCGCTGGCGGACAGCGCCGCCGCCGGGCTGCCGGCGATCGCCGTCTCGCCGCCGCAGGGGAAATTGTTGCACCTGCTCGCCCGGACTGCCGGCGCGCGAAGCATTCTCGAGATCGGCACGCTCGGCGGCTACAGCACGATCTGGCTCGCGCGGGCGCTGCCGAAAGACGGGCGGGTCGTCACGCTGGAACTTGATCCAAAGCACGCGGCGGTGGCGCGCGCGAACTTCGCGCTGGCCGGACTCGCCCATGTGATTGACCTACGCGTGGGACGGGCGATCGACACGCTGCCCCAGCTTGTGGCGGAGGAACGCGGGCCGTTCGATTTCATTTTCATCGACGCGGACAAGGCGGGGATTCCCGAATACTTTACGTGGGCGCTGAAGCTCGCGCGGCGCGGCACGGCGATCGTGGTCGATAACGTCATCCGCAACGGCGCGGTCGCCGACGCCGCCAGCACGGATGCGAGCGTGCGCGGCGTGCGGCGGTTCAACGAACTGCTCGCGAAGGAAACGCGCGTGAGCGCCACGACGATTCAAACCGTCGGCAGCAAGGGCTACGATGGTTTCACGCTCGCGCTCGTCGTGAGCGAAACCTAGCGATGCAGTCGCCTCAACGGCGCTGCAGCAATTCGACGAAGAGCGCTTCGAGCCGCGCGACATCGACGGCGCGAACGACCGTGACATCCGGCTCGCCGAGACCCGGGCCGCCGCCCGCCGGCCAGCTCAGTGTCGCGCCGTAGGTCGGGCCGTGGTCGGTGTCGATGTCCATTGCGAGCCGCGTGGTCGAGGTGGCGATCGACGGCTCGAGAAAAACGGCGGCGGCGGTTTCATCCCACAGCGGAAATCCAACGCCCGCGTAGCGCGCGAAATATTTCGCGACCGGTGTATCGCCCGCGCCGGCACGGCGGGCGAGTTCGGGCGTGAGCTTGGTGGGCACGGTGGCGTCGAGCGGGACGGCGGTGATTTTTTTCCAGCCGGCGTGCAGCATCATGTGCGCGGCCTCGGGATCCCAGCGGCTGTTGAATTCGACGCGCGGGTTGTGGATGAACTGCATCGAGAACTCGTCGGTGTGCGACGAATCGGGATTGAACGATCCGCCCATGAACACGAGTTCGCGCGCGAGCGCGGCGAAGCGGTCGTCGAGCCGGCTGGCGAGCGCGAGATTCGTGAACGGGCCCAGGGCGAGGATCGTCACCTCGCCGGGGAATTCGCGGACCTTGCGGACGAGAAACGCCGCGGCGGTTTCGGCGAGCGGCTGGGTGGCCGGCGCGCCTTCGGGCATCGGCGGCACGACATCGGCGGCGTGATAGCGGAGGCGGTTGACGGTGTTGTAGTCGGGCCACGAGTCCATCCATGCGCCTTTGTAGGGCAGCTTGCCGTAGAGTTTTTCCCAGCGCCGCGTGCCCTCCTCGGTGTTGAGCAGCGGGTAAGTCGCGCCGGGCACGACGGGAATTTCGGTGCGGCCGATCAGCTCGAGCAGGCGCAGCGTGTGGGCGACGTTTTCTTTCTGCCAGCCGTCGCCGCTTTCGATCGTGAGGCCGAGGACTTCGACGTCCGGTGACTGGAGAACCATCAGGATCGGCTGGAGATTCGGCCCGCCGGGGCCGAACGCATCCTGGTCGATGATGACTTTGTGTTTCGGCGCAGCGGAGGCGGCGATGGCAGTCGCCGCGAACAACGAGAGCAGGATGATCGGCGGTCGCATGCGGGCGCGGAAGCAATGCGCATACCACGCCGGGGCGTCAGAGCAGCGCGAAACCCTGCTCGCGGAAGTGGCGGTCGAAGGCGAAGGCGGCTTCGATCGCCTCGTCGCGCATCACGGTGAAACTGGCGGCGTCCACGAGGCTGAGGCCGCGGCGTCGTGCGGAGAGGACGAGGGTTTTGGCGGCGGCGAATTGGGGCTCGGTGACATGGAGCCATTCGACGACCGGCAGGTAAGACCGGTCGAATTTCCGGACGGCGTCCATGCCGAAGCGGGCCTGAAGCAGAGCCCAGGTTTCAAGCCGGACATAGTCGGTCGAGCGCTGAGTGGCCTGTTCGTTCAACAGGCGAAGCCAAGTCGCTGCCGCGGCGGCGTGATCCCCGGCGTCTTCGTCGAGGAGATTGATGAAGGCCGACGTATCGACGAAGACTACCACCGTTTCAATCCGGCGAGATATTTGTCGTGGTTCGTGCCGAGATCTTTCAGGCCCGAGTGAAATCCGCCCACGGCGCGCTTCGCCCGCTCCCATTTGTCGAGTTCGGGCGCCCGGGCGTTTTTGCCCAGATGGGCCTCGACGCTTTCGCGCACGAGCGCGGCGACGGGTTTTTTCTGGCGGCGGGCCTCGGCGCGGAGCGCCTTGGCCTGGGCTTCGCGGAATTGGACGAGTAGACGAACCATGGTGATATCACCATGTCAGGGATGATATCGTCGTCAAGTGTTGCGCCAATCGCACTGACGCCGCCGGGCGGCGGACGAACGCTTAATAAACCTGCTCGTCGAGCAGCGCGAAGAGGTCGGCCTCGGTGATGCGCTTTTGGGTCATCGAATCGCGTTCGCGGAGGGTGAAGGTGTCGCCGGGTTTTTCGATGGTGTCGAAATCGATCGTCACGCACCACGGCGTGCCGATCTCGTCCTGCCGGCGGTAGCGGCGGCCGATGGCGCCGGCTTCGTCGTAGAACACGGCGTAGCGGCGCTTCAGTTTCGCGTGGAGCGCCTTCGCGCGGGCGACGAGCGGCTCCTTGTTTTTCAGGAGCGGAAGGATGGCGACCTTCACGGGCGCGATGCGCGGCGAGAGTTTGAGGACGGTGCGTTTCTCGACGTTGCCCTTTTCGTCGGTCACGTCCTCCTCGGCGTAACCGGCGCAGAGGACGGCGAGGAAGATGCGGTCGACGCCGACGGCGGGCTCGATCACGTGCGGGACGAATTTTTTCTTCGTGGCCTCGTCGAAAATTTCCTGCGGCTTGCCGCTGGCGGTCGCGTGCTGGCCGAGGTCGTAGTTGCCGCGCGCGGCGATGCCCCACAGCTCCTGCACGCCGAAGGGATACTTGAACATGATGTCCACCGTGCCCTTCGAGTAGAACGCGAGTTTCTCCTTCGGGTGCGAATAGCGGGAGAGGTGGCTGTCGGGCAGGCCGATGCTTTTCAGCCAGGCTTCGCACCAGGCGATCCACTCCTCGTGGCATTTGGCCCAGTCGGCGTCCTCGTGGATGAAGTATTCCATCTCCATCTGCTCGAACTCGCGCGAGCGGAAGATGAAATTGCGCGGCGTGATTTCGTTGCGGAAACTTTTTCCGATTTGGGCGATGCCGAACGGCAGTTTCACGCGGCCGGTATCGACGACGTTCTTGAAATCGACAAACATGCCCTGCGCGGTCTCGGGGCGAAGGTAGGCGACGGACGAGGCGTCGCGCATCGCGCCGACGTTTGTTTCAAACATCATGTTGAACGAACGGGGCATCGTGAGTGTTCCAGGTTCGTCCACATCGGGGCCTATTGTTTTGGACCG
>Ga0265313_10004270_pt1 | contig 11068 bp, 10 predicted proteins | sample 4123metaG_FD_203122 | JGI IMG/M metagenome (GOLD analysis project Ga0265313, IMG submission 203122) | Rhizosphere microbial communities from Carex aquatilis grown in University of Washington, Seatle, WA, United States - 4-1-23 metaG | ecosystem: Host-associated > Plants > Roots > Rhizosphere >...
TGTAAGCCGGAACCACTGCCCCCAGCACCGTTGGGACATGGAGCACCTTGACCTTCGATTGTTGGATCTGCTCATCGCTCATGGGCCCGTCGGTGGCGCCGAAATCCACCGTGCCGGCCTGTACCTGGCGAATGCCGCCGCCGCTGCCGATGGACTGGTAGTTGATCTGAATGTCGGAATGCAGGTTGTGGTACTCGTTGAACCACTTGGAATAAATGGGGTACGGGAAGGTGGCGCCCGCGCCATTGAGAGTCGTCTGCGCCGAGGCACAGCTCACGAGCACAGCGATGCAGAGAAGCACCCTGAGAGAGCGGATCACGTAGTTTCCTCCTGAGTTTTGGCCAGCGATGAGTTCCTAACTGGTTCTACCCGTGGATTGTTACAACGCGGTTACATGGCAGTGAATTTCACATGAAGACGAGGAGTGGCGGCAGTCGGCCGTCAGACCTACCGGGAAGCTCCTATGGAATCTGTGTCATAGGCGGTACCGCCGCTGCGCGGCTGACTGGGTACCGTTCTTGTCCCACTGCCTAAGTACAAGTTGAGGTATGACACAGACTCCTAGGGGTTGTAGCAATGGGAAACGAGCCGAGGTTATGCCTTCTGCCGTCGCCTGAGGTCCTCGATGAACATCTGCTCGACCGGTTTGTCGTAGGTCCGCAACACGTGACGGACGCTGTGTCCGCTCACCAGATGGCAGACTTCTTCGGCAAGGTTCTTGGCGTGGTCGCCGCAACGCTCCAGAGATTGGGTCATGAACAGAACGTGGAAGCTCTCCTGGCGGGGAGTATTGTCATGGTTGTCGAGGTGGCGCAGGAAAATGAGATTGCGCAGACGGTCGAGCTCGGCGTCGGAGCGCAATACCGCCAGAGCGAGGTTCAGGTCGCGGCGGCTGAAGGAATCGTGCACGTCGCTCAGCATCTTCTCCAGGCGCGAAGCCATCAGCGTGAGATCTCGGATGTCTTGCAGTTCAATGCGGCTGCCCACGGTGGCGGCGCGGTTGGCGCAGTTGAGCAGCAGGTCGCCTACGCGTTCCAAATCGATAATGAACTTGAGGCAGGCCAGCAGCTCGCGGGCATGCTCCTCGCTGACATTGGTGATGATGGCGGTTACGCCCTGGTCGATCTCGCGGTCCAGGATGTCGAGTTCCTTCTCGCGCTCGCGGACCCCATCGAGAACGGAAGGGACTCCGGTGGCGATTCCCTCGGCGACGATACCAGCTGCGATGCGGGCCACGCGGCACGCCTGTAAAGTCTGCTCCTGGAGGTGGGCGCGGATGGCGTCAGGATTGTGAGGGGCCAGTTCGGCTAAGCTCATCGTGGTCTCAAAGGTTGGACTTGCGGTTGACGCGTCAGTGCCTGTCCGGTTGCGTTGACCAGGCACACAGATGTTGGACTTGCAGTTTGAGGAAGGGTAACCCGGAGTTGTTACGCCGCGATGAAATTTGCATGAAGTTTGGTTGAATTCACAGGAAGGTGCCGTCAAATTGCAAACGCGGAAACTACACCCGGACCGGCTCCGGCTGCCGCGGCAAAGTGAAATAGAAGGTCGAGCCGTGGTTTAACTCGCTCTCGGCCTTGATGGTCCCACCGTGGGCGCGAACAACATGTTTGGCGATGGCCAGTCCGAGGCCGGTTCCGCCGGATTCGCGCGAACGGGCTTTGTCCACGCGGTAGAAGCGCTCGAACAAACGGGGCAAGTGTTCGCTGGGAATGCCTTCGCCGAAGTCGCGAACATAGAACTGCACCCCTTCTTCGGTTTCGCAGGCGCCCACGAGGATCTTGCCCCCGGTGACGCCGTACTTCAGGGCGTTATCGATGAGGTTGGAGAATACCTGGTGGATCGCGTCACGGTCGACCGACACGGAAGATGAGGCGGTATTCATCAGCGACAGGTCAACTCCACGGAGAGCGGCGACATCATGAAATGTTTCGACTGCGTCTTCCAGGAGCTCGCGCGGGGTCGTGAGATGAAAGTTGAAATGCTGGTCCCCCGATTCGACCCGGGTCAGCACCAGCAGGTCCTCGGTGAGATGTCCCATGCGGGCAGCGTTCTTGCGGATGATTTCCAGAAACTCGCGCACGTGGTCGGGAATGTTCTGGTTCTCAAGCAGGGTTTCGGAGTAACCCTGGATGGAAGTGAGGGGAGTGCGCAGCTCATGTGAGACGTTGGCGATGAAATCGCGGCGGGTTTTTTCCACCCGCTCGATTTCGGTTTGATCGTGCAACACCGCGACTACGCCCCCGCCGGGCATGGGAGCGGCGGTGACATCGAAGATGCGGCCAGAGAAAATCTTCGCCGCGTGCGCGATCGTCACATCCCGGGTGTCGAGCGCGGTCTGCACCGAGCTCAAGATCTCGGGATCGCGCACCGACTGCACCAGTGGAGATCCCAGGCGCACGCCGCTGGGCAGCAGCCGTTCCATGCGCTGGTTGGCCCACAGGACGCGGCCGTCGTCGGCCACGGCGATGACCGCCTCCTGCATGGAGTTCAGCAGCGCTTCCAGGGTCTGACGGCTGTTTTCCAGCGCGCGGAAACCGTCTTCCAGTTTGCGCGCCGTCTTGTCGAGAGCCGAAGCCACGTGGGAGATCTCATCGCCTGATCCCTCCTGTATGCGCGCCGAAAGATCGCCGGCCGCGACCCGCTCAGCGAAGTCGGTAATGCGGACCAGCCTGCGGCTAATCGACTGGGTGGCGACGAAGGCCAGCAGCATGGCGAGCAGCGCCGCGATGAGTGACACCTTGAGCAGATCGAGATCGATGCGGCGATTAGTTTCCCGGATCACCGACAGCGGATAGGCCATGCGCACTGCGCCGCCGGGAATGGGCGCGGCGACATAAAGCAATTCGACACCGATGGTGTGGCTCAGGCGGGTAGAACTGCCCACAGTGCCATGCAGGGCCGAGATGAACTCAGGCCGGGTGGCGTGGTTTTCCATCTTGTCGGGATCGGCTTCGGAGTCAGCCAGGACATGGCCGGAGGAGTCGATAACGGTGACCCGCGCACTGGCTGCGCGCGAAGCTTCTGCCGCGATCTGAGCCATCGCCGCAGGAGAGACGTTTTCCACCCGTGAAGCCAGCATCAGGGTTTTCTGCCGCAGCGAGGTTTCGATCTCGCTGCGTAGCATTCCCTCCCATGCCCGGCGGACCAGCACGCCCATGGTGAGGGTACATCCCACGATGACCAGCAGCGCCGCCAGAAACAGCTTCAGGAAGATGCGGCTCTTCACGTTCGGCCCTTCACAGTTTAGGGACTTCGAAGCGGTAACCCGCTCCGCGCACCGTCTTCAGATAGCGGGGCTCGTCCGGATTCTCCTCGATCTTCTCACGGATGCGGCGGACGTAGACGTCAACCGACCGCGGCGTTACGTAGTGGGTATCGCGCCAGACGGCATCGAGTAGCTGATCGCGGGTGAACACGCGTCCAGGATGACGGGCGAGATACTCCAGCAAACGAAACTCGGTGGCCGTGGTCTGGGTGAGTCGGCCACGGACAGTCAAGGTCATGCCGCCGCTGTCGATCTCGATGTCACCCGCTTTCACGATCATGGGCGCTAGCGGACGTTCAAAGCGCCGCAGAACGGCCCGCACCCGGGCTACGAGCTCACGCGGGCTGAACGGCTTCGGGATGTAATCATCGGCGCCAAGTTCCAGCCCGATGACGCGGTCCGCCTCGCTGACCTTCGCCGTCAGGAAGATGACCGGAGTCATGGACAGCGTGGAATTCTGGCGGATGCGGCGGCAAAGCTCCAGGCCGTCCCCACCGGGAATCATGATGTCCAGAAGGAAGAGCGACGGAGACTGCTTCTCGGCTTCGGCAATTACACCGGCGGTCGCGGCAAAGGTGCGGACGCCGTATCCGGCGCCTTCCAGGTGGTGACGCACCAGCCGGGAGATGTCGGTGTCGTCCTCCACAGCGAAGATGGTCTGCTTCACGGCTGTATTGTAGCCGACGGTGGGCGTTGGACTATCGTGTGTGGGTATCACATAACTAAGGTACATGCACCTGTGTTACAGGATGATGAAACCCGTGCCCTGGAATTGCTGTCCGAGTATCAAGGTTTGTAACCGGGCCGCGTCCAGCCAGAAACAGAAAGCGCCCGCCGCGGCGAGCGCTCGTCGAAAGTGAAACCGTTCAATGCCCAGGGTTGGTAAGCCAGGCGCGCGACAGGTAGTCGGTCATGGTGAGACCGAACATGATCATGAGGAAGAACAGGGAGGCAACCACGGTAACCATGGTGAGCTTGGTGCTGTAGCGCAGGTGCATGAAGAACAGCACCACCAGAGTCCCTTTGAAGGTCGCGATCAGCAGTGCCAAGACAATGTTGAATACGTGCAGTTCGATGGTGGCAGCGAAGACGGTGATCCCCGTAAACACCATCAAAACGGCCCAGATCAACACGTACAACGACACCGGTACGATGTGTCCTACGGATTCGTCGGTATGTTCGTTCACATTCGCCATGCTAGCCACCATGTTTCTTGCTGATCAGATAAAGCAACGGGAACAGATAAATCCAGACCAAGTCGACAAAGTGCCAATATAAGCCGACATTTTCGACTGGATTGTAGTAATGCGGGGTGAAAGCGCCTCTCATTCCGGCAAGCACGATCCAGGTCACAAGCCCGATACCGATGATCATGTGCAGCGCGTGCAGTCCGGTCATCGCCCAGTAGAGGGAGAAGTAGATCTCGGTGTGCTGCGGATCGGTTGCCGGGTGCTCAACATCGCCGGTTTCGAAATGGAAGTTCGGTCCAGGAAATTCGTGGTTCACCCAGTGTTCGTGATATTCCACCGCCTTGATTCCAAGAAAGCCAAAGCCGAATACGATGGTGATCAGCAACAGAATGATCATCAGCTTCGGTTTCGCCATCTGAGCGGCGCGGACGCCCAGCGCCATGGTCAGCGAGCTGCAGATCAGCACCGCCGTGTTGGTGGCGCCCAGCATGATGTTCATCTTCTGGCTGCCTTCGACGAAAGCCTGGTGGTAGGAAGCGCGATACACCAGATACGCGCAGAACAGCCCGCCAAAAAACATGATTTCCGTCAGCAGGAACATCCACATGCCGAAGGTGGAGGTTTCCCGCTGCTGGTCCATGTCGGCGAAGTGGTGCTGCAGCGCGTGCTCGGCGACTTGGATATCGCTAGTGGCCAACGGTGATCTCCTCCTGCGGCTGGTTCTCGTAGTCGTAAGCTTCCCAGGTCACGACTGGCGTCTCGTCGAAGTTATGGGTCGGCGGCGGCGACGGTACCATCCACTCCAGACCGACGGCGTTCCATGGATTCGGTCCCGCCAACTCGCCGTAGCGCAACGACCACAGGAAATAGATCATAGGCAACACATAACCGACAGCCAGGATCGAAGCGCCCGCGGTAGAGAGCACGTTCAGCACCTGGAACTCCGGCGGGTAGGCATGATAGCGGCGCGGCGAACCCATGTAGCCCAGAATGAACTGCGGAAAGAACGTGGTGTTAAATCCCACGAAAACCAGCAGGGCCGACAACTTGGCCCAGCCTTCGGGATACATGCGTCCGGTTATTTTCGGCCACCAGAAGTGCAGTCCAGCCATGTAGGCCATCACCATGCCGCCGACCATCACGTAATGGAAGTGCGCCACCACGAAGTAGGTGTCGGTGACGTGTACATCGACGCCCAGCGAGGCCAGGAACACGCCAGTCAGGCCGCCAACGGTGAACAGGCCGATGAATCCGAAGGCATAGAGCATCGGCGTGTTGTACTGAATCGAGCCCTTATAGAGTGTGGCCGTCCAGTTAAAGACCTTCACCGCCGACGGGATCGCGACCAGGTAGCTCAGCAGCGAGAACACCAGTGCCGCATACACCGAGATCCCGGCGACAAACATGTGGTGCGCCCAGACCAGGAACCCGAGCACGGCGATAGCGATCGAAGCCAGGGCGACGAACTCATACCCGAAAACGCGTTTGCGCGAGAAGCAGGCGATGATCTCGCTGATCACGCCCATGCCGGGCAGAATCATGATGTAAACAGCCGGGTGCGAGTAAAACCAGAACAGGTGCTGGAACAGAAGCGGATCGCCGCCAAGCTGCGGGTTGAACACTCCAATGTGGAAGGCGCGTTCGAAGGCCACCAGCAACAAGGTGATGGCTATGACGGGTGTGCCCAGCACCATGATCAGCGCGGCGGCATAGTTCGACCAGCAGAACAGCGGCAGGCGGCGCCAGGTCATTCCCGGCGCGCGCATGCGGTGGATGGTGATGATGAAGTTCAGGCCGGTAAGAATCGAGGAAAAGCCGGTGATGAAGATGCCGACGGCGGCACCGATTACATGCGTATTGGAATACGTTGTGCTGAAGGGGGTGTAGAAGGTCCAGCCGGTGTCTACGCCACCGGTGATCATGGCGACCAGGGCAGTGGCGCCGCCAATCATGTAGAGATACCAGCTCAGCAGGTTCACGCGCGGAAAAGCCAGGTCTTTGGCGCCCACCATCAGGGGCACCAGGAAATTGCCCAACACGGCCGGCACCGATGGGATCAGGAAGAAGAAGACCATGATGATCCCGTGCATGGTGAACAGCTTGTTGTAGGTGTCGGACGACACCAGGTCACCCGCCGGAGTCAACAGCTCCAACCGGATCATCATGGCGAAGAACCCACCGATCCAGAACATGACGGTGATCGAGATCAAATAAAGGATCGCGATCCGCTTATGGTCAGTCGTGAGCAGCCACGACTTGATGCCATAGTTCGCGTTCAGGTAGTTCTCGCGTTCGACGGTCTGTACAGCGGTAGCCATGTCACACCCTCAGGGTCTGAAACCTCATTGCGTGCTGGCGCCATCCGCGGCGGCAGGTTGCTCGCCAGCCTGTCTTTTGCCCTGCGGCTGGGCCAGCGATTTGATGTAAGCCACCAGCGCCATCAAGTTTTCCTCCGATACCTGGCCTTGGAAGGTCGGCATGATGGGCTTGAAACCGGAAACAATCTTGGCGCCCGGGTTCAGGATCGACTCCCGGACATAGTTCTCGTCCGCGGTGACGGTGCGTCCGTCTTCCAGCAGCACCGGCTTGCCAAATACGCCGGTCAGATTAGGCCCGCGGCCCTGAGTATCGAAGCGATGGCAGGTGGCGCAGCCCAATTGTTGGAACATTTGCTGGCCGTTGGAGGCCAGAGAACCGGTGGAACTGCCACCGCTCATCCACGCCTGGTAGGCCGCAGGCTCCATGACGATCACCTGGCCGATCATTCCCGAGTGCTCCGTCCCACAGTATTCGGCGCAGAACAGGTGATAGGTGCCTGCCTTGGTCGGGCGGAACCACGTTGTCGTGTAGCGGCCGGGAAGGACGTCAGCCTTGATGCGAAAGGCGGGCACGTAGAAACTGTGGATGACGTCCTGCGAACTCATGATCATCTTCACGTCCCGGCCCACGGGCACATGAAGCTCATTGATGTCGCGCTGTCCACCTTCGTACTCGAACTTCCACATCCATTGTTTGGCGACGGCGTAAATCTCCATCGCGCCCTTCGGCGGGCGGGCCTCCTCAAAAAATATCAACGAGCCCCAGGCGAAGAAGATCATGCAAATGCCCAGGGGTATGAGCGTCCAGGCCAACTCCAGCGGCAGCGAGCCTTCAATCTGCTCGGGGTGAGGATGGACGGACCGCCGGTACTTGACCGCGAAGAAGAAAATCAGGGCGAAGATCAGCAGCGTGAAAAAGGCAGACACCGCCGTCAGCAGCAAATAAAGACCATCCACCTGCCATGCCAGCGCCGAGGCACGCTCAGGAAAGAGTGGGAGGTTCTTCCACATATCGATCAGGCCCGTCCTGTTCCCTTGGGGGTTCCGTGAGACTCCCGGCGAAACATCACGATGAGAAATCCGCCGAGAATCAGCATGGTGGCAGCTCCTGCCACGCGCATCATGTTGGTAACCACAGCGCCGTATCGCCCGGTGTTCGGGTCGTAGTGGTAGCAGTACAGAACCACCTGGTCGACGATGGTGCCAATCTTGTCCCGCGACGCCTCAATCAGGCCGAGGCGAATGTCTTTCGGGGAGAATTCAACCCCGTAGTAGTACTGGGCGATCTTGCCCTTGGGCGTCACCAGCATGATCGCGGCAGCATGAATGAACTGTCCGGTGCGGGGATCGCGCCGGTAGTGGAAGCCGACCGCGTCGGCGAGCTGCTTGATCTCCGTCTGTTGCCCGGTCAGAAAGTGCCAGCCTGAACCGTCGGTCTTGTGCTCCAGATGCTCGTTCATGCGCGCAATGTAAACCTGCTTCTTGTCGGCTGCGTCTTTGGGCGTCTCGTCAGGATTGAAGCTGACGGAGACGACTTCGTATTCTTTGCCGGGGGTAAACCGCAGCACACCCAGCGCGCTCGCTTCTCCCGCCAATTCCTCCCCGCACAGCATGGGGCAGGTGTAATACACCAGATTCAGGATCACCGGACGCCCCGACTGGAAGTAGTCGCCCAGCTTTACCGTTTTCCCAGCCTCGTCCTTGAACTGAAGATCCAGCGGCAACTGCTGGTCGAGCCGCTGATCGATGCCTACATTCGACAGGTCCGCTGGACTGGCCTGTGACGCTGGCTGCGAACTCTTGTCCAGGAACGCGGACGGCGGCTGGGCGACCGCGAGCATGCTCGCGCCCACCAGCATTGCCGCTACCATCGTTCTTGCAACTGCCAACTGCATCTTCCTCACTGCCTTAACTTCACTGCTGGCCTTGCGCAGGTCCAGTTTCGTTTTGAGTATTGACATCGTCCGGCGGCGCGCTCGGGCGTACCGGCAACCCGCGCTGCTCAACTAGTTTCATGGCCTGCGAAATCGGGATATGTACCGTGCCTGTCGAATCGGTGAATGGCTGCTCGGGATTCAGAATTTCCTGTTCCATGTTGAGGAACCTGCTCATATCGGCCGCGTCGTTTACTTGTAAGCGCGGTTCGGGAAACACCGAGAGATTCACAGGCGGAAAGTTCTGCATCACCGACCCTTTGGCCGTTTCCGGCACCGCTCTTTGCGTGCTCATCATGGGATTGCGCTGCGGCTGGGGGAATAGGACGTCACTCTTCGCCATGAAGCGGAACATCCCCCACACCACCAGTTCGATGAAGACGCCGCACAGGATCAATCCGACAAGGAACATCAGGATGCCGCGCACGCTAAGGTCAGCGCGTTCGTAGTCGACCTGCGGGTTCCGCAAAGGATCGTAATGTCTCTCAGTGGCCATTGGACCTCTGGTGCAACAGAATCGGGACTTGCGGCTCGTAGGCCGGCAATAGAGGCCGTTGCCGCAGGTTGTAGAAGAAATATGCCAGCCACAATCCGCCGACCCCGATGGGCGCGATGATGTACCACGGGCTGAGATAGAAATGACCGCGCTCGTGCGCGAAATTGGGGACGACGTACCAGTAGATATCGACCAGGCGCATGAACATCAGGAACAGCGCCAGCCCGATCAGCCGGCTGCCGGCACGCTTGCGCTCACGCGAAAGCAGCAGCGCGAAGGGCAACGCAAAGTGGAACAGGATAATGATGAGCGCCACGATGCCCCATCCGCCGCGAATGCGGTTCAGGAACCACCCAATCTCCTCCGGCAGGTTGCCCGACCAGATGATGAGCCACTGCGAGAACGAGAAGTAGGCGAACAGCATCACGAACGCCAGCATCAATTTGCCGAGGTCGTGGAACTGCATGGGCTTAATGATTTCGCGGTAGGGACTGTAGCGCGTGAAGATGGTCAGCATGACCACGTTAAAGGACAACGCCGACAATCCCTGTCCGGCGATGAAGATCAAGCCGTAGATGGTCGAGCCCCAAGTGGGATCGAGCGACATCACCCAATCCACTGCCGCGAAGGACACGGTCAGGGCGTAGAGCAACAGACCCACGCCGCTCAGTCCCTGGAAGCGAGGCTGTGGGCCAGGCTCGTCTTGCGTGTCGCCACGGCGGGTCAGGATGAGCGTCAGCGAGATCCAGATCACGAAATAAACAACCCAGCGTCCGATCCATCCCGGTGTGTTCAGATACCAGGAATTGCGGGCCGTGAGCGCAGGATGGGTCATCCACTCGTAGAGCTTCTCTCGCCCGATCAGGATGGGCAGAAACAGCACAAACATCAGCGGCAGGCACTTGCTGGCGGCTTCCAGGACCCGGCGAATCACCAGTCCCCACAGGCCGCCGGACAGATACTGAAGCATCAACAACGCCAGGCAGCCGAGGCTCAAGCCGGTCCAGAACATGTAGGCGATCAGGTAGCCGCGCAGGAACTGCTCCGTCGAGATCACAGCCCCAACGATGCACGCGACAACGCCGACCAGGCCGATGGACATCCACAAGTTCTGCCAGCGGGCAGCATCTGCGGGGACAGCATACTCAGCCGGATTGACCTGCAACTCTTCTCTGCTCATGGTTTCGGTGCGCCTCCCGGAGCCGGAGCCGCATGCGGCGCGGGCGGAGTTGAGGCGGCGGTGCTGGCGCCCTGGGTATCGTAGGGAGGCATGATGGTAACACCCGATGGCGGTGCGTCGGCGATCTTCTCCCCGGCGGGAACGTCCGCCGGAGTGGCGTTCTGGCTGAGTTGCAGGGCCCGAATGTAGGCGGCAATCGCCCAGCGGTCCGCGGCCGGGACCGGGCCGGCGTAGTCAGGCATGGCGCCGAAACCGTTGGTCATGACGTCGAAGAAATAGCCGATCGGCGCCTTGCGCAGACGCTCGCTGTGATACGACGGCGGATGCTTGTAGCCGCGCTGTACGATCATTCCGTTGCCGTCACCCAGTTCGGAATGGCAGGGCGCGCAGTAGATATTAAAGCGCTGCTGTCCGCGCGCCAGAACCTCCGCCGTCACCGGGAAGGGCAAGTAGTCACCATCATTGGCGCCGATTTTGCCGGTGTAGAAATAGGCGTCGGCGTCCAGATGTCCGCGCGCCACGGTTCCGGCGATGAGCGGCCGGGCCGAACGCTTGTCGGCATAGAAAGTGTTCTCGCGCAGCGGACGGTAATAGGGCTGGTTTTGCATGTCTTCGCGGCAGCCCGCGAGCAGGAGCAGCGCCGCCGCCAGCAGGACGTAACCCACCGCTCGGATAGTCCGCT
>Ga0265313_10004271_pt1 | contig 11067 bp, 11 predicted proteins | sample 4123metaG_FD_203122 | JGI IMG/M metagenome (GOLD analysis project Ga0265313, IMG submission 203122) | Rhizosphere microbial communities from Carex aquatilis grown in University of Washington, Seatle, WA, United States - 4-1-23 metaG | ecosystem: Host-associated > Plants > Roots > Rhizosphere >...
TTATTTCAACAACCTGCTTGAGGTTGTTTTTGTTTGTATCTATAACTAAATCAAACTGACCTTTGTCGGAATTATTTATTTTATATAAATACCAATATCGCTTTTGCTCGCTTTCAAAGCGCTCAGTCATTTTCTTTAAAACTTCCTCGCTTGTTTTGGCTTGTTCGCTTTCTCCACGCAGTTTGTCTTCTTTAATACTCTGTAATATTCTTTCTTTGGCTATGTCGGCGGGCAGATCCAGGTAGACTTTGAAAGATTCCGGTATCCAGTGATAAGCTGTACGGGAATCAATGACAATTTTGTTTTTATTATTAAGATCTCTTAATTTTTGGTCGGTCATTTCGTCTATTTTCTTGTCGGTTTCAGCCATTTTATTTGTTTCAGTTACGGATAAACCCAGTTCCAGTCCTACCTGTCGGAAAAAATCTCCGGAAGAGAAATGCTCGAATCCCAAGGCCTGCGCCACTCCTTTTGCCGTGCTTGATTTTCCGCTTCCCAAACCCCCGCATATAGTTATAATTTCTTTTTTCACCTATTTAATATAGCATATAAGGGCTTGTTTTTTAAGTCTAAATTTTGTATTCTTAAGTTATGCAACCGCAGACTTTCGTGTTTTTTGGAATAATAGGTTCTGGTAAGGGGACTCAGGTGAAGTTTCTGATGGATTTTTTGAAAGCCAAAGACGGCAGAGAGTGTGTATATGCCGGCACAGGCGAGGGATTTAGAAAATTGCTGGAGTCGGGCGGTTTTACTGCCAGCTTAATCAAAGATTTGATGGCGAACGGTAGGCTTATTGATGATTTTTTAACCAACGCAATTGTCGCGAATATTTTAATTTCCTCTTTGACCCCCGAAAAACATCTGGCCACCGACGGATACCCCAGGACGGTTATACAGTCTAGGGTTTTAGAAGATATGTTGAAATTTTACAAGAGGGAAAATACAAAAATAATTTATATTAACATTAGCGAGGAGGAAGCCACCAGACGCAATTTGTTGCGTGGCAGACAGGATGATACGAAGGATGGAATTACAAAGAGAATTGAAGAATATAAAAACAATGTGATTCCGGCTATGAATTATTTTAAAGGAAAAGCAGGTTATACGATATACACCATAAATGGCGAACAAAGTAAGGAAGATGTTAATAAAGATATTATCAAAGCTCTGGGATATTAATTAATATGCAAGAAACAATTGTTATTTCACTCGGTGGTTCTATAGTTGTGCCCAATTTGCCAGACCCAGATTTTATAAATGTTTTCAAGTCTTTTATATTGAAGGAAGTAAGGAAAGGTAAACGTTTTGTAATAATAGTCGGCGGAGGAAAGATTTGCAGGAATTACCAGGATACATTAAGTAAAACGATAAACGCCACCACTACTGACCTTGATTGGATAGGTATCTACACCACCCGTCTGAATGCGGAGCTTATTAGGATGTCATTCGGAGAATACGCATCCAGTGAAATTGTGCTGGATCCGTCGGTTTTACCATCTTCTTCCAAATCCGTAATAATCGGTGCCGGATGGAAACCGGGTTGGAGTACTGATTATGATGCAGTTATGATGGCTGAACAGTTGGGCGCCAAAAAGGTAATTAATCTTTCAAATATAGAATATGTCTATGATAAAGACCCGAAAAAATACAATGATGCGAAAATAATAATAAAAAGTTCTTGGGCGGATTTCCGCTCTATCCTTCCGAAGGAATGGAGTTCGGGTCTTAATTCGCCTTTTGACCCCATGGCCGCAGAAAAAGCCGAATCTTTGGGCATAGAAGTCGCAATAATGAACGGCAAAAACATAGAAAATTTAAAAAATTATCTGAATAACAAAACATTCCAAGGCACGGTTATTTCTTAAAATGATAATCATTAAAACACCAGAGGAAATAAAAATATTGAGGGAAGGAGGCAAGAGGCTGGCCACTGTTTTGTATAAGGTCAAGGAAATGGTAAAACCGGGGATTTCAACTTGGGAACTCGATAAATACACGGAAAAATTAATAAGGGATATGGGTGATGAACCGGCATTTTTAAATTACCGTCCGGAGGGAGCCGAAACACCTTACCCGGCTTCTTTATGCGTTTCGGTTAATAATGAAGTAGTTCACGGCATTCCAAACAAAAATAAAATACTGCAAATTGGCGACATCGTTTCTCTTGATTTGGGGATAAAACATAAAAATCTTTTTACCGATATGGCTATTACCGTGGGGGTGGGGCAGGTGAGCGCTTCATCCACCAAACTTATGAAAGTGACGGAGGGTGCTTTGAAGGTTGGTATAAATGTCGCGCAAAACGGGAATAGGATAGGAGACATCGGAAATGCTATAGAGAGTTTTGTCCGTCCGCACAGATATGGCATTGTGGAAATTTTGGCTGGGCATGGTGTGGGGAAATATATACATGAAGACCCTTATGTCCCGAATTTTGGGAAAGCCAATACTGGAGCAAAGCTTACGCCAGGGATGGTCATAGCAATAGAACCGATGCTCAACAATGGCACAAAAAATGTGATTTTGGATAAAGATGGATGGACATTCCGTACGGCTGACGGTAAAAGAAGCGCGCATTTTGAACACACTATTTTAATTACTGACGGTGAACCGGAAATACTAACTCAAATCTAATTTTTGTTATATAATAAGAATAATGGAAGGGTCATTTTTAAATGAGATGCCAAAATTCAAGACTCCGGAGGAGGAGCTGGATTATTTGCGCGCTCATGTCGCCAAGCGGGAATCGGAACTCATAAACGCCGGACATTTTGAACATGCCCAAGAGAATGCGGCTAGTGGAATTATAAAAGAATATAAAGAAAAGCCTTTGGAAGAGGTTATACACAAGAATAACCTTATAACTAAAAACGAATCCGAGGCCATTGTTTTAAGATTAAAACCCGAAGCGCACGATAAAGTAATGGAAGAACTTTTGGGCGTCGTGGTCACCAAGGGAATTCGTAACGCATTGTCCGTGGTGGAAGCAATGGGGAATCCGCACATAGATGATGACTTTCACAGGGTGCTGATTCAATATCTAAAAACTGGAAAGATATTTGACCTTAAAGAAGGAACGCCTCTTTACAAATCTTTCAATATGACTCTTTTTGAAATAACTCTTCCCCCGCCGCAGGAAGAGGCCGATAAACAGAAAGGTTTTAAAGAATTTATCGGCGCGATGGAGCAATTTTACGCCGGTATGCAGTCAATATCGGAAGGAGAAAATAATGAAAAAGAAAATTATTTTGCCCTGGAAGTGGCGCTCTCAAATGATTCCGATGAAGTGATTATTTTCGCCGCGGTGCCCAACAAACATATCTCACTTTTTGAAAAACAAGTGCTTTCTTTTTATCACGATGCGAAAGTTCACGAAGTGGAAGACGACTATAATGTTTTCAATGAATTGGGCGGTTCGGCCGGCGCTTATGCGACTTTTTCCGAGCGTTCTGTATTACCTATTAAGACCTACGACAATATTGAGCATGACCCTATGAATATAATATTGAATGTTTTTTCCAAGCTAAAAACGAAAGGAGAGGGCGCGGCCATTCAGCTTGTCGTAGCTCCGGCTGGCACGAAGTTTATCGATGAATTCCATCTGATTTTGGACGATGTTAAGAACGGAATGTCGGTTAAAAATGCGGCGGATAATTTTTATAAATTCAACAGGGCGTTTTTGAAAGCCTCCAAAGAATTTATTTTTGGCGCCAAGAAGAAAGAAGAAACCAAAGAGAAATACACAAAAGGCAGAACAGCAGTGGATGAAGGAGCAGTGGAGAAAATAGGCAATAAGATGAAAAGCACTATTATGAAAGCCAACATCCGCGTCATTACTTCCGCTTTAACAAAAGAAAGGGCGGAGGATATTTTAAGCGAAATAGAGTCTTCTTTTAATCAGTTTACCGAATCTGCCAGCAACTCTTTTGTTTTTGAAAAGGTTTATGGCAGTGACTTAAAAAAACTTTTTCACGACTTTTCTTACAGGATATTTTCAAACGATAGAATTTTGCCAATGAACTTAAAAGAGCTTTCTTCCGTGTTTCATTTCCCGGTGGGAATCGGCAGCCAGCCGCAATTGAAAGAAGCCAAAGCAGGCATTGCCCCGGTCCCGATAGAAGTTGGGCAGGAGGGAATAATTTTGGGAGTAAATAGTTATAGAGGGAAAGATACTATGATTCATATGTCGCGCGAAGACCGTATGAGACATTTTTATGTCATTGGTCAGACTGGAACGGGTAAGACTAATATTATGCTCAATATGATTACCCAGGATATAAGGAATGGCGACGGCTGCTGTTATATTGACCCGCACGGCACGGATATTCAGACCATTTTATCGCGCATTCCTAAAGAGCGTGTGGATGATGTGATATATTTTGACCCGGCTTACACTATGCGGCCGATGGGACTCAATATGCTGGAATACGACCCGAAATATCCGGAGCAGAAAACTTTTGTGGTCAACGAGATGATGGGTATCTTTAACAAACTTTTTGATATGAAAATCGGAGGCGGGGCAATGTTTGAACAATACTTTAGAAACTCCGCATTTCTCGTGATGGAAGACCCGGAATCAGGGTCAACCTTACTTGAAATCACCAGAGTTTTGGCGGATAAAGAATTCCGCGATATGAAATTGGCCCGCTGTAAGAACCCCATTATCAAGCAATTTTGGGTTTCAGCTGAACAAACTACCGGCGACCAATCCCTGGCGAACTTCGTGCCGTATATTTCTTCAAAATTCGATAATTTTATCAGTAACGATATTATGCGCCCGGTAGTGCTGCAGCAAAATTCCGTTTTCAATTTCAGGAAGATAATGGACGAGAAAAAAATTCTGCTGGTGAACCTTTCAAAGGGCAGATTGGGTGATATCAACGCGAATTTAATCGGTCTTGTGCTGGTGGGCAAGATACAAATGGCGGCGCTCTCGCGCGTGGATATGTTTGGTAAACCCATAAACGATTTTTATCTGTATATAGATGAATTCCAAAATGTCACGACTGATTCTATTGCCTCCATTCTTTCCGAAGCCAGAAAATACAGACTGTCTTTAAACATTGCCCATCAATATATCACCCAATTGGAAGAAAATATAAAAAATGCAGTTTTCGGAAACGTCGGTTCAATGGCGGTGTTCCGCGTGGGCACTGAAGACGCCGCTTTTCTGGAGCCTAAATTCAAACCTATATTCAATGCGGCTGATATAACTAAATTGGATAATTACAATGCCTATATGAGTATGTTAGTAAATGGCCAGCCGATAAAACCTTTTAATATAAAAACATTGCCGCCGGAAGAGGGTAATAAAGAAATTGTGGACAGCTTGAAACAACTTTCATATATGAAGTATGGTCGCGACCGCGCCGAAGTGGAAGCGGAAATTATGGGAAGATATAAAACAATGGAGTAGTTTTTAGTGCATAGTTGTTATTTTGCAAAAGTTTTTTTTTCTGTTAGTATGTTGTATATGAACGATTTAGAGAATAATATTTCTCGCCAGCCTGGTCCTAAAAAGCCCGAGAATTGGCTTGAAGCATCGTTAAGAAACGATCTTAGGGTTCTTGAGGAGACATTGTCAGATAGTATAGCAGAGAGGATAGATATAAAATTCAACGCTGCGCTTTCGGTATATAAGGATGGTTTGGCGTCATTGGCAAAGAAAAAAATTGATAGCAAGCTTAGTACCGAAGATGAAGAAAGAACCAAAGAGATAGCAGAACAAAATTTTAGGGATAAGATAGAACTTATAAAAAAAGAAATTGAAAAGATTATTAATTTAATATAAAAATTATGAAACATCCAAAAGAAGAACAGACATACGTGATGATAAAGCCGGACGGAGTCCGCAAAGGCCTCACGGGTGAGATTATAAAGCGTTTTGAGCAACGTGATTTGAAAATCGTGGCACTTGAGATGTTTCAACCGACTTATGAAGAGATTGATAACCATTATCCGAAAAATGAAGAGTGGATTACCAGACTTGGGCATAAGACATTGAGCACTTATGAGAAATATGGATATGATGCTATGGCTGATTTTGGCACCATGGAAGCTCATAAAATCGGTCCGGATATACGTAAATGGCTGGTGAATTATATGATGAGCGCTCCGTTGGTGAAGATGATTGTGCAGGGTGTACACTCGGTGGACGTAGTACGAAAAATTGCCGGTGAGACTATGCCTTACAAGGCGGATATGGGCACGATTCGCGGAGATTTTTCAATAGATTCTCCTGCGCTTGCCAATAAAGAGAAAAGAGCGGTAATGAATATAGTGCACTGTTCCGAAACTCCCGAAGAAGCAGAACATGAGATTAAACATTGGTTCGGCAACGCAAAAACTTTCGAATATAAACGTTTCGGAGTGGATGAATAAATTCAAAAACGAAAAAAAAGTTTCGTCCAGTTGCTAACACTATAGCCTTTGCTATACTTTTAGTAGGGTTATTTCCGATTATTACCTAGAACACTATTTTATGGGAGCCTCGATCGAGTTTGACCTTGGTCTCACACGTCTGGTACCCACTTAGCTTTAAGCTATGGTAATACATCGGAAATAACCCTAAGAAAGTTTCTCCACCTAGGGCGGAGATTTTTTCTTGAAAAGCGTATAATGCTTATATGGATTCCAAGAAACTTTTAACACGTTTGGTTTTGCTTATTTTCTTCATATTTATACTGAATTATTTAGCAATGAGGTTTTATTGGTATTCGTCAATTTGGTACTTTGATATGCCGATGCATTTCTTGGGTGGAGTCTGGCTCGGTCTTTCCGCTATTTATTTATTTCCGCTCAAAGATTATTCTCTTAAGTCAATTTTTAAAATATTTTTTATCGTGTTACTTGTTGGAGTAGGCTGGGAATTATTTGAAATTCTGGTTAATAAATTTACGATTCAAGACCCTTTTAATTCCTTAGATACTCTCTCCGATATATGTTTTGACCTTGCCGGCGGACTATTTGCTATATTATATTTTATCAGGCGAACTATATATATTAAAGAAAACATAGTACAATAAAGTAATGTCAAATACTGCTAAAATAACATTTTGTGGCGGAGCGGGCTCGGTCACAGGCGCCAATTTTCTTCTGGAAATTGATGGTAAAAAGATATTGGTTGATTGCGGTCTTACTCAAGGCAAGGAAATAGCGGATGATGTTAACTGGCTGCCTTTTATTTATAACCCGAAAGAAATAGATATCCTTTTTATAACCCATGCCCATGTGGACCATATCGGCAAGATTCCGAAACTAATAAGCGAAGGTTTTAACGGAAAAATTTACTCCACCAGACCCACTCGTGCCCTTACGGGTCCGATGCTTGAAGACACTGCCAGCATTCTATCCAAAAATAAACAATTTAATCTGGATAAAATATATTCTGAAGAAAATATAAAAAAATCTTTTTTAAACTGGACTGGTTTTGATTACCACCAAAAAATAAACATAACTTCTAACCTGGAAGTTTTTTTCAGAGATGCCGGGCATATTTTGGGCTCAGCTATAGTTGAGTTTATTTACAACGGCAAAAAAATTATTTTTACCGGTGACTTGGGTAATTCACCGTCGCCATTACTGCCGGATACTGAAAAAATAACGGATGCTTATTATTTAATTATGGAATCCGTCTACGGAGACAGGAATCACGAATCCAGAAATGACCGCAGGAAACTCTTGGAAGAAGTGATAGAAGATAATTATAAAAGAAAGGGGACATTAATCATACCCACCTTTTCACTAGAACGTTCACAGGAACTTCTGTTTGAGCTTAATAATTTGGTAGAGAATAGCCGCATACCTGTGATGCCCATTTTTTTTGATTCTCCTCTTGCTATACGTTTGACTGAAATTTTTAAACAGTTCAGGGAGTATTTCAATGAGAATGCCCAAAAAGTATTGTCCAAAGACAAGTATTTGTTTGATTTCCCTGGGCTTCATTCCACCCTACAGTCGGAGGAATCAAAATTGATAAACGATGCACCTAATCCAAAGATAGTTATTGCCGGCTCGGGTATGTCTTCCGGAGGACGCATAGTGCATCATGAGAAGCATTATTTGCCTGACCCAAACAATACTATTCTTTTGACCGGGTATCAATCTCCGGGTACTTTGGGGCGTATGATAGAAGAAGGAGCAAAAAAAGTGCGTATCAACGGTGAGGACGTGGATGTAAAAGCCCACGTGGCGACTATTTTAGGATATTCAGGGCATAAAGATGCAGATGGGTTGTTTCATTTTGTGGAAGATACGGAAGACACAGTCAAAAAAATTTTTGTGGTTATGGGTGAGCCAAAATCAGAAATGTTTTTAGTGCAAAGGATTAAAGATAATCTGGGACTTGATGCGTCTGCTCCCAAAGAAGGAGAGAGTGTCTTGCTTACTTTTTAATAAAAATAAAATTTCTCTGTGATATAATAAGAATAATATGGATATCGTTTCAAACCCTTACAATAAACACGGGCATAACCAAATAAAAATATGTGTTTCCGGTGCGGCAGATACCACTAACAGCGGACCGGGTACTTTGGAAATAGCAAAAGAACTTGGACGTGAAATAGCCCGCCAAGGAGCGGTCTTGGTCACGGGTGCTACTACTGGTTTCCCTTTTTGGGCGGCTATGGGAGCCAAGGAAGAGGACGGAATATCAATCGGTTTTTCTCCGGCAGCATCCGAAAAAGAACATGTGGAAGTTTACAAACTTCCCATTGATTATATGGATTTGATTATTTATACCGGTTTCGGCTATCCGGGACGGGACTTGCTTCTTACCCGTTCTTCCGATGCCGTGATACTTGGTTGCGGGCGCATAGGCACGATACACGAGTTTACCGTCGCTTTTGAAGACGGCAAGCCGATAGGTATTTTGAAAGGACCTTGGGAAACTAGCGCGGAGTTGGAGGATATAATTTCCAAAGCTCACCGCCCGAATGACAAGATTATCAGCGGTGATAATGTGAAGAAGCTTGTTTCAGATACCATAACTCTCGTTAAAAAATACAAAATAGATGAGAGTAATAAATAAAAATCCCCTTGTAGGGGATTTTTATTTATTTTACGCTTTCTAAAACTTTGGCAAAAACTGACGGATGATTTTCTGCCAAGTCGGCTAGGATTTTGCGGTCAAGCAATACTCCTTTCTTTTTCAGACTATCTATAAACCTGGAATAAGACGTGCCTAATTCGCGGGAGAGCGCGTTTATTTTAATATTCCAGAGTTTCCTGTTGTGCGACTTCTTGTCTTTTCTGTGGGCGAAAGAATAATTGCCCGCGTGCAAAAGCGCTTCTTTGGCCTGCCGTTCTTTCGTGCTTCGGCCGTGGCGAAAACCTTTTGTTTGCTTTAACACGCTTCTCCTTCTTTTTAACGCATGTACTCCCTTTTTTACTCTGGTCATTGAATTATTTTAGCTAAATGGTAATAGATGGCTTTTGGGCTTATTCTTTATCAAGAAATTTTGACCTCTGTGTCCGGCCAGTTGTTTTGTGCGTGACTGCTTGGCGTTAAAATGGTCAAAACCCGGCTTACGAGAAATAACCTTCCCGTTTTTGGTAATTTTTAATCTCTTTGAATATGATTTATTTGTTTTCATGCCCTTCATATATTTTTTCTTTTTTATTTTCTCTCTATTGTTGTTGTTAATCCTTTCGGACCTCTTTTATAAGCATCTCCGATTTTGTAATCTTCAGTAATAAAGTGCAGTACTCTGTCCAAGCGTTCCCTCAAAAATTTTTCATCCATATACTTCGCGCGTCCGGCAAGGAAAAGTTCAACTTTAATTCTGTGTCCTTCCTTTAACCATTTTGAAGCGGTTTTGGCTTTAAGTTCCAGGTCGTGGTCGCCGGTGCCTATCTTAATCTGGATTGACTTCGTTTCCGTCGGCTTGGAACCCGCTTTTGCCTTCTTAAGTTTTTTGTTTACTTCGTACTGATATTTGCCAAAATCCATTACCTTAGCAATTGGCGGATTAGCATTTGGAGATATTTCAATCAAGTCCAGACCCTTATTTTGGGCTAGTTCTAATGCCTCTTTTATACTTAAAACACCGAGATTTTGACCTTCACTATCTATAACACGAAGTTCGTGCGCTCGTATTTGGTTGTTTATTCTTTCTCGCAATTGATAAATTTGATACCTTAAACTAAGAAGAGTTTAGCTTATTTTATGCCTAAAGTCAACTTGGCTTCGTTAAATAAGGTCTCTATGGATTTCTCATCTTTTGCTTCTCCAAAAAGCCTGATAATGGGTTCGGTATTGGATGGTCTTAGATGAAGCCAAGAACCGTCAGAAAATTGAAGGCGCAAGCCGTCTTGTTCGTCTGTTTCCGCGTCTTTAAAATTAGATTTTAATTTTAGGTATATATCATTTAAATTTTTCCCGACTACGGACCATTTGTCTTTTTTCATAAAATATTTCGGCAAAGTCGCCACGCATTCGCTGACTGTCTGGTTTCTCTCCGCCAAAAGTTCCAGGATTAAAGACAGGCCGGTGAAGCTGTCCCGCACCGTATTGATGGTGGGATAAATTATTCCGCCGTTTCCTTCTCCGCCGATTATCGCGTTGTGAGATAAAATTCCATTGACCACATTTCCTTCTCCGACTTTTGTGCGGAAACATTCGCTTCCGTATTTTTTGGCTATATCCGCATCCATTTGCGAAGTGGATAAATTTATCACAATTGTTCTGCCCTGATTTTTGGATAAAACATTTTCTATTGCCAAGGCTAAAGAATATTCTTCTAAAATTACTTCTCCTTTTTCATTTATAACCAAGAGCCTGTCGGCATCGGGGTCGTGGGCAAAACCAAGGTCTGCTTTTGACTCTTTGACCAAATTTGATATATCAGTAAGGTTTTCTTTAAGAGGTTCAGGTTTATGAGTGAATTTGCCGTTTGGGATATTGTTTAGCGGAATCAATTTTACTCCGAGTTGCTCGAAAAGATACGGGTCCATAACGCAAGCGGAAGCGTTTATCATATCCACAGCCACTCTGAATTTTCTATCACGAATCATTTTCACATTTACGTGAGCTAAAATCTGGTCCGCGTGTTCTTTTGTAAAATTAGG
>Ga0265313_10004272_pt1 | contig 11066 bp, 6 predicted proteins | sample 4123metaG_FD_203122 | JGI IMG/M metagenome (GOLD analysis project Ga0265313, IMG submission 203122) | Rhizosphere microbial communities from Carex aquatilis grown in University of Washington, Seatle, WA, United States - 4-1-23 metaG | ecosystem: Host-associated > Plants > Roots > Rhizosphere >...
AACCGGTAGCTGAACGCACCGATCACGGCGAACGCGCCGAGCGCCGCGAGCACCACGGGCGAGAGCCACGCGAGATAAACCGCGCCGCCGAGCAGCACCGCGAGGTTCACGGCGAAAATCGGAATGCTCAGCGTCGCCTGCGTGATTTCCAGAATGTCCTCGGTCAGCGCCACCATGAGTTTCGGCGTGCCGAGTTCCTCGAGTTGACGCAGCGGCACCGCGAGAATTTTGCGCACGAGATCCTGCCGCAGCCGCGCGGTCGTCGCCTGCGAAAAATGCGCGAGCGTCACCTGCGCAATCGCGTTCGTCAGAATCCGCCCCAGTCCCAGCGCGGCGAATCCGACAATCAGCGCGAGCCCGGGACTGCCGCGATGGTTGAGCGCGGAGTTGATCATCGCGATCAACCCGGCGTTGCACGCGCCGCTCAGCAGCGCGGCAATGGAGGTCCAGATCACCATCGCCGGCGAGTATCGGACCAAAAAACGCAGAAGAGTCATGTGTGAGTAAAAATCCCCGCAGGCTCGCACCCCGTGCGCGCAAGGAGACACCGTGGAAGAATAGCGGTGGCGTCGCGTCCCCGGAAAGTGGGTGTCCACCCCAAGCGGTGTTCAATATGGGTCGGACACCCCACACACCCGGTCCGCCACACGCGGTCGAAGACTGCAAATGCCCACGCTCCTTCCGCTGCTTTCGCGGCTGCCGTCCGCCTTCTTTGCGCCCCGCGCGCGCGATGAAGCGCCGGTGACTTCAGCCGACGCTGCCACTCGAGCGTTGCCCGTCGCCATTCTCGGCGTGGTCTTCGACCCGATGACGCTCGCCACCGCGGTCCATCGCATCGAGTCGATGATCGAGGCGCGCACACCTCACTACATCGTCACGCCCAACGTCGATTTCCTCGTGCAGGCGCAGCACGATGCCGAGCTGCATCAGATTCTCGTGCAGGCGGACCTCGTCCTCTGCGACGGCAAGCCGCTCGTGTGGGCCTCGCGATGGCTGGGCAACGCCCTCCCCGGCCGCGTCGCCGGCTCCGATCTCCTGCCCATCCTGTTGAAACGCGCGTGCGAGCGCGGCTGGAAAATCTTTCTCCTCGGCGGCGCCAAGGGCGTGGGCGCGGAAGCCGCGCGCCGGCTCGCCACGAGCCATCCTTCGCTTCCGCCCGTCGGGCATTATTCGCCGCCAAATCTTCCGCTCTCGGAAATGAACAACGCGGAAATCATCGCGCGATTGCACGCCGCGAAACCGGACATCGTCCTCGTTTGCTTCGGCTGCCCCAAGCAGGAGAAGTGGATGTTCCAGCATTCCCGCGCCGCGGGAGTGCCCGTGATGATCGGCGCCGGCGGCACCGTGGATTTTCTCGCGGGCCGTTTGCGCCGCGCACCGATGTGGATGCGGCGCACCGGCACGGAATGTGTTTTCCGCCTCTGGCAGGAACCGCGGCGTTTGTTCAAGCGCTACGCGGGCGATCTCTTCCAATTCGTCCCGGCCCTGCTCGGTCAGCTCTGGCATTTGCCCGCCCGCTCCGCGAAACGCGCCGCTCCCGACCGCTCGCCCTCCTCGACCGCCATGGCCTACGGCATCAAGGTCGAAGCCACGGAGCGCTTGCATCGCGACGCGCTTCAGAACGCGCCGCTTTTCTGGAACCGCGCCGTCGGGCAAAACGGCCACTGCCTCATCGACCTTTCTGGTGTGCGGTCGATCGACAGCACCGGCCTCGCGTTCCTCGCGCACTGGCAGCGCCGGCTCGCGCACGTGCAGCGCAATCTCATCCTCTTCCGCCCCAGCGTGGCTGTTCGCGTGGCGCTCGCGCGCATGCGCATGACGGACGAGTTCGTCATCACCGACGGCATTTCCGCGGGCCGGCGTCCCGCATCCGCCCCGGCCGGCCACCGCGCTCAGCCGGTGCCGAACGGCAGCGCTTGAAGATCGGCCTGTCCACCTCCGTCATCCAGCGCGGGCATTCCGGCGTCGGTCAATATGTGCTCTCGCTCGTGCGCGCGCTGCTCCCCATGGCGCGCGAACACGAGTTCACGCTCTACGTCCTCGAGGAAGACTTGCCGCTTTTCGACTTCGCCGCTGGCACGATGCGGCTTGAGCCCGTCGCTGAGCGCCATCGTCCGCCCGTCAAAAATATCCTCTGGCATCAAACCGTCCTGCCCCATCGCGTGCGCCGCGCCGGTCTCGACGTGCTGCACGTTCCGAGTTACCGGCGGATGCTCTGGCCCCGGCCGTGCGCGCTGGTCGCGACGATTCACGATCTCGCTCCATTTCACCTCGCCGGAAAATACGACTGGGCGCGGATGTTCTACGGCCGTGTGATCGCGCGCCAACTCGCGCGGCGCCAGGATCACATCCTCGCGGTGAGTCAGCTCACCGCCCGCGACATCGGTCATTTTTTCAAGGTGCCCGCCGCGCGCGTGACCGTCGTGGCCAACGGTCTCGATCATCACGGATTCAAGCCGGGCTCGCGCGTCAGTGCGCGCACCGCCGTCTGCGAGCCGCGCGGCGTCGACGGCCCGTTCTTCCTCTACGTCGCGCGGCTCGAGCATCCCGCCAAAAATCACTCGCGGCTCATCGCTGCGTTCGACGCCTTCAAGGCCGCGACCGGCTCGTCGTGGCAGCTCGTGCTCGCCGGCAGCGACTGGCACGGCGCGGAAAAAATTCATGCGCTGATCCGCGCTTCTCCCTACGCCCGCGAGATTCACCGGCTCGGTTTCGTCCCGGCCGCCGACTTGCCGGCGTGGTATCGCGCGGCCGACGTTTTTGTTTTTCCCTCGCTCTACGAAGGCTTCGGCCTGCCGCCCATCGAGGCGATGGCGTGTGGCTGCCCGGTGCTGTCATCGATGCGCGGCGCCCTCGCAGAAACCGTCGGCAACGCCGCCGGCCGCCTCGAGCCCGAGGACGTCCCGCAGCTTCAGGCCCAACTGACTCGGGTCGCGTCTCACGCAGCGTGGCGCGAGCAACTGCGCGCCGCCGGTCTCGTGCGTGCCCGCGAATTCAATTGGGAAACAACGGCGGCGGCCACGCTTGCCGTCTATGCGAAGGCGATCGATCGCACCGCGTGTTCGCCCTCCGTGGCGCTCGCCGCGCCGCTCCGGCCATGAACAAAACGCTTGATTCGATGAAACCGGCCCGGGGCTTGGCTGCCGGGGAACTCCGGCGCGCCAACACGCAGCTCGAGCGATCTCTCGCCGAGCGAACCGCCGAGCTGCACGCGCTCCGCGCCGAAGCAGATGCGTTCGTCAATTCCGTTTCCCACGACCTCCGCGGACCACTCATGCACCTCGACGGATTCGCCGACTTGTTGCTTCATCACGCCGGGCCGCAATTCGACAACAAGGCTCACGAGTATCTTCGAGCGATTATCTCCTCGGTCGACGACCTCGGGCGGATACTCGCCGAAATCCTGACGCAATCGCGGCAGCAGCGCGTGCCGGCCGGACATGGGGCGACCGCCGTGCCGGGTCGGGCGGGCCCGTCACGCGCCACGCCGGAAATGCGCCAGGTTCCGGGCATCGTCAACGGCGATCACGGAGCCATTTCGGAAAAATCCCCCGCACCGCTCGCGCGCGGGGCGCTTCGCATTCTCCTCGTGGAAGACAGCCCGGCCGACGTCGCCTTGATCAGGCACACGCTGCTCTCTCTCGGCCGCGAAATCGTCCTGACCAACGTCGATACCCGCGAGGCGTTCGAGACTGAGCTCGGCCGCCAGCCGCCGAATCTGATCCTCTCCGACTATCTGCTGCCCGCGTTCGACGGCGGCCAGGCGCTGGAAATCGCCCAGCGGGTCGCGCCCCGCATCCCCTTCATTTTTGTCACCGGCACGCTGGGTGAAGAGGTCGCGATCGACATGTTGAAGCAGGGCGCCACCGACTACGTGCTCAAGAGCCGCCTCATGCGCCTCGCGCCCGCGGTGACCAGGGCGCTGTCCGAAGCCCAGCAGCGGCGCGATCGCGAGCACGCCGAGGACAAGCTGCAGCGCTCGCACGACCAGTTGCGCGCTCTGACCAGCCATCTCCAATTCGTGCGCGAGGAAGAGCGGACGCGCATCGCGCGCGAGGTGCACGACGAACTCGGGCAGGCGCTGACCGGCTTGAAGCTCGATCTCTCCTGGCTATCGGGCCAGCTCCGCGCTCCGCGCGCGCTGCAGCACAAGATCAAGACCATGTCCGGGCAGATCGACGCGACGATTCTCACCGTCCGCCGGATCGCGACCGAGCTGCGGCCCGGCGTGCTCGACAGCCTCGGCCTCGCCGCCGCGATCGAATGGCAGGGCGCGGATTTTCAGACGCGCACCGGCATCCGCTGCCAGGTGGAGATCGCTGTATCGGGCACGATTCACGAGCAACGTTTCAGCACGGTGTGCTTCCGAATTTTTCAGGAAACGCTCACCAACATCATTCGCCACGCCAAGGCGACCGAGGTCGGGGTTTGTCTCGCGCAGGACGCGCACGAACTCGTCCTCACGGTGCGCGACAACGGTCGCGGCATCACCGAAAAGGAGATCGCCCACGCCAGCTCGATCGGTCTGATCGGTATGAAAGAACGCGCGGCACAGGTCGGCGGAGATGTCTTCTTCGCGGGCGAATCCGGCGTCGGCACCACCGTCACCCTCCGTGTGCCGCTGCCCGCGGACATCGCCGTCACGCCATGAGAATTCTGATCGCCGACGATCACGCCGTGGTCCGGCAAGGCCTCAAACAGATTCTCGCCACGGCTTTCAAACGCGCGTCGTTCGGCGAGGCGGCCAACGCGCAACAAGCGCTCGACCACGTGCAGAAACAATATTGGGACGTCGTCATCCTCGATCTCACGATGCCGGGACGCAGCGGCCTCGAAGTCCTCAAGGAAATCAAGCAGGCGCGGCCCACGCTGCCTGTTCTCATCCTGAGCATGCATCCGGAGGATCAGTTCGCCGTCCGCCTTCTCAAGGCCGGCGCCGCCGGCTACATGACGAAGGAAAGCGCCCCCGAGGAACTCGTCGGCGCCGTGCGCAAGGCCGTCGCCGGCGGTCGCTACGTCAGTCCCGCGCTCGCGGAAAAAATGGCGTCGCTCCTCGCGAATGACGTGCAGGTCGCGCCGCACGAACGTCTCTCCGACCGCGAATTCCTCATCCTCCGCCAGATCGCCTCCGGCAAAGCCGTGAGCGTCATCGCGCGCGAACTTTCGTTGAGCGTGAAAACCGTCAGCACCTACCGCGCGCGGCTGCTCGAAAAGATGGGCCTGCTGAACAACGCGCAACTCGTCCACTACGCGTTCCATAACAATCTCGTCGAGCACGACGCGCAGAATCTCGGCCTGCCCGCGCCACCGAAGTAGGTGGAGACCCCACGACCCCATTGCCCGTCGCGGCGTCCAACCGTCGCGACCACTTCATATCTTTTGAGCTCCCAATGAATGCAACCAACGGCAAGCAACTTCAGCCTGCGCCTTTCGACGCGTGGGCTGTCTTCGATTTCTGGCTGCGCCGCTGGCGCTGGCTCGCTTGCTGGACCGTGATCCTCGCGATCGCCGGCGCCTATGTCGCGCGCACCGTCTGGGGCCGCTCGTTCACCTCCACCGCGCAACTCGTCCACTACGAACCCTCCGCGATCGATGACACCTTTCACCCCCGCGCGCTCGCGACCCCGAGTCTCGTCGTGATGCTGCAGTCGCCGGGCTTCCTCGAGGAAATCGGCGCCCAAATGCAGCCGCGCCTTTCCGCGAAGGAACTCGCGAGACACGTCCTCATCACCCTCGATCGCAACAACGATGTCGTGACCGTCACCGCGATCGGCGCGACCGCGGCGGCGACCAGCGATCTCGTCCAACGCTTCTGCGCCGCGGCGATCGCTTACACGCAAACGATGCAGCGCCAGGAGGCGACCGAGGCCGGCGACAACGTCAACCGCCAGCTCGTCCAACTCGAAAACGAAATCGCCGCCACGCGCGCCGCCATCCCGGCGGAAAGCGTCGCGACGGTCGCCGCCATCGCTTCCACCCGCGAAGATCCGGCGCCGATCGCGAGCGATCTCCCGCAGCGACTCCAAGCCGCCCGCGACCAACTCGACGATCTGCTCGCACGCTACACCGACGCCCATCCACTCGTCCGCGAACAGCGCGCCCGCGTCACTGCGCTCGAGGAAACCCAGAAACGAGCCGCCGCCAACGCGCGCAGTGCTCCTGCGCACGCCGCTTCGCCCGCACTCGCGCCGGCCCTCTACGGCCGCGTCACACCCGAAGAGGTCGCGTTGGGCGAACGTTTCCGCGCGCTCGAAACCAATCGCGGCGTGCTCGTCAGCCGCCAGCGCGCCATCCAGCCGTTCCGCGAAAATCCCCCCGGCTACTTCCGCGTGCTCCTCTCCGTCACCGCCAACCCCACGCTCCAGCACAATCACCTCATGGAGCTGGTGCTGTTTGCCGGTCTTGGCGCGTTCTGCGGACTCATCGGTTCGGCCGGACAAATTCTGCTCGGCGAATTTCTCGACAACCGCATCAAGACGCGTGCCGACGTCCGCCGCGTCACCGGCCTGCCGTTGCTCGCGACGCTCGGCGATTTGAAAAAACTTTCTCCCGCCGAACGCGACCGCTGGGCGTTCCGCGCGTGGAAAGCATTGCAAAGCCGGCTCAGCGTTTCCCCGAACCACGGCATGGTCTGCGGCATCACGTCCGCCCATCGCGGCGACGGCCGCTCGACGTGGATCGATCTCCTTTCGCGCGCCGCCAGCAATTGCGGGTTTCGCGTCCTCACGATCACTGCGCAACCTTCGCCCGAGATCGCCGCGGAGATCGCGTTGCGCGACAAGAAATCCGCCTCCGTCTCCGCCGCACCGGCTGCGGCGCCCGCGCCGGGCGGCATGGCACTGACCGCGAACGTTCTCTCCACGCCCGGTCAGATCGTCGCGCAACTTTCGAGCGCCGACGGCCCGCCGCGCGTCGATATTCCGCTGCCCGGCTGGGTGTGGAATCTGGAGCGTCGCAATCAGTGGCAGGCCGCGCTCGAGGCGTGGCGCACGATCGATCACGTCGTCATCTTCGTCGAACTTCCGCCCGCGTCCGTCGCCGAGACCGTTCTCCTCGCCGAAAACGTTCCCAATCTGCTCTGGCTCGTGGACAGCAACCGGTCCGACGCCGCGGAAACGCACGGTGACCTGGAAACGTTGCGCGATGCGCGCTGCAATCTCGTCGGCGCCGTGCTCAACCGCGAGCGCGCCGCGCCGGTGCGCAATCGTTTCACCCGCTGGCTCGGCAGCAGCGCCGCCGCGCTCTTCGTCGCCTTCTGCCTGCCCGCACCGAAAGCGTCCGCCGCTGATGTCGCAGCCCCGGCCGCATTTTCCGTCGTCGATCCCGCGCCCCGCGCGGAATGGCAGCGCCATCTTACGCTCGGTCCGGGCGACGTGCTGAACTTTCATCTGTTCGGATCGCCCGAGCTCACGCGCGAGGAAGTCCCCATCGGCCCCGACGGCCGAATCTCATATCTTGAGGCGGAAAACATCGTCGCCGCCGGCCTCACCGTGGACGAACTCCGCGACCGCCTGAACGAGGAACTCGGCAAATTTCGCCGTGCCCCGCAGGCCTTCGTCACGCCGCTCTCCTATCGCAGCAAACACTACTACGTGCTCGGCACCGTCACCCAAAAGGGAATTTTTCCGCTCGACCGACCGATCACGATCATCGAGGCGGTCGCCCGCGCGCACGGTTTCGAAACCGGCGTCTCGCGTGGGAATCTCGTCGAGACCACGGATTTCTCGCGCAGCTTTATCGGTCGCGGCGGCCACCGCCTGCCCGTGGATTTCGAAAAACTTTTTCTGCACGGCGACCTCTCCCAAAACATCGCGCTCGAGCCGGGCGATTATCTTTATTTTCCGGCGGGAGCCTCCGGCGCGATCTATGTGCTCGGCGAAGTCCGCTTGCCCGGCGCCGTGCCCTACGACGCCGACACGAGCGTCCTTTCGGCGATCGCAGGGCGCGGTGGTTTCACACCGCGAGCGTGGACGAAGCATGTGCTTGTCGTGCGCGGTTCGCAGGACCATCCCGAGGCGTTCAAAGTCGATGCCCGTGGCGCCCTCGCCGGCAATGCGTCGAATCTCGCGCTCCAGCCGGGCGACCTGGTCTACGTGAGCAACCGTCCCTGGATTCGCGCCGAGGAACTCCTCGATCGCGCCGCCTCCGCCTTCGTCGAGTCGGCCGTCGTCACGTGGACCGGCATTCATGTCGGCGGAAGCAGCAACACTGCGGTCATTGCGCAATGAACACTTACTTTCGCTTCGCCTTCGTCCTCGCCGCCTCCGCGTTTTTTTTCGCCGGCTGCGAAAGTTATCCCACCCCGAGCGCCCGCACCGGCGAAACTCCCGTCCCGGCGTTCGCCGCGGTTCAGGCCGCGCCCACCGAGCCGCTCGATCCCGCACTGCTCCAGCCCGGCCAAACGCCTTTCCGGCTCGGCCCCGGCGATCAACTTGACATCGAGGTCATCGGCGATCTGCCGACGCGCGCCAACGTGACCGTCGGGCCCGACGGAAAAATCTACTACTACATGCTCCCCGGCCTCGATGTCTGGGGACTGACGCTTTCCGAAGCCCGTGCGCGACTCGGGGACGAGTTGAAAAAATACATCCGCGAAAAGCCCGTCGTGTCGCTTACGCTGCGCGTCGTCGCGAGCCAGCGCGTCTGGGTGCTTGGTCGCGTGAACAGCCCCGGCATCTACACGCTTGCCGGCCCGACCACGCTGCTCGACGCCGTCGCGCAAGCGGGCGGACTGTCCTCGTCGTCGTCCGCCGCCGCCGTTCTCGCCGCGAGCCTCGGCGTGAGCAGCCCGACGGCCAACGCCGCCGAGTCCGCCGATCTCTCGCACAGCTTCATCATCCGCCAGGGCCGCGTGCTACCGGTGGATTTTCAACAATTGCTGCGCGAAGGCGCGCTCTCGCAGAACGTCTATCTGCAGCCGGACGATTTTATTTTTCTGCCGTCGCTGCGCACGCCGCAGATCCATGTCCTCGGTGCGGTGCTCCAGCCACATTCGGAACGGATGAACGGCTCACTGACCGTGGTGCAGGCGATCGCCTTGTCCGGCGGCACGGAACTCGACGCGTGCCTCTCGAACGTCGCGATCCTGCGCGGTTCGCTCGCGCATCCACAGATCGCGATCGTCGCCGTGGACGCCATTCTCCACGGCAAGGCGCCCGACGTCCGGCTCGAGGCGGGCGATATCGTCTTCGTCCCCTACGCGCCGCAACGCGTGTTGACGCGTTACGTGAACCTGATCCTCGACACCTTCGCGCGCACCGTCGGCGTGAACGCCGGCTCGCGCATTGTCTCCGGCAACTCCTCCCCCATCGGCATCGGCGTCAACGTCTCGCCATAGTGGCGCTTGAGCGCTGGCGATCACGCCAGCTTGTGAAACGGCGGGAATATCCCCGCCGTTTTTTTTGCGTCCGCATCGGGCGGAGATGGGCTCCGCTCCGACATGCCAGACAAACACCGACAAACTCCCGGCCCAACATCTGACACCATAATCAGACCGACACGGCTACTCAGCCTTACCGCAACTCCGTATCGTTGGCGGTCTAATGAGCAAACTAATCGCCGTGGGGCGCGTTACGGTGACCGTGTTTTGCCTCTGGACCGCTGCAAGCCTTCGGAGTTTCGCCAGTGATACGATTTGGTGCGATGACAGTGTGCCCGCCGGAGCCGCGCAGCTCGCCGACGGCGGCGACACGTGGAACTGGATTGCGAGCAACCCCGCTCCCGCCTCGGGCGCGCTCGCCCATCAATCGAGTCTCTCGTCGGGCCTGCACGAACACTTCTTCAACTACGCCGGCACGCCACTTTCGGTCGATGCGGGAGAAACCCTTTTCGCCTACGTCTATCTCGACGCCGCCAATCCGCCCAGCGAGATCATGCTGAGCTGGAATGCCAACAACTGGGAACACCGCGCCTACTGGGGCGCCAACTCGATCAACTACGGCAGCAATGGCACGGCGGGCCGCTGCTTCATGGGCGCCTTGCCAGCCGCCGGCCAGTGGGTTCGCCTCGAGGTGCCCGCGAGTCAGGTCGGCCTCGAAGGCGCCGCGATCACCGGCATGGGTTTCGCCGCCTTCAACGGCCGTGTCACCTGGGACAAATCCGGCAAGGGCTACGCCGGAACGGTTGCCCCAGCCCACGCGACGGCGGAGAGCGCCGGCGAAACCGCCTGGTTCGACGACGCGGCCCCGGCAGGCGCCGCGCTGCTTTCCGACGGCGGCGACACGTGGAACTGGATCGCGAGCAACCCCGCACCCGTCTCGGGCGCCCTCGCCCATCAGTCCAGTCTCACCGTGGGTCTGCACGAGCACTCCTTCAATTACGCCGCCGTGCCCTTCGTCGTCGCGAACGGCGAAACTCTTTTCGCCTACGTCTACATCGACGCCTCCCATCCGCCGAGCGAGATCATGCTGAGCTGGAATGCCGGCAACTGGGAGCATCGCGCGTATTGGGGTGCCAATGGCATCAACTATGGCACCGACGGCACGGCCAGCCGCCACTTCATGGGCCCGGTGCCCGCCAGCGGCCGGTGGGTTCGACTCGAAATCCCGGCCAGTCAGGTCGGTTTGGAAGGCCAGTCGATCGTCGGCATGGGCTTCTCGCACTACGACGGACGCGCCACCTGGGACAAGACCGGCAAGTTGGCGCCTGCAACGACACCAACCTCCTTGCCACCAGCTTCCCCGACTTACACCGACATCATTTGGTCCGACGACGCCGTGCCTGTCGGCGCCGCCCAGCTGTCCGACGGCGGCGACACGTGGAACTGGGTCTCGAGCAACCCGACACCCGTTTCGGGCGCGCTCGCGCACCAGTCGATTCTGGCGGCGGGCTTGCACGAACATCTTTTCAACTACGCCACAACGCCGTTCGCGATCGCCGTCGGCGACACGCTCTTCGCCTACGTTTATCTCGATCCCGCTCATCCGCCGACCGAGATCATGCTGAGTTGGAACGCCGCCAACTGGGAGCATCGCGCCTACTGGGGGGCCGACTCGATCAACTACGGCACCGATAGCACGCCCGGCCGCCATTACATGGGTCCGCTGCCGGCCACCGGCCAGTGGGTG
>Ga0265313_10004274_pt1 | contig 11063 bp, 13 predicted proteins | sample 4123metaG_FD_203122 | JGI IMG/M metagenome (GOLD analysis project Ga0265313, IMG submission 203122) | Rhizosphere microbial communities from Carex aquatilis grown in University of Washington, Seatle, WA, United States - 4-1-23 metaG | ecosystem: Host-associated > Plants > Roots > Rhizosphere >...
TCAAGCGAAACATCCTGCGGATGCTGGTGCAATCGGGCAGCCGCGTCACGGTGGTGCCGGCGGGCACGAAAGCCGAAGATGTCCTCGCGCTGAAGCCCAGCGGCGTGTTTCTATCGAACGGTCCGGGCGATCCCGAGCCGCTGACATACCAGGCGGCGCAAGTGCGCAAGCTGGTCGGGAAAATCCCGATCTTCGGGATCTGCCTGGGTCACCAGATCCTCGGCTTGGCGCTAGGCGGGAAGACCTACAAGCTGAAGTTTGGGCACCGGGGCGCGAATCATCCCGTATTAAACAAGGTAACGGGGCGGGTGGAGATCACGTCGCACAATCACGGATTCGCGGTAGACCCGGATTCCCTGAACTTGAACGAAATAGAAATCACGCACATGAATCTAAATGACCAGACTCTGGAGGGCTTCCGGCATCGTAATCATCCTGTGTTCTGTGTGCAGTATCATCCGGAAGCGGCGCCGGGCCCGCACGATTCGCATTATTTATTCGGGGATTTCATGAAGCTGATGGAGGGCGGGAAATAATTGCCGCGGCGTAACGATCTTCACCGCATTCTGATTGTGGGCTCGGGGCCGATCATCATCGGTCAGGCTTGCGAGTTCGATTATTCCGGCGCGCAGGCGTGCAAGGCGCTGCGCCAGGATGGATACGAAGTCATCCTGATCAATTCGAATCCGGCGACCATCATGACCGATCCGAACATGGCGGACCGTACTTATGTGGAGCCGCTGAGCGTGGAGTATGCGGCGGAGGTGATTCGCCGCGAGCGGCCCGACGCACTGCTGTCCACCGTCGGTGGACAGACTGGATTGAATCTTTCAGTGGAGCTGGCCGAAGCGGGCGTACTTGATCAATATGGTGTGGAGTTAATCGGCGCGAAGCTCGACGCGATCAAGAAGGCCGAAGACCGGCTGCTGTTCAAAGATGCGATGAAGAAGATCGGCCTGGATCTGCCGCAGTCGCAACTGGTGACTACAGTAGAGAAGGGTCTGGAGTTCGCGGCGCGCATCGGATACCCGGTGATTTTGCGGCCCAGCTTCACGATGGGCGGCTCGGGCGGCGGCATTGCCTACAATCGCGAAGACCTGGTCAATATTTGCGAACACGGTCTGGATCTGTCACCGGTGCATGAAGTCCTCATCGAGGAAAGCGTCCTGGGCTGGAAGGAATTCGAGTTGGAGGTGATGCGCGATCAGGCGGACAACGCGATCATTGTCTGCTCGATTGAAAATTTCGATCCCATGGGCGTGCACACGGGCGATTCGATCACGGTCGCGCCCGCGCAGACGCTGACCGATCGCGAATATCAGATGATGCGCGACGGCGCGCTCAAGTGTCTGCGCGAGATCGGCGTCGATACGGGCGGATCGAACGTCCAGTTCGCCATCGACCCAGCAACGGGCCGCATGGTGATCGTGGAGATGAATCCACGCGTATCGCGTTCCTCCGCTCTCGCTTCCAAAGCCACGGGATTTCCGATTGCGAAGATCGCGGCGAAACTCGCGGTGGGCTATCGCCTGGACGAGATCAAGAACGATATTACGCGCAAGACTCCGGCGTGCTTCGAGCCGACCATCGATTACGTGGTCGTCAAGATTCCGCGCTGGCAGTTCGAGAAATTCCCGGGCGCAGAGCCGGTTCTAGGCACGCAGATGAAGAGCGTCGGCGAGGCCATGGCGATTGGCCGAACGTTCAAGCAGGCGCTGGGCAAGGGCATGCGCAGCCTCGAAACGGGCAAAGCCGACGGCGCGGTGACGTATCAGGATGACCTGATCGAGCCGCGGCTGATCACTCCGAACCCCGACCGCCTGGGCTACATCCGCTTTGCTTTCGAGCGTGGCTATACAGAGGAGCAGGTTCATACGCTCACGTCGATTGACCCCTGGTTCCTGCGGCAGGTGCGCGAGATGGTCGACCTGGAGCGGGATATGGGGAAGCTCACCCTCGGCACGATCACGCGCGAGCAGTTCCTGCAGGCCAAGCGCGACGGCATTTCCGATTCGAAGCTCGCGCGAACCTGGAAAGTTGGGCCATTAGACGTAAGAGCCCGGCGCAAAGAGCTGGGCGTCACTGCGGTGTTCAATCGCGTGGATACGTGCGCGGCCGAGTTCGAAAGCTTCACTCCGTATATGTATTCGAGTTACGAATCGCACTGCGAGGCGGCTCCAACGGATCGCAAGAAAGTCATGATTCTGGGCAGCGGTCCGAACCGGATTGGGCAGGGAATCGAGTTCGATTACTGCTGCTGCCATGCGTCTTTCGCGCTGCAGGAATTCGGCGTCGAGTCGATCATGGTGAACTGCAATCCTGAGACGGTCTCGACCGATTACGACACCAGCGATCGGCTGTACTTCGAGCCCCTGACGCTCGAAGAAGTTCTAAACATATACGAAACTGAGAAGCCGGATGGCGTGATCGTGCAGTTCGGCGGCCAGACTCCGCTGACGCTGGCGTTGCCGTTGAAGCGCGCGGGCGTGCCGATTATCGGGACCGATCCGATGAACATCGATCTCGCGGAAGATCGCAAGCTATTCGGCAAACTTCTTGACGAGTTGAATATTCCGGCACCGGCAAACGGTTCGGCGACGACCGTCGAAGGCGCCTGCGACGTCGCGCGTCAACTCGGCTATCCCGTGTTGGTGCGGCCGAGCTACGTGCTGGGCGGACGCGCGATGGTGATCGCCTACGACGAAGACACTGTGCGCCGGTACATGCAGGAGGCCGTGATCTTCTCGCAGGATCGGCCGGTCTTGATCGACAGGTTCCTGGAAGACGCCACGGAAGTGGACGTGGACGCGTTGGCGGATATGAGTGGAGCCGTGCTGATCGCGGGGATCATGGAGCACATCGAAGAGGCCGGAGTGCATTCAGGCGATTCGAGCTGCGTGCTGCCTGCGACCTCGCTGTCCGAGCAGACACTCACGACCATCCGGACATACACCGAACAGCTGGCGCGAGCATTGAACGTCATTGGGCTCATGAACATTCAGTACGCAGTGAAAGACGGTACGGTCTATGTTCTGGAAGTTAACCCGAGAGCGTCGCGCACAGTTCCTTACGTCGGCAAAGCAACTGGCGTGCCGCTGCCGAAGATCGCCGTGGGACTGATGCTGGGAAAGAAAATCTCCGATTTCACGGACGCCACCGGCGTGCTTCCAGTCCCGCAGTTCTTCGTGAAATCGCCGGTGTTCCCGTTTAACAAGTTCCCGGGCGTCGATCCATCGCTGGGGCCGGAGATGCGCTCCACCGGCGAAGTGATGGGCGTGGGCGAAAATTTCGGCGAGGCGTTCGCCAAGGCACAATTAAGTGCGGGCACGCCGCTGCCGGACAAAGGCCGCGTGTTCTTCACCGTGAATGATCGCGATAAGCTGGTCGCGGCGGCGCTGGCGAAGAGGCTGACCGAGCTCGGCTTTGAAATAACCGCCACGCGCGGTACTGCGAATGCGATTCGCGCCGCGGGGATTCCCGTAAAAACCGTTTTCAAGTACAACGAAGGCCGGCCGAACGCGGTGGATCTGCTGAAGGCAGGCTCCATCAGCCTGATCATTTATACGGGCACTACGGGCGCGCATGCATTTGCCGACGAGAAAGCGATTCGCCGAAACGCCGTGACGTACCGGGTGCCGTGCATCACGACCATTAGCGGAGCGCGGGCGGCCGTGGAAGCGATTGCGTCCAAGGGCCGGGATCCCATCCGCGTATGGAGCTTGCAGGAGATCCACGGGACCACGACGGCAGCGGCCGTAAAGGGTTAGTCGACAGGTGACAAGATCACCTGTCCTGCCACAAGATCGCCAGTCCTACTTCAGCGCGCGGGTTCGGGGGCCGTATCGCGGCTGCGCTTCTTGCGATTGCGCTTGCGTGCCAAGGCGGCTTTCACGCGCTTCTTCTCGCCGGGCTTCAGATAGAAGGAGTGGCGCTTGATCTCCTTGATGATTTCTTCACGGAGAACCAAACGCTTGAAACGACGCAGCGCGCTCTCCAGAGTCTCGCCGTCTTGCAGGTGTATTTCAGCCATTAGAATTCGATCTCTCTATTAGACCAGATCTCAAGCGCTCTTTTGCGGCTCGCTCTCAACTTCCTTATCGTACTCATACCCTTGCAGTTCTTCCAGGATAGGATTCCCCTCGGCAACTTCGGGTCCTGTTCCGGGTTCCTTAGGTTGCAGTCGTTTCGTGCGCTTTTCGTCCTGCTTCTCTTTGCGCGCCTGCTCTCTTTGCCGCTTTTTGAACGATTGTGGGCCACGACCAGCCATATATTATTGCTCCTGCTAAAGATACGCCGCGCACTCACACGGAACCGGCGGCGGGGCGGCAGCGTACGTTATCTGCGATTTAGCAAGAACACCACGACCGGCTGGGAGCAAGCGGCCAGCACACTCCTAATGTACCATTTGCGTCCATCGGCTTCCACCTGGGTCTACGATCGATGGGCTAACTTATTGATTTTCCGCCCGTTCCAGGCGCCAACCGGTAATCGCCGGCAGCGCTACGGACACAAACGCCAGGGTCCAAGTCGCGGCGCCCTCGGGAATTCGCAGAGCCGCGCCCGTGCGAAACGCGACCAGCCAAGCCAGCGTGATGGCCGCGCCGGTTGCCATCGCGATCCATCGGAACCGGGCATTCGTCCGCGCGCAGGCGGCTTGAATCGCCAGCGCCAGTGCCGGAGCCACCATGAGATCCGCAAGATAGTGTTCTCCGAAACCGAGCGTTGCCAGAGCCGTGAGCGTCAGGTACGCGGCCGCGATTACTCCCATCCACCAATTACGGCGGCGAATGTTCCAGAACAGCAGGAGCGTCCAGCCGACATGCAGGGAAGGCATGCCGTTGCGGGCGGCCGTTTGCAGCCATGCGGGCTGAATCGCCAAGCCGGCCAGATCGGGGACGTGGAATGGAAAGTCTTTGGCGAACAAGTAAATCGGTCCCGACGCGGGACTCACCTGGTAGAGCAGGAACCCGACCACGCCAAGGGCCACTGAGAGCCATCTCAGGTCGACAACAATGGGGACGTTACGTTGCCGGTCTCGCCACTGGATCGCCAGGCAAACAGCCAATCCGAGCGGCAGGCTGTTATACACATAGCCGCACGCCTTAAGCAGCCAGGGATGCGCGCGCAGCAACCTTCCGATGACCCAACTTGGCGGGCCACCGAATTTTGTATCAAAGACGTACAGGAGCCGGTCGTATGTGATGGGCGTAAGCCCGATCGCGAGATTCACCGCGACAGCCGAGCAAAGGCACAGCGCCGGGATCAAGACCACTTCACGCGCGCGCTCAAGTCGAATGCGTTTCGCCGTCTGCGGAGCCCAGAACCATTGCAGCGTCACCAGCAGCAGGCTCCCCAAGCCGAGAAAGCCGCCCGAAATCCCGATCGCGGCGCCATAGAAGTTGGTCACGTCTGCATGAACAAGAAAGTATGCGGTGCCGAACATCGCGGCGCAGGCGGCCACTACCGCGAGCTCGCGGCGGCTCGGCCGCATCGCCATGTGCACGACGAAAGCCCCGGCAAAAGCAAAGGCGATGTAAGGGGACGAGCCCAGGCGAAAGAAAGCCGCGACTACGAATAGAATCACCGTCACGCAGGCCGCCTGCATCCACCGGTAGGGGATCTCCAACGCGTGCTTTTTGACGGCGCTGGGGAAGACGACGGATGGAGACGGAGTAGTCACACGAATCCTACAGATTTATCGGCATTGTGGACTTTTGCCATCATAGATCCTGGTGCGAATTTTAGTGACGAATGACGACGGCTGGGATGCGCCCGGCCTAGCGGTGCTGAAAACCCTCGCCGAGCAATTTGGCGAGGTGTTTGTGCTTGCTCCCAGGGATCCGCATTCCTATGCGGGCCATCGAGTGACCACGGATTGTCCGCTGGTTCTGGCGGAGACCGGAGCGCAGGAGTTCACGCTGACAGGCACGCCGGCTGATTGCGTGCGGTTGGCAGTCACCACTCTGTTCCCGGACATCGATTGGGTGCTTGCCGGGATCAATCGCGGAGGTAATCTGGGGGCCGACCTTTTCACCTCGGGAACCGTGGCCGCGGTTCGAGAAGCGGCGCTGTTGGGCCGGCCGGGAATCGCGGTTTCGCAATACATCCGCAAGGAGGTGCCGCTCGATTGGGAACGGTCGGGCGAGCTGGCGCTGCCGGTGATCGCGCAACTGATCGCGGAGGGGTGCCCGCCCAAGGGATATTGGAACGTGAATCTCCCCCACATTGACGCTGGCGACAGCGCCGCTGTGATCCGATGTGTCCCGGACAATGAGCCGCTCGATGTGCGATTCCGCCAAGAAGGGGATCGTTTCCACTATGCCGGATCCTATCCGTCGCGGCGCCGGACGCCCGGAAGAGACGTAGCCCAATGTTTCGGCGGGTCGATCACGGTGAGTTGCCTGCGCCTGGACTAAGCCGCGGTAATTCTTTCACAAACATTTCACAAATCCCTTGCGACTGCCGGCTCGATGCGGGGCAATACTGGGCGCATGAAGCATATAACTCAAGCGACCCTTACAGCTCTGCTCTTGTGGTTACCTCTTTCCGCACAGAGCCTGACGATCCCGCACGTTGCCGACGGAGGAGGTTGGAAAACGACGATCGTCCTGACCAACACCTCGCCGAATCCGGCATCAGCGACATTGATTTTTCACAAACAGGCGCAGGCGGACGGCAATACGCAGCCGTGGAATCCACCTATCGTTGAGGTCATTTCTACTTCCGGAATGAACATGGCAGGCGGTTCCACATTGTTCTTGAATACCACAGGAACGGCGGCGGATTTGTCGGTGGGCTGGGCGGAACTGAATGCCGATGCGGGCGTCATTGGCTACGTGGTCTTCTCGATCCGCGCGGGGGCAACTCAGGATGAAGGAACTGCGCCCGCGGTGGCTGCATCGAACCGAATCCTGGTGCCCTACGACGACTCGAATGGATTTGTCACCGACATGGCGATCGTAAATCCCACGGGATCGCCTATGGATATTTCGGTCGGCTTCCGGACCGTGGATGGATTAGTCTCTACGGGCAATACCCTTTCCCAATTGCCGGCGGGTGGACATTTGTCGTTTGCCTTATCGACCCAGTTCCCGGTGATTCACGGACATGTCGGTCTGGCCGAATTCTACAGCGCCACAGGCAACTTCTCCGTAATCGCTCTTCGAACCAACCCGACGAACTCGTTTACCACAGCGCCCGTGTATTTCCAGAGCGGAGCGCCCATGATCCAAGCGGACACCTCCAATCCCTATCCGACGGGGCCGCCTTGCGATCCGTATTACGGTTGCCCCAACATGTATTTGCGATCTCCGGCAGGCGGCGTTCACTAGGCGATTTTACTTGAGCCATTCGCCGTCGTGCATGATCTTTTCGGCCGAGTTGGTCGCGGCATCCCGCAGCAGCAGATCGGCGGGCTCACCGGCAGCGATCAGGGAACTGCTGGTGGCGGGGGTGATAAGCTTGCCCATCCCCGAGGTGATTTGTGCGCCCTTGGGCACTGGTGTTGATGCCTGAGGGCCCACCGCCTCGAATTTCCCATCGCGAATCACGATGACCGAATGCTCGAGGCGGGGATTGCCATGGCCGGGATCGAGTTGCGCGCCTACGATCACTTTGATCCCGGAAGGCGGAGCGCAAGAAACGAGCAGGGTCGCCAGGAGCACCAGAATTGTTCTCATCCCAACAGCATCTCCATGGAGAGGGCGCGCAGATCGGGCACCAGGACATCGGGAGCATGCTCGGCGAGCTCCGCGGCGGAGACCAAGCCGGTAGCGACCGCGATAGATCGCACGCCGTTGGCGCGTGCGGCGCGAATGTCGTTGGGATGATCGCCGATCAGCGCCACGGGACTCGACCGGTCAATCCAGCCCTTCTGACGAGCATGGCGAACCGCGATGCGCACTAATCCTGCCCGGTCCGCTGCTAACTCAGCGAAAGCCCCGAAACGAAGGTAGCGTTTCAGCCCGGCGCATTCCATCTTCTTCCAGCCGATGCGGGATAGATTGCCGGTGACCAAGCCAGCCGGGATACCTCGTCGCCACAGTTTGTACAGCAGCATGCGCGCGCCGGGGCAGACGCGGCCGTGAAGGTCGGGACAGCTTCGCACGTAAATACGCTGCGCTAAGGCCACCATGGCGGGCATGTGCCGCCGGATGCGCGTTCGCGAAACACCGGCGTTAGCCAGCATGCAGGCAAGAATATCGCGATCGAGCATGCCCTGCACCGGAACGCCTTCGGTGGTCGTTTCCACGCCGGTAGCGCGGCGAACGGCGTCGATCAAAGCCTGGCGATGATGCGGACCCGCACGGCGCAGCAGCGTTCCGTCGATGTCGAAAAGAACTAAAGCTCGCTCACGTTCCAATACATCATGATATCCGGCTGCTAGAATAGCCTTGTCATGCAAGTGCTTCAAGCGGGCCGGCACAAGTTGTTGCTGTTAGAGCTGGACCCCGAGTTTATCGAGAATATCGCGCGCCAGGCGGGCTTCGAATTCAAGCTCGAAGATCAGGAGCGGCGTGTGTTGCTGGAACTGTCGGCCGAAGACCGGCAGGCTCCGCTGCTGCTGTTCGACGCGGCCGATCCCGCTAACCTCGGATGGTTTTCGCGCTGCCAGTTCTATGTGGACGGCGTTTCAGGAACCGTGCTGCAGACTCCCATCCAGATCGCCAACCAGCACGATCGGGGCGGGCGCGCTTTGCCGCACGCCATCCGCCTGCAAATCAACAAGGAACTTCCCGTGACGTTCCGGCTGCCGAATAAAGCGCCCGTGACCGAGCAAACCATTTACGCGGTGCTCTACAATGTGCTCAATGCGTTGTTGAATACCGGAGTGGGCGTGTGCGGAGGCGGCGTGGTGAAGCCGCTAGCAGGCCGCACGGAGCCGCCTGGTTCCAGGAATTAGTTATCCGCCGATGGAAGCGAACGAACGCGAATCAAGGACACCGGAAGAAACCGACCCTCTCCGCGCATATGCGCATCAGAATGCCGCGAAGGAGGTTAAGCCGAAATCTTCGGCGGGTCCCTTCCTGGTTTCCGTACTGGTGACGGCCGTGATCCTGGCAATCGCCTTCTACCTGTGGGGGCGCTAACATGGCGACCTTCGGCCTTATCGAGTATGGCGATGCGTCGCCCGAAGTGCGCGCGGTCTACGACGACATCATGGCCACGCGCAAGACCGACTGGGTGAACAATTTCTGGAAGGCTCTGGCGCACGATCCCGCTGCGCTAAAGCGAACCTGGGAAACCGCCAAGCAGGTGATGGGTCCTGGTGCGCTGGATCCCCTCACAAAAGAAATGCTCTACGTCGCGATCAGCATGAGCAACCAGTGCGATTACTGCGTCGGGTCGCATATTGCGGGCGCGCGATCCAAGGGGATGACGGATGAACAGCTCAAGGAGCTGATCGCCGTGGTGGGTTTCGCAAATGCGAACAATCGGATCGTGGCGGGGTACCAGGTAGAGATCGACGACCGGTTCAAAGCCTAAAAAATGGCGGCGAGCCGGAAAGCCCGCCGCTCTTCCTAGTCGCGGGTCTAATTGCCCTGCTTGATGTCTTCAACAGGAGTCTAGCAACCCAGAATTTCTAGAAGATGGCGGAACGGTCAACTTCTGCTTACGGAAGCTGCGCGGGTGCGTTCACGTGCACCAGGTCGATATTGTTCTCTTGGCAGATGTACTCCACGATTTCGATGCCGGGCTGTTCCAGGCGGGCGCGGCCCGTGGTCGTGAATGGCTTGGTGTATGCGCCGGGATCGTCGATGGTCACATCGATGGTCATGTTTCCCAGATCCGTGCGGGTGTAGCGTTCGATGGTATGGAGCTTTTCGGTGTGCGGGTGGCCGAGATAGTCGAACCAGAACTTGTCGTTGTATCCGACCGTATCCACCACCAGCGTGTCCCCATCCCAACTGCCGATGGAGTGCCCGTACCAGGTGGGATCAGGATCGTCAGGATGCTTGCCGTTCATGAAGATCTGCCGGAAGCTGTGGATGTTGCCTTCGTACAGGATGAAAATGTGGGTGGCGGCCTTGTGCGTGGGCGTCTGCACCATGCGCCACGGATACGGCGATCCGCGGGGAACCCCAGTCGGCAGGCAGTTCGCTTCCGGATCATCCTGCGATTTTCGCGTCTTCATGAGAGCCTCGGCCCAAGGCTGCATGACCACTTGTTCGCCAGGCTTCAGTCCCTTGGTGATGTCGCCGGAATTGCTTCCCCCGCCCATCCATACGCCGGTCAGATCCACGGTGCCATCGGGGAGACGGGGAGTGGGTCCCGACGGCGTCGCCGGTCCCTTGCCTTTGCCCTTCGCTTTCGGTGCGGCGTTGCTGGGCGCGGGGGCGGGCGTCTGGGCGACCAGCAGAGAGACCGCCCCGACGGCGATCACGTAGCCGATAACTAGATACCTCTTCATGGGCTATTTCACATCCGGCGGCGGCGCAGACATGAACGTCAGTTGGGCACCGTCGGATTTCGTGATCGTGACGGCGCTGGCAGTGTGGGTGCCATCTTTGGCCGGGGTAGCGACCACTACAACGTGATCGCCTTCCTTGAGGGAGTGCCGCGTCCAACCATTCCGCATCATCATGTTGGGGCTGGCGAGTTCCAGATTCCAATTCGCCACTTTGCCGTTCGGATCGGTCACGTCGATGTAAAAGTGGCCGTGCGGATTGGTCCACTCAAATTTCGTTACGACGCCTGTCAGCTCAACCTTCTTGCTGGAATCGTACTCGGCTGCAAAGGAATGGTGTGCGGCGGCCGGCAACCCCATCATCAGCAGTCCGGTTCCCGCCACTGCGATGCTCAGCGTAAGTTTCACCGCCACGCGTTTCGCCATCACACCTCCACTAGGGATTTTATACGAATCCAATGGCACGGCCGCCGACCCCGACGCCAAACCACAGGATCAAGGACAGCAGCGCAACCACCCAGCCCAGCAGCAACGGACGCTGGTTTTCGTCCTTGTGGGTGATCCAGCGGAACAGAGTGAACTGGAAGATGATGGCCGGAAACAGCACCTCCATCTTGAACTTGAATCCTTCATTGACGAAGCATTTCATGGCTTC
>Ga0265313_10004276_pt1 | contig 11058 bp, 5 predicted proteins | sample 4123metaG_FD_203122 | JGI IMG/M metagenome (GOLD analysis project Ga0265313, IMG submission 203122) | Rhizosphere microbial communities from Carex aquatilis grown in University of Washington, Seatle, WA, United States - 4-1-23 metaG | ecosystem: Host-associated > Plants > Roots > Rhizosphere >...
GAAGAAGCGCGGAACGATCCGGATTCAATCCACGCCGCTTCTCCGGGAAATGGGGTGGTTGCCTCCGGAGATGCACAATGGAGTGGGCGACGCTGGCGCCGGCCCAAAAAGAGTGGTCCGCATGGTTGACGAAGAGTGTCTTGACCGAATCGCAGTCAGCGGCGAGAGCGAGCACAGGGATGATGTCGTAAGGGAACAGGTGCAAGACAACGACGTCCATTTGCTGGCACAATGTTCTGAGTTCGCGGACCTGTTCCAGAGGCTTTGAGGTCAGCGCGCTGAGCGTCCGCAGAAAACCGCCGGAACTCTCCGCCGATTTTTTCAAGATCTCGGGCACTTCATAAACGCCCTTGAAGTCGGCCTGGGCCGTAATGGCGACGGAGTGCCGGTTGCCCTGATCCTCCTGCATCCACCGCCAGGCACAACGGCAATCTCCTCCCACCGGCCGGCCGTAGCTCAAAACATGAAGCACATTCCGCGAGTTTCCGTCGCGACGCTCTGCCCTGCGGGGCGGAGCCGAGGGTATTCGTTTTCCGAGTTCAAGCAGAAGCCGTTCAAATCGGGATGATCCGAAAAGGCCCACATTACCTGGAAACGTGTAGCGGGCGGCGACCTGGGCGAGCCCGATGGCCGCCGGATAATCCCCCGCCGCCGCGCGTTCCTCGGCCAGGGCCAATAATCCACAGAAACGATCGTACGCGTCGTTGAGATGTTTTGATATGTTCGAACTCATCGGGTCTGGGGGCTCGGAAACATCCCCGACGGATCGGACAGTATCGCCGCAAGGTTGCTCTTGGACTATCGACAGGGGGGCACTCATATTGGCGACATCACCAAGGATTCACTGTTCCGGTCCTGCCGGGGCAAGGCGGCATCCCACAAGCAAACGTTGCACGAAGCGCGGCGCCCGGTGCAGGGAGACCAGCTTGCAAAGCGTGCGCAGGGAGTAAATGCCACTCACCAATGCCGCCAGGCTTCCAACCGTCGTCGAAGCCCAAAACGGCAGCAGGTAAAAACTGGAGAATACCAGGCCGATCGAGCCCAGGAAAAACAGGCCAACCCGTCGATTCGATGCCGACCACCGGAATCCGGTGAGCCACCGGACAATCGGGTAGACCAGCAGCCCGTGAAAGACATAGGATCCAAAGAACGCCATGCCCGACCCGTTCAAACCGAAATAACGAATACACAGCCACGCAAGCGCGATATACACACTGGTATAGGCCAGCTCGCACCAGAAAAACACGCTCGGCCGGCCTTTCGCCACGATGATGAAGCCCATCGGCCAGGTAATCACCTGCAACGTTGCTCCGAGACAAATCCAGCGCAACAACGGCACCGCCGCATAAAATTTTGCCGAATAAAGCAGCGTAATCAACAACGGGGCAAACGTCAGCGTGGCAATCACCCCGGGTCCGGCCAGCAACAGGCTGACTTGAGCCTGCTCGTTGACCAGGCGATTGCAATCGGTGTGATTTCCGGCGGCACCGGTCAGGCGGGGATAAAAATCCGCGCCCATGGCTTGCAGGATGAGCCCGACATACGTCACACCAAAGTACCATGAGGCTTGATAAAGGCCGGCTGCTTCAAGGCCAATTTTTCGTAGAACTAAAATGCGCACGATATAGCCGGCCCCCAGGATGAACAGGCTGCTGGCCATGAAGGCAAACCCGAGCTTAAGCAGTCCGGCAACTTCATTCCTGACTTGGAACGCCGACAGGACCGGGGGTTTGAATTTTACCCTGCGGCTGAACCACCAGGACATCAGTACCGACATGCCCGCAATAGCTATCAGAGACGGTACAATTCCCCGCTCGCCGAAAAAATACACCAGGGCGACGCCGATGATGGTGCCGTAAATGCCGCCGAGGATCCCCATTTTGGCGAGGTCGGCGATACGGCGCATTCCCTGAATCAATGCCGTCTGGCCACCCGCCACGGCACCAAAAAACACGGCGATGGCCAGCCAGGCAATGGCGGCAGCATGTTCACTGGTGCCGAAGGTCCAACCGGATATCGCCGAACAGAACACAACCAGCAAGGCGGCCCCCAAGGCTCCAAGAATAACGGCGGTCCGCCGCAATACGATGGCTGTGCGCGCAATCTTCTCGCCATCGCCAGACCCGACCGCCTCAGCGATCTGGCGGACCCCGCTGCTGTTAACACCCATGCCAGCGATGTTCTGAGCCAAATCGATTAACGAACCATACAATCCGATTAGTCCGACCCCGGAAGGACCGAGCAGCACCGCCATGGCCTTGGTCCGAACAATTCCAATGCCGATCTTCAGCACCGAGGAGCCGCCGATCAACGCCGACGACTTTAAAATCTGGCCGTAGGTAGGCTTTTCGGCCGGAGCCGGCTTTTCCGCCTGAGGCAGGGATGACAGCAAGGGAACCGGGGCCTCGGTATTACAGGGAGTTGATGACATGATCGGATATCCGTCTAAAACTTTTTAGAACATTGACTTTAGAATGGCCGATGAACGATAGGGGCGCATCGGTCGAACCATGTGCTACTGGATAAGCCGCGACCGGCGCGCGGCGAGGACCCAATCCTGGGCCGTCAAGCGCCCCAGCCGTTGCTGCAGGGCCGCGAGCCTGCGCGGCGGCGTACGATTAAATGAGCGCATCACGACCACGTTCCAACCCGCATTCGTAAGTTGGCGAGTGGCCTGACCGGCGGCCACAATCCGGACACCGCTTTGAGCAAAGTTCGAAAGTTTCCGATAATCCCCGACGTTCAGCACGCGTTTGCTCAGAATTCGAAGGGACTGAAAATTGGGTCCACCAATCACCAGCGTTCCCGCCTTGCCAACGAATCGACAGCAATGGTCCAGTACCTGCCATGGATTGGGCAGCAAATGCAGCAGGTCGGTAATTAAAACACAATCGAAGTCCCGCTTCCCGAGGTGGTTGAAGCATTCTTCCATCGTGCCATAAATAACTTCGAATCCCAGCCGGGCACCGGCTGCGCCCATAACCGAATCGAGGGGGAGGACCGTGACCATGGCGCCGCGCTGTTTCAGGACGCTTTCCATGGCTCCCGATCCGCAACCGACCGAGAGGATGGTTTGGGCCTCGCGCGGAACCAGATCCAACACTTCGTTGCACGGCTTTTCATAGTAGCTCTTGGACCACTTTCCATGCTGCAACCGGGACTCGGTTTCGCACAGGTTGCTGACGGGGTGAGTGCCCGTGCCTATCTCAATGAGCGTTTGCACCTGTTCCTTGAAGGCGGCGAGTGGAATTCCCAATTGTCCGGCATAGCGATTCGGCAAGTGATGGATCAGGAAATCCTCCAGCGCCGAAACGCAGAGCACTTTGTGCAAACCACAGTTTATGTACGGATCCGTGGCGACGGTGCAGAGCATGTCGTACCGCCCTTCGCAGGGCTCACGCAAAAATCCGCCCGAAGCGATGGCCCGCCGCAGTTGGTTCCGGGTCAGCAGGTAAAAGGCCGCGTGCTCATTCGAAAATTCGGCAATCGTATGCCCTCCCCTGCGTGCCACGGAACCCGGCTTCCAATGGGACGTCCAATGCACTTCCGGAAGGGAAGTGTTGCCCGATTCGTTTACTTCGTACCGCAGAAAGCCGGCGATTTCGTCCGGCTTCAGGTCCGGGGTGACCCGAAGAAAGGCGCGGATGTTCTTTTCCGTCACCTCCATGTCATCTTCGGAATAAATGAACAGATCGTAACGGTCGATGTTTCGCGCAAAATAATTCTTGTGCGCAAATGGCAGCGACCAGGGATTTTCCGTTGGCAGTCCAACCATCACCTTCACGTCCGGCCCAAGGTCCTTGGGCTGGTCGGAAAACACCACCACCTCCACCGCCATCGGCAGGTCCTGGTAGACGCGAATAATCCGCTTCAGGAAGGCCAGGTTCTTTTCCCCGAAACTGGCGATGGCCACCAACAGCCGGAGGGTTTGTTTTTGGGAGTCGGCGGCAATCCCATGCCCACTCGAAGCATCAGACGAATGGCCCGGGCCGGCCGATGCATCGCCTTTGCCGGCGGCCGGGAAAGCCTGACGGGAGGAACCGGCCGCGCTTGGCGATGAAGAATTCATTGGGTTGTCGTGCTTGGGGTTGACGGAGTTCATGCTATAACCGGCTTGAATCGGTAAGACCCATCAAGGACGGGGCTGCCGTACCCGACGACCGACCAGCAAAACTCCCAAGCCGCCGATGGCCATCGCAAAACTCGACGGTTCCGGCACGAATTCAACGGGCGACAGGGCCCGCGTACTTTGCACCGCGAGGTACTGAGGATTGTCGAGGCCGGAGGCGAAAAGCGTGCTGTTTCCTGCCGACCCGTACTCTTCGATGGTGCCACCCAGAGGATTGTACGTTCCGCCAATCCCGCCAAATGCCGCATAAAGAACATCACCGCTGCCAAAGGCGAGGCCCGTTGGTGCCGTATGCAGCGGATCACTGAACCGGATGCCTCCGGTAACCATCCCGCCGCTGAGTTCCACAATGCTGCCGGCATTTTGCAGCCCGGCGTAAAGATTGCCGGCACTGTCGGAAGCGATGCCGCTCATGAAGTTAAACGCTGAAAAGAGGGTGGACTGGCTTCCCCCGGCGGCAAACTCCAGGATGTTGTGCGGGGTTGACGCGAACAGGTTGCCATGGTTATCAAAAGTGATGTAGCCATCCTGGTTTAAACCGGAGGCAAACACCGATCCGCTCCCGCTCGAATTAAATTGCAGGATGGTGCCGGCGCCGGAATTGGCCACATAAAGGTTGCCACTGCCATCGAAAGCGAGCCCGGTCGGGCTGTTCAAACCGGAAGCAAAGACGGATTCATTTCCGCCCAGATCAAATTTCAGAATCGTGCCGTTGCCAGAATCGGCCACGTAGAGATCGCCGTTATTGGCAAAGGCCAGACCGGCGGGTTGATCCAGACCGGAGGCAAAGATGGATTCATTGCCACCGGAATTGAGCTGCAAAATCGTCCCGCCCGCAGCATCGGAAACATAAACATTGTCAGCGTGGGCAAAGGATTCACCAGCCAGGAACAGAACGATTCCGAGGCCAAGTGTGGTACAACATGATTTCATACGTCTTACTCCAGTATATTATTGATTTCTACGAATGACAAAATTTGAACATCAATATTTTGCCAAATTAACGGGGGCGATTGGCCTTCACGGCAATGGCAATCACACAATCACCCAGCGAGGAATTCCACGGCAACAGACAGAGCTCTCCCATTTTAAAAAGCCGGGTGATTCCCCAGGCCGGCCAATGTCGGGGCGTTCCCCTGGTAAAATTAGACCGTCCCCACCGCAGCATGAGACTGTCATAAATCACCGAGGTAACGATAAAAGGAAGCACTGTTACGTCCTGGAACCCGGCCCGGACCAGCGCCTGGCGCATGGATTTCATTGAAAAAATATGCAGATGCCGGGGCGGCTCCAACCCGCGCCAATATTCTTTGAAAAGCCGGTGTCCCAGGCTGGCATTGTTCGGCGTAAACAAGACCAGTTTGCCGTCAGGCTTCAGAATTCTACGGCACTCGGCCAGGGTGCGCACGGGATCCGGCACGTGCTCAATCACATGATTCAGCGTCACGGCGTCAAAATAATTATCCGGATAATTTTGTTCTTCCAACGAGCCGGATTCCACCTTCAATCCCTCCTGCCGGGCGACCTTTACCGCGCCTTCATCAAAATCCAGTCCTTCAACCGTCCAACCGCGCTGGCGCATGGCCAGCAACCACTCTCCCGATCCACACCCTACATCCAACAATCGTCCCTGGGAAACGGCGGGCAGGCAACGCACCCAGGCGTCAGTCTCGCGGCGATGGATGGGAGATAAAGCCAGCAACCGGCCAAGCAGCCTGGCGAGCAAGGGTTGGGGTCCCGTCTCATAATTATATTTATTGGCCCAATATCCGCGCTGTGCCAGGTCGCGGATCCGCTTTAGAAAACCCGCGCGCCGGGTCGAACCAACCGCTTTATGCGTATAATAATTGGCATAGGCTTTCCCGATATCTTCTGTGACCGGCATCGGATCCAGCCAGACCAACCCGCATTCGGAGTTGGGACAGGTTTTCAGGTTCCACAAACCTTCGGTCCCAAAAAGGCGGTCTTTCTGCCCCGAATAAATGGAGTCGCCTTCGCCCCCACACAAAATACACGTGGGACACGCAGTCGTCCTGATTTGACTTTCCTCGGCGGGTCCGGCTTCGGCGTGTAATCGGGACGGATCCATATTCTTCCTGCAACTGGACTCTGCAACTCCCACAAAAACCCGGGGTAAAAACGGTTGGCGATGGCTTGGCAGAAACGCCAAACGCGTTAACAAATGGATTACGGGGAAAAACCGCTGATTTCCGCTGGCGGCTGTAAATGAGCCGGCCGCCCTTATCGGGACATCAATGTGAATCCATGTTTAAACTAGGGGCTGACAACCCGCAGACCGTCTGGAGTGGTCGGCAGTGGAGCAGAGTTTGACTGAATTGACCTTAATGCCGAGGCCGGGGCCGTCGGAGCCGCTGGTATCACTTGCAACAGGGTAAAATTTGCCAGGCTGGTACCCGGTTCTTCGCCCTTAAAATAGATTTGGTGCGCGCCGGCACTGAGACTAAATACCTTGGGAACAATCTGGTCATTGTTGTCAGAACCGCTGCCGCGCCAGCTGACCATGCGTTCCTGAAAACCCGATGTGATGGGCATGATGTCCCAGATCATGGTGGGATCCTGTGGCGGGGCGTCGATATTGACCGCAAATGAATTGGCGCTCGTGCTGGGCGCATCCACCAGCGCCTGGATCTCGTAATTCCCGGTGGTGGCAATCGTGAAATTGAAAGCCGCCGTTCCACTGCTGATGTCCCCGGGGGCCGGCGACGGCAAAAAGAAATAACTGCTGGAAACACCGTTAATGACCGTGTTGCCCATCAACACGCCACTCAACGCGCCATTGGTTGCTGTAAAAATCAGCCCGGTATTGGTCGTGCCGAGATTGGGCTGCGCCTCCACTTCCAAATTTGTCTGCGATTCCGCCCAACCCTGGCTATTGCTCACCACCAGTGTCCAGACGTAGCTGTTGCCAATCGTATTCGTATCAAAATAGCAGCCGATATTGGTTATCGGACTCGTACCGTTCGTCCAGACCACCGGGGTTCCTCCATTGACACTGTAGCTCCATTGCCACGTCTGGGCATTGGTCGCGGTCGCTGAAAACCGCACGGTCGTTCCCGCATAGATCTGAAGCCCCGGGAGGTTCAAATCCACATCGGTCGCATTCGCGTTGATTGCCGACACCGTGGGTAAAACCGGAGGCGCGTCGGTCGCGTTGCCGGTCACCGTCGTGCTGGCCCCGTTGCCGCCGGTAAAGGTCAGACTCTGATTATAACTATTCGCCACGGTTGGACTGAATATCACCGTCACCGTCTGACTTGCATTGGCTCCCAAACTATAGCTTCCACCCGACACAATGCTGAACGGGGCGCCCACGTTCGCCGTGCCCGTCAATGTGCCCGTCCCGATGTTCTGCACTGTGAAACTGTTCGTCTTGCTCGTCCCGTTCAAAATCGTCCCGTATGCAATACTCCCCGGCGTCACCTGCAACACCGGCGTGGGCACCGGCGCGTTGGTCGCACTGCCCGTAACGGTCGTGCTGGCACCGTTGCCGCCGGTAAAAGTCACACTCTGATTATAATTGCTCGTCCCGGTCGGACTAAATACCACCGTTACCACCTGACTCGCCCCAGCCCCCAAATTGTAACTTTCACCCGACAGGATGCTGAACGGGGCGCCCACACTTGCCGAACCCGTCAATGTCCCGGTCCCGATGTTCTGAACCGTGAAACTGTTCGTCTTGCTCGTCCCATTCAAAATCGTCCCGTACGCAATCGTACCGGGTGTCACCTGCAACACCGGCGTCGGCACCGGTGCGTTGGTCGCACTGCCCGTAACGGTCGTGTTTGCCCCATTGCCGCCGGTAAAAGTCACACTCTGATTATAATTGCTCGCTCCGGTCGGACTGAATACCACCGTTACCGCCTGACTCGCCCCAGCCCCCAAATTGTAAGTCCCGCCGGAAACTATGCTGAAGGGGGCGCCCACACTTGCCGTACCGCTCAATGTCCCGGTCCCGATGTTCTGGACCGTGAAACTGTTCGTCTTGCTTGTCCCGTTCAAAATCGTCCCGTACGCAATACTTCCCGGCGACACCTGCAACACCGGCGTAGGCACCGGCGCGTTGGTCGCACTGCCCGTAACGGTCGTGTTTGCGCCATTGCCGCCGGTAAAAGTCACACTCTGATTGTAATTGCTCGCACCCAGAGGACTGAAAGCCACCGTCACCGCCTGACTCGCCCCAGCCCCCAAACTGTAACTTCCGCCAGACACAATGCTGAACGGAGCGCCCACACTCGCTGTCCCAATCAATGTCCCAGTCCCGATGTTCTGGACCGTGAAACTATTCGTCTTGCTCGTCCCGTTCAAAATCGATCCATACGCAATGCTCCCGGGTGTTACCTGTAACACCGGCGTGGGCACCGGCACGTTGGTCGCGCTGCCCGTCACCGTTGTGCTCGTTCCGTTGCCGCCGGTAAAGATCACACTCTGATTATAATTGCTCGCCCCGGTCGGGCTGAATGCCACCGTCACCGTCTGACTCGCACTGGCTCCCAAACTGTAACTCCCGCCCGACACAATGCTAAACGGAGCGCCCACACTCGCCGTCCCGATCAGTGTCCCCACCCCAATATTCTGGACCGTGAAACTGTTCGTCTTGCTCGTCCCGTTCAAAATCGTCCCGTACGCGATGCTCCCGGGTGTCACCTGCAACACCGGGATTGTGTTGGTCACCAGCGCATATTGGTACGCCCCAACATCCCAATTCCCGGTCGCCGGTCTGGAGTTGCCATCCCGGTCGGTTGTGAAATATGCCGACTCATTCGCTCCCTTGCCGATGAGCGCGGTCGCCGCCGCCGTCAAATGGTAGTTGTTGTTCGCCGACAGCGGAATGTAGGATGCGAAGAACGCCTGCCCTTGGGCGGTGGTCAAGGTCACGTTCCCTGCCGTGGTGATCGGGCTGCTGTAGGTTGTCATCTCGCCCGAGTTGATGTCGATATTGTTGATCATGTAACACGCGGTGTACGGAGTGCTCTTGCCGCCATTGCAACTCGGGCAGTTGCCAAACGCAATACAAGTCCCGTTATAGGGGTTCTGGTCAATCATGTCGTTGTTCGCGACGATGACGTCGTTAAAGGAAGGAGCCACGGCCGGCCCGCCGTCCGCGCCGACCTCAATCCCGCCCGGACCGTTATTGTCCGCGGAGCTGGTCGTCTGGCAGACATTGTTGTAAATATAAATGTGGTTGAACGCACCATAGTAACCGTCCATGAATACCGACGTGTTGGCGAGATCCGCGAACACGTTTCCGTAAATCTTGATGTCGCTGCCAATGAGGGTCTGAACGCCGTCCTGGTGCTGAACCACCGCGCCACTCCACGACATGTTGTATCCCTGAATGATGTTGTTATACATACTCCAACCCGAGCCCGAAATCTGGAAGCCGTCGGCGCCGTTCGCGCTCTGAGCCTGCTTGGGCACGAAGATGGTGTTGTCATGTATCCTGGTGCCGTCGAACGCCGGGTCGCTGAACCCGCACGAGAGGAAGTGGTCTTGGGTACCGGCTATGTAACAGTAGTTGTGGTCGAACTCGAACGCGGTGACTGACTGCCCGTCCACCCCGTCGCCGAGACTGCTGCCCATGTTTACGTACGATATGCGCAGTCCCGTGGAGCCGTTGTTGTTTACGCCGGCACTGTATCCTGAAAGCGAGAAGTGCATGGCGCCGTCACCGGCATTGCCGCTGACAATCACGTTGTTGGCCCCGCCGAACCAGGTGCCGCTGCCGCTGAAAACGGCCGTTCCATTGTGCGCTGAATCCTGTCCAATCTGATAGGTGATTGGATTGCCCGCCGCACCGCCGGTCGGTTTCCAACTGGAAACTGAATAAGTTTGGGAACTGCCACTGGCACCACCGGAAAGGTAAACCGTATCTCCGGCTTTGACGCCGGTAATGTTTGACAGCGCTTTCCAAGCCGTGCCCCACGAAGTCCCGTTGCCCGACGCGCTCACGGAACTGTCCACGTACCAGGTGGCGGCACTGGCGGAAAAGACCATAAAAGAGAACAAGGATGACAGCAGAAATCTCATCACGTGAATTTTGATCCTTGAACTGATATTGAAAGCAACAACCTTCCTGCTTTTCGACAAAAACCAGCCGCGCGAAATACAACTTTTCATAATCGACTTCGCTCTGTTTTAGCAGGTTTACTGCCAAACCGGCCTGGTCGGCTTCGTGAGGCTTTAACTTCAAGCGGAGCAGGCGCAATCCCTGGCCGTCCCATTCAAAAGCAGTCTGAGTCAAAATTTTCCACGTCGATGGCCCAAAATTATACAACATCTTGAAGCGTAAGTTTGGGGGACATGGGTTCACTTTGCCCATCTCCCGGGTTCTAATTGAAAACGGCCGACCCCAGATTAGGTGCATCAGCGGTCTTCCCGGCGGCGTCCGGCAGCGGCTCTTCGGCCAGCTCCCGATGCGCCCAGACCGGCACGCCCGCAATCACGGCCAGCAGCCAGAACCAAAACACCTGAATCTGGTCGAAATACGAAACCGAGATAAAGGCGGCACAATGAGAAGCGAGGCTGACCCCGAGCGCCCATATCAGCAACCGGTCAACGGCCGGATTAACTTCATGTCGCACCGCCCGGCCGACGGTTTTAAAGCCCGCCACAATCATCGCCACGAAAAGTCCGAGACCCACGATTCCTCCATGAATTCCCTGGGCAACATATTGGTTCGTGATGTCCATCATGTCTGGATTGTTAAAAATAACCTCCCCGCCGGGAGCCCAATTGGCCGTGTACGAAGTGCCCAACCAACACCACTGACTGATATGTGTTAGAAACTGCTGAATCAACCATGACCGATGCCAGCCGCCACCGCCCACCACATCGCTGATTTTGGCGATCAGGTACCAAACCGGCGCATTCATAACCAGGGTAAACACGATGAGCACAACCAGAATGCT
>Ga0265313_10004278_pt1 | contig 11054 bp, 9 predicted proteins | sample 4123metaG_FD_203122 | JGI IMG/M metagenome (GOLD analysis project Ga0265313, IMG submission 203122) | Rhizosphere microbial communities from Carex aquatilis grown in University of Washington, Seatle, WA, United States - 4-1-23 metaG | ecosystem: Host-associated > Plants > Roots > Rhizosphere >...
ATCCGGTTTGTCGATGCCATACGATCGCATCGCCTGTGCATACGTCAATCGCGGGAACGGAGCAGTAACGCTATAGCCCGCGACCTTGCACACGGCCACGATCAAAGGCTCGATCGTTTCGTAAACGCGCTCCTGTTGCGGAAAGGACATCTCCAGATCGATCTGCGTAAACTCAGCCTGCCGGTCAGCGCGCGTATCCTCATCGCGGAAACAGCGCACGATCTGGAAGTACTTGTCGAATCCCGCGACCATGAGTAGTTGCTTGAAGATCTGGGGCGATTGCGGCAGGGCGTAGAACTTGCCCGGCTCGACGCGGCTCGGCACAAGATAATCCCGCGCTCCTTCTGGCGTCGAGCGGCCCATAAAGGGAGTTTCAATCTCCAGGAATCCAAGGTTCGTCAGGACCTCGCGAACGGCAAACGCCATCTTCGAACGGAGAATGATGTTGCGCTGCATGTGAGGCCGGCGCAGATCGACGTAGCGGTACTTCAGTCGCGCCTCTTCCTTGACGTCGACGTTCTCTTCCATCGGGAACGGAGGCGTCTTGGATGTGTTGAGGATCCAGATTTTGTCGACCACCACCTCGACCCCGCCGGTCTCAATGGCGGCGTTTACAGTCTCATCGGAGCGGCGCTCGACCAAGCCCTCCACCGCGATCACATATTCCGCTCCCAGAAGCTCTGCCTTGGCGTGCACCGCCTGATCGCCGTCGGAGCGGAACACGAGTTGCGTGACGCCTTCGCGGTCGCGCAGGTGGATGAACAGCACGCCGCCCAGGTCGCGGCGTCGATGCACCCAGCCCATCAATATGGCGCGTTTGCCGGCATCGGCCGCACGCAGTTCCCCGCACGTGTGCGTCCTGCGCAGCTCGCCTAAAAAGTCTAGAGGTACTTGTTCCATGTCTGGTTTAGTTTTTAATCCGCGCCGCGAGCTCGGAGCGTGTGAGCTTCACTTGCTCGCCCGACGTCATGTCCTTTAATGAATACGTCCCTGTGCTGACTTCATCATCGCCCAGGATCAGCGTGTAGCGCGCGCCGGTCTTATTGGCGACCTCTAGAGCCCGCTTCAGTTTGCGATCGGCCGAGCGTTCGACCGAGAATCCTTGCGATCGCAGTTCCGCCGCCAGTGCGCCGGCATGCTGTTCCGCGGCTTCGCCCATGGTCGCAAGAAACACGTCGACTACGGGCTTGAAGCGGTCTGGATTCGACTCTTCAAGAATCATCACCAGCCGATCTTCGCCGATCGAGAATCCAATGCCCGGCGCGGGAACTTTCGAGCCGATGGCTTCCGCTAAACCGTCGTAACGGCCCCCGCCCAAAACGGAGTTTTGGGCTCCAAGTGCCCCGTGCGTGATCTCGAACGTCGTACGCATGTAGTAATCCAGGCCGCGGACCATCCTCGGCCGCACTTCGTAGGCGATTCCGCGGGCGTCCAAGTGCGCACGCACCGCCGCGAAATGTTCACGGCAGGCATCGTCCAGATGATCGAGGATCGAAGGCAACTCATTGATATAGCCCTGGTCTTCTGGCACCTTGCAGTCGAGTACGCGTAGTGGATTGGTGGTCGCGCGACGCTGGCAATCGCCGCATAGCTTCGGGGCCATATCTACAAGCTGCTCACGCAGCAAAGTCAGGTAGGCCGGCCGGCAGTTCGCATCGCCCACTGAATTGATGAGGAGGTTGAAGCCTTCCATCCCCGCGCGGCGCAACAACTCCACCACCATCTCGATCACTTCCGCATCGACAACGGGCGATTCCGAACCAATGGCCTCCGCGCCGATCTGAAAGAACTGGCGGAAACGGCCTTTCTGCGGGCGCTCGCGGCGGAACATCGGGCCCATGTAGTAATACTTCTTGACGCCGGGAATCTGGTCCAGGCGATGCTCGATGTACGCGCGCATCACGGACGCGGTCGCTTCGGGACGAAGTGTCAACGAGCTGCCATCGCGATCCTCCCAGGTGTACATTTCCTTGCCGACGATGTCGGTGTCTTCGCCGACGCCGCGCGCGAACAGCGTCGTCTCTTCAAACAGCGGCGTGCGGATTTCCTGGTAGTTGTAAGTGCGAAAAACTTCGCGAGCCACCGTCTCGACGTGATTCCAGGCGCTGCTGGCAGGCGGAAGAATATCGCGGGTGCCTTTGACTGCGCGGATCATGATTGACCTTGTGGCGCACGCACTCGTGCGTGCAGCGTCGAGTCTCCACTCGACGCCTTTGCGCGGCGCAAGACTAGGCGTCGGCAAGAGTGCCGACGCGGCACGCATGAGTGCGTGCGCCACAGTAACCTTGATAGAGATGTCGATCGCAAGGACACTGCCGGGGAAGTACTACACTGACCCGGCGATCTTTCGCGCCGAGATGGAGCGGTTTTACTTTGGCCGCTGGATCTATGCAGGCCGCGCAGAACGAATCGAAAAGCCGGGCGATTATTTTCTGTGCGACGTTGCCGGCGAGAGTGTGATCGTCACCGGCGAAGGGGCTTTCTATAACGTCTGCCGCCATCGCGGGACGCGCATGTGCACGGAGCCTGAAGGAAACTTCGCCGGGCGCATCCAGTGCCCGTATCACGGATGGACATATGGGCTCGATGGGTCCCTCATCAGCGCGCCAAATATGGGGGAACAGGGATTCTCGCGATTCGATTATCCGCTCCATCGGGTCGCGCGCGAGATCTGGGACGGCCATGTGTTCCTTAACTTCGCGGCGGAGCGTGAGCCGCTCGCAGTACCGGACAAATTCTCAGCGTGGAACATGGCCGAGCTCAAGATGCACCGGCGCATCGTCTACGACGTGAAGGCCAACTGGAAGCTGATCATCCTGAATTACAACGAGTGCCTGCACTGCCCGGTGCTGCATCCCCGGTTGAATCGCTTGACCGATTATTTGGGCGCGGACAATCAGGAACCGACGCCCAACTACGTCGGCGGCAGCATGGGATTCCGCGACGGCGCCGAGACCATGAGCATCGACGGAGTCCGGCGGCGCGACTACCTGCCCGGCTTGAACGCCGAGCAGCGGCGCATGGTCTGCTACTACGCGATCTATCCCAATCTGCTGCTCAGCCTGCATCCGGACTACATGATGACGCACGCGTTGTGGCCCAAGGCTGTGGATCGTACCGAGGTCGTGTGCGAATGGCACTTTCATCCCCGCGAGATGGCGAAGGCGGGGTTCCAGGCCGATGATGCGATCGATTTCTGGGACCAGACCAATCGCGAAGACTGGGGCATCTCCGAACTATCGCAGTTGGGGATCAGCTCGCGGGCATACACGCCGGGTCCGTATTCGAGGCGCGAGGCGTTGCTACACGCTTTCGATCGAATGATAATCGGAGAGGAATAAAGAAGGAGGCGTGTGATGATCGTTCACTCGGACGCGGTCGGCAGCATGGTGTTCTTCTTGGTCATGGTGATCTCGGCCTTAACGCTGGTTGTCGTGCTGATGTGCCTGGCGAGCCGCGAATTTCGCTTTGCCGGCAAGATTCTTAAATGGTGGGGCGCCGGCTTTGTGGCGTACACGGCGTTGACGATCGCTGTCTCGCTGCTGCTTCCGCAGAAGGTCGTGAATCCTGGGCAATCTTACTGTGTGGACATCTGGTGCATCGGTGTTCAAGGCGTCACCAAGATTCCGCTCGGGCAGGACGTTGTCTATAAGGCCAAAGTCCGCATCTTCAGCGATGCGGACAACGTCAAGGTCAGCGCCAAGGGGGCCTCGCTCTATCTGGTGGACGAGCGCGGCCGGCGATTCTCCATAGTTCCCGACCCTGCTGCGATTCCGTTCGATACCGAGCTTAGTCCCAAGCAATCGGTAGATACGACGCTAACCTTCCGTGTCCCGGCCGATGCCCAGCATCTTTTCCTACGAGGCGACGGAGATCTCTGGATCACCTACTTCTTTATTGGGGACGATAGCGCTTTGCTTCATCGGCCGACCCTGATTCGAGTGCTATAAAGGGCGTAGAATAGCTCCATGCTACGCCGAGTTCTTGCGTCTGCCGCTGTGTTCGCGGCATTGTGTCAAGCCGCTGTTACGCGTGTCGAAGTGGCCGAGCGCGTGGGTGTGCCTATAAACGGATACGAGAGGATCGCGGGCAAGGTGTACTTTGCCGTCGATCCCAAGCTGCCCGCCAATCGAGCGATTGCGGATATAGACCTCGCGCCCAGGAACGCCGCCGGGCTCGTCGAATTTTCCGCCGACCTCCTGGTCCTCCGCCCCAAGGACGCGGCGAAGAGCAATGGGACCGCGTTTCTCGAGATCGCTAACCGCGGTTCGTCGCCGTTCTGGGGTGCCTTGAACCTCGGTGCGGCGCGAGGCATGCCCGGCAAGCAGGACATGGGCGACCATTTCATGCTGGATCAGGGATACACGCTGGTGTGGGTCGGATGGCAGTTCGACGTAACGGGCGCGAATAACGTGAAACTGTACGCTCCGGTTCTCGCGGGCGTCACCGGGAAGGTACGAACGGAGATTCTGGTGGACCGCAAGACGACGTCGCAGGCGCTTCCGTATGCGGCTGCCAGTGTGGCATCGGGTTCGCTCACGGTGCGCGATAATGCCGACGGCCAGCGGTTCACTATTCCTGACGATCAATGGCGGCTCATTGGAAACGACCGGATTGAGTTCACGGCGGGATTCGAGCCCGGCAGGCTGTACGATTTCGTATATACCGCCAAAGATCCCACGGTGGCGGGGCTCGGCATGGCTGCGGTTCGAGATTACGTCTCCTATATCAAGCAGCGCGGCGAAGTAAAACGAGCCATCGGCGCGGGGATTTCGCAAAGCGGGCGGTTCCTGCGTACGTTTGTCGCGGATGGGTTCAATGGCGACGAGCAGGGCAAGAAAGTTTTCGATGGTGTGTGGGCTCACGTAGCCGGCGGCGGCCATGGCGATTTCAACCAGCGCTTTGCGCAGCCAAGCCGCACCAGCGGGCAGTTTAGCGGTGTGGATTTCCCCACCGATCTGCCGCCATTCCATCCCGATGAATTGCTGGCCAAGTCGGCGAAGGCGGGCGTCGCGCCGAAGCTGCTACTGAGCAACGGATCGCACGAGTACTGGGGTCGCGCGGCGGGGCTGAATCACATCAGCGAGGACGGAAAGCACGACGTTTCACCGTCCGGAGACGTGCGAATTTACTACGTCGCAGGCACGCAGCACGGCACGGGCGGCGCACCGAATCCGCTGGTACAAAGTCCCACGAATCCGATGGACTGGTCATTCTTCCAGCGCGCAATGGTGGTGGCGATGAACAATTGGATTACGGATGGCACGGCGCCTCCGGGGTCGCAGTTCCCGCGGATTGAAAAGGATCAACTGGTCACTGCGTCGGCGCTCCGGTTTCCAAGAATCCCTGGCGTCAATGTAGTGAAAGAAGCCTACGCACCGCGGCGACCTGATTCCGGAGCCTACCGTGCCCTGGTTCCTCAAGTGAACGCCGATGGCAACGAGACGTCGGGCATCCGGCTGCCGGAGTTACAGGTTCCGCTGGCGACTTACATGGGATGGAACCTGCGGAATCCTTCGATTGGTGCGCCGACTGAGCAGTATCCGCTGACCGGCTCGATGGTGGCGTTCCCGCGTACGAGGGCGGAGCGCGAGAAGTCGGGCGACCCGCGGCTTTCGATCGAGGAGCGGTATAAGGACGAGCAGGAGTATCTGAGCAAGATCGAGTCGGCGGCGCGGGAGTTGGCGAAGGAGCGATTCCTGCTGGAGGCGGATGTTCCGCAAGTGGTCGCGCGGGCAAAGCAGCGGTGGGAACAACTCGCAGCGAAGTAACCGTGTCACGTTGACTGCTAACATCGAAGTTCATGCATCCTCAGCAAGAACTTCCTAAAGCGCCGATTGCCGGCGTCAAGAACCTGGTAGCTGTCGGCTCGGGCAAAGGCGGAGTCGGCAAGACCACGGTTTCCGTGAACCTTTCCATCGCGCTGGCGCGGCTGGGACGAAAAGTCGGGCTGCTCGACGCGGACGTTTACGGCCCCAACGTTCCCACGATGATGGGCACGCGCGAGACGCCCATGGGCCACGCGGAACGCATCCGGCCGATCGAGAAATTCGGCGTCAAGCTCATGTCGATGGGATTCCTGAGTCCCGGCGACAAACCGTTAGTCTGGCGCGGGCCGATGCTGCACAACGTGATCCAGCAATTCCTGCGTAACGTCGAGTGGGGCGAGCTGGATTACTTGATCATCGATCTGCCGCCGGGCACGGGCGACGTGTCGTTGTCCTTGGTGCAGAACGCGCTGATTTCGGGAGCCATCGTGGTGACCACCCCCTCGGATGTTTCGCTCGAAGACGCGCGCAAGGCCGTGAACATGTTCGTGCAGGTACGCGTGCCGGTTTTGGGTATGGTCGAGAACATGAGCTATCTGATTGCGCCAGGAAGCGGCGAGCGAATCGACGTGTTCGGGCAAGGCGGCGGCAAGAAAACGGCCGAGCAGATGAACATACCGTTTCTAGGCGAGCTGGCGCTCGATCCGGATGTGCGAATCGGTGGAGATTCGGGGACGCCGGTGACCACTCACGCGGGCGAGGACAAGCACAACACGCCGTTCCTGGAGCTCGCGAAGCGCGTGGATCAAGCGGTCGGAGCGCTGAAGCAGACAGGTCCGACGGTGACGATTGAGGACTAGAGGGGACAGCCAGCCGATTTCGGGCCGATGCTGCGGACAGGTCGCCTATAGTTCATCGAAATCGGTAGGCAGTCCCCAGCTAGTTCATTAGCCCGAGATCTGTGGCCCATTCGACGAAGCGCAGGTGCCAGGTTCCGAAGGGAATCCCGCCGCGAGGCTTGATGCCGTTGGCATGGCCGCCGTGGCCGTAGATGTGAAGCTCGACGGGAATCTTCGCGTTGAACAGAGCGTTGTAGAAATCGACGGTCTCCTTGGCGTGGAATGCATCGTCAATCCCCGCCGACGTGAGAAATGACGGCGGCGTATCGGCAGGAACCTTGCTTAAATCGAGCCTGCCCCAGCCGGCGTAGACCAGCACTGCGAAATCGGGACGGTCACTCTGCTTTTCGATCGGGTCGGATGCCGCGGGATTGCCGTGGTCGAAGTTGAGAGCCACGCGAGCGGCCTGCTCGCCGCCGGCCGAAAATCCCATGATGCCGACTTTAGCCGGATTCACGCCCCACTCCTTAGCATTCGCGCGGATCAGGCGGATGGAACGCTGCGTATCGGCGAGCGCATCGATGGCGGAATTGTAAGGCTGCAGACGGTAGCGCAGGATGAACGCGGAAACGCCCAGGCCGTTCAGCCATGTGGCAATGTCGGTGCCTTCGGTTCCCACGTTCAGTTCGGTGTTACCACCACCCGCGGCTACGACGATCGCGGTCCCGTTGGCTTTGCCCGCGGGAGCCAGATGCAACTCAATCGACGGGTTATGGATGTTGACGACCTTCTGAACACGGTCGGGCTGTCCCTGTGTGGGCGTGATGACTTCCTTCTGGTCGCAATTGTGCAGCGCGCTGGCGGGCCATAAAGCGACGACCTTCGCACCCGGCACGAGCGGCGCTGGGGGTTCGCAGGCTAAAGCTGCGCCACCAGCAAGAACCAGGCAGGCCAGCGTTTTCATGCGGGTATTTTATCCCAATCGGCGGTCTCGCCGAACTTGACCCCGGTGAGAGCCGGATCGATGTTGCGCAACAGACCGGTGAGCACCGCGCCGGGGCCGACTTCGATAAAACGCGTGACGCCGCGCGATGCCAGCAAGGCGACGGACTCGGACCATCGGACAGGATTGGGGACCTGTTGGTAGAGCCCTTCGCGAGCTTCGGCGCCCGTGCGAACCTCGCGCGCCTTCCAGTTGTTGATGAGCGGAACCGTGAGGTCGCGAAACTCGGTGGCATCGAGATCGGGCTTCAACTGGTCCTGCGCGGGTTTCAACAGCGGGCAATGGAAAGGAGCGCTCACCGGCAACAGGATGGCTCGGGCGCCTGCCGCTTTGGCCAGCTCCATCGCGCGCTTCACCGCAGCGGAATGACCGGCGATCACAATCTGACCCGGCGAATTGAGATTCGCAGCGGTGACAATTTCGCCCTGAGCTGCGTCGCCAAGAACGGAATCAAGCTTATCGGCGGGGAGCTTCAGGAGGGCCGCCATCGCGCCTACGCCGGCGGGGACGGCTTGCTGCATGTACTGGCCACGCTTGCGGACCAGTCGAACGGCGTCGGCAAATCGCAAGGATCCGGCGGCGACCAGTGCCGAGTATTCGCCCAGGCTGTGGCCTGCCACATACCCGGGCGTGATGCCACGCGCCATCAACACGGAATGGGCGGCGACGGATACGGTGAGTAGCGCAGGTTGCTGATTCTCGGTGAGCTTCAGTTGATCGTCGGGGCCCTCGAAACACAGACGCGAGAGCGAAAAGCCGAGGGCTTCGTCGGCTTCCTGAAAGACGCGGGCTGCTTCGGGGAACGAATCTGCCAGGGTTTTGCCCATACCCGCGTACTGGGAACCCTGGCCTGGAAATACGAAGGCGGTTAGGACCAATTCATAATTGTAACGTTCACGAAGCTGTTATAGTGGGGTTGTGAAGCGCAAGCGCATCCCCGCTCCCCGGACGGCGCCGGAGTCCCTGATTACGGACACCGTGGTACCGGAAAAGCTTCTGGAAGAAGCCAAGCGGGCCATCGAGTCGGACCGACTGCGAAAGACGGTGCGATGCACGGTTTGCGCCAGCGAATGCGCACCGAATTCGACCGAAGGGCTCTGCTGGGTGTGCCGGCGCCTCAAGCTGAGCGCCTGGCGGGATTCCGATTCCCAAATGCCCGCGCAGGAATAGCTGCTTAAATTTCCGGATAAAACTCAAAGAAAGCGTCCAGCGATTGTTCGAGCTGCGCGCGAATTTCCTTTTCCCCGCCCTCCAGCAGATGCATGGTGACGTGCGCGGGCTTGCCGCCTTTCAGACGAACCTCCGCTTCACCGATCTCTTCGATCTCATCGGCGGGCAGGAGCCGCATTCCATACACCAGCGCAAGTTTGGCCATGGCTACACTATTGCACTTTCTCGAACACCTGCTTCACGTCGGAGAAGCCTTTGGATAACCCTCAGGTGAATCTCCTAGGATAGATAGAACGAATCATGCAAGCCTCCCTGGAGCCCGCCTCACACTATTTCTATTCCGATCGACTGAAACTCCAGTTCTGGGACTGGGGCACGGAAGGCAAGCCGGTGCTGATTCTCGTGCACGGCTCGCGCGATCACGCGCGGAGTTGGGATTGGATCGCCCGCGCTCTTCGCGACGATTATCATGTGTACGCGCTGGACCTGCGAGGCCACGGCAACAGCGCTTGGGCTCCGGGCGCCCTGTACAGCGTGCCGGAACACCTCCTGGACCTGACCGTGTTCGCGGACATCATCGGAACATACCCGGTGCGGCTGATCGGGCACTCGCTGGGCGCGATGGTGTCACTGTACTTCTCCGGGACGTATCCGGATAAAGTCGCCAAGTTGGTGGCGATCGAGGGCGTGGGCGTGGGACCGCTGGGGTCGACGCCGAAACCGGCTTCGGAGCGGATGCGGAACTGGATCGCCAAGACGCGGAACCTGGACGATCACCCACCGCGCAGCTATCCGACGCTGGCCGCGGCGGTCGCGCGGATGAAACAGGCGAATCCGTTTTTGACGGATGAGGTCGCAGAACATTTGACGCTGCACGGAACGAATTGGAACGCCGACGGGTCGCTGATATGGAAGTTCGATAACTACACGCGCGTGATCCATCCGTTCGGGCTGGGCCTGGAAGAAGCGGTGCAGATCCTGGGGCAGATCACTTGCCCGACGCTGCTGTTCTGGGGCCGGCAGAGCTTCGCGCGCGATCCGGATGACGATCCTCAGGCCGCGGCGATTCGGAACAAGAGCATCGTCAAGGTCGACCAGGCCGGGCATTGGCTGCATCACGATCAATTGGAGCTGTTTCTGCGGGAGTCGAAGAAGTTTCTGGCAGAGTAGTACTCCCGCCGTTCATTCCCGAACGTCTTTAACAGATCTGTAGCCATATTGCTGCGCTAGAGAAACATTCGCTTGCTATCTTCGAAGCTCCTGCTGCCTACACGATCCAAAAAACAACTATTTGCGGAGCTAAACACATGTTCAGACATTTGAGGCCGCGCTTCGTCGCTGCGGCTGGATTGGCTTTGACCGGCCTGGCTGTTCCGGCGTTCACCCAGTTTCCGGGCTTTTCGCCGGGCAACCTGGTGGTATCGCGGACCGTTTATACCGGCACGGCTTCGACGGTCACCGTCGGCCAGGCGCTGCCGCCGAATTGTCCTACCGGCAATTCGAATTGTACGACTGCGAGCGTGAACGGCACGTACCCGGGCGTTTGGGCCAACGAAGGCCCGGATGCGAGCTTCGGCGTTACGTCGCCGATTCTCCTGGACCACATGACTACTGGGGGCGTTTTGTTGAACACGCTCGCCGTCGATACCACCCAACTGGTCACCAGCTTCAGTTCCAAGTCCGAGTTGGCGCTGAATCTGTCGACGGACGGAACTGCGGTTACTTTCATGGGCTACGTCTCGACTCCCAATCAGCTCGACGTTTCGAACTCGAATACGCCTGGTGTCGTCGATCCAACGAACCCGGTCGGCCTGAACGTGTACCGCGGGATCGGGCAAGTAAACGCGAGCGGCTTTCTGCAAGTCACCGAGAACAACGCCTACAGCGGGAACAACGGCCGGGCGGCGATTCTGGCGAACGGAACCTATTATATGGTTGGCAATTCGAACAACGGTAGCGGAACACCCGCCAACGTGGTGGCGGCCGCGGGCGCACAGGGCGCGATTCCATCGACTCTGCCAGAAGCGAGCCAGTCCCCCGGCGCGCCGACGATTCTCGGAAGCTTCGATGTTACGCAAATCAACCCGCTTACCGGGAAGGCCTACAACACCAAGGCGGACAAGCCTGGAAAGGACAACAACTTTCGCGGCCTTACGGTCTTCAACAACACGCTTTATGTGACCAAGGGTAGCGGCAGTAACGGAATCAACACGGTGTATCAAGTCGGTAATGCTGGAAGCCTTCCGACGCTGGCTGGAGGCGCTCCGATTACCG
>Ga0265313_10004279_pt1 | contig 11053 bp, 6 predicted proteins | sample 4123metaG_FD_203122 | JGI IMG/M metagenome (GOLD analysis project Ga0265313, IMG submission 203122) | Rhizosphere microbial communities from Carex aquatilis grown in University of Washington, Seatle, WA, United States - 4-1-23 metaG | ecosystem: Host-associated > Plants > Roots > Rhizosphere >...
GGTCGCGATGGAGAGCACGGCCAGTGCGTTGCCTGAAATCGCCGAGGGCGTGAATAGTCAGCAGGCCGCCGTGGCCGAGATCGCGCGCAAGTTGAAGTCGCTGGAAGCGCGCTCCGAAGAGGTCGGGCAAATCGTCGAGATGCTCGACGACGTGGCGTCCGAAACCAACAGCTTGTCGCTCAACGCCGCCATCGAGGCCTCGCGCGCCGGCGCCCAAGGCAAGGGCTTTGGCTTGGTCGCCGAAGAGGTACGCAAGATGGCCGAACGAGCGGCCAGCGCCACCAAGGATATCGGCGCGTATCTGGAGACGCTGGGCGGTGCTACCGGCGATGCCACCCGCGCCATCGAAAGCGTACGCGCGAGTGCCGACAATCTGGCGTTGCTCACCAGCCACGTTGCCAGCGATCCGAATGCGCGGGCCGGTATGCGCAAGAGGCTTTCCGAGGCACTCGGCCCCCTTCACTTCTCGACCCAGGGTGAAGCGGAGGTGACCAAAGTTCTGCACGAGCAGCGAGGCGAGCTCTTGCGCGTCCTCGGGCCGCTCGCGCCCCTTGTCGCCGAGACCACGACGCCGCTCGGCGAGGCGCTGCGGAATGTGCTGGCGGCCCTCGGCGAGCCCTCCGCCGGGACCAAGAGGTAGCTCCCGCCATGGCGGGCAAACCCGATAGTGGCGACGGCAGCGGCGAGCGCGCTTCGGCGCCGCCGTGGAATGCCGGCGAGACCGAGATGCTGCGCAACCTCTTCTTGGAGGAGGCGGAAAAGCACGTCGGACGCATCGTGGACGCGCAAAAGCTTCTTTCGCGCGCAACCTCGAGCACGCTCGACATTTCGCCGGATGTGGTCGACGTACTCTTTCGCCATCTGCACACCCTCAAGGGTTCGGCCGGCTCGGTCGGTTTCGATGCCATCGCGCGGGCGGCGCACGAATTGGAAGAGCTGTGTACGGAAATTCGCCGCGGCCAGCTCGCGCCGACCTTCGGAATCCTGGAACGCATCGATGAAGGCGTGGCGGAAATCCGCGCGCTTCTGACCAGCGCGCGCCTGTCGGTGCCGCCACCGCGATCCAACGAGCCGCCGGAGACGGTGCCGAACCCCAAGGAAATGGTAGAGCGTCGTCGCGCAAACGACCGTCGCATCGTGGCCGATCGGCGCGGCGGCGGCGAGGGCGTCTTGCGCGTCGATGTCGAGCGGCTGGATGCACTATTGAGGAGTGTTGGCGATCTAGTCATATTACGTACACGACTCGATCGACGCGTCCACGAGATGCGCAGCGTTTTGCGCGACCTCGGCGCCACTCGCAACGGCGTGCGAACCGCCCAAGGCTCGCTGTCTGGCGGCGGCAAGTTGGAGGAAAACGGCCGCCTGCTCGATCGCTTGGGCGAGGTGGATGTCGAGCTTACCGACACGCTGTCGTATCTCGATCGCACCGCGCGCCGCCTGACGGAAGACGCCGAATCCATGCGCGCGACTTCCGACGAGCTGGAAGAACAGATCCGCCGCGCCCGCCTGGTACCGCTCGAATGGGCTTACTCGCGCCTGGGCTCGGCCCTGCACGAGCTGGAGCGCACCTGCCATCGGCAAGCCGATCTGCTGGTTCACGGCGGCGAAATCGAGCTGGACAAGGCCATCGTCGACCAGTTGGCCGACCCGCTGCTGCACCTTTTGCGCAACTCGATGGCGCACGGGATCGAGAACGCGCCGGTGCGTGCCGAACGTGGCAAGCCGACGCGCGGTCGTATTACCATTCGCGCTTCGCAAGAAGCGGATTTCGTGTTTCTGACCTTCGAAGACGACGGCGGCGGGATCGACCGCGAGGCCATTCGACGAATTCTTCACGACACGGGCCGCTTGGACGACGAGAACGCAGGCGACGAGACCCTCATCGCGTCGATTTTCGAGCCAGGATTTTCTACCCGCGAGCAGTCCGATGCCCTGGCTGGCCGCGGAATGGGAATGAATATCGTCAAGCGTGCGATCGCACGCCTTGGCGGGGAGATCAAAGTCGAATCAAAGGCTGGCGCATTCACGCGCTTCCGTCTTTCGCTGCCGCTGGCGGGTGCCATCACGCAGGGACTGCTGTTCAAGATCGGCGGGCAGGTATACGCCGTTCCCGCAGCTCACGTGCTCGAAGTGCTTCCCATCGGTCACAACGTGCTGACCAATGCGCCGAGCGCGGCCACCTCCAGCGGCGAGCTGCCGGCGCTTGCCGGCGTTAGTGTTCCTATCCTCAAACTCCACGCGCTTCTCGGCTTGGAATTGCCGCCTGGCCGGCATGCGGCTGCCTTGCACGTACGCTACGCCGGTCGCAATTTCCTCATTACATGCGACAAAGTCATTGGACCGCGCACCATCGTGGTGAGGCCGCCAGGACCTCTCATTGGCCTCATCCCCATTTACGCCGGCGTGACCGCCTCGGGCGCAGGCAAGGCGCAATTGGTTTTCGACCTCGGTGCACTGGCGGACATTGCCTACGCGCCAAGCGAGCCGGCCCCCGCGGCGCCGCGGCGTGGGCAACCGCGCATTTTGGTCGTCGACGATTCGCGCTTGGCTCGCGAGGCCTGCGTGCGGATGCTTCTGACAGCCGGCTATCAGGCAGTTGCGGGAGAAGACGGCTGGGACGCCTGGGAGCTGCTCAGCGAGCGTCGTTTCGATGCGGTCGTGACCGCTCTGGAAATGCCACGCCTCGATGGCTTTCAGCTCATCGCGCGTATCCGCCGTGAGGCGACCTTGCGCGGTCTGCCCATCATCGTGCTATCGGCACGAACCTCGAAGGCAGCGCGCGAACGTGCCATGGCGGCGGGAGCCGACGTTTTTCTGCCGAAGAGCCGACACCGCAAGAGTCTGGTTGCGGCCGTGGCTAAATGCCTGCGGGAGCACGACGAAAGCGAGCCTTCGGCCAAGCTACCTGAGCCCTAGAGCGGTCGACGACTATCGAAGCGAGTTCGATCGCACGACACTGGGCTGGCGAACGCCGAAGATCTCGACACATTCAAACGACCAGCGAGCGGTCAGGCTTACACCATCACGAAGGACCGTAGATTCTTCTGAACCCCTTACTCCTTGTTGCGACTCTTTACCTCTAGAGGCAGCGATGAAACGCAACACTCTCATTTTAATCGGCGCTCTGGCGGTTGGCGTCGCCGCTTGTGGCGGCAAGCTCGGGCCCGAGCCGCCACCGGTGACGATGGTCAGCGAGACGACTGGCAAGAATCCCTTCAAGGGAGTGAGCTTCTTCATCAACCCGGACTACGTGGAAGAAGTCGAATCCACGGCGCGCAACCACCCTGAGGTGGCGGCCAAGGTACGCAAGGTCGAGCAGTATCCGACCGCGGTCTGGCTCGACGCCATTGCGCGCGTGCCACACCTCAAGAACTGGCTCGACGAAGCAAAGAAGCAGCAGGACACGAACGGAAAGCCGACCCTCACCGTCGTCGTTCTGTGCAACTTGCCCAATCGCGATTGCGCCGCCAACGCCTCGGCCGGCGAGCTCTCCGTCGAGGCCGACGGGGAAGCTCGCTACCGCGCCGAGTTCGTAGACCCCATCGCCGAGCAATTCGCTGCCCATCCCGATCAGCCCATCGTGGCCATCGTCGAGCCCGATTCGCTGGCCAACATGACGACCAATCAGTTCGTCCCCAAGTGCGCCGCTTCCACCGACGCCTACCGCAATTCGGTGGTCTATGCGATCAAACGCTTCGCCTTGCCCAACGTCAGTGTCTATCTCGACGCCGCCCACGCCGGCTGGCTTGGCTGGGACGCGAACCGCGAGAAAATGGCCAAGGTCTTTCGCCGTGTGCTCGACGAGGCGGGCGGCCCGCAGATGATTCGCGGCTTTGCCACCAACGTCTCCAACTTCACGCACCTGTCGAATCGCGACGGCGCCGCCATGGCCCTGACCAACCCGTGCCCCAACGAGCTCACCTACGTGAAGATGCTGGCCGAGACGCTCAGCATGTACGGCATGCCCGGCAAAGGCTTCGTCATCGACACGTCTCGCAACGGCAAGGGTGGCATCCGCCGCAGCTGGGGCAGCTGGTGCAACGTGAAGGGCGCCGGCCTCGGTGAAAGGCCGCGGGCCGAGCCCATCCGCGGCGTCGACGCCTACTTTTGGATCAAGCCACCAGGCGAATCGGACGGCGTGTCGGATCCCGCACAGCCGCGCTTCGACGAAATGTGCGCAGGCTACGACGCCGCCCCCGGCGCGCCCCAGGCGGGACAGTGGTTCGATCCCTACTTCCTCGACTTGGTGAAGAACGCCAATCCGCCGATCTAGATGGAAACCCTGAAAGGGTTTCCATACCTTCCCGCGGCACCTGCGCCCACGCCCTGCCGACTCCTCGCTACGCTCGGCCGCGCGCCATGGTCCGCGCCGAGCGAGGGCGAGGGCCGAAGGCCCGAGGGGATTGGGGACAGGGCCCGCGCAGGTCCCGAGGCTCGGCGGCTCCCCACGCGTTTGCCTAGCTATGCCGCGCGCATGCTGCTTACAGCTTGGGCGCGAGGGAACTCGCAGTCGAAGAGCACATCGGAGCCCAGCGTGAACGTTCGCGTCTTCGGCCGCATGGCTTGGTCCAGGCTGTCGATCTTCGGCAGATCCACGCCCGGTCTGCCCTGTCCGATGAACATCGGGCTGACGGCGACGTGGATCCGATCCATCAAACCCGCCTGCAGGAAATGCGACACGGTCACGCCGCCGCCCTCCACGAAGATGCGGCGAATGCCACGCTCGCGCAGACACGCGAGAAGCAGCGAGGGTGGCAAGTGCGGAGGCTCGCACGGCACCTCCATCAACTCCGCGTACGCAAAACGGGATCGATCATCGGCACTACCCCTGCCGTGCAAGACCAGGGTCGGAGCCGCATGATCCAAGAAGACGTGTCGGCCGAGCGGCGATCGCAAACCCGGATCGACGACGACGCGCACGGGATTCGTGCCAGGCACGAGCCGCGTGGTGAGGTGCGGATTGTCGCAGGCAACGGTGGCGCGACCGACTAGAACCGCGTCGAAGAGTGCTCGCAAGCGGTGCATATGCACCAGATCCTGATGGCCGGTCACGTAGCACGAGGCGCCCGTCGACGTGGCGATTTGTCCGTCGAGGCTTTGCCCCACGTGCCCTACCACCAAGCTGTCGCTGGCAGTACCGATACACAGAGGCAGGTACAGATCAAACATCAGCTCCACGTCGCGCTGTAGAGGCCGCACGGCACGGTAACATGGAGTCATGTCCGGAAAGAGATCGACAATTCCTTGGCCGAGAGCCACCAATTGAATGGCGCCGACAGAGTCCACAATCAGACCACACGGCGACTTTACGCTTCCTCCGGCTCGCGCCAATTCACTGAGCCCACGCAACAAGAACCATGCGTCCGCTTCTGTCAGCGCATCTTCAGGGGGTACCGTCGCCATGAATGCCTACGGCGAAGTCTAGCATCCGCTCACCACACGCAACGCCAAAGCAGCCGTAGGAGATAAAGCTTGGGCACGTTGACCGGGCCGGTGAAGACCAAGCCAACATGCCCAAGAACGACCAGGGGCATAGGCCGAGCCAGCGCTCGGAGATCCCCCTTCCGACGTCCAAAACATCCCTGTCCACCCGGTGCTTCGCCTCATCACTCCACGGTTTCTCCTCCCCTGGCCGTTTCCCCCGCCCCTAACTCCCTCGTGTGCTTGCTGCGCCTCCCCTCTCGTTACTCCCGCTACCACCTCCATGCGACCTTGAATCGCAACCAATAAGAGTTCGCCCTTTGCTCAATTAGTTCATCATTTATTCGTTAGTGCCTTCCTGCGTGAACGGTTTTCACTCACTTGGAGTACGTTCGAAGGCAATAGTTTCATTCTCAGGGGGATGTCGCGAGCTGATACGCATGCCTTCTCCGCGCCGTTTCGGGGCGGTAACGGATTACCAGATAGGCCTATCGGGCCAGAGCGGCAGGATTGGCAGTACCCGCAAAGTCCAACTGGTGGGCGATATAGACGAGCTCGCCACGCGCAATTTGCGCGCGGCGCAAGCTGCTCCACTCGGTGCGGTCCGATGCTGCAATCTGCGAGTGTCGTTGCAGTTCCAAATCGACAGTGTTCACGATGTGGCGAAGAAAATAGGCTTCATCAGCAACGTATCTTCCGCCAAGCGGGTGAACGACCCAGTCAGATGCCCCGACTGCGGTGGGCGAGGCGCCAAGCTCCTGGAGATGCCGGAAGAGATGACGGCCGGTTTTCGAGTCGCCGGCGCCCCGTTCGCCGCGACGGCGCTCGTCCATGCTGCGGTTATAGACCCGCAAGAGCTCTCCATCCAGGCGATGCTCGGGTAAGAAGATGGTTTCCCCGTCGTAATTGATGGTGAACCAGTACATGCCGTCTGCGCTCAGTTGCGCCAGCAGGGCTGGCAGCGTCGCCGACAGATCGACCAAATCCAGGAAGGCATTCGCAATCAGCAGATCGGCTTTGGGCGAGGCGGACGTGCGCTCCAAAAAGGTCTGCACATCCGAATGGCACAAGCGCACGCGCAGGTCGATGCCCGGGCTTTGGATGACGATGCCGTCGGCGCTCAGCTCGGACCTCGCTCCGCGCGCTGCAGCCCACTCGGCAAGCCATCGGCGCGCGTGGGCAAGCAACTCCGCGCTCTCGTCAACCATCAGGTAGTCGGCACGACCCAAAAACTCCCACTCGATGAGGCGGGCCACCATGGTGCCGATTCCGCCGCCGACTTCGAGAATCTGCCACGGCTTTGCATGCGCTTTGGCCAGATGCTTGCCCACTTCCTTCCACGCCCCACGGTAGAGTGCGCGGTCGTCGACGGTCTTCTTCGCCGAAAGATAGCGCTCGTAAGTGTACCTGGTCATGACAGAGGTCGCGCTCGGGCCGGCGCCATCGCATGCATTCGATGCCTCTCGGTCGCTAGCCGTTACGCGGGCAGCCGCGCGTGGTCGCCTTCGTGTGCGCTGGCTAGAACGTCGTCCACTTGTCGGTGCAGGGGTTCGGCGTGCTGCTGCCGCTGATCGCGCTGGTTACCGTCACGCCGGTGCCTGACGGCGTGAAATTCACGTCTCCCGGACCGAGCGTCACCTTGGTGTAGGACGCATTCACGGTGGGCGAGCCATCGATCACCACGTTGTCGAGAGTGACGCTGTTGAGGTGCGACGAATCGTAGCCGTCGAGCGTGACCGTAGGCTTGTTCGAACCTCCAGCGAGACCGTGGAAATTCCGGATCTTGATGTTCGTGTACTGCGGAATGCTGGATCCGGTGGCCGTGGAATAGAGCGGCGTCAAGTAGATGGGGTTCGACAGATTGCGCACGCAAACGTCGCTGTAGGTGACGTTGTCGACCAGACCGCCGCGGCTGGAATCGGATTTGATGCGAATCCCGTTCGAGCTGCCGCCGCTCGTGCCCATGCCCTGACCGTCAATGGACAAATCGTAGACATTGACGTCGGAGACACCGCCGGTGAACTCGCTGCCGATGGACATCCCGTGCCCGGCGCCGAAACGGTTGTGCGCGATCGTCAGGTGCGAGACGCCGGTGCTGCTCGAACCCTTGATGGCGATGTGATCGTCGCCGGTGCTGATCTTGCTGCACGCGATGGTGCCGTTGCTGGCCGCCTCGCCCGGATCGATGCCGTCGGTATTATGAGCATTACTGTAGCTGAGGGCCGTCCCGACACTGTTCGTCGCTTTCGACGGCGCCTTGATGGTCACGCCCCACACCACGAAGCCGTCTGCGCCGAGCTTGACGTGGAACTTGGGCGAGTCGTGCAGGGTGATCCGATAGAGCGTGAAGTTGCTCGCACCGCGCACCGAGATCAGCGCCGGGCTGTTGCCGCTGCTGCCGGCATTTTGATCCCACCACGATTGCGACGAGCCGATGTTGGGCTCACCGCCTTGACCGTTGATCACGCCGTCGCCCACGATCCCTGAACCTGCGCCCGTAATACTGATGAGCGCCGCAGCAGATCCCCAAACGGAAGGATCGCGAGTGGCGTAGAGAGTGACGCCCGAATCGACCCACAGAGAGACCCCCGAAGGGATGGTGAGCGGGCCGGTGATGAACGCGTTACTCGAACCGCTGGTGGCCAGCTTCACCGCCTTTCCCGAGCCGCAGCTATTGAGCGCCGACTGAATGGCAGCGGTGTCCAGACTGCTTTCGCTGGGGAGGGCGCTGACGGCCACGTTCTGGGTCGCGTTCAACGTCGTGCAGGCAGGAGGAATCGTGGGCTCGGCTGGGAGGTTGCTGTCGCCGGCGCCGCACGCTCCGCCCGTGCCCTTCGCGGATCCACCGGTGCCGGAATTTCCACCGGTACTTGCAACGCCTGCGGCTCCGCCGCCGGTACCGGTCGCACCGCCCACGTGCGCGCCGCCGGTGCTAACCACTCCACCCCCAGACAGAACACCGCCGCTCGCCCTTGCTCCGCCGCTGTCGACCGCTCCGCCCGAGGCAACCGAGCCGCCAGCGCTGTTCCCTCCCGCCGCCGTGCTGGCGCCACCGCTCGTCGCAACACCACCGGCCGCGCCATTTCCACCCGAAGCGGAAGGCGTCGAGCCGGCTGCGCCTCCAGCGGAAATGGCAGCTCCGCCGTTCGAGCTGATTCCGCCCGAGCCAGAAACCCCACCCAGGCCACCCGTGCCGCCGGAGCTACACGCTAGCCAAAGGACGGCCGAAAATGCGGCCACGGCCAACCGCGCGTCTCGACGAAATTCCATGATCCGTTGGTGCTGTAGCGCCCTCACAATGAATCAGTGATTCTGACGACGACGGACGGCTCACCTTGAACGGATTTCTCCGCGCGCCACCGGCGGCCCCATGGCGAAATAGTCATCCCTGAGCGGCCGTCACCGCTTGCATGAGGCGAGATGCCGTCGCCGCGACGTCAAAACGGTCTTGCGCTGTTTGCTTTGCAGCCAGTCCCATCCGTCGGCGCAACTCGGGATCGCGCGCAAGCCGTAAGAGCGCGTCTGCGATGGCCTTTTCGTTGTGCTGTTCCACCAGCAATCCGTCCACCTCCGGCGTGATCATCTCCGGCGTCGCCCCGATGATGGTGGACACGACAGGCAGGCCGCAGGCCATCGCCTCCATGACCGAAACAGGCCACGCCTCGCCGTGGCCCACGCTGGGTAACACAAAGGCATCGGCGCGCATCAGCTCGGAGGTGACGTCCTCCTCGCCCAAGGTGCCCGCGAAGGTGATGTTTTTCTGCAAATCGAGCTCCGCAACTTTCTGTTCGAGCTCGGCGCGATGGTCGCCGCCGCCGACGATGACGTAGTGGATCTCTACGCCGGCGTCGCGCAAGGCACGAACCGCGGCCAAGGCATAACGATGCCCCTTCATGGGGTTGAGGCGCGCCACGGTCACGACGCGCAGATGGTTCGCGCGCTCGCTGCGCTTGGAGGGCAAGCGGCCGAGCCGTTCGCTCTCGATGCCCATGCACGTAACCCAGACGCGGTCGCGATCGATCGTGGTGGCGGCGTGGACTTGCGCTTTCAAGTGGCTGCCCACCACCGACACGAAGGCGGCGTTTGCCATTTTCACTTGGTGGTCGCGCCCGTAGACTTCGAGATCACCGTGCAAGGTCAGGCTGAAGCTCGGCCCACCGACGAGCCGACACAGGGCCAGCAAGTGGGCTGCATCCGCGCACGAATGCCCATGAATGTGGGTGATCTTCTCGCTTCGGCAGTAATCGGCGAGATCCAGAGCGCAAGCGAGAAGCCCCTGTTGCTTCAAGCGCTCGCGAAGACTGCTGGCCGACAACTTGGTCAGGTAGGCAACGGCCGAAGCCAATCGCAGCGGGTGCCTGGCGACTTGACGGGCAATCGCCAACGGCCGCGGCGGATAGACGTAATGCGTGCGCGCCACCGCTTGCGAGGCGAAGTCGTGCTTGCATTGGGAGAGGTCGGGCTTCGAGGTGGAAATCAGACGCACCGAAACCCCGCGCGCTTCGAGCGCCCGAATCTCGCGCCAAAAGAAAACGTGCGTCTGTTGCGGGAACTCCGGCACGAGGTAGCCAAGCGATCCAATCGATTCAGTCGATCTACTCATGCCGACACTCCCGCCTGCGTGGCACCGCCGCGCAACGGATCGACTTCGGCTTCCCGAAAAGGCATTCCGTAATCGGGCTTCGGGCCCTCGCCAAGCACCCACGCGTACACATCGGCCATTTGCTCGGCTTTGCGCTGCCAGGTGAACCAGCGAAGGATGCGCGCACGTCCACGCGCCGCGTGGAGTGCCAACGCTCCGGGATCCGCGACCAGGCTTTCGAACTGCCGACGAAAACCGGCGACGATTGCGGCTCTGTCGCCGAGCGGAATGCGGTAGCCGGTTTCCGCCGTCACCAACTCCGCCGGTCCCGCGTAGTCGACCACCACCGGAACCGCGCCCGATGCCATGGCCTCCAAAACCACGCCACCGCCAAACTCGCGAATGCTGGGAAAGCCGAGCACGTGAGCCTGGCGCAAGCGTTCCGCGACGACGTTGCGATCGAGCCAGCCGGAAAGCGAGATACCGCTTACCAAGCCCAGCTGGTCGATCTGCTGCGCCAAATCTTTCTTCTGCGGCCCGTCGCCGACGATCTCGATGGTCAGCCGTCCGCTGCGCACCAGCTCGGCGCACGCTTCGATGAGCATGTCCGCACCCTTGTACGGCACGAGCCTGCCGACGAAGACCACACGCAGCGGCTGATACGGCGGCTTCTCCGCCTCGTCGTGAAAAAGCTCGCCGGGAATCGCGTTCTCGGGAACGTAGACGGCCTTGTCCGTCCAGCGGTCGCCCAGCTGTTGCCACGTGGCTTGCGAGCCGACGATCAGCGCCGAGGCATGGTCGCGCATGCCCCGGTAGCCGGGCAGCAAGCGATAGGCGCCGCGCACGTAGGAAAGCCACTCGCGCTCGGCATGGCGAGCGCTGGTGAACTCTCGCGGCCACGGCACGCCACCGTTGAGCGGCCCAACGACGAACGGAACCCCGAGGGCGGCCAACTTGCGACCGAGAAGGCTTGGCGTGGTTGGGCTGAGCGGCGTGATGCGATGGACGACGTCCCACTGTTTGGCCCGCAGCTGGTCGCGGAATTTTTGC
>Ga0265313_10004280_pt1 | contig 11053 bp, 13 predicted proteins | sample 4123metaG_FD_203122 | JGI IMG/M metagenome (GOLD analysis project Ga0265313, IMG submission 203122) | Rhizosphere microbial communities from Carex aquatilis grown in University of Washington, Seatle, WA, United States - 4-1-23 metaG | ecosystem: Host-associated > Plants > Roots > Rhizosphere >...
ACCTCGTCAGCCAGTATGGAAACTTCCCAAATGGGCCATCGCCCAACGATACGACCAACAGAGAAATTCAGACGGCCATTTGGGAGATCACCTGGAATGATAGCGTCATCACTCCCGGCGGAGGGATTACCTTCAATACTATTAAAGGCGGAGCGCCCTCCGGTCCAGTTCAGACCTACATCACTCAAGCGCAAGCGTGCATTGATCACCCCGCCAGTTGCGCGTTTAATCCCGCAAACTATGCGGTTGTCAGTGGTCCATTAACATCCGTCACTTCCGGAGACCTCGCATCACTTGGCTATCAAACTTACATCGTTCAGTTGACGCCAGAACCAGCCTCCATCGCCCTTTTGGGAGTAGTTGGCGCATGGGTATTCTTCGCGAGGCGACGGCTCAAGAAAGCCAGCTAGCCGGCACAGCGCGATGCGGCCTCCTTTGCTTCTATGCCTGCTAGCGATGATGTTAGCCGGATGTGCGTCGTCCCCTAAGGCGAAAGAAGCCAAGTTCATCCAAAAGGGTCAAGCGCTACTTGTTGAGAAAGCGTATTCTCGCGCCATCCTCGAGTTCAAAAACGCGGCACAAGTAGCTCCCAAGGATGCGGAGCCCTACTACCAGCTTGCTCTCGCCTTCCTCGCCAACGGCAATACGCCAGAAGCCTTCGCAGCGCTGCATAAGGCAACTGAGCTGAATCCCAAACATTCCGATGCTCAACTGAAGCTTGCTGAGCTTCTTGCCCTTGGTCAAAACAAGGACCTACTCGAACAAGCTGCAAAACGCCTCCAGGATGTTCTCGCCGTCTCGCCTGACAGTGAGGATGCGACTGATACCCTGGCGATGGCGGAGCTTCAACTCGGAAAGACTGACGATGCCGCCAAGGAGCTAGAGGATTCGCTGCAGAAGTTTCCCGCTCGTTTGAAATCGTCGGTCGTTCTGGCGCGGATCAAGCTGGGACAGAATAACCTGAACGGCGCGGAAGAAGTCTTAAAGAGCGCTGTCGACAGTGCACCGCAATCGTCCGCCGCCCTCGTTGCCCTTGGTGAGCTTTATATTCTCGCCAATAAGCTAAACCAGGCCGAGGAGCAGCTCCGGCGCGCGTTCGAGCTCGATCCGAACAATGCCGCTGCCCTTCTGAGTCTGGCGCATATCCAGATCGAGGAGAAAAGAATGGAGGATGCCGAGAAGACGTATCAGCAACTCTCAGCCCTTCCCGATAAAGCAAATAGGCATCTCCACGCCGTATTCCTGTATCAGACCGGCAAAAAAGACGCCGCTGTCGCGGAACTTGAGAAACTTGCCAAGGATGACTCCAGCGATAGAGCGGCCCGATCTCGCTTAGTCACGGCTTACATCGAGACGAACAGACTGACCGAAGCCGAAACGCTGGTCGCCGGCGCTTTGGAACGAAACCCTCGGGACACTGACGCCTTGTTAAACCGGGGTGAGATGTACCTGAAGGCCAAAAACTTCGCTGAAGCCGAGAGAGATTTGAGGGAAGTTCTACATTTCCAGCCCGATTCAGTTGAAGCGCATACTCTTCTTGCGGGTGTTTATAAGGGGCAGGGAAATCGGAATAGCCAACGTGAGCAATTGAACACTGCCCTGAACACTGATGAGGAATCGCTTCCCGTTCGACTAACGCTCGCCAGAAGCTTCGTTCTGCAAAATGACCCGAAATCGGCTCTGGCGGTCTTGGATCAGGCTCCCCCGTCTCAAAAGCACACGGTGGCAGTGATCATCGAACGAAACTGGGCCCTTCTTGAAGCTGGCAACACCAAGGAACTACGGACTATCCTCGATCAATCTCTGCCGGTAGCGCATGTTCCAGAACTGCTGCTTCAAGATGCGTTGCTGAAGATCAGCGAAAAAGATTATGCCACCGCCCGCTTGCGCGCGGAAGAAGTGCTCAAGCAGAACCCAGAAGACAGCCGGGCCGCTCGAATTGTCGCGGACAGCTACACTGCCCAGAATCAGTCAGAGAAGGCCATACAGCGCCTGACCGAGCTTGCGGCGGCACGTCCACAATCTGCTCCCCTTCAGTATCTATTGGGTCTGTGGTGCGCAAAAGCTGGGAAAGCGGCTTCCGCGAAGAAAGCATTCGAAGCGGCGATTTCCGCGGACTCTCACTACCTGAACGCCGATCTCGCTCTGGCCGAGATTGAGCACCAACAGGATCAAGACGCATCGGCGCAACAGCGCCTTAAGAAAATTATTGCGGCGGACCCGCGGAACGTTTTTGCGCTGCTGCTGCTGGCGAGCATCGACGAGGAGACCGGTAATCAGGCGGAAGCAGTTGCGGGATACAGATCCGCGCTCGCAATCGACAGTTCCAATGTATTCGCACTAAATAACCTGGCGAGCGCGGTTGCCACGCACAATCCCGACGAAGCGCTCATGCTAGCTCAGCAGGCAGCCGGGTTAGCGGCGGAGAACGCCGCTGTCCAGGACACTTTGGGTTGGATCTATTATCGAAAACGGATCTATGACGCCGCCGTAACCCACCTCAAGAAAGCGGTTTCCGAAGAGCCTACACCGCGCCACCGATACCACCTAGCGTTGTCGTACGTGAAGGCCGGCAACTCGGAACTGGGACAGGAGATGCTGCGTTCCGCGTTAAAAGATGACCCCAGTCTGCGGAAAACGGTGCAGCAACCATAGCTGCCCAATTCCAATTGGTGACGGAACCGAAACCGGCCCACCAGCCGCCCCAAAACTAATCAAACCCTTCGCCGTCGATTCCGTCTATAGTAGTGATATATGCAAGATGAGCAGGGTGCACCCGTAGTGGGTGTGCCTTCGAGTCCGGTGCCGCCGCCGGCCCCCTCGACGGCCCGCAACGCGATTTCCTGGCTGCGCGATCTTTCGGTCAGCGTGGTTATCGCGATCATCGTCATCCTGTTCCTCTACCAGCCGGTCAAGGTCGAAGGCACCAGCATGACGCCGGCCCTGATCAATGAAGAGCGCATCTTCATCAATAAGTTCGTGTACCGCTTCGGCTTTTCCGATATTGTCCGCGGCGATACCATCGTGTTCTGGGCGCCCGAGGATCCGTCGAGATCCTATATCAAGCGCGTGATCGGCGTTCCCGGCGACGTGGTCGAGATCGTCGACGGCACGGTGATTCTCAACGGACAGCGCCTCCAGGAGCCATACCTCATCGACGTTAACCGCGATCGCATGTCGATGACTCGCCGCGTAGTCGAACCTGCACACTATTTCGTCCTGGGCGATCACCGGAATTCTTCGAACGACAGCCGCAGCTGGGGCACCGTCCCGCGCGATGCCATATACGGTAAGGCTGTGTTTGTGTATTGGCCGCTGAACCGGCTAGGTCTGCTTCGTTAACTAGCGTCGCCCGATCAGCCACATCGCCAGGCTAAGCACCGCGCTCACCACCAGGCACGTGACCACTGGAAAATAGAACACGCCGTTCTTTCCGCGAACCACGATGTCGCCGGGCAAGCGCCCCAGCTTGATCGGCAGACGGTCGCCCAGGGTTATCAGAATGCCTACCGCGACCAAGATAAGCCCGATGAGGATGACCGTTCGTCCCACGACTTCATCATAGCGTTCGATACCATGGCGTTCGATAATGGTTATGGAGCCAATATGATCACCGAAGCCGCGCCGCCTTCGACGCTGCCACCCACCCCGACGCTGAAAGCCGTAGAGGGAATGGCTGACGAGTTCAACCCGCGCCTGTCCGCCGAAGCTCGCTTTGACGAAGCGGCCGAGCGCCTGGGTCTCGATGACGGCGTGCGCAAGGTGTTGCGTTCTCCCTCGCGCGAGCTCATCGTCCACATTCCGGTCCAGCTCGACGACGGTCGCCTGGAGGTGTTCACCGGCTATCGCGTGCAACACTCCATCGCGCGCGGGCCGGCCAAGGGCGGCATCCGTTACGCACCCGACGTGACCCTCGACGAAGTCCGCGCGCTGGCTGCCTGGATGACCTGGAAATGCGCGGTAACCAACGTCCCGTTCGGCGGATCGAAGGGCGGCGTCATCTGCGATCCGTCCATTCTTTCGCCCTGCGAGCTGGAGCGCATCACGCGCCGCTACACCGCGGAGCTGTTCGAATTCATCGGCCCGGAAATCGACGTCCCGGCTCCCGACGTCAACACCAATGACCAGACCATGGCGTGGATCATGGATACCTATTCCATGCACGCCCGCCGCACCGTGACTGCGGTGGTCACCGGCAAGCCCGTCGATCTGGGAGGCTCCCGTGGCCGCACCGAAGCCACCGGTCGAGGATGCATGATCGTGATCGATCAGGCGCTGCGCCGCCTGGGTCTGGAACGTTCGGCGGCGCGTGTGGTGATTCAGGGATTCGGCAACGTCGGCGGCATGTCGGCCAAGCTAATGTCCCGCGCCGGGTTCAAGATCATCTGCATCATCGAATTTGACGGCGCAGTTTACAATCCGCAGGGTCTCGATATTCCCGCGCTGATGAAGCACCGCAAAGACACCGGCTCGATTACCGACTTCCCGGGTGGCCAGAACATGGACCGCGAGGAGGCGATGTTTCTGGAAACCGATGTCCTGCTGCCGGCCGCGCACGAGAACGTCATCACCTCCCATAACGCTGCAAAACTGCGAACCAAGATCTTGTGTGAAGGCGCTAACGGTCCCACCACGCATTTCGCCGATCGTGTTCTAGCGGAAAAGGGCATCTTCGTGATCCCGGATATTCTGGCCAATGCGGGCGGCGTCACGGTGTCTTATTTCGAATGGGTGCAGGATCGCCAGGGCTATTTCTGGAATGAGCAGATGGTCAACGACCGGCTCGAAGAGATCATGGTAAATAGTTTCAACGATGTGGTCGCCTACGCCGAGAAACATGGCGTCAATAACCGCACGGCCGCGTACATGTTGGCTCTGGATCGCGTGGCCTTCGCCATCAAGCTGCGCGGCATCTACGCGTAGGACAATCACGAATCGATCAGGAGATACTTTGAATGAAAATCGCCGTCATCGGTGCGACCGGTAACGCCGGATCGCGCATCGTCACCGAGCTGTTGAGCCGCGGGCATCAGATCCTCGGCATCGCCCGCCATCCGGAGAAGATGCAGCCCCGCCCCGGTCTAACCCTCACCGAGGGCGACGTGAAAGATGAAGCCTCTCTCGGAAAGCTGCTCGCAGGACAGGAAGTGGCGATCCACAGCGTCCGTTTCCTCGATACAGATGCGAGGTCCGCAATCGGCGCGGCCAAAAACGCGCGCGTCCAGCGATTCCTGGTCGTCGGAGGCGCGGGCAGTCTCGAAATCGCGCCCGGATCGGCGCTCATCGACCAACCCAACTTTCCCCCGGCTGCTAAACCGGAGGCCTCCGCGGGCCGCGACTTCCTCAACACCCTCAAAACCGAGCGCGAGCTGGACTGGACCTATCTTTCACCCTCCGCTTTCTTTAGCCCCGGCGAGCGCACCGGGAAGTTCCGCATCGGGCAAGACCAATTGCTCACCGGCGCCGACGGGCAGAGCAAAATCTCCATGGAAGACTATGCCATCGCGCTTGCCGATGAGATCGAGAAGCCGCAGCATCGCCGCCAGCGCTTCACCGTTGGCTATTAAACGCATCAATGCGATGATGGAGATGTACCTGGAGAAAGGATTATGTATCTTTCCGACGACTTCCGCTTGAAAGTCGGCCTGGCCGAAATGCTCAAAGGCGGGGTCATTATGGACGTGACCAACGTTGAGCAGGCCAAGATCGCCGAGGCTGCCGGCGCGTCCGCCGTTATGGCGCTGGAGCGGGTTCCGTCCGACATCCGCAAAGAGGGCGGCGTGGCGCGCATGGCGTCCATCCGCATCATCCGCGAGATCATGGACACCGTTTCGATTCCGGTGATGGCCAAAGCCCGCATCGGCCACTTCATGGAGGCTCGGATACTCGAAGCGCTGGGCGTCGATTATATCGACGAGAGCGAAGTGCTCACGCCCGCTGACGAAGAGCACCACATCGACAAAAAGACATTCAAGGTCCCGTTCGTGTGCGGAGCGCGCAATCTGGGCGAGGCCCTCCGCCGCATCGCCGAGGGCGCCGCGATGATTCGGACAAAAGGCGAAGCCGGCTCGGGCGATATCGTCGAGGCTGTCCGCCACATTCGCACCATCGTCAAGGAGATGAAACACCTCACCATCCTCGGCAAGGAAGAGTTGGTGCATGAGGCCAAGAACCTGGGCGCGCCGCTTGAACTGGTGGAATGGGTCGCGGCCAATGGCAAGCTGCCTGTGCCGAATTTTTCAGCCGGCGGGATCGCGACGCCCGCCGATGCGGCGCTGGTGATGCAACTCGGCGCCGAGGCGGTGTTCGTCGGCAGCGGCATTTTCAAATCCGAGGATCCCGATACGCGTGCCCGCGCCATCGTCAAGGCAGCGACGTACTATAACGATCCGCAGAAGCTGCTCGAAGCCAGCGAAGAATTGGGCGAAGCCATGCGCGGCCTGAACGTCTCCAAGCTCCCCGAAAGCGAGCTCCTCCAAACTCGCGGCTGGTAGCGTGAAAACTGTCGGCGTCCTTGCCCTGCAGGGAGATTTCGAGGCTCATTGCAAGGCCGTGGAGCGCGCCGGGGGCCGGCCTATTCAGGTTCGAACAGCGCAGGATCTCAACGCCTGCGACGGCCTCATCGTGCCCGGTGGCGAGAGTACCACGATGCTCAAGCTGCTCGAAATCGAAAACCTGACCGAGCCTGTGCGCCAGTTCGCCGCCCGAAAGCCCATCTTCGGCACCTGTGCTGGTGCGATCCTGCTGGCGCACTCGGTGACCGGCCCCGCTCAGCCCAGCCTCGACCTGATCGATATCGACGTCGAGCGCAACGCTTACGGCCGCCAGATCGATAGCCGGATCGCGCGCGTTCAAGAAGGCGCTAACGAGATGGAGGCGGTCTTTATCCGCGCGCCGAAAATCCTTCGTGTCGGCGCCGGGGGCAAGATTCTCGCTACTTACAATGGCGATCCGGTTTGGGTGGAGCAGGGCAGGCACATGGTCACCACGTTCCACCCCGAGCTCACCGCGGATTCCCGCGTCCACGAGCGCTTTCTGAAAAAACTCGGAGGTTGAGCTCCGTTTTGCGCGATGTTATTTAACGGGCACGCGCTTAACGTCGGGTGGTGCGTTCAGCTCAAACGCGGAATCCGGCAGAGGTGGATTCATCTGCACGTCGGAGTAATTCGCCTGTTCGTAATTTCCGGACGTCAGAGTAACTTTGCTCTGCACCGGAATGCTCCCGCCTTCGGGAATCCACAACTCGATCTTCTCGGCTTGCTTCTTTAGCTCTTTGTCCTTGGGGATCAACTCCAGCCGAGTGGTCGGCTTTCCGCCGATCGTTTCAGTTCCGGCGGCGGTGATGTCGAAATCGTGGCGCAGGTCGGCGCTGGTTACTCCGATTCCCAGTAGCAGAAGCTGATCGACCTGTTTGCCTAGTTTGCCGAACTTGCTGGCGTCATAGACATCCACGCGCTTGGCGTTGGGATAGTACGTTTCCACGGTCTTGCCGGCGAAACGAATCGTCTCGGGATTCTTCCCAAAGAATTCCACGATGCCGATGGTTTGTCCGTTGATACGTTTCAGACGCCGCACGCCGTCCGTCTCGTCCTTGTCGTTCGGCAACACTTTGGTGAATTCAGTCCGCTTGATTTTCGCGGAGAACGTTCGAAAGCTTTTCGCCGATTGGTCCATCCGCGCGAGGATGTCTTCAAGAGCTTCCGCGCGCATGCCGGTGCCGGTCAGTACGGACAGAAAGATTAAGCCAAGGAATCTAGGCATGCACGGTTAAGGCTTGGTGTACGCCATGTAGCCGGTGATTTCGCCTTCGGCCTCGTCGCGGACTGGTTCCACGCGCAGGATCGTCGTGTGGGTCTTGTAACGCTGATTAACCAGCTCGGCGGCTTTCCTGGGCAGGTCCGCCTCCGCCACGTTTGTCAGCAACTTCGGCTCGATCAGAAACCCCTGCTGCGCGGGGAGCATCTGGATGCTGGCGGCCCGGGGCTGATCGCGGAACAACTCCCGGGGCGTCAAAAAGATAAACGCCAGGATCAGCGTGACGATGATGTCCCACTGCCACGAGGTCCGCTGAAAATCCCAGAAAAAAAGCCGCCGCAGCGTCTTCATCACGTTTCTATGGTAACAAGTCTTGCTAGCTCGGCCGCCGGACCAGCGCGAGGAACTCATCCCTTGTGGCCTTGCTCTTGCGGAAATTCCCCAGCATGTTGCTGGTGACCGTTCCTGAGTGCTGCTTTTCCACGCCCCGCATCATCATGCAGAAATGCTGAGCTTCCACCAGCACGCCGACTCCGCGCGGCGAAATCGCGCTTTCCACCGCTTCGGCGATCTGCTGGGTCATGCGCTCCTGCAACTGCAGCCGGCGGGCGAACATGTTCACGATCCGCGGGATCTTGCTCAACCCGATCACTTTGTCCTTGGGCAGGTACGCCACGTGGACTTTGCCGAAAAACGGCAGCAGATGATGCTCGCACATGCTGAAGAACTCGATGTCCTTCACCATCACCATTTCGTCCACTTTTACGCTGAAGACTGCCTCGTTGACGATCTCTTCCAGGCTGGTGCTGTAGCCGCTGGTGAGGAACCGCAGCGCCTTCTCGTAACGCTCCGGCGTGCGCAACAGACCCTCGCGGGTAGCGTCCTCGCCTATCATCTCCAAAATCTCGCGCATGTGCGCCGCGACCTTGGTCCCCTGCGGCGGCATCACCTTCACCAGAGCTTTGCTCTTCACGTTATCCAACCTCCAGCTCGAACGTATTCCGCGCGGTTTCCGAAATCCGCACCCGCGCCAGGCGAGCCGGCAGCGTCCAACCATCGGCCAGTGCCCCGCGCACTAGAGTCGCCAGGTTTTCGGTCGTCGTAACGGATCCAGCAAGCTCGGGAATATCCGCGTTCAGATTCTTATGATCCAGCCGAGCTAGCACGCGCTCGCGAACCACGGCATCGAGAGCTTCGCGATTCACTACTTGCCCGTCCTGGTCTACCGGACCGTCCACCGTGATCTCGAGAACGTAATCGTGCCCGTGGCCGTGCGGATTATTGCACTTCCCGTAGAGCCTGCGATTCTCCTCCGGGCTCATCGCGGCGGTATCCAACCGATGCGACGCGGAAAAGCGATAGCGCGAAGTCAGTCTCACCCCTCGCCTCCGTAGTCCACGTACAGATCGGCTGTCTCGTACAGCCGCACATTGTGTAAATGAACACCGTCTCTCCGAATCTGAGGCTCGATCCGTTTCCAAATCTCCACCGCCAAGTTCTCGGTAGTCGGAATCACGCGATCGAAGGGCGGGACTTCCTTGTTCAGGAACCGGTGATCCATCGGGTCCACCACTTCGCGGTTCAGGATTTCCTTCAGCTGCCGCAGATCGAACACCATCCCGGTTACCGGGTCGGGATCGCCCGTGAGCGTCACTTCCAGCACGTAGTTGTGGCCGTGGCCGTTGGGATTGGCATTGTTGCCATAGACGGCCTGGTTCCGATCCGCGCTCCAGGCGGGATTCGCGCAAACGTGCGATGCGGAAAACTCGGCTTTTCGGGTTAAAAACATTGGCCCTCTCGGTTGGATGCGGCCGCCCCCTCGCCGGGACCGACCAGATCCACTAAAATAATAGCGTGAAGAAGATTACCGACCGAATTCTGCTCGGGCTGGTCCTGGTCCTGGGCGTAACTCTGGCCTGGGTCGTCTCTGGAACGTTGAAAGACGGCATCATCGGCGTGGGCGACACCGCCCCCAAGTTTAGCGTGGTGACAGAGACCGGCCGCACTATCACCCCTGCCAACTTCGGCGGCAAGCTTCTGGTGCTCAATTTCTGGGCGTCGTGGTGCCAGCCCTGTCTCCAGGAAGTCCCCTCGCTGGAGGTCTTCAGTCGGCAGTTCGCGCCGGAAGGTGTCGTGGTCCTGGGCGTCAGCGTCGACAAGAATGAGAATCTCTACCACCGGTTCCTGCAGCAGTTTCCCGTGACCTTCCAAGTGGCCCGGGACCCATCCTGGGACATCGCCGCGAATTATGGCACCTTCCAGTTGCCAGAGACTTACATCATCGATAGCTCGGGGAAGGTGGTTCAGAAGGTGATCGCGGCTCAAAACTGGATGAATCCGGAGTTCGTCCAAAGTATTAAGAAAATGCTGTGAAGTTATTAATTACAGGCATTATACTTTCTTGCTTGGCGGCTGCCGCCGACCTCAAATCTCTCCCCAACCAGGCCGGAAACGGCGATATCGACCTGGCTGGGACTGTTTTTATCGATTCGAAAGACGTCCAGCAGGTGCTCGGCATCACCCTCGACCCAGGCTACATCGTGGTTCGAATTAAAGTGGAGCCTCGGATGTCACAGGCTATCCGCATCAGCGCAGACGACTTCACCCTGATTTCCCGCAAGGATGGCGAGCGCAGTGAAGCCCTGGAACCCGGCCAGATCGGCGGCGCCGCGAACCTGGTCTTGAAATCTAAGACCACCTACGCCGGCAGCCCTGGCGTTAGCTCAACCTCGGTTAATGTTGCTCCAGCCGGTACCAAGAACGCTCCGGCAGACCCCTCGTCGACCAAGCTCCTGGAGTCTAAGATGCTAAAGGACACGGAGACCAAGGAACCCGTGGAAGGGCTGCTCTACTTCCTGCTTGAGGGAAAGAACAAGGCCAAGGACCTGGGCCTGCTCTACAAGGGCCCGGCGGGGCACTTATCCATGGATTTCAAGTAGGGGATTTTAAGTAGTCGCCGGAGCCAGCTCGACCGTCTTGGCATCCCGCCACAGGCGTTCCAAGTCGTAATACAGGCGTGCCTTGTCCGAAAAAATGTGGACCAGGTAGTCGCCGTAGTCCATCAGGATCCAGTCGGCGTTATCGTAGCCTTCCATGCTGTTAGGCATTTCGCCGAGCTTTTTGAGGTGCTGATGAACCTCGTCGGCGATGGCTTGAATCTGGCGGGTGTTGGTGCCACTCAAAATCACGAAGTAGTCGGCGAAGGTGGTGATCTCGCGCAAATCCAGAACCCGAATGTTATGGGCTTGTTTCTCTTCCGCTGCTCGCACCGCTTCGAGCCACATCGGCGCGGGCGCTT
>Ga0265313_10004281_pt1 | contig 11052 bp, 12 predicted proteins | sample 4123metaG_FD_203122 | JGI IMG/M metagenome (GOLD analysis project Ga0265313, IMG submission 203122) | Rhizosphere microbial communities from Carex aquatilis grown in University of Washington, Seatle, WA, United States - 4-1-23 metaG | ecosystem: Host-associated > Plants > Roots > Rhizosphere >...
ATAACGGGAGCACGAGTGCGCGCAGGATCAAAAAGGGGCGCGAATCAAAAAGCGTGGGCAGCGGAGAGTGCTAGACGAGAGAATAAAAAGAGAGACCGTCAACTTGCAATTAGAGTCGATGCGGAGGTTGCGCGACGGAAGAAAGACGGTGTTGAATGCGCGACAATTGACGCGGTGTTGCATAAAATCGGCAGCGAAATGAAAAAGCCACGCAAGCGGGCTTCAATGTGGAAATACTATAGAAATGGAAAGTCGTCCAACTAGCGGGGGTCGGTAGACAACCGCCGTGGCACAGTTCGCCTCGTTAGACGAGGTGACCAATGAGCGGAAACAGCATTCGCGATTTACTTACTGGCCGATGGCCGGAACGGTTCAACCGGATCCCCTGGATGGAAGCCCCCAAGGGCGCCTTGGATCGCGCCCTCATGGCCGGCGAACGCGTCCGCGATCAGTATTCCAAAATCCAAGCCGACCCGAAACTGTCGCCGCTCGGCAAACAGGATGCGCTTCGCACTTGGATCGCCACGGCTGGCGTCGCATCGAGCGTTTACGCCGCTCGCAAGGCTATCCATACGATGCGCGCAAAACTCGCCGCAGAGCGCGCCAAACTGCAGCCCACAATCCCGACAGACAGAGCGGACGTCAACAGCGCCGTGCAGAAAAGCGAGCTGCGCGGAATGCTGCGGGCGATGAAAAGCCCGATGCAGCGATTGACGTTGTTACTTTCGGACGACGCTGACCCTCTGATGGTTTCGGCGGTTTTGGAAGCCTCCCCGGTAATGTCCGGCCTGACAAAGGACGCGCTCAAACAGATTTCGGATTCTGCCATCGAACGTTTTCATCCGGGCGCCGCGGCGCGTTTCGACGATTTCAGTGAGGCGATTGACCTCGTCGAGGCAGCCTACTCAACCACAATAGCTACGATCGAAAAGGCGGCGGATTTTCCCAGCCCCAAGATACTGCAGGATTTTCTTGAATCCGCGGTTCCGCAGCGAGCCGGCTACGATTCCGCGGCGGCCGCGCTGTTTGCTGATTTTGGCAACCTCGCAACAGCCGGGCCCGTCGAACAATCGGCGGAGGCCGCGTGACATGAACACAGGCACAATCGCACGCTTCAATTTGGATAAGGGCTACGGGTTCATTTCGCAAGATGACGGCAGCGACGATGTTTTCGTGCACGTCTCGAAAATCGACGTGAGAACGCGAATCTGCGCCGGCCTTCGCGTCAGTTTCGACGTCGGCCCGAATGAACGAAATCCCGATCGCGTCGAGGCCAAAAACGTCAAAATAATTGGAGTAGCGAATACATGAGCACACTTACCGAACAACGGCAGGTCGCAATCGCTGCATATCGTGATTGCCTCGATAAATTCGTCGGCGCATACGCGCAGCTCGCGGCGCTTGATCTCGCTCTCCGCGCGCAAGGTTTCGGGCCGCCGCCCGAGATTGTCCCGCTTCGCCATGCGGATGCAGCGCCGGACTTTTCCGCCGACATTCATGCTGAGATTCGACAGCGCTTCGCCGCGCTTAAGCGGGGCTAAATCCAGTGGCCGACGTAGCCACACTTGGCCTCGCCGTTGATTCGACCGCTGTTAACGCGGCGACCGTTGCGCTGGATAAATTGACGGCGGCTGCCGCGCCAGCCGCCACCGCTGCCGCGTCGTTGCAGACTGCCGCCGCGAGTGCGTCACCCGCAATGGCGAAACTTTCCAGCGCGTCCGATTCCAATAGCACGTCCCTGCTTGGGCAGCGCGCCGCGCTCCGCGGTATCACGGAAGATTTGGCGTTACTCGGCGGCAGCTTGGGGTCGACCGCGGCGATGGCCGCGCAGCTCTATATCGGCAACCAACATTTGCTTGAAGGATACGGCGGCCTGACTGGCGCGCTTAGCGCACTGCTAACGCCGACCAATCTGGCGATCGGCGCGACGGTTGGGCTCACTATCGCGGGCGTCGCGCTTTACGAATCGATCTTGGCGCAAGAACAAGCATTTTCGGATTTGTCGGTTCGGACCAATACGACGCTAGCCGATTTACATGCGCTCGCGGCTGCGGCGTCATTCCAGGGCGTCGACACGACCGATTTTTTAAAGGACATGACGGCATTCGGCACGTTGACCCAAGAGGCGACACAAAACATGGGCTCGCTCGCCGAATTGTTCCGCGCGAACGGCGTAGCGGCCGGTACACTTGAACAGAATATGGCGAACGTTGCGAACCTCGTTAAGAATGCAAGCAGCGAGGCCGCCAAATATCAAATAGTCCTAGAAGCCGGATTGCCGGCGACCCGTCAAATGGTGGACTTTCTGTCGCAGGGCGCGGCGGCTATTCAGCAAGCGGAAACTAACGCGGTGCAATTCGGCGGCACCGCGGACGCGCAGCTACTAGCCAAGGCTAAAGATTTTGGTGTTCAGTGGAACACCGCGTGGACGAACTTTAAGACCCTCGCCGATAATGCGCTAATCGGGTTTGCGGCGAAGCTTGATGACATTTCGCATTCGCCGACGCTCTCTGCGATGCTAAAGGGATTCGTCGGCGGTCTGCCGATGATTGGGCCAACGCTCGTTGGTGCCTATAACGCGTCCAACCCCACGACGGTATCGAATCCGAACGCGCTTAACACGCTCGTTACGCCGACGAATCAAATGCTTTCGGCGACGGCGCAAGGACCCACGACCCAAACATCGGCCGACGCGCTCAAAAATCTACAGAACGTGCAGCAATATGTCGGCGCGCTCGGGCAGCTCGCGACGGTTGACGAAAGGGTGCGCGCCAAAGAGGCCGAACTCTCCGAAATGTATCTGCAGACTGGCGTTTCGCTCGGCGACGCCAAGCAAAGGATTCTCGACTACACGGCCGCCGCCGCTCTTGGCGTAATCGCGATCGAGCAACAGACGAACGCGCAGACGGTGCAAGCCGCCACGATCGGAATGAGCGTAGGGAACGCCGCCGCCTACGCGGCCGTGCAGGAACGCATCAACGCTGCGGCGCTTGTGGGCAACACGCTAACGCCGCAGCAAATCGCCGAACTAAAGTTATACGCCGCCGCGCTCGGCACGGCGACGCAAGCCACGGCGCTAGCCAAAACGCAAAACGACGCGCTTTTCCAGACGGTGCAGCTCGGCACGTCCGAAATCATGCTGCCGACAATTAACGCGCTGCACCAGCTTTATGGCGATGATTACCAGGCGCACCTAAACGACGCCATCGCGTCGCAAATCACGCTTAACACCGTCATGGCGCAAACCAAGACGATCGCCGACAATGCGCTGAATACGTTCGCCGACGATTTGTTGCAGGGCAAGTCCGCAGCCGACTCCTTGCGCGACGCTCTGCTAAACGTCGAACAGCAATTAATCAAGATCGCCACTAATCAGGTGCTTTCCGCCGCGTTCGGGAGTGGGCTTAGCGGTATATTCGGCGGTTTGTTTGGCGGCGGCACGACCGCAGCGGCGCAAGCGGGCACGGCCCCGGCGCTGGATTTGCTCGGCGCTATCCACCATGCGGGCGGCATTGTCGGCGAAGCGGGTATGCCGACGCGCGCCGTTAGCGCGTCCCTGTTTGCCGGCGCTCCACGCTTCCATGACGGCGGCATGGTTAGCGGCGAGGTGCCGATTATCGCGAAGAAAGGCGAAGGCGTATTTACGCCCGAGCAAATGGCCGCGCTCGCGCCAGCCGGCGGCGGGCAGCCCATTACGATCGTCAACAATAACAATTTCACGGGTGCCGATCCGGGTTCGGAAGCGCGTATCAAAGCTTACGTGGACGCGCGCAGCAAACAAACGGTGTCCGACGCGGTATCGGCCGTGCGGCAAGCGAACAGTGCAGCGCCCGCGTATTTACGGAATGGACGGTAGGTCAATCATGCCCGCCACACGGGAAGAAATCGCGCGGCTCGAAGAAGCGTACCGCTTTGTCAAACAATCGGTATCGATCGCCAAGACCCGCGATCTCGACCGGGGCACTCTCGGCTTTGAACTGATCAAGCGCGGCGTTGCCGTTCTGTACAACCTCGACGCCGAGGAACTGGTCGGGTCCGTCCGACAAATGCTTATCGACTTTGAAAAACGAATCGCTACGGGGAAATAATGGGAATCGATCCGGTAAAATCCGTTTTTGCCACTGGAACGCCCGTCGATAAATCCGCGCTCGTCGGCCTGGACATTTCGAGGATCCGACTCGGCGTGGCAAACGCGGACGAAATTCGCAACACGGATTTTTCCGGGCGAACCGGCGGGCTCTATGTCGGGTCGACTCAAATACCGTATGACCTCGATCCGGCCGACACGACTACGCCCGACGACGGCACGGACTCGTCAAACTGCATAATCGATTCCGCCGGCAACCGATTCAAAAATTCGCAAGTCGGATTGTTGGCGAACCTCGCCACGCTGTTAGCGGAAGCTAACGCCGTCATCGCGTCTAGCGTCGCCACGGTAGCCGCAGAGCCGACGCTAACAGGTTCGCGAAAGATCACCGTTGCGGCGCCGCTCACGCTCTCGGACGGCGGCGCGGGCGCCAATCTGCTATTCGGTTTCACGCTGCCGGTGCCCGTATCGGGCGGCGGGACGGGCATGACGACTTTTTCCGTCCCGTCGAACAAACGCAACGCATTTTCGGCGAGCCATAATATCGTCAACGCCGATAAAAATTCATGCGTGACATTCACCAATCCGGGCGGCGGGTACGTCTGCACGTTTTTGAATCCATCGGGATATGATTCCGATTTTTCGTGCATCGTGACGAATGAGTCGGGCTCGCGGGCGGTAACGCTGGTTCTGACGAATTACGCAGACGGTACGACATTAACGACGCGACTTTATCCGCTGCAGAGCTATTTCGTCTATTCCAATAATGGGCACTGGTTCTTGTTGGGCGGATTGAAGCGGTGGTTCACCGCTTCGGGCGTCACATTTTATGTCGACCCGAGCGGCGCCGATACTAACGACGGCATGGCGGCAGGCGCGGGCGGATATATGAAAACCGTACTTGCGTGCTGGAACCGCATCCGTGATGAAACTGACATTGCTGCGGCCAGCAGCGGCGTCACGATTCAGCTCACGCCGGGCGTTACCTACCCGCCGTGCGGCGAACTCGACGGCGATAAGCCCGGCGGCTTTGGCAAGCTTGTTGCGATCGTCGGCGACCCGACGTTAGTAAACCCTCCGCGGATTATTGGTGCAGGCGCCGACAATTGCGTGGTGCTGCGTGATGGCGCATGGGCGCAATTCAGCGGTTTGGTTTTTGGCTCGACCGGATCCGGGAGTAACGGCGCGTGGATGCAGCAGAAATCCCTTGGCGATTTTTCAAATTGCGAATGGGGTTCCATGCTTGCCGGTAATCATATCTTCGTTGACGACGGCGCGGATGCGAATATTTCCGGCGCTCAATCTATAGCTGGAAACGCGGACACGCATTGGTCCGTTCAAAATGGCGGAAAACTGATAGTCGGAGGTGTGAATATCGACGGCGGCGGCGGTAACTGGAATTTCCCTACCGCGTTTTTGATAGCGTCGATGCTCGCGCGTATCCAGTTCCAGGCACCGGCTTTTCCGAATTGCGGAAGCATCACCGGGCCGCGAATTTTGATTCAACGCCATTCGGTGTTTGATGGCGGCAGCGTTACCGTTCCTGGCAATTCGGCGGGAACGGTCGACGCGACGTCGACGGCATATTGATTATGGGCAATATTCAACTACTGCAAGCCGCGCGCCACGTTGCTCGATCGGTTGAAAAGGCCCGCACCAAACAGCTCGACATGCCGATGGTGGCCGTGGAAATGCTCAAGACGGGGCTAAGTCTGCTGACGGGCGTCCCCCAAGAACAATGCGCCGAGCCCGTGCGTGAAATGCTGCGACTATACGGGCAAGCGCATGGGGAAAGCAGCCAATGACGCTCCTAACCGAGCCCGGCGACGCATTGACGAAGGGAATCCCGATCGGCGAGCCCGAGCGCAGCGCCATGCTGCAACTTATTGGCCAAGCCGTTGCGCGATTCCAGAATCCGGCGCCGCTCGCCGCGACCGAACGCGACGCGCTGAATCAGTTGATTGGCTTGCTGTGTGCGCGCCTGCACGAATCAGCGCTTGCGCAGCGCCTAGCCTATATCGAATTTCAGATCGCAGACTTACAACGCCAAATCACCCGGAGCACAAACTGAGAGCTGCAATCGACCGCGCGGGCCACGTGCTAATGGCCAAGCACGCGCGCGGGCGAAGACAAACCACGAAAAACCGCGACATACCCGCTGCGAAACCACGTCACCCGAGATTGACTGACTGACAATCGAAACGATCGAAGGCGAGACGCCCCGGTCGCTGGATTGTGACCGAAATGGCGAGCGCGCCGCCCGGATGAACGGCGCGCGCTTGTCCACATAGCCGGGCTTGTTAGACACGGCCCGTGGCACAAAGAAAAAGGCCCGCGCTTTTTGGCACGGGCCGGGGATGGTTCGAAAAACTTGCTTGGCGGCAGTTTGTTTGAACTAATTTCCGGCCAAAGTCAAGTGATCGAATCGCGCGCGGCTCACAAAGGAGTCGCACGATGCTATTGGCTGTATTCGACAACGCCACGCGAAAGTGGCTACCGGCCACGCCGGCAGACGAAACTGACTTCATTCCGTTGGTGCCGACGCCCGAAGCAATCGCGCAGGCCGATGCGGAACAGCGCGCCGATCGCCTACATCGGGTCAAAAAATATCTAGGGCGCCGGCAACGACGCGAAGCCGATCGCGCGTGGCGTGAGTTCGTGCGCCGCCACCATGCGTGGTTAGACCGAACGCCCGCAGATGACGCGGCCGGCCGCGCCAAAATGAACGCGGATCATACGGCGTGGCTGGCAAGCGGTGCGCCGGATTTGCTCGCCGAATTGCAGGCCAAGCGAGCCGCACAGCGCGAGGCAGCGCTTGCCGAACTCGACGCGGCAGAAACCGCGCTCCGTCGCCTGCGGCTGATGTGCGATGACGATGCGGCAGTGGAGAAGGCCGAAGCCGACCACGATCGCGCGTTGGCTGCGTGGCATCGCCAATATGACGCGCTGTGGCCTAAGCCCCTTCAAGAAGCAAATACAACGGAGGCCGCCATGGGCGTTGTCCCTTTTCCAAAACAGCAGCCTGACTTGATCGCCAGCAGCGCGGATTTCGTGCGCGGCTTCACGCCGCCGGATTACCTCGTCGATGGGATATTGCAACGCCGGTTTTGCTACAGCATGACCGCCCAAACAGGCATCGGCAAAACGACGGTTGCAATGCGCCTAGCCGCGCATGTCAGCGCCGGACTGCCGCTCGGAAATATTGCTGTTGAAAAAGGGACCGGTCTCTATTTCGCGGGCGAGAACCCGACCGACATTCAAATGCGGTGGCTCGGGCTAACGTACCGCCTGAAAATGGATCCGCACACCGCCGACGTTCATTTCGTTCCGGGCGCCATGCCGTTGTCGCAAGTCGCCGAACGCATCACAGCCGAGGTGAACCGCAAAGGTTTGCAGCCTGCTTTAGTCGTCGTGGATACGGCCGCAGCATACTTTGAGGGAGACGACGAGAACAGTAATGCGCAAGCCGCCGCGCATGCAAAGCTACTTCGGTCGCTCACGACGCTACCCGGCGGCCCGTGCGTCCTGGTGCTGTGCCACCCGACAAAACGCGCCGCCGACGATGACTTGATCCCACGCGGGGGCGGTGCATTTCTCGCCGAGGTCGACGGCAACATTGCGTTGCAGAGGCGGGACACGCTTTTGGTGGCGAGCGCACAAGGCAAGTTCCGCGGCTCCGACGCATGGTCGCTTCGCTTTGAATTGGAGACCGTCCGCGATCACCCCCAACTCAAAGATGTTCGCGGCCGGCAGATTCCAACGATCATAGCCCACCCCGTTGAAGAAACCGCCGCCATGGTTCACGAGGCGCGCGGCGAGGGGAACGAGAACGCGATTCTCCGAGCATTGCCAGCGCACGGCGAAGGCGGCGCCACGCCGACTGACGTTGCGCGCAAACTCGGATGGTTCGTGAAGGGTGACCCGAATCAGCCGGCGCACCTCAAAGTCAGTCGGGTCTTGCAAGGCCTCAGGCTAAATAAGCTCGTCGAGCAAGCGCGACAGAACCGATGGCGGCTCACCTCAAAGGGCGAATTGGAGACGAACCGATTGGAACGAACCGCAGCACTGCCGCGAGCGCCGATATTGCCGCCCTAGCGCGCTTCGCAGCTCGCGACGGTGGGCATGATATTTTTGCCGCCCAACGGACCCCATATCGTTTCGGCTTGCGTAAAATCGACTCGGGTCGTTCCGTTGCCGGCGGGGCGGAATATTAATTGCCAATAACGAACGCCGCCACTTTCGAGCGCCAGCCGAATCTCGTTCGGTAGGTCAATCTTTTTGATACCGGCACCCTCTGTCGCATCTAGCTTCTCGTAAGCGCAGCTTGCGAGGCTGGCGAATGCTCCGCGCAGCGTCGTAGATGCGACCGGGACTTGATCGAGCAATCCGGCCGTTGCTGCGCTAGGCAACAGGGCGAGCGTGACGCCGAGCGCTATGAAGTGTCGTGTAAAATGCCACATGCAAAACCTTGCGGAAGAAAGCGGCCCGAGACTCGCGCCGCGGGCCGCCCCCTTCGTTGCCGCTTGCCTCAGTTGGAGGACTGCAGCTCGCGCGGCGCCGAATCGATGCCGTGCAATTTAGCCAACGCGCGGATTTGAATGCACAAGCGCGCGGCCGTTTCCTCAAGATCGCGCATATCTTCGATCATCGCCAGTACGGAACGCACGCTCACGTCATCTTGCTCTTTAGCCATAGCCCAGTCCTCCATTTGCCCTCAAAGGCGGACTCAAGTTCGCATAGTAGCGCGAGCATGTCAATAAATATAAAATCTAAGGTTGTAGACAGTCAACGCGAATGTTTACAGTCAACGCGCTGATTTCCGAACATCCGAACACGTATAGGAGTCTGACGTTCGTTCGACCGTCGCGGGGGCTTAAAAGCCCCCTCCGCGACCACGGTTTTCCGAACACAGCCCAAACCTGGAAAACGCTTGTGTAACAAGGCTTTTTAGCATTCTCCGAACATTCGAACACGCGCGCTCCGAACGTTCGGATTTTTGTTCGGACGCGCCGTCTATTCGAACACGTCCGAACAGCGTGTTCGGGGCTTAAAACCGTCGCGCCTGCCTTTGTGACCGCCGCGTAATTTTCCGACCATTGCGTTCGCTGGTAATTATTCCGGCGACGCAATTGCATTTTCGGCTCGGCGACGCCGGCTAATTTCGCACCGGGAATTTGTGATTATCGGATTTCTTATCCGAGCATCGTTCTCATTATGCGCTATTCACAATGGTTTCTGATATCGTGTCGCATTCATGTTGCGTGCCGACTCGCGCGGTGCTAGACATTCCTGAGATTTGCGAATTGCTACGCGGGAGGCTGCAATGTCGGTGCGCAAGCGCACGTGGGGATCGAAAGACGATCGGCGCGAGGCATGGGTGGCCGATTACGTCGACCAGCAAGGCACCAGGCGACTTAAAACCTTCGATCGCAAAAAGGACGCCGACGCCTATGAGGCAAAAGCCACTGTCGAGGTAAGCGACGGCACACACGTTGCGGATAGCGCTAGCGTGACCGTAAAGGAGGCCGGCGCTGAATGGCTCGCCAGTGCCGAATCTGTGCTTGAACGTTCGACACTGGAACAGTACCGCCAGCATCTACGTTTGCACATTGAACCGATCTTAGGCCGCACCAAGCTTTCACAGCTCAATGTGCCCACCGTTACGGCCTTTCGAGAACGGCTGCAGCGGGAAGGTCGCTCCCCCACCCTCACCCGCTATGTTGTGCGCAGCCTTGGGTCGCTGCTCGCCTATGCCCAAGAGAAAGGGCTTGTGGTGCGTAACACAGTGCACGAGGTGCGCGGCAGACGCCGCCGGAATCGCAAGGATGCGGCGACCACGGCACCCCGCAAACGAAAACTACAAGTCGGGGTCGACATACCGACGCCGGCCGAGATTAAGGGCGTCGTGCAGGCCCTAGATGGCAGCCCGTGGCGCCCGCTGTTCCTGACTGCGATATTTACCGGGCTCCGCGCGTCGGAATTGCGCGGTCTGACGTGGGATCACATCGACTTTTCGAAAGCGGAATTGAAAGTCCGCCAGCGCGCGGATCGATGGCGGTCAATCGGCGAGCCCAAGACGGAGGCCGGCGAACGCACCGTGCCTTTGCCCCCGATCGCGGTGAGCACGCTGCGCGAATGGAAGTTGCAGTGCCCCAAAGGTAAACTTAGACTCGTGTTTCCGAACGGAAAAGGCAACGTCGAGTTTCACGTCAACATCATACAGCGCGGCCTAATACCGACGATGATTGCAGCGGGCCTAACTGCTCCCGCACTCGATAAATCGGGCAAGCCGCGACTGGACGAAAGCGGCAAGCCTCTAGCGACCGCCAAATACAGCGGCATGCACGCATTCCGGCATTTCTATGCGTCGTGGTGCATCAATCGGCGGGCGGACGGCGGCATGGAGCTGCCGGCCAAGGTCGTGCAGGAACGGTTAGGCCATTCCAGCATCACGGTCACGCTCGATACTTATGGGCACCTATTCCCACGGGGCGACGACGGCGCGGAGTTGGCGGAAGCCGAACGGGCGTTGTTAGGATGAGACAAGGACAGTTTTGGATTTCCGCCTCTTCGCGAGGAACGCGTCCCGCTCGCGCGTCAGCGCATCTTCGAAATGCACCAAGTCGGCCCTTTTAATGTCAGGCAGATGTGCACCCATGAGGCTCTTTGCAGCGGCTTCCGCAGGCCGGCTCATAAGCTTCGTACAGCGGAGTGGTCTGCCGTTATCGTCGAAAAAATCGAAACCAAATTCAAGCATCAATTCCGCGGACTCGTCATCGGTAAGATGGTCGCCCGTTTTGAACTGTGCCTCGTGCTCCTTTCTTGCTGCGAAAATTCGCCACTGGTGCTTGATTGAATACTCTGGATACTCCAAGTAGTCGTTAGAAGCATCGTCCGAGAATCGAAACTGTGTTCCGTAGTCACACACCCCGAATATTTCGCGGGATACGGTTGCGACCATATCC
>Ga0265313_10004282_pt1 | contig 11049 bp, 10 predicted proteins | sample 4123metaG_FD_203122 | JGI IMG/M metagenome (GOLD analysis project Ga0265313, IMG submission 203122) | Rhizosphere microbial communities from Carex aquatilis grown in University of Washington, Seatle, WA, United States - 4-1-23 metaG | ecosystem: Host-associated > Plants > Roots > Rhizosphere >...
ACCTCGCCGGCATGAAGGACTCAAAGGTCATCGTCGCCATCAACAAGGACGAAGAGGCCCCCATCTTCCAGGTCGCCGATTACGGACTCGTCGCCGACCTCTTCAAGGTTTTGCCTGAGCTTTCCGCCGCGTTGGGCTGAACCCCTCCGCGATTTCTCCTTGCAGCTTTCACCCCGGAGCCACACATGACCGCTATCCAGAAAATCGGTGTAATTGGCGCAGGCCAGATGGGCAACGGCATCGCGCATGTCTGTGCGGCGTCTGGTTTCGACATCGTCCTGCTCGACATCAGCGAAGAGGCCCTGAAGAAGGGCCTGGGCGTTATCGACAAGAACCTGTCGCGCGCCGTCGCCAAGGGCAAGCTGAGCGAGGACGACAAGGCCGGCACCCTCAGCCGGATCAAGCCGACCACCGCCTATGCCGACTTCTCCGACTGCGATCTGGTGATCGAGGCGGCCACGGAAGACGAGAAGGTCAAGCGCATCATCTTCCAGCAGCTCTGCCCGGTGCTGAAGCCCGAAGCCCACATCGCGTCCAACACCTCGTCGCTGTCCATCACCCGCCTCGGCGCCTCCACCGACCGCCCCGCCAAGTTCATGGGCATGCACTTCATGAACCCGGTGCCGGTGATGCAGCTGGTCGAGCTGATCCGTGGCATCGCCACCAGCGAAGAGACCTTCTCCCTGGTGCGTGAGATGACCCTGAAGCTGAAGAAGCAGCCGGTTTCGGCCGAAGACTTCCCCGCCTTCATCGTCAACCGCATCCTCCTGCCCATGATCAACGAGGCGGTCTACACCCTCTACGAAGGCGTCGGCTCGGTCATCAGCATCGATCTCGCCCTGAAGCTTGGTGCCAACCACCCCATGGGCCCGCTGGAACTGGCCGACTTCATCGGCCTCGACACCTGTCTGGCGATCATGCATGTGCTGCACGACGGCCTGGCCGACACCAAGTACCGTCCCTGCCCGCTGCTGGTGAAGTATGTGGAAGCCGGCTGGCTCGGCCGCAAGACCGGTCGCGGCTTCTACGATTACACCGGCGAGACCCCGGTCCCGACCCGCTAGACCTTCGCCCGCAAGGACGACGGAAGAAGGGCGGGAGGCCTTGGCCTCCCGCCCATTTTCTTGCTTATTATTGTGCCGTGATGGCAATCGAGAGGGCGTCAGCCGCGCATTGCCGCCGACAGCGCCTCGGCGGGAACCGGGGTGGCTTGGACGTTGCTGCGGCGGTAGCCGTCACAGCTGACGCAGGCCAAGCCCCAGACGCTCCGCCCCTGGAAGGGTGATCCATCCTTTCCGCACATGCCGTTGCCGTAGTGCCTGCATGCCGCGCAGGTTCCGGAAATGATCATTGGATTGCCCTCCCGGTGGAGCCACCGTTCGAACCGGCGACACAAGACACAATACCTTATGTCTATAACTTAATTCCATGCCGCGTGTGAATGCTGGGTCAACAGGCGGAATCAAATGAGTGAATTTTCTCCGCTATTCCCGGCTGAAGACCGTCCCGAAGGCGTCCTTCAAGGCGAGATCAACCTCGGTCATGGTGGGAGTGAGGCCCAGATCCCACAGCGAGGTTACCCCATGGTCGCGGATGCCGCAGGGGATGATGCCCCGAAAGTGATCAAGCTCGGGATCTACATTGAGCGCCACCCCGTGGAAGGTCACCCAGTGGCGCACCCGCACCCCGATGGCAGCGATCTTGTCCTCGTGCCCACCGCGATCAACCCAGATGCCGACGCGGCCCTGCCGCCGCTCGCCTTTGACTCCGAACTGCACCAGGGTGCGGATCAGCCACTCTTCCAGGTCGCAGACAAAGGCACGCACATCGGCGCCGCGCTGCTTGAGGTCGAGCATGACATAGGCCACCCGCTGACCGGGGCCGTGATAGGTGTACTGACCACCCCTGCCGGCCTCGAAGACCGGGAAACGGTCCGGCGCCACCAGATCGGCGGGATTGGCGCTGGTGCCGGCGGTATAGAGGGGTGGATGTTCCAGCAGCCAGACCAGTTCGGGCTGGGTGCCGGCCCGGATGGCCGCCACCCGGGCCTCCATCTCGGCCACGGCCTCGGGATAATCGACCGGCTGGTCGGAAATTCGCCACTCGACAACGGAAGTCATGGTCTCTCCGGGAAAGCGGGCTTGATTCACCCCCGGCGATTTGGTATTCCCCTGTCTCCCCGTTGGCAAGTCCTTCGGGCTACCAGGGTAAGCGGCCATGGCGGAACTGGTAGACGCGCAAGCTTGAGGTGCTTGTGGGGTAACTCCCGTGGAAGTTCGAGTCTTCTTGGCCGCACCATCCGATTGAAAAGCCCGCCGGTTTCCCCCGGCGGGCTTTTTCGTGCGATTGTACGCAATTTTATTGCTCGCCGAAAAATCAGTGGTCATACCGTCAACCCCGCACAATCCCTGTGGTTTTCCGAAAATACCCCCTTAGGGGGCTTTGACTGCGACCAGGAAGCGGGTATGGTTACCGCCCCCACAAGAAATTTCGTTACCCGAGGTTCGTTTCCATGAGCATGTCCGACGAATTGCGCGACGCCGCGATGGAGTACCACCGTCTTCCCACGCCCGGTAAGATCAGCGTCACCCCCACCAAGCCGCTGGCCACCCAGCGCGACCTGGCGCTGGCCTACAGCCCGGGCGTCGCCGCCGCCTGCGAAGCGATCGTCGCCGATCCGGAGAGCGTGGCCGACGTGACCGCGCGCGGCAATCTGGTGGCGGTGGTGACCAACGGGACCGCCGTGCTGGGCCTGGGGCCCATCGGGCCGCTGGCCGCCAAGCCGGTGATGGAGGGCAAGGGCGTCCTGTTCAAGAAGTTCGCCGGCATCGACGTCTTCGATATGGAACTGGCCGAGCTGGACCCCGACAAGCTGGTGGACATCATCGCCGCAATGGAGCCCACCTTCGGCGCCATCAACCTGGAAGACATCAAGGCCCCGGAATGCTTCGAGGTCGAGCGCAAGCTGCAGGAGCGGGTCAATATCCCGGTGATGCACGATGACCAGCACGGCACCGCCATCGTGGTCGGTGCCGCCATGGTCAACGCCCTTCGGGTGGTGGACAAGAATATCGCCGACGTCAAGCTGGTGGCCTCGGGGGCCGGCGCCGCCGCGCTGGCCTGCCTCAACCTGCTGGTCAAGCTGGGCGTCAAGCGCGAGAACGTCTGGGTCACCGACATCAAGGGACTGGTCTATGAGGGCCGCACCGAGCTGATGGACGAATACAAGTCCATCTACGCCAAGAAGACCGACATGCGCACCCTGGCCGAGGTCATCGAGGGCGCCGACATCTTCCTCGGCCTGTCCGCTCCCCGGGTGCTGACGGGAGAAATGGTGGCGAAGATGGGCCCCAAGCCCATCGTCTTCGCCCTGGCCAATCCGACCCCGGAAATCCTGCCCGACGAGGTCAAGGCGGCACGCCCCGATGCCATCATCGCCACCGGCCGCTCAGACTATCCCAATCAGGTCAACAACGTCCTGGTCTTCCCCTATATCTTCCGGGGCGCGCTGGACGTGGGCGCCACCCAGATCAACGACGAGATGAAGCTGGCCTGCGTCTACGCCCTGGCCGGGCTTGCCATGGCCGAATCCGACGAGCGGGTGCGTGCCGCCTATGGCACCGCGCCCCTGACCTTCGGCCCGGAATACCTGATCCCCAAGCCCTTCGATTCCCGCCTGATCATCAAGATCGCCCCGGCGGTGGCCAAGGCCGCCATGGAATCCGGCGTGGCGCGCCGCCCCATCATCGATTTCGACGCCTATCTCGACCGCCTCAACCAGTTCGTCTTCCGCTCGGGCCTGGTGATGAAGCCGGTCTTCGACCGCGCCCGCCAGGACATGCGCAGCATCGTCTATTGCGAGGGCGAAGGCCGCCGGGTGCTGCATGCGGTGCAGACCGTGGTGGACGAAGGACTGGCCCGGCCGATCCTGATCGGCCGGCACGAGGTCGTGGCCAAGCGCATCAAGGATCTCGACCTGCGCATCCGCATCGGCGAGCATTTCGACCTCTGCGATCCCGAGGACGATCCTCGCTTCAATGAGTACTGGAAGCTCTACCACTCGCTGATGGAGCGCAACGGCGTCAGCCCGGAATACGCCCGCACGGTGGTGCGCACCCGCAACACCGTCATCGGCACCCTGATGCTCAAGCGCCGCGAGGCCGACGCCATGATCTGCGGCACCATCGGCCGCTACGACAAGCATCTGAGCCACATCCTCAACGTCATCGGCACCCGCGAGGGAGTCAAGGTTCCGGCAGCGATGAATCTGCTGATCATGCCGGCGGGAACCTTCTTCATCTGCGATACCTATGTCACCCCCGAGCCGACGCCGGAACAGGTCTGCGACATGGCCCTGCTGGCCTCGGAGGAAGTGCGGCGCTTCGGCATCGAGCCCAAGGTGGCGTTCCTGTCCCACGCCAATTTCGGCAACCGCAATTCTGCCTCGGCCGCCCGCCAGCGCGAAGCCCTGGCCATGCTGCGGGAAAAGGCCCCCTATCTGGAGGCCGAAGGCGAGATGCATGGCGACGCCGCCCTGGACGAGAAAATCCGCGAGCGCATCTTCCCCAACTCCCGACTGAGGGGCGCGGCCAACCTGCTGGTCATGCCGACGCTGGACGCCGCCAATATCTCCTTCAACCTGTTGAAGGTGGCCGGCGACGCCTTGTCGGTGGGGCCGATCCTGATAGGCATCGCCCAGCCGGCCCATGTCCTGACCCCGTCCGCCACCGTGCGCAACATCGTCAACATCACCGCCCTGGCGGCGGTGGAAGCCCAGATGAAACGCTGATAGCGGCAGACAAAGCGAGCGGGGCTCGTCCACCGTCCTGGTGAACGAGCCCCGCCTCGACCCTTGGGATAACGAGCTTTTCTAAGCCGCCGACTGCGCCCGGCATGCGTCCAGCGCCTCGCGGATTTCGTCGAGGCGCAGAACGAGGGCAACGATGCCCAGTTCTTCTTCCACCCGATTGCGCTCCTGCATCAGGGCCTGCCGCTCGGCGGGGTCAGCGGTGTGCCAGCGGCTGTTCATGCCCTCCTCGTATTCGGCAAAGGCATGCAGGGCTTCGTCCAACTGGGCGTCGAGCCGGTTTTTTTCGTCGATCAGGTCTTGGCTCATGGGTCTCCCCTCGGCTTCGGCCATGGCGCGCCCCTCAGGCGGCGGCAAGCCTGGCACGCGGATTGATTTTTTCCACTTCGGCACGGGCGGCGGCATCCTCTACCCCGCTTACCGCCGCCAGCAGCATGGCGGCGGCTGTCAGCCCCTCCGCATGGGCGGTGGCCTCGCCGTGGCTGGCGCCCAAGGCATCCTGAAAGGTCTCGTCATAGGCAGTCAGGACCATCTCAAGAGTCGCGGCATCCATGGGCATCCCCCCTGCACGGGAACCGCGTCCTCAGCGACCCGGCTCAATCGAAAGCATAGGCCGATAGTATGCCAACGAAGTCCACGTCATCAATAAAATAATGCCCATAGCAAAACATCACCTATTGCAATACTTCGTCTTGTTACGCGAGTTCTTCATGAACATTATGTTAATGGAGTGTGACTGCAATCCCCCAGAGGATAGACCGGCATGGATCTGGCAAGCAGATGTATCCGATGGATATCGGCATTGGAGAAGGGAACAATCTGGAAAAATCGCGCCGGGGCAAAGCCGCCGGACAGCCCGAATTCCCACTTTTCAACAGCCTGTTAGGTCTCGCAGGAGCACGGGTCCTGCTGAGGGCCTTCCGCGGCACGAGCCGCGCGGGCGCACTTGCGCCCGTACTGGCCTCGATGAGTCGAACTCATCGGGATTTGTATTAGTGGGCTTCATCCCAGCTATCGGCGATGCCGGCTTCCACCAGCAGCGGCACCGACAGGCTGGCGGCACCTTCCATGACCTGCTTCACCAGGGCGGCGGTGGCGGCAGCCTCCGCGTCCGGGGCCTCCAGCACCAGTTCGTCGTGGACCTGGAGCAGCAACCGGGCCGACAGACCGGCCTCGATCAGCGCGGCGGGCAGGCGAGTCATGGCCCGTTTGATGATGTCGGCGGCCCCACCCTGGATGGGGCCGTTGATGGCTGCGCGTTCGGCGAAGGCGCGCATGGCGCCGTTCTTGTCCTTGATGCCGGGCGTATAGACCTTGCGGCCGAAGGCGGTGGTGACGAAGCCATGCTCGCGCGCCTCCTCCTTGGTCCGCTCCATGTAGGAGCGGATTTCGGGATAGCGGGCGAAATAGGCCTCGATATAGCGCCTGGCCTCGCCTTGGGGGATACCGAGCTGAGCCGCCAGACCAAACGGGCTGATGCCGTAGATGATGCCGAAATTGATCGCCTTGGCCCGGCGGCGCAGAGCGGAATCGATGCCTTCCACCGGCACCCCGAATACCTGGCTCGCGGTGATGGCGTGAATGTCCTTACCCTCGGCGAAGGCGGTGCGCAGGCCCTCGATACCGGCCACGTGGGCAACCAGACGCAGCTCGATCTGGGAATAATCGGCGGAGATCAGCTTGAACCCCGTCTCGGCGATGAAGGCGCGGCGGATCTTGCGGCCTTCCTCGGTGCGGATGGGGATGTTCTGAAGATTGGGGTCCGATGACGACAGCCGCCCGGTGGTGGTCACCGCCAGCGAGAAGCTGGTATGCACCCGCCCGGTGGCGGGGTTGATCTGGGCCACCAGGGCGTCGGTATAGGTGCTCTTCAGCTTGGCCAACTGGCGCCAGTCCAGCAGGCGGGCGGGCAGCGGATGCAGCGGCGCCAGCTCCTCCAGCACGTCGGCACCGGTGGCCCACTGGCCGGTCTTGGTCTTCTTGCCGCCGGGGAGATTCAGGGTCTCGAACAGTACCTTGCCCAACTGCTGCGGCGACCCCAGATTGAAGGCCTCGCCGTTGTTGAGGGCGATGACCTCGGCTTCCAGTTCCACCAGCCGGCGGCCGAAATCCTCGGACAAGGTCATCAGGAAGGCGCGGTTGACCTTGATGCCGGCCCGCTCCATGGCAACGATCACCGGCACCAGCGGCCGTTCCAGGGTCTCGTAGACGGTGACCATGTGCTCGGCCAGCAGCCGGGGCTTCAAGGCCCGGTGCAGCCGCAGCGTCATGTCGGCATCCTCGGCGGCATAGGCCAGGGCCTTGTCCAGCGGCACCCGGTCGAAGGTGACCTGGGCCTTGCCGCTGCCGCAGACCTCGGCGAAGGTGATGTTGGTGTGACCGACATAGAGCTGGCTCAACTCATCCAGTCCATGGCCGTGACTGCCGCCGTCCAGCACATAGGACAGCAACATGGTGTCATCCAGCGGCGTCACCGTGACGCCCAACCCGGCCAGCACCTGCATATCGTATTTGACGTTATGCCCGACCTTGAGCACCGAGGGATCGGCCAGCAGCGGCGCCAGGGCCTTCAGCACCACGGCCGGCGCCAGCACCTTGGGGGTCTCGCCGCCACCGGACCCGCCGCCCAAGTCCAGGCTGCCCTGGGCCTGGGGCGGATTATGCATCACCGGGATATAGCAGGCTCGCCCTGGCTCGGTGGCCAGCGACACGCCGACCAGTTGGGCGCGCATGGGGTCGAGGCCGGTGGTTTCGGTGTCGAAGGCAACGGTACCGATACGGGTGGCCTCGGCGATCCTGCGCTCCAGCGCCGGCAGGTCGAGGACCAGTTCATAGGCGGATTCCACCGCATCGGCCGGCACCGCCGACTCCGGGGCAGTGGCGGCACGGCCGGCCGCGGGAATAGGCGCCGTCCCATTGACTCCAAGGCGCGACAGCATGGACCGGAAGCCCTGAGCGGCGCAGAAGGCGGCCAGCCGGGCCGGATCGACCGGCTTGACCGCTAAATCCTCCAGTGGCAGCGGCGGCGGCACGTCGTCGCGCAGCAGCACCAGCCGGCGCGAGATGCGGGCCAGCTCGGCATTCTCGATCAGGCTTTCACGGCGCTTGGGCTGCTTGATCTCCGAAGCGCGGGCCAGCAGGGTGTCGAGATCGCCGTATTCTTCGATCAGCGCCGCCGCCGTCTTGATGCCGATGCCGGGCACGCCGGGAACATTGTCCGAGGCGTCGCCGCACAGGGCCTGGACGTCCACCACCCGGTCAGGGGCGACGCCGAACTTTTCCCGCACCTCCGCCTCGCCGATGGAGCGGTTCTTCATGGGGTCGAGCATCTCGACCCCGTTGCCCACCAGTTGCATCAGGTCCTTGTCCGACGACACGATGGTCACCGCCGCCCCCTGCTCGCGGGCCAGCCGGGCATACGTGGCGATGAGATCGTCGGCCTCGAAGCCTTCCAGTTCGAGACAGCAGACGTCGAAGGCCCGGGTGGCGTCCCGCACCAGGGCGAACTGGGGAATCAGCTCGTCGGGCGGCGGCGGCCGGTGGGCCTTGTATTGGGGGTAGATTTCGCTACGGAAAGTCTGGCGCGAGGTGTCGAACACCACCGCCACGTGATCGGCATCGGCATCGGCCAGCAGCTTCATCAGCATGTTGGTGAAACCGTAGACGGCATTAACCGGGGTGCCGTCCGGCCGCGTCATGGGCGGCAAGCCATGGAAGGCCCGGAAGATGAAGCCGGAGCCGTCGATCAGGAAAACGTGGCGGGGAGCGGTCATGTCAGAACCTTTTCGATGGCGTGCGCAGCCCCCGCCCTCCCGTCGCTCCCGCAGGCGGGCGAGGGGCGCGAAACCTCAGTGGCCGCCGATCTTGGCGCCTTCGGCCAGCACATAGGTGCGCGAGCAATAGGGGCAGACGATCTCGCCATGGGCGGTAAGGTCGAGATAGACCCGGGGATGGCCGAGGCCGTTGGCGACGTCGCCGTCGCAGGCGACCGCGGCGGTGGAGACGGTGACGGTGTCGAAGGCGGGCTTGTTCGAGGCGACTGCGCTGCTCATGGTGATGGGTTCCGTTGACCAGAGGGACCGGCGGATGATACCCATTGGCCGCCATGGTTCAATCCTTCTCTCATCCCCCCCTGCCGGAACTGGCGGTCGACACCCGCGATCTGGTCAAGGCCTATCGCGGCCAGAGCGGCGAAAAGCGGGCGCTGGACGGCGTTTCGCTGGCCATTCCGCGCGGCTCGTTCTTTGGCCTGCTGGGACCCAACGGCGCCGGCAAGAGCACCTTCATCAACATCCTGGCCGGACTGGTGATGAAGACCTCGGGCCGCGCCTCCATCTGGGACCGCGACATCGACAAGGATCCGCGTGGTGCCAAGGCCGCCATCGGCGTGGTACCGCAGGAGCTGAACCTCGACCCCTTCTTCACCCCGCGTGAGCTGCTCGACGTCCAGGCCGGCATGTACGGCGTGCCCAAGTCTCAGCGCCGCACCATGGAGATCCTCGACGCGGTGGGACTGGCCGACAAGGCGGACTCCTACGCCCGCGCCCTGTCGGGCGGCATGCGCCGGCGTCTGCTGATGGCCAAGGCCATGGTCCATTCGCCGCCGATCCTGGTGCTCGACGAGCCCACCGCCGGCGTCGATATCGAACTGCGCCAGCAGCTATGGAGCCATGTCCGTGCCCTTAACGCCGCCGGCACCACCGTGTTGCTGACCACCCATTACCTGGAAGAGGCCGAGCAGCTCTGCGACCATGTGGCCATCATCAACCGGGGCACGCTGGTGGCCTGTGATTCGACAGTCAACCTGCTCAAGCGTATCGACGGCAAGGCGCTGACCTTCACCCTCGACCGCGACCTCGACGCCGTGCCGGCCGCCCTGGCGCCCTTTTCGCCGGAATTGAGCCACGGCCGGCGGCTGACGCTGCGCTACCGGCCCTCGACCACGCCGGTGGGCCAGATTCTGGACGCGGTGGCCGGAACCGGGCTGGCCATCGCCGATCTGTCCACCGAGGAGACCGACCTGGAGGACATCTTCCTCCAGCTCACCTCGTCAAAAGGCCCCGATTCAAAACCCCACCCCTGACCTCTCCGCCATTGTCTCGGCCCGCCTCTCGCACTAGGCTGGACACCTGGGTAGATGGGGACGAAACGCCATGGTCCGCAATTGGCAGAAAGAGATGAAGGTGGGCATCTGCGTCATCGACGACGACCACCGCCGCCTGTTCTCCATCGTGCAGGATTTCGAGCATGCCGCCGCAGAAGCCAGGGGCGAGATCGACATGCCCCGGCTGGGCGCCATCCTCGACAAGCTGAAGACCTATGTGCGGGAACATTTCGAGCGGGAGGAGCACATGCAGCTCGAAGCCCGCTACGACGGCTATGAGGAAAACAAGCGCCAGCACGACGAACTGACCCGCACGCTGGACAAGTTCGTCGGCAAGTTCAACAACGGCGAACTGGGCGAAGGCCGGACCGCTACCGATACCATGAAGGATTTCCTCGGTGTCTGGCTGGGCGGCCACATCCTCAAGACTGATCGGAAGATGCGCGGGCGCATCCTGCCTTGGGCCGGGTGAAGGCTTGCGCAAAGCCCTTTCCCTCCTGGCGGGACTTCTGATGCTGTCGGCCTGCGCCACCCGGCTTCTGCCCGCCGGCCCGGTCACGGCCGAACCCAGCCTGGCGGAGGATCACTGGCAGACCGCCGATGGCGTGACGCTGCCGTTGCGCGTCTGGCTGCCCGAGGGGCCGCCCCGCGCGGTGATCCTGGCCCTGCACGGCATGAACGACTATTCCAACGCCTTCGACGCCCCGGGCAAGGCCCTGGCGGCCAAGGGCATCGCCGTCTACGCCTATGACCAGCGAGGCTTCGGCCGGGCCCCCCATCCGGGATGGTGGTCGAGCAGCGATACCATGGCCGAGGACCTGCGTCAGGCAGCCCGGCTGCTGGCGGCCCGCCATCCCGGCCTGCCCCTGGTGGTGCTGGGGGAAAGCATGGGGGGCGCCGCTGCCATCCATGCCCTGGCCCACCAGCCGCCACCCGAAATCAGCGGCGTGGTCCTCTCGGCTCCGGCGGTGTGGGGGCGCTCCAGCATGGGACTGGCCCAGCGGGCGGTGTTGTGGCTGACCTATCAGCTGATGCCGGGCTGGACCCTGACCGGGCGGGGACTGCATATCCAGCCCTCGGACAATATCGAGATGCTGCGCGCCTTGTCCCGCGATCCCCTGGTGATCAAGGAAACCCG
>Ga0265313_10004283_pt1 | contig 11048 bp, 7 predicted proteins | sample 4123metaG_FD_203122 | JGI IMG/M metagenome (GOLD analysis project Ga0265313, IMG submission 203122) | Rhizosphere microbial communities from Carex aquatilis grown in University of Washington, Seatle, WA, United States - 4-1-23 metaG | ecosystem: Host-associated > Plants > Roots > Rhizosphere >...
TCCGATGCTCCCTCCAAGAGAGGCTTCCGCTGTTGCCAGAACATGAATGCGTAAAACAGAATTGCAAGAGCAATCGGCAACAGCAGGATGGTTTTCCGCAGAGTCACAGGCAGATTCACACCCACGGCGGGAGCTCTCTTCTGTCGTCTGGTGCAATACCGGTCGTCGGCCGACGGGAGCGTGGGGAATCACGAACTAGCTTGAGCTCGGCGGCCCGCTCAAGTATACGGCAACCATAAGAACGGCAAGCACGATAATTGCCCCTTCTTGTGCTGCGCCACCATCGTTCCCAGCTTTGAAATCGGTCCAGTGACTTCAGCCGAAAGGAAGGCAACTGACTGGGGAACGTTCTTTTACAGGACGAACACGTTGTAACTGACGATCGCCAGCAACATTAGCAGCCCCTGCCTCCCGACCCTGGGGCACAAGTGCCATCATCCTGGCAGCGAGCCTAGTGCCAATGAACGGTGACCCGCTCCTGTTCCATTTCCGCGGCGACCTTGCGGTGACCGGGAGCGGCTTCGACTGCGGTTTGCCAGTTCCGGAAGTTCTGTTTACGCAGCGCAATGGCATGCGTTCCCGGGGAGACTTGGACCGACAAGGGTGTTTTTCCCGCATAGGCCCCGTCCACGTAGATGTCGGCACCTGGCGGTTTGGAGAGGATGTCGAGGATGGGCTCGGGATCCGGCGCCGGCGCCGGCTCCGGCTTGGCAGCCTTTGCAATCTCCGGTATGGGAACCGTTGGTTTTGAGATGACCGGGAGTTCGGAAGGCACGTCGCAATTGACGTAATAGACTGACAGCGGGGAAGCTGCGACCGGCGATGATTTCTGCGCTGGCTTGGAGGAATCAGCGCGAATGTCGTCCATCACCAGGTCCAGCAGCTTGTCTTTGGTGTGAAACCACCCGGAGACGTCCTTGAGACTCCGCCGGGAGATCACTTCTCCCTGCTGACTGTAGGCTCGCGCAAAGAGTGACGTGGAAGTATCAACGTGGAACAAATCCAGAGTGGTAGTGGTGGTCTTGGCCGGAACCCCGGTATATGTATAGTGCCAGATTCCTCCGTAGTTGTTGGTTAGCATTCCGCTGCCTGAGACGGATGTCGTGCTGATGTAGGCCTGGACGGTTGGAATGAGGCCGACAAAACTCGATTCCGAGGTCGAGAAGATGACTACATAGCTTGTTGCCTTGGCGTCTGGAGTTTGCGAGAAGCAGAGGCCTGAATATTTTTGCTGATGCTTCTTAGCGCCGACCCATTTTTCGGTAAAGCCTGGTACCGCAGGAACAGGTTGTCCACCTTCCGTCACAGCGAATGAGGTGCTCTTTTCACAGGTCCCCGCGGAATCCATCGTTTGCCCCGAGGCAAACGTGCCCAGCAGAATCACCGGCAGGAAAAAGAGAATTCTATTCATGTGCTCTGCACTCAGATATGCGGCGATGTGGAGATCAGCCTGCTAGCGATGAGCAACATCTGGCCGCCATTCCAATCGGCACTTCGTGCCGTACCGTATGTTACACCTCCGTTGTTAGTGGATGAACAGTCGGGAGTCGGGACTTAGGAAGCGATCTGCGGCATTTTCACTCTTGCCGGCAGGCCGAGGGCGACGGCTTATGCAGGAAAGCCGCCGCCCGGTCGCGCGCTGGGGATGACTACTGCCGCACCGTCAGGATGAGTTGCTGCAGGGTGTTGGAGTTGGCTTGGGTGACGGCGCCGGTGTAATCGCCGTAGTCAGCTACTTCGCCGCCGCAGGCGTAGCCCCACTGATCGATGCTGGCTGCCCGCACCGCGCAGACGCCGTCATACGAATTGTCGGAGAGGCTCAAGAGGCCCATGTTCGAATGCTCGGGAGCCATGTCGGTCAACCCCCAGAGACTCGATCCCAGCATGTAGTAATCGCTGTTGCTGCCCTGGGCCTGCAGCAGCGCCGGCTGGTCGCTGGCATAGTGCGAGCCGCGATCTTCCTGGGTAGTGTAGTTGCCTCCGGACGAGCCGTTGCTCGGATAGTTGCTCATGTCGGAGTCCAGTTGCGCCGTGGTGTCGTACATGACCATCGCCGGGGTCCCGACGATGTCGTACATCACCTGGAAGGCAGCCAGGCTGGAGGAGGGCAAGTCGGCATCCCAGGTCCAGACCTGAATGTTGCAGCCCGAGTCTTTCAGGCCCTGCAGCACCTGCGGCCGCGCTCCTCCCACGCCGTTGCCGCCGAACACTCCGCAGATGAACATGTGATTGGTGTCGACGGTGCGGAAGGTGTCAGCCTGCACTTTGTAGGCCTGAATCGTGAAGTTGTACAGGAACTGGTTCACGTCGCCCTGCAGGTTGCTGTTCATGCCTTTGAGGTTGTAGAAGTCTTTGCCGAACCACTGGGTGTGGCGCCCATCCTCGTCCAGCACCCCGCTGCCGGTGCCAAAGCCGCCGGCGTCTCCGAAGGCCGTGTAGTAGCCGCCTGTGTTCCAGGCGCTATTCAAGGCGGCGATGGTGTGGTATTTGTTCTGCAGATAAGTGACCCAGGCATACTTGGAGTACACCTCGGGATCGCTGTAGGTCCCGCCACTGTAAGTGGTCTGCTGGAAGTTCGTGGTCGCCACCAGCATGCCGACATGGGCGTACAGCGAGGCCCCATCGTGCCCGTTGCCGTTGCCCACCAGGGAGGAGAGGTTGCCGGAATCGCCCAGGGAAATCCCAATGATCCAGGGCGAATCGGCAAAGCCGGCGGTGTAGGTGTTGCCGAGGTCGTTCAACTCGTAGGTGTTGGCGGCCTGCCAGTTGGCATCGAAGATGTCCAGGGTGAAGCCGCAATAACCGGTGAAGCCGTTGCTGTCCTGGCCGGCGCACAGGTCCTTCATGGGTTCCGATAGTCCCGCCCCTGCCGGGTTCTGCCGGACATCGACCAGCGCCGCATTGTACAGCTCAAAGGGAATGTGGATGGGCGGGGGGGCCTGCCAATAGGTTTCCACCGGCTGCAATTTGGTGGAGGAGAAAATGTCCAGCGAGTTGAAGTTGAAAGCCTGCATGCGGTTCAGGGTGTGCAGGGCCCACTTCGTCTCGTCGTTGCCGTAGCGGTCGGTCATGATCTGCGACAGAATGAACGTGTCGTCGGCGTCGTAGAGGGAAAACTGATAGAAGGTGTTGCACTCCGGCGTGGCCAACAGCCAGCGGCCCTTCACCTTCAGCGTCTGGAAGTAGCCGGTCGGGTTGCATCCCGGCACCGGGGCCGCGGTCAGCCCGCTGTAATCGTCCAGTCCGATCGCTACCTTCAGGGTGTAGCTGCTGCTCTGCTGCTGCTGCGGTTGCGAGGAATCCTTGGCCAGCACCTGGAAGGAGAACTGTCCTACCACGCTGGGGGTTCCGGTGATATTGCCGGAGCTGTTCATGGACAAGCCCGTGGGCAGCGCGCCCGAGGTGATCTGGTAGGTGTAGGGCGGGGTGCCGAACGACGATTGCAGACTGTAGGAATAAGACTCCATGAAGTAGGCGTCGGTCGGCGCCGGGCCTCCGGTAACGGTCAGCGTAAGCGTGACGGGATACTGCAGCCCTCCGCCGCTGCCGGTCACGGTCATGGGATAGGTCCCGGTGGGCGTGTTGCCCACATTGAGGGTCAGGGTGGAGGTGCCGCTGCCGGGAGCGGAAATGGTTTGCGGGTTCAAGCTGGCAGTGGTTCCGCCGGGCACGCCGGCAATCGACAGATTAATGTCGTAATTAAAGCCGCAGCAGGCCACCGTGGTGACCGTCGAAATCGCCTGGTTACCCTGGGCCACGCTCAGCGCTAACGGCCAAGCCGAAATCGCAAAGTTGGGCATGGGGGCCACCGTGAGGTTGACCAAGACATTGCGCAGCACTCCTCCGCCGTTGCCGGTCACGGTGAGAAGATAAGTTCCCGTCGGGCTGTTGGTGGCAACCGTGATGGTCATGGTGGAGTTGCCGGAGCCGGGCGCCGGGATGGTTTGCGGGTTGAAGGCCACGGTGGTACCGGAGGGCATGCCGGAAGCCGACAAAGCGACCGAGCTGTTGAACCCACCGCTGATCGTGGAAGTGATGGTCGACGTCCCTTGTTTGCCTTGCACGACGGTGACGGTCCCGGGCGACGCTGAAAGGTTGAAATCGGACGGGGCAGCCACGGTCAACGTGACTGTAGTCTGCCGCTGGATTCCGCCGCCGTTGCCGCTTACGGTGATCGGGTAGGTGCCGGTGCGGGTGAATTTCACTACCGAGATGGTCATGGTGGAGTTGCCCGAGCCCGGTGCTGGAATCGTCGGCGGGTTGAAACTTATGGTGACTCCCGTGGGCATCCCCGAAGCCGAAAGACTGATGGCACTGTTGAAGCCACCGCTGATGGTGGTGGTGATGGTCGAGGTTCCCTGTTTTCCTTGAGCAACGGTCAGCGAGGACGGCGAAGCGGAGATCGCAAAGTTCTTCCCCCCCTGCGAAGTCACTGTCAGCGTAACTACGACATTCTTTTGGATCCCACCGCCGGTCCCGGTTACCGTGATCGGGTAAGTCCCGGTAGGTGTGGCACTGCCAACCGTGATGGTCATCACCGAGCTGCCGGAGCCCGGCGCGGGAATGATCTGCGGGTTGAAATTCACAGTAACGCCCGAGGGCATGCCGGAAGCCGACAGGCTGATGGGGTAATTGAATCCGCCGCTCACACTGGCAGTAATGGTCGAAGTCCCCTGCTTTCCTTGCGCGATGCTGATGGACGAGGGGTTGGCCGAAAGGCTGAAGCTCCCGTTCGCGATAACGGTGAGTGTGACCGTGGTGGTGTGCTTGATGCCGCCACCATTGCCGGTGACGGTGATGGGATAGGTCCCCAACTGCGTCTGCCTCATGGACGAGATGGTCATGAGGGAGCTGCCAGCGCCGGGGGCGCCAATTGTGCTCGGACTAAAGCTTATTGCCACCCCGGATGGCGCCCCGGAAGCCGAAAGACTGATGGAGCTGTTGAAGCCACCGCTGACCGTGGTGGTAATGGTTGAGATACCGAAACCCACCTGCGTAATGGTCAACGACGAGGGTGAAGCCGAAATTGCAAAATCGGCCGACGCCGACAGTGGCAATGTGAATAGAAAGATGGCACTAAGCAGACAAAGGGATAAAACTACCTTATGATTCCCAGACACGAGTCCCATGATTTGCGCTCCCAACGCGGATAAAGCGAATGCGGCACTTTTGAGGCAAATTTACTGAAGACGATCGTGGCATCTCTAGCTATAAAGCTTGTACTGTGGCTTTACCAGACAATAAACAGATCTGTCAAAACCAAAGTAACTAAAATCTAGGTTACTAACGTGGTACAGAAAGGCGAACTCTCCCTTTTCGCCGCCTAGCGCAAGGACGAGTTCTGTTGGCAACAGGCGTGTTATCAACACCAAGTTCGGCAGGGCGAAGCTGCCTGCTGTTTCTGGCCGCCGCCGGCCTTAGTTGCGCCCTGCGATATTCACCTCGTACACTTGGAACACCGATTGCCGCCGGAATGGTTTTCAGGAGGCCCTTGAGCAGTTTTCTCCGCACTCTTAGTGTCTCGCTGGTAATAGCTTCCCTGACGTGCGTCGCGGCCGCGCAATCCAAGGCCACCCTCGACGTAAGCGAGACGTTGTTCAGCGTCGTTTCGGCGATGAACGTCTGCGGTTACGATACCGAGCTACAGTCTTCGTCGCCGATTCGAATGGAAGTACGCGCCGATCTGGTGGAAGCCAGCAAGTCGCCAGCCGCTGCTTCCGCCGCCAAGGACATGTGCCGCTTTTATCGCGACCATCAGCAGGCCGACAGTGCCCACGACCTGGCCCAGTATGTTTCCCTGGCCCTGAATCTGGGGGAGCCGCCTGACTTTGCTGCGAAGGCGCAAGAGTCCGATCTGCCGCCGGATTCGACCTACGTGCTGGGCTTCGTTCCGCTGCTGAAGACCTACTACGCGGCTGCGAAGTTGCATACTATATGGCTCAAGCATCGTACGCAATACCTGGCGCTGATTGACCAGTACCACGACCCCGTGGCCCGCATGATCACTTCGACCGACACCTATTTGCGGATGCCGTCCTCCGGGTATGCCAACCGCGGCTTCACCGTTTACCTGGAGCCCATGGCCGCGCCCGGACAGGTGAACTCGCGCAACTATCTTCAAGACAATTACTATCTGGTGATATCTCCCGTGGGCAGCAACATCCACATGGATGCGGTACGGCACACCTACCTGCACTTCGTCCTGGACCCGCTGGTAGCGAAGCGCGCCACTGCGCTGCAGCTCTTGAAGCCGGTCCTAATGGCGGTGCAGAAAGCGCCCATGGCGGAAGAGTACAAGTTTGACGCCGGCTTGCTGGTGATTGAGTGCCTGATTCGCGCCATCGAAGCCCGCACTCCAGCCGATCCCAAGCTGCCGGAGAAGGACCGTCTGGCCATGGTGCACCAGGACGAAACCGAAGGCTTCGTCCTGACCGGATACTTCTACAATCAGCTGAAGACCTTTGAGAAAGAGAGCGGTGGCCTGCAAGCAGCCTTTCCCGAGTGGCTGCACAACATGGACGTCGACCGCGAGAAGAAGCTGGCCAGCGAAATGGTCTATGCGCCGCAGGCTACGCCCGAGGTGATGCGAGCGGCCAAACCTGCATCTCAATCCAAGGTGGACTTGGCGGAACGCGAACTGGTCAGTGGCAATCCCGCCGGAGCGCAGAAGCTGGCGGAGGAAGCCTTGCAGGAGCGGGAAGACCCGGCCCGCGCTTATTTCGTGCTGGCCCGGGCTGCTACTCTGAGCGGCAACATGGCAGGTGCGGAGGAAAACTTCCAGAAGGCCCTGGACTCCAGCAACGATCCGAAGATACAGGCCTGGTGTCACATTTACCTTGGCCGCATCTTCGACATACAGGACGATCGGGAGGCGGCCATGGCGCAATACAAGGCGGCGCTCAACATCGTCGACATATCGGCCGATACGAAGAAAGCCGCCGAGCGTGGGATCAAAGAACCTTATCAGCCTCATCAGCCTCCCGTGCACTAACCAGAGTGGCCATGCGGTTGCGGGGGAGGCCAGCGGCCACCCCACCAGAAAGGACGAGGATGAAATCCAGTTGGTTCGTAACGGCGGTTCTGCTGACCGGAAGTCTGGCGAGCGCCCAGGCCAATCCACCCACGCCCCAGGGTCCCGCCCCGAGCAAGCCGTCGCAGGCACCCGTCGCAACTGCCGGCAGCCAGACCGGCGGCAGCACGCCGGCCCAGCCCGCAAACCAAGGGCATCGCATGCTTCAGGCCAAGACACAGGACGAAATGAAGGCCTATCAGGACGCCGCGGCCATCACCGATGCGGCGCAACTGCTGGCGGCGTCCGATGCCTTCGCTGCGAAATATCCCGCCAGCGAGCTGCGATCTGCCCTCTACATTCGGGCCATGGATATGTATGCCCAGCAGAACAATGTGGAGAAGATCGTCGATGCGGGACGCAAAGCCATCGCTGCCGATCCCATCAATCCGGTACCGCTGGTGCAGGTGGCCTCCGCGCTGGCTGAGTCCACGCGCGATACCGATCTCGACCGCGACCCGCGGCTGAACGAAGCGGCCAAGGATGCACAGGCCGCCATCGACAATCTGGAAACCGGGCTCATCATTCCGCCCAATGCTCCCGCCGACCGGGTCGCCGAAGCCAAGAGAAGCATTGTAACCATGTCGTATGACACTCTGGGCATGGTGGCGATGGGCAAGAAGGACTACGCTGCCGCGGAGCAGAACTTCCTGAAGGCGGTGGATGCGACCAAAGCTGCTCCCGAGGCGGTGGTGTACTTGCGCCTTTCCGTCGCCCAGGACCAGCAGAAAAAGTATCCCCAGGCGCTTGAATCTGCCAACAAAGCGGCACAATACGCACCGGAGGGCAGTCCGGCGCAGAACCTGGCCAAGCAGCAGCAACTCCGTTTGCAGAAGCTGATCGCAGCCGGCTCGTCTCCGGGCGGAACTAGCGCGGCTCCGACCGCTACCACGCCTTCAGGCACACCGGCCACCGCGCCGCCGACGCCAACCCCACCGGCCACGCCGCCCAAATAACACTGGGCTGCGAGTCAGTCCACTCATGATGTCCGATGGCACCCACATCTCGACCCTGGAAGCGGCCCTTGGGCATAGCTTCGAAAACCGCGCTCTTCTGGAGCAGGCCCTCACCCACGCCTCGCACGCCCGCGAGATGGAATCGCAGAGCGCGGCGGGCGGACATCCCGCCCCGGCGGCGGACAATGAACAGATGGAGTTTCTCGGCGATGCGGTGCTGTCCTTCGTGATCAGCCAGGAGCTGTTCCGGCGCTTCCCGGAATTTCAGGAAGGACAGTTGTCCAAACTGCGGGCGCACATCGTCAGCGCACGTCACTTGCTTCGCCCCGCACGGGCGCTAAAGATCGGGCAGTATCTTCACTTGGGCAAGGGTGAGGAACGCAGCGGCGGCCGCAGCAAGAGTGCCCTGCTGGTCGATGCCCTTGAGGCCATCATTGCCGCCCTTTATCTCGACGGCGGCCTGGGCCAGGCGCACCGATTTATTGTGGACGCGATTCTGGAGCCTGAACTCGTTGAAGTCCACAAGTTCGGCAGCAGGGAACTTCCGGTCACCGACTACAAATCGGCATTGCAGGAGGCGGTACATGCCAGCGGCCGCCCTCAGCCCCGCTATGTGCTGGTCAAGGAAGAGGGCCCCGACCACCGCAAAGTGTTCACCATGGAAGCCCACATTGCTCCTTCTCCGGCAGGCGACGAGGGGGTCGTTCGCCGGGGCGAAGGCAGCACCAAGAAATTGGCCGAGCAGGGGGCTGCACGAAAAGCCTGGGAGTATCTACAATCGTTACAGCGAAGTTCCGCGGTACAGACGCAAGATCTCGTCAGCGAACCTTCTGAGCAGCCATGAGCATGAGCGAAGCCGGCATCGAACCACAAATTGCGGCTCCGGCGGAAGAGCCCAAGCCGGCCCCCAGCGGCCCGTCAGGCGCAGGGCATGGCGGCTTCATGCATTATCTGAATTCGCTGGCCACCACCGTCGTCATCGCCGTCTTCGTTATCACGTTTGTCGTGCAGGCCTTCCAAATCCCGTCGGAATCGATGGAGAAGACCCTGCTCATCGGCGACTACCTGCTGGTGGACAAGATCCACTACGGACATTCCCACATCTGGGGATGGCTGCTGCCTTATTATGACGTGCAGCGGCAGGACATCCTGGTATTTCGCTATCCCCTCAACCCGCAGCAGCACTTTGTGAAGCGCGTGGTCGCGCTTCCGGGCGACCGAGTGCGGCTCATCAACAAGCACGTGTACGTCAACGGGGTCCGCCAGGATGACGATTACGCCACCTTCAACTGGGCGCAGCGCGACAAATTCCGCGACAACTTCCCCGCCGGCGGTTTCTACGGCAACAGAATTTCGTCACCATGGTTCATGCAGGCGCAGAAACTGCTGGATGACAACGAACTGATCGTGCCCGAAGGTTCCTATTTCGTCCTTGGCGATAACCGCGACGACAGTTACGATTCCCGCTACTGGGGCTTCGTTCCGGCGGAGAACATCGTAGGCCGTCCCCTGCTGATCTACTTCTCTCTCGACCGCACGGCGCCGGTGCTCGCCGATGTGCAGCCGTCTGATAGACTTTCGGTCTTGGCGTACGACGTGACCCACCTGGTCGAAAGCTTGCGTTGGCGCCGCATGTTGCGGACCGTGCAGTAAGGCCGCGCCGCCGGCGCCGCCAAAATTTTCAAGGAAGAAGAATTGTTGGCTGCCAAGAAGAAACCTCTGAAGACCGCGCCCGAGCCGGAGGGCAAGAACCAGCCACCGGTCAAGCCCAAGGAAACCAGGCCTGAGTTCATCGCCTCGATGGCCATCCTGGCGGTGACGGCATTATTCGTGATTACTTTTGTGCTGCAGGCGTTTCAGATCCCCTCCAGCTCCATGGAGAACACGCTGCTCATCGGCGACCACCTTTTCGTGGACCGCATACTGCTTGCCCCCACCACCGGTTGGATCGACAAGCTCATCCCCTACCGTGACCCGCAACACGGCGACATCTTTGTCTTCATTTCGCCGGCCCAACCCGGCCTCTACCTGGTCAAGCGCGTCATTGGCGTTCCCGGCGACCGCATTCGTCTCCAGGATGGGGTGGTGTACCGCAACGGCGTGCGGCTGAATGAGCCTTATGTAAACCGCTGCAATGACACGATGGCTGCCGCTGGGGTGTGCTCCCCTTACGATCCATACCGGGACAACTTTCCCCAGGTGCCGCCCAGCATGGGGGACAACCTGTTTCCCAAATGGCAGATGGAACTTCCCTCCAACATTCAGAACGGTGAGGTGGTCGTGCCTCCGGGCAAGCTCTTCGCCATGGGCGACAACCGCGACGTCAGTTACGACTCGCGCTTCTGGGGTTTCGTGCCGCGCGAGAACGTCATCGGGCGTCCCATGTTCATCTACTGGTCCTTCATCACCCCGCGCGACGAGTACGAGCGCCAGGGCCTGGGCGATCGCCTGGCTTGGATGTTCAACATCGTCGTTCACTTCTTCGACCAGACGCGTTGGTCCAGGATGTTCCACGTGGTGCACTGATGGCGCGTCGCTCACGGCTGGTGATCGGGGCGGTCCTGGTGGCGCTTGTCCTGGGCTTGGTGCTGCCCCCGTTCATCAACGTGAATCGCTACCGCAAGCGTGTGACCGAGGCCATCAGCCGCGCCCTCGGGCGTGAAGTGACTGCCTCGAACATCGAACTGAAGCTGCTTCCCCGCCCCGGACTGCTGCTGTCGAATTTTGTGGTCGCCGACGACCCCAGCTACGGCGCGGAGCCCATGTTGCGCGCCGAAACCGTTACCGCCTCATTCCGCTTGACCTCTCTTTGGCGTGGGCGGCTCGAAATAGGAAGGCTTGACCTCGACAATCCCAGCCTGAATTTGGTTCGTCGAGAGGATGGTCACTGGAACCTGGAAGAACTGGTCGAGCGGTCGTCTCAGGTGTCGCCGGCTCCCACCGCCAAAATCCGGCCGGAAGCGCGTCCGCGATTTCCCTACGTGGAAGCGTCCGCCGGCCGCATCAACTTCAAGCTGGGGCAA